>OLXV01000300.1_pt1 | contig 25702 bp, 38 predicted proteins | sample 1673481 | NCBI WGS metagenome assembly OLXV01 (sample SAMEA103958113, study PRJEB25191) | human gut metagenome
GTTGTGCTTCAGGCCGTCGTATATATCCTCTTCCGTCGGGTTCACGGTTTTGCACAGCAGCGCCTTTGCTGCCATGATCATGCCCGGCGTGCAGAAGCCGCACTGCACCGCGCCCGCGTCGAGGAACGAGCGCTGGATGACCTGCAGCATCGTGTCGTTCGGAAGATATTCGATCGTCTCCACGCTCTTTCCGGCGAGCGTTTTGAGAACCGTCACGCATGAGCGGGCAAGGATACCGTCAATGAGCACACTGCACGCGCCGCAGTGACCGGTGGAGCAGCCTTCCTTACTCCCCTTCATGCATTCCACATTGCGGAGATACTTCAAAAGCGTCATGCGTCCTTCGTATTCCGCCGTGATCTCTCTGCCGTTCAGGATAAATGTTACACTTTCCACGTCGCGGTAATCCCCCTTTTATTTTGTTTGCGCAAAGTCCTATCCGTTATTCTTGAATGCCTTTTGTCTTTTTCGCGATGATCCGCGCAGTATTCACCATGCCACAGAAAATGGATACGCCAGCGCTTGGCAGGCGCAGGGATCTCTTTTCTTATGTTGCCGACGCGGCTGCATCCGCATACCGGATCGTTTCCATCTTTCTGCGGAAGCGCCGCTGCAACGACCGTTGCAAAACTCTTCCGAGTGAAGTATACTATTTATATTCTTGATTCCCGAGAGGAAGGTTTTTCTGTTGGACCGCTGTGAACTGCTTCTTGACCTGCTGCTTGAATACACCAACCTTGCCGAAATAAACGACGATATCCACAATGTGCCGGACCTCACGGGCTACGATAATTCGGAGCTGAACTGTCTGGACTGCATTGGCCGGATGAAAGATCCCAACGTCACAAGCATCGCCGAAGCTATGAATATGACCAAGGGTGCTATCAGCAAGATCATCCGAAAGCTCTCTGACAAGGGGACGTTGGTGGATTACCAGCTGGACGGGAACCGGCAGAAGGTGTATTACACCCTTTCGGACAAGGGGAAAACACTGTTTGCCGCTCACGAAGCCCGTCATAACCAATGGCGCAACCGGGAGGCCGCCTTTTTCCGTACGCTGTCGGAGACCGATCGCGAAGGCGCCATCCGGTTTTTGACCGCCTATATTCACGAGCTCAACAACAGAACGTCTCCTTCTCCGTCTGACTGAGTCGTATCTGTCACCGGCAGATCGTTTCTCTTGCACTTGTTTCCTTGGATATAAGTTGATACTATCCGATTACAAGGCACATGTCAACATATTTTCATTTAAGAACAATTCAGAAGCTGCTCAAAACCAGTGAAAACTGCTGTTGGGCAGCTTTTGAGATATTGTTTGCGATTTTACTTGACATACAAAGAATGGTCTATTTTACTTGTTTCCCATGCCTGCCGGAGCTGGGGCGGCTTTTTTGCTGAGTCCGCCCCTCTCTTATTCTCAAGCGCCATCCTTTTCTCTTCTTTGCCGCGGCGCAGGCCGCCCCGCCCCCTTTCCGAAGGGGACGGTTTTTTCGGATAAAAGAGAGACGGAAGCAGCGTCAGCCTCCGTCTCTCCTTTTTATTTTTTGTCAATCCGTCGTTCCGGCCCAGCGGTCAACGACCGGAGCAAGTTTTGTGATCGTCGGCCCCATGATCGGCCCGGTGGCAAACATGCCGAGAACCGTGCCGAGACCGATCACGCCGCCGAGCGCCCATCCGGCCAGGGAGAAAACGACATCACATCCGATGCGCTCCCATTTCAGAGGGATCTTCAGTTTGTCGGAGAGCGACTGGTTAAATCCGTCCGTCGGCCCGCAGCCGAGCCGAGCCGACTGATAAATTCCCAGACCGAGTCCCAGGCCGGCAACACCGATCAGCAGGAATACGGCGCGAAGCACAAGCGTCGGTTCCGTACCGAGGATTGGATGGAAAAGTCCGATAAACAGATTGCAAAACGTACCGCAGAGGAAGGTATAGATTACAGTGCCGAGATGGATGTACTTGCGTCCCATGATAAGGATCACAACAAAGAAGGCGATATTGTATGCATTCATCGCCGCGCCGAAGCTCTTGAGATGTAATACGGACTGGATGCCCTGCACAAACACCGTGACCGGGTCACTGCCGAGCGTCGCAACGACGTAAGCCGCGCAGCCGACGCCGGCAACGGCTGTGCCGATAAGGATCACAAGGCAGCGCACGGCAATGTTCCGGAATGTCCAGGCTCTGTGTGACATATTCGTTCCCTCCCTTTCCGTCCATCGTTTAGGGCTGCTGGCTCTTCCACTCGCCGACAAGATCAGCGGAATCGACCACAAGGCCGAGATGCAGCGAGACCATACGCAGCGCTGCTTCCTCAAGATGCGCCGAGCCGCGGGTCAGATCACGCGGGACGACTACGCGGAAGTCCCGGTTGGCGGCGTCAAATGCCGTATTGAGCACGCAGCAGTCCGTCATGCAGCCGGTCAGGATCACGCGGCGGATGCCGAGATTGCGCAGCAGCATCTCCATATCCGTCGGATAGAACGCGCTCAAGCGTTTCTTTCCGGTGACCATCAGATCGCCGTCTTCCACGTTAATGCTCATCTTGTTCCAACGGGTACCCTCAATGGCGTGCTCGTCTATGTTGGGGATCTTGCCTACAAACATCGGGAACACCATGCGCCACGCAGAAGGATAGAGCTTCTCGTCCACGCCGCCCTTTCGCAGTGTAGAGCGCACATGGATCACCGGGATACCGAGAGAGCGCGCCTCCGCGGTAAAGGCATTGAGCGGCTCAATGATCTCGCGGCCACGCAGGCACGGGCAGGGGCAGTCGGGGTCTTCGGAGAGGTGCCCGTCGTGCATATCGATGGTGATGACGGCTGTGTCGTGACGGTCAAGAAATACTTTCGCGAGATCTTCGGGAACTTCCTTGGGAACATTGTCAAAATACGCTTTCATGGTCATTATTCCTCTCTTTTCTTTTGGGGGATGGTTTTCCTTCCCCGTGTCTGTATCGTAGCACAGACCGGCCGGATGCGGTTTATGCGCCGCGCACAATAATCTTTTTTAAATATTGTGCCACTCGCCAATATATTTTTTATATATCGGACAGCTTGTTCAATATATAACAAAAACCGGAGGACCGACTTTTTTCAAAAGCGATTCTCCGGTTCTTTATCTCTGGCAGTAGCGGTATATTTTAAGATAATTGAAAAGCATATTTCGGTGCTCGGCATCCTCGGTATCCATGTTCAGCAGTTCACGGATCTTTGTGAGCTGATAGGTTACGGTGTTGCGGTGCATATACAGCCGTTCCGCCGTTTCCGTAGCGCTGCCATTTGTGAGAAGGTAGGTTTCCAATGTCTGAAGGAGATTCTTCCGGTTTTCCAGATCATAGTCGAGCAGCGGCTTGAGCCGGGAGACGGCAAATTCCCGCACTGCCTCCTGATCGGGACACTCGGCCAGTAGGCGAAAGATCCCAAGCTCTTCAAAAAGCGTCACAGGCTCCCGGCTGTTCATGCCCGCAGCGCGTCCGGCCTCGTCTGCACTGCGCCGAAGCAGCAGCGGCTCTTCGTATATCTCGCCAACACCGCAGACAGGTGCCGCCAGAATCCATTGTTTCCGTATGCTCCGGCAAACAGAAAGCAGCGTTTTTTTCAGTCTCGGAAGCTCGCTTCGCTCCAGCCGAACGAGAAAAATGATCTCCTGCTGCCGGTTCAGATAGAGCGTTCCCGGGAAGGCGCACTTAACGTCCTGTATCATACAGTTGACCGCCTGGCGGCGAAGCGTATCGCTGCGAAAGCTGTACTCCGCCTCCGTTACCGGAAAGCGCGCTACGACCGCCGTGTGCGGCCCGGCAACGTGCTGCTTCTTAATGAAGCTTCGCAGCGTTTCCGACGGTACGCCGCCGTTATGAAACAGCAGCTCCTCCAAAAGCGAATCGAACGCCTCCTGCCGGTAGCGCTCCAGCAGCAAAAGCTGGGAAATATCTGCCACGACCTCGGCAATGTGCGTATCCCATGGTGCGGCAAAAATCGGAAAAGCGCTTTTTTCGGCGAAAACCGCCGTCTGTGCCGGGATGGCGGGGATGTGTTCCGGGGAGAGCAGCACGATAAGACACGCCGCTTTTTTCTCAACCGCCTGCTCGACGATGCTGTTGAGAAATTCGTCGGTGCATTCAAGACCGATGCCCGTCATTATAATGACGTCACCGCCGATCAGCCATTCGCGTATGCTCGGCGTCTGCGCAATGTTTGGCCAGGACACCGGGCGATACAGCCCGCCGTGCCCCGCAGCCAGCTCCATCGGTCGAAAGGAATCGAGTGAGAGCAAGTCTTTAACGCAAGCCATCGTTCTCCCCCTGTTTTCTTGTTTCCAGGTTAACCAGTTTTAGTATAGCACAGGAAGAGAAAAACTGTTTATTCTATTTTAAGAATAATTCTTACAGATTGAATATGCCGTAGAGCTGCTTATACTGCAGCACACGGTAGACGCTCTCGTTAAGGCGCGCTTCGGATATCGTGCCGTTTTCCACGGCGGCAACGACGGCGTCAAACGCCTCGGACAGCACCTCCGGCATAAGGATGATATCAACGCCCGCCTCGATCGCGGCGATCGCCGCGTTGCCGGACGAATAGGCGTCGGTCACACCGTGCATCGCCATGGAGTCGGTGATCACCAGCCCCGTAAAGCCCAGCTCGCCGCGGAGGTATCCGGTGATCATCGTACCGGAAATGCTCGCGGGCGTGAGATCGCCGGTGACGTTCGGCGCGGCAATATGCCCGACCATGACGGCGCAGCCGGTCAGGTCGTTCGCGCTGTAGGGGATCCACTCACACGCGGCAAGCTCGTCATGCGTCTTATATGTGACGGCAAGGCCGTTGTGACTGTCCTCGGCGGTGTCGCCATGGCCGGGGAAATGCTTATACACCGGCAGGACGCCCTGCGAGGCGAGCCCCCGCGCGCACGCGCCCGCCATGGCCGCGGCGGTATTCGCGTCCGCAGAGAATGCCCGGCTGCCGATGACGGTATTGGCCGGATTCGTATATACGTCCGCCACAGGCGCAAAGTCCACCGTGAAGCCGTAGTCGGCGAGATAGCCGCCGATCGTGCGTCCCATGTTCTCGGCATCCGTCGGATTCCCCGACGCGCCCACGGCGGCGGCACTCTCATATTTCGGCAGACCGAAGGCGGCGTTATTGGCAAGCCGCGCAACAAGCCCGCCCTCCTCGTCCACGCCGAGGAACAGCGGCACCGTTGTCGCGTCGCGCAGCTGTTCGGTGAACGCGCGGAGCGTTTCGGGGTCGGAGATATTTTTGCCGAAGATCGCAACGCCGCCGACCGGGTACGCCGCGAGCACCGCGCGCATATCGTCCGTGAGCGTTTTCACGCCCTCGGTTTCCGAGGAGTTGATCTGTCCCGGCGTCTGCGCCGGGTCGAGCGCGTCCGGACGGACGAAAAAGAGCTGGCCGACCTTTTCCCGCAGCGTCAAGGTCTGCATATAGCGCTCGATGGCGTCGCCCTCTGCCGGGGCTCCCGTCTCTGTCGGGGTCTGTGCCGCCGGTGTTTCCGGCGTACCTTCCGGTTCGGGCGTGGCAGTGGGTTGGGGCGTCGCCGTCGGCTGCGGTGTTGCCGTGATTTGCGGCGCCGCGGTATCCTCCGCCTCCGGATAGCAGGGTACCGTGCCCGGCGCACCGCAGGCGGTCAGCAGAGTACATATTATAAGCAGCATTGCAATAGGAATACACAGCTTTTTCATCTTTACGTTCCCTTCGCGCTTTTCTTTTGGTATTAGACGCTTTTCTCGGCGGTTTTGTTCGACATTTTGCAAAAATGGCGCAGCCTTAAAAAGGCTGCGCCGTTTTTTGCGTTTTAAACGGGATTACACCAGCTCGATGACCGCCATTTCCGCGGCGTCGCCCTTGCGGGCGCCGATGCGGGTGATGCGGGTGTAGCCGCCGGTGCGCTCCTTATACTTGGGAGCGATCTCGTCGAAGGTGCGCTTGGCGATGTCCTCGCGGGTGATGAAGGAGCACGCCTGGCGGTAGTTGCTCAGACCGCCTTCCTTGCCGAGGGTGATCATCTTCTCAGCGAGAGGAGCAATCTCCTTGGCGCGGGTGACCGTGGTCTCCATACGTCCCTTGTCCAGGAAGTCCGTGACCTGCTGGCGGAGCATTGCCATGCGCTGATCGGTAGTCTTACCGAGTTTTCTGTTGGCAGGCATTGTTATTTCCTCCTATTTACTGGTTGTTGTCGTCGCTGGCCAGGGACAATCCCATCATGGCGAGCTTGTGCTCGACCTCTTCGAGAGATTTGCGGCCCAGGTTGCGGACCTTGATCATCTCGTCCTGTGTTTTCGAGATGAGGTCCTCGACGGTGTTGATGTTTGCGCGCTTGAGGCAGTTGAAGCTGCGGACCGAGAGGTCCAGCTCATCGATCGTCATTTCCAGCACCTTGTCCTGCGGCTGCGGCTCGCGCTCCTTGACCGTGACGGTTCCGCCGGCGGCGTCCGAAAGGTCGGTGAAAAGCGTGAAGTGGTCGCAGAGGATCTTGGCGCCCAGCGAAACGGCGTCACGCGCCGTGATCGTCTTGTCCGTCCATACTTCGATGGTCAGCTTGTCGTAGTCCACCTGGTTGCCCACACGGGTGTTCTCAACGGAGTAGTTGACCTTCAGCACGGGGGAATAGATCGAGTCAACGGGGATGGTGCCGATGATGGGCTGTGCCGGCTTGTTGTGCTCAGCCGTGACGTAGCCGCGGCCATGCCCAACGGTCAGCTCCATGGAAAGCGAGCCGTCCGGGCCCAGCGTGGCGATGTGATGCTCGGGATTGAGGATCTCAACCTCCGCATCCGTCTTGATGTCGCCGGCGGTGACATCGCCCTCGCCGGAGGCTTCGATATAGACGGTCTTGGGAGTATCGCAGTGAAGACGGGCGATAATGCCCTTCACGTTGAGAACGATCTCGGTCACATCCTCGGTCACGCCGGGGATGGTGGAAAACTCATGCTGGATGCCGGCGATCTTGATCTTCGTGACCGCCGTTCCGGGCAGGGAGGAGAGGAGAACACGCCGCAGGGAGTTGCCCAAGGTCGTGCCATAGCCGCGCTCCAGCGGTTCGACAATGAATTTGCCGTAGGATGCTTCCGCCGAATTTTCGATGCACTCGATACGCGGCTTTTCTATTTCGATCATGTAGTACCCTCCTTTAGATGTCGGCGCCGTGGGATCGGCGCCGCAGATGTGTCAGCTTACCAATCGGACGGGGGTATTACTTGGAGTACAGCTCGACGATGAGGTGCTCCTCGATCGGAAGGTCGATATCTTCGCGCTCGGGCACGCCGACGACCTTGGCAACCATGTTGTTGGCATCGTACTCCAGCCACTTCGGAGGCTGACGGAAGGCATTGGCTTCGACGCTGGACTTGATCTTCTCCAGGCTGCGGCTGCTGTCCTTCAGCGTGATGACCATGCCCGGCTTCACGAGGTAGCTGGGGATGTTGACCTTGCGGCCGTTCACGGTGAAGTGGCCGTGCGTCACGAGCTGACGCGCCTCGGCGCGGCTCATGGCAAAGCCCAGACGATAGATCACGTTGTCCAGACGGCTCTCCAGGATGGCGAGCAGGTTCTGGCCGGCCTGGCCGGGACGGCGCTCCGCGAGCTCATAGTAGCTGCGGAACTGCTTCTCGAGCACGCCGTAGTATCTCTTGGCTTTCTGCTTCTCACGCAGCTGCAGGCCGTACTCGGAGTTCTTGCTGCGGCCCTGGCCGTGCTGGCCGGGGTTGCCGCTGCGGCACTCCATGGCGCACTTGCCGGTGTAGCATCTGTCGCCCTTCAGAAAGAGCTTCTGGCCCTCGCGGCGGCACTGCCGGCAGACGGCCTCAGTATATCTTGCCATTACTCTTACCTCCTTTGATCAGACGCGGCGACGCTTGGGCGGACGGCATCCGTTGTGGGGGATGGGGGTCACGTCCTTGATCATCGTCACTTCAAGACCGGCGGTCTGGAGCGCGCGGATGGCCGCTTCGCGTCCCGAACCGGGGCCCTTGACAAAAACTTCCACGGACTTCAGGCCGTGCTCCATAGCAGCGCGGGAAGCCGTTTCAGCGGCGGTCTGCGCGGCAAACGGGGTGCTCTTGCGGCTGCCCCGGAAGCCCATGCCGCCGGCGGAGGCCCAGGAAATGGCGTTGCCCTGGGTGTCGGTGATAGTCACCATGGTGTTGTTGAAGGAAGAGCTGATATGCACCTGGCCCTTCTCGATATTTTTCCGCTCTCTGCGGCGGGTACGGACTTTCTTGCCCTTCTGTGCGGTAGCCATAGTATCAGTTTCCCTCCCTTACTTCTTTTTGTTCGCGATGGTGCGCTTCGGACCCTTGCGGGTACGGGCGTTGGTTTTGCTGCGCTGGCCGCGCACGGGGAGACCCTTGCGGTGGCGCAGGCCGCGGTAAGAACCGATCTCGGTCAGGTTCTTGATGTTCAGAGCCACCTGGCGGCGAAGGTCGCCTTCCACGATGAACTCTTTGTCGATGCACTCACGGATACGCGCTTCTTCCTCGTCGGAAAGGTCGCGCACGCGGGTGTCAGGGTTGATTCCGGTCTCTTCGAGAATTCTCTTCGCGCTCGTTCTGCCGATACCGAAAACGTAGGTCAGACCGATCTCGATTCTCTTGTCTCTGGGCAGGTCAACGCCGGCAATTCGTGCCATGTTTTGCAATCATTCCTTTCAATGATTTTATGCCATGTCTGGGGGTGGCTCGGGCCTATGGCATAATGAAGGCCGACCCCAAAAGGGCAGTAAGAAATTATGCCCTTTCTTTCGGATTTTCTATCTGCGATTGATCCGCCGTAGGGCAGATCTCAGCCCTGGCGCTGCTTGTGCTTGGGGTTCTCGCAGATGCACATAACTTTACCCTTGCGCTTGATGATCTTGCACTTCTCGCACATGGGCTTCACACTGGGACGCACTTTCATGGTTTATCCTCCTTCGTGTCGCACTGGTGGAGTTCGTAATTACTTAGACCGCCAGGTGATGCGGCCGCGGGTCAGATCGTAAGGACTCATCTGTACCGTGACCTTGTCGCCAGGCAGGATGCGGATGAAATTCATGCGGAGCTTGCCGGAGATATGGGCAAGAATGGTGTGGCCGTTGCCGATGTCCACCCGGAAAGAGGTGTTCGGCAGCGATTCCACGACCGTGCCCTCCAGCTCGATAACGTCGTCTTTCGCCATATAAGTCCCTCCTTAAATGTCGTCGGCAAGAGTCAGGATTTCCGGCTCGCCGTCTGTGATGAGAATGGTGTTCTCATAATGGGCGGACAGGCTTCCGTCCACGGTGACGACCGTCCATTTGTTGGACAGTACGCGCACCGCCGGTCCGCCGGCGTTGATCATCGGCTCAACGGCCAATGTCATACCGGGCAGGAGCCGGGGATTCGGCCTGCGCTCCCTGCGATCGGGAACGTAGTTCGGGACTTCCGGATCCTCGTGCATTTTGGTGCCGATGCCGTGGCCGACATAGTCGCGCACAACGCCGCAGCCGTGGCTTTCCGCGTACTGCTGCACCGCGGCGGAGATGTCGTTCAGCCGGTTTCCCGCACGGGCATACTTGATCCCTTCAAAGAAGCTCTGCCGCGTGATGCGGATGAGCTCCAGCGCTTCCGGCGACGCCTCCCCGACCGGGAAAGTGCCGGCGCAGTCTCCCACATAGCCCTTATAGGTGGCCCCCACGTCGATGGAGACGATGTCTCCGTTTCGCACGATGCGCTTTCCGGGAATGCCGTGGATGACCTCGTCGTTCACGGAAATGCACGCGCTCTTCGGGAAGCCGCCGTAGCCGAGAAATGTCGGCGTGGCTCCACAGGACAGGATGAACTTATGGATCTCTTTGTTGATCTCTTCGGTGGTTACGCCGTCCCGCAGCATCTGCCGCCCGACGCTTCGGGCAGCCGCTGTGATCTTTCCGGCTTCGCGCATCCGCTCGATCTCTCGCTGTGATTTGATCGTAATCATCATTCAACGATCCCCAGAGAGCGGAAAATCTCACGGCTTACATCTTCGATGCTGCCGACGTTTTCCACACTGTGAAGCAGCCCCAGCTTTTCGTAAAAGCCCTTGAGCGGCTCGGTCTGTTCATGGTAGACATGCAGACGGTCGCGCACGGTCTCGGGCGCGTCGTCCGGGCGGACGATGAGCGCCGTGCCGCAGGCGTCACAGATGCCGTCCTGCTTCGGCGGATTCACGCGGACGTGGTAGCTCGCGCCGCAGCGGGGGCAGACGCGCCGCCCCGCCATGCGCTCTACGATGTCCTCGTCGGAAACCTCCAGGGAAAGCACGCCGTCGAGCTCAATGCCGTGAGCGATAAGCGCTTCCGCCTGGGGGATCGTCCGGGGCATGCCGTCGAGGATGAATCCGTTGGCACAGTCGGGCTTTGAGAGCCGTTCCTGCACGATGTCGATGATCACGTTATCCGGCACAAGCTGGCCTTTGTCGATGTACGACTTGGCCGCGAGACCCACGCTCGTGCCATCGTGGATGGCAGAGCGCAGGATATTGCCGGTTGAAATGGTGGGGACACCCAATTTACGGGATAGGATGTCCGACTGGGTCCCCTTTCCAGCGCCGGGGGCGCCCAGCAAAGTCAGCTTCATGTCGGGATCTCCTTATTCAAGGAAGCCCTTGTAGTGGCGCATGAGCATCTGGCTTTCGAGAGCCTGCACCGTTTCGATGGCAACGCCGACCACAATGATGATCGAGGTGCCGCCGAGGGAGATGCCCGTATCGGCAGCGGCCTTGGAGCAGGCGCTGATGATGATGGGCACGCAGGCGATGATGCCGAGATAAACGGCGCCGAACAGGGTGACCTTGTTCAGGACCTTCTGAATGAACTCGCTGGTCGGCTTGCCGGGACGGTAGCCGGGGATGAATCCGCCGTTCTTCTTCAGGTTGTTCGCAACTTCGACGGGGTTGAACTGGATCGTCGCGTAGAAGTAAGCGAAGAAGAGGATCAGCAGGAAGTACACGATCGCGTAGGGGATCGTGTTGCTGTCAAACGTGCGCATGAACCAGCTGTCCTGGCTGCCGCCGCAGAGCAGGATGATCGTGGGAGGCAGGGACGCGATGGACTGCGCGAAGATGATGGGCAGCACGCCGGACATGTTGACCTTCATCGGCAGGTACGTGGCCTGACCGCCGTACATCTTGCGGCCGACGACGCGCTTGGCGTACTGGACCGGGATTCGGCGCTCGGCATCGTTGACGATGACGATCATCACGATCATGGCGAGAGCTCCGATCAGCATGAGGATCGTGGCGACCCAGGAGAGGTCGTGGTTGATCGCTTTGCTGACGAGGCTGCCGAGGCTCTGCGGGAAGCGGCTGACGATGCTCGCGAACAGGATGATGGAGATACCGTTTCCGATGCCGAATTCGGTGATCTGCTCACCCAGCCACATGACGAGCGCGGAGCCCGCAGTAAAGGTCATCACGATGACGATGGCCGCCCAGACAGCGGGAGCGTCGGACACGATGATACCGTTGCGGCTCATAAGCACATAGTAGCCGTAACCCTGGAGAAGGCCGATGCCGACCGTGGAGTAACGGGTGATGGCAGCGATCTTCTTCTTGCCCTCTTCGCCGCCCTCTTTGCTCAGCCGCTCAAGTGCCGGGATAGCGATGCACAGGAGCTGGATGATGATGGAGGCGTTGATGTAGGGCTGGATGCTCAGAGCAAAGATGGTAGCCATGGAGAACGCGCCGCCGGACATGGTGTTGTAAAGTCCGAGGACGGTGTTCTTCAGCTGGGCAAAATAGGTGGCAAGAATGTTGGTGTCCACATAAGGCACGGGCACGGCATTGCCGAGCCGGTAAAGAAGAACGATGAACAGCGTGAAGAGGATCTTCCGGCGCAGCTCAGGGATCTTCCATGCGTTACGGAAAGTCTGGACCACCTTACACCACCTCTGCCTTTCCTCCAGCGGCTTCGATCTTCTCCTTGGCGCTGGCCGAGAAGGCACTGGCCTTGACGGTGAGCTTCTTGGTGAGCTCGCCGCTGCCGAGGATCTTCACGCCGTGGACACACTTGGACAGGATGCCCTCGGCCAGAAGGACGTTCGCGTCGACAATGGCGCCGTCCTCAAAGTGGTTGAGAGCAGAGACGTTGATGGACTCGAGAGGTTTGGCAAAGATGTTGTTGAAGCCGCGCTTCGGGATGCGGCGCGCCAGAGGCATCTGGCCGCCTTCAAATCCGATGCGGACACCGCCTCCGGAGCGAGCTTTCTGGCCCTTGTGGCCCCGACCGCCGGTCTTGCCGTTGCCGGTGCCGATGCCTCTTCCCTTGCGCTTGGCAACGTGGGTGCTGCCTGCGGCGGGAGAAAGTTCATTCATAAACATACGTTGGGCCTCCTTATTCTTCCGTGACCTTCAGCAGATAGCCGATCTGGGCGATCTTGCCGCGGGTCTGGGGGTTGTCAGGCTGGGTCGTCTCGTTGCCGATCTTGTAAAGACCCAGGGAGTTGGCAGTGGCAATGTGCTTGTCCAGTCTGCCGTTCAGGCTCTTGACGAGCTTGATCTTCAGAGTTGCCATACCGTTATCCTCCTTACGCCTTCAGCTCGTCGGCCGACTTGCCACGGTAAACGGCGACCTGCTCGGCATTGCGCAGAGACAGAAGGCCTTCCATGGTGGCGGCGACGACGTTGTTGGGATTGTTGGAGCGCAGGCTCTTGGCACGGATGTCCTTGATGCCGGCAGCTTCCATCACGGCACGCACAGCGCCGCCGGCGATGATGCCGGTACCGGGGGCGGCGGGCTTGATCAGCACGCGGCCGGCGCCGAAAGCGCCGAGAACTTCGTGCGGGATCGTGGTGCCCGTCAGCGTGACGGTGTGCATGTTCTTCTTCGCATCTTCAATTCCCTTGCGGATCGCTTCGCTGACTTCGCCGGCCTTGCCCATGCCGAAGCCGACCTTGCCCTTGCCGTCGCCGACGACCATGAGCGCGGAGAACTTCATAATGCGGCCGCCCTTGACGGTCTTGCTGACGCGATTGAGGGAAACGAGCTTCTCGATATACTCGGAGCTTTCCTCCCGGCCGCGGCGGTTGTCGCGGCGATCGTTACCATATGCCATAATTCGTTTCCTCCTCCCGCTTAGAATTTCAGGCCGCCCTCGCGGGCAGCTTCGGCCAGAGCCTTGACGCGTCCGTGATAGATATATCCGCCGCGGTCGAAGACCACTTCTTCAATACCCTTCGCAAGAGCGCGCTCGGCGATCTTGGAGCCGATCTTCTTGGCGGCTTCCACGTTGCCGCCGTTGCCTTCAAAGTCCTTCTCGACGGAAGCGGCAGACACCAGAGTGTTGCCGTTGACGTCGTCGATGACCTGGGCATAAATGTTGCTTTCGCTCCGGAACACGCACAGGCGCGGACGCTCCGGCGTACCGGAGATCTTGCCGCGGACTCTCGCGTGGCGCTGCTTGCGCTGAGCGGCAGTATTCGGTCTGTTAACCATTCAGGCGCACCTCCCCTTATTTCGCACCGGTCTTGCCTTCTTTGATACGGACAACCTCGCCCTGATAGCGAATGCCCTTGCCCTTATAGGGCTCCGGCGGACGCTTCATGCGGGTATCCGCAGCAAACTGGCCGACCTTCTGCTTGTCCATGCCCTTGATGACGATGTGGTTGGCATCGGGAACTTCGATTTCGATCCCCTCGATCTCGGGAACGATGACCTGATGGCTGAAGCCGAGGTTCATCACGAGATTCTTGCCTTCCTTCTGCGCACGATAGCCGACGCCCTGGATCTCCAGAGTCTTGGAGAAGCCCTGGGTGACGCCGATGACCATGTCGTTGACCAGCGTACGGGTCAGGCCATGGAGCGCGCAGTTCTGCTTTTCATCGTTGGGACGCTTGACGTGGAGGACGCCGTTCTCGATCTCGATGAGCATCTGCGGGGCGACATTGCGCTCCAGCGTGCCCTTGGGACCCTTAACGGTGATGTGGTTGCCCTCGCCCACGGTGATCTCAACACCGGCGGGGACGGTAATGGGAGCTCTACCGATTCTAGACATGTTCTCTCTCCTCCCTTACCATACGAACGCGAGGACTTCGCCGCCGACATGCTCGGCACGGGCCTGCTTGGCGGTCATGACGCCCTTGGAAGTGGAAATGATGGCGATGCCCAGTCCCTTCTGGACGCGGGGCAGCTCTTCGGCGCCGGCGTACATACGCAGGCCGGGCTTGGAGACTCTCTTAAGGCCCTGGATGGCCTTCTCCTTGCCGGGGAGATACTTCAGCGTGATGCGGATGATGCCCTGGGTTCCGTCGTCAACGAGCTGATAGGACTTGATGTAGCCCTCGTTCAGCAGGATCTCGACGATCGCCTTCTTCATCTTGGAGGCGGGGACATCGACGGTTTCATGCTTGGCGGTGCCGGCATTGCGGATACGTGTGAGCATGTCGGCAATGGGATCGGTGATCTGCATTTGGGTATATCCTCCTTATTAGAGTTACCGGTTTTACCCGGTTCAGGCAGCGAGGTTCCGCGTCAATACATGATTGACCGCGGCCTTTCGCTATCCTTTACGAAATTTGTCGGCCGTGCCAACTGATCTATTATAGCAAAGATCCGCTGACGCGGCAAGTCCGCCAAGGCCTGAAATTCAATTTTTTTATTGAATTTCAGGCGCTTGACGGAGCAATTTGCAATTACCAGCTGGCTTTCTTCACGCCCGGGATCTGGCCCTTGTAGGCCAGCTCGCGGAAGCAGATACGGCAGATGCCGTAGTCGCGCAGATAGGCGTGGGGACGGCCGCAGATCTTGCAGCGGTTGTAGCGGCGGGTGGAGAACTTAGCAGGAGCGGCCTGCTTGAGCTTCATGGAAAGTTTCGCCATTTTTCTTCTCCTCCTTAGTCGTTCATGAACGGAGCGCCCATGAGCTTGAGGAGCTCGCGAGCCTCTTCGTCGGTGTTGGCGGTGGTGCAGATGGCAATGTTCATGCCGCGCAGCTTCTCGATCTTGTCGTACTCGATCTCGGGGAAGATGATCTGCTCGCGGATGCCGAGGGAGTAGTTGCCGCGGCCGTCGAACGCATCGGCGGAGATGCCGCGGAAGTCACGGACACGGGGCAGAGCCACGTTGAACAGACGGTCCATGAACTCCCACATACGGTCCTGACGCAGCGTGACCTTGACGCCGACCTTCATGCCCTCGCGGAGCTTGAAGTTCGCGACGCTCTTGCGCGCGACGGTGGCGACGGCATGCTGGCCGGTGATGGCGCTGATGTCCTTGACAACGGATTCCAGCATCTTGGCGTTGTCCTTGCAGTCGCCGCAGCCGACGGACACGACGATCTTGTCGATGCGGGGGATCTGCATGACGCTCTTGTACTGGAACTTCTGCATCAGAGCGGGAGCGACTTCCTCATTATACTTTTTCTTCAGTCTTGCAACGTAAGCCATAATATTCTGTCACTCTCCTCTCTCAGATAGCGGCGCCGCACTTCTTGCAGGCGCGCACCTTTTCGCCGTCGATAACGGTGTGACCCACGCGGGTGGGCTTGCCGCACTTCGGGCAGACCAGCATGACCTTGCTGGCGTAAATGGGGGTCTCGCGCTGGATGATGCCGCCCTCTTCGCCCTGCTTGCGGGGCTTCTGATGACGGGAGGCGACGAGCACGCCCTCAACAATGACCTTGCCGTTCTTCGGGTCGGCGGAGAGGACTTTGCCTTCCTTGCCCTTGTCGCGGCCGGACAGAACGACGACTTTATCGTCTTTACGAATCTTCATTCCCATGCCCTCCTCAAATGACTTCGGGAGCCAGCGACAGGATCTTCATGTACTCTCTGTCGCGGAGCTCGCGGGCCACGGGCCCAAAGATACGGGTACCCTTCGGGTTGTGGTCATCTGCGCCGTTGATGAGAACGGCGGCGTTCTCGTCGAAACGGACGTAGGTGCCGTCCGCGCGGCGGACGCCCTTGGTGGTGCGGACGATAACGGCCTTGACCACATCGCCCTTCTTGACGCTGCCACCCGGGGTGGCCTTGCGGACGCTGGCGACGACGACGTCGCCCACGTTGCCGTACTTGCGCTTGGAGCCGCCAAGAACACGGATGGTCTTGAGCTCCTTGGCGCCGGTGTTGTCGGCAACCTTCAGATAAGATTCAGCCTGGATCATTTCTTCGGCGCCTCCTTACTTCGCTTTTTCGATGATCTCGACCACGCGCCAACGCTTGTCCTTGCTGAGGGGGCGGGTCTCCATCACACGGACTCTGTCGCCGATGCCGCACTCGTTGTTCTCGTCGTGCGCCTTCAGACGGTACGTCCGGCCGATGATCTTCTTGTACGTGGGGTGAGCCACGCGGTCTTCCACGGTGACAACGACGGTCTTATCCATCTTGTCGGAGACGACCTTGCCGACGCGCATCTTGCGGGAAGAAGTTCTAATTTCACTCATTTTCGGTTACCTCCTTCACTGCTCGAGCTGCTTCTGACGAAGCACGGTTTTAACTCTCGCGATATCGCGGCGGACGTTGGAAATCTTGATGGGGTTGTCGAGATGGTTGGTGGCATGCTGCATGCGGAGCATGAACAGGTCCTTCTTCAGGTCGGCGAGCTTCTTGTCGAGCTCTTCGACGGACAGGTTACGAATCTCATTAGCCTTCATCAGTTTTCACCACCATTCTCGGTCTCGGCGGCCTCACGCGCGACAATCTTCGTCTTGCAGGGCAGCTTATGGCTGGCCAGGCGCATGGCCTCGCGGGCGGCATCCTCGGGAACGCCGGCGATCTCAAAGAGAACGCGGCCCGGCTTCACGACGGCAACCCAATATTCGGGAGAGCCTTTACCGGAACCCATACGGGTCTCGGCGGGCTTCTGGGTCACGGGCTTATCGGGGAAGATCTTGATCCAAACCTGGCCGCCGCGCTTGGTGTAGCGGGTCATGGCGACACGGGCTGCTTCGATCTGATTACCGGTGATCCAGCCCGGCTCCATTGCCTGGATACCGAACTCACCGTAGGAAACCTTGTTGCCGCGGGAGGCAGCACCCTTCATGCGGCCTCTCTGTACGCGGCGGTACTTGGTTCTTTTCGGCATTAACATTAGCGGTTGCCTCCTTCCGTGTTGTTGTTATTGTACGGACGGCGCTCGCCGTTGTAGGAACGGCGGTCATTGTTGTACGGACGGCGTTCGCCATTGCCGCGGCGGTCGCCGTTGCGGCGGTCGTTCGGACGGCGGTCGCGGCGCTCGCGCTTTGCGGGCTCCGGATTCTCGGAACGCAGCGTGGAGTTCAGGACCTCACCCTTGTAGATCCAAACCTTGCAGCCGACGCGGCCGTAGGTCGTGTTGGCCTCGGCAAAGCCGTAGTCGATGTCGGCACGGATGGTCTGCAGGGGGATGGTGCCCTCATGATAGGATTCGCTTCTGGCGATCTCGGCGCCGCCCAGACGGCCGCCGCAGGTGCACTTGATGCCCTTTGCGCCCAGACGGGTCGCGCGCTGGATAGCCTGCTTCATGGCACGGCGGAAGGAGATACGCTTTTCAAGCTGTGCGGCGATGTTCTCCGCGACGAGCTGTGCGTTGAGGTCCGGGGAACGGACTTCGACGATGTTCAGAGCGACGGTCTTGCCAAGCTTGGCTTCGATCTTCTTGCGGAGCACTTCGATCTCCGTGCCGCCCTTGCCGATGATGACGCCGGGACGGGAGCAGTGAATGCTGATCTTGACCTTGGCGTTGTCGCGTTCAATTTCAATCTTGGCAATACCGGCGGAGTAGAGGGTGGACTTCAGATACTTACGGATGTTGTAGTCCTCGACGATCAGATCGCCGACCTTATCCTCACGGGCATACCAACGAGAGTCCCAATCTTTAATTACGCCGACGCGCAATCCATGGGGATTAACTTTCTGTCCCATAGTAACCTCCTGCTTAAGCCTTCTCGCTCACACCGATGGTGATGTGAGTGGTTCTCTTCAGAATGCGATTGTATCTGCCCTGCGCTCTGGGCATGCCGCGCTTGAGCGTGGGGCCCGGGTTGGCGATGGCGGTCGTGACAACCAGATTGTCGGCGTTCATGCCGTGGTTGTTTTCCGCGTTCGCAACAGCGCTCTTGAGCAGCTTGAGCATGGGCTCGGAGGCCGCCTTCGGGGTCTGCATCAGATATGCGGTTGCAGTCTTTACGTCCTTGCCGCGGATCAGGTCGCACAGAATGACGACCTTGCGCGGAGAGATACGCAGGTATTTCAAATAAGCTCTAGCTTCCATGTTTCTTGCGTCCTCCTCTTATGCGTTGGTGGTCTTGCTGCCGGAGTGGCCGCGGAAGGTCCGCGTCGGAGCAAACTCGCCAAGCTTGTGGCCGACCATATCCTCGGTGATATAGACGGGTACATGACGGCGGCCGTCATGAACAGCGATCGTGTGGCCAACGAAGGAAGGGAAGATCGTGGAGCTTCTGGACCAGGTCTTGAGGACCTTCTTATCACCGGCCTTGTTGAGTTCTTCCACGCGCTTGATCAGCTCGGGTGCTACAAACGGGCCTTTTTTAATGCTTCTGCTCATCTTATATCCTCCTTACTTCGCGTTTCTGTGCTTAAAGATATACTTGTTGGTGCGGTTCTTGGTCTTGCGGGTCTTCAGGCCCATTGCAGGCTTGCCCCAAGGCGTCATAGGACCGGGATGGCCAACAGGAGACTTGCCTTCGCCGCCGCCGTGCGGGTGGTCGTTCGGGTTCATGACGGAACCGCGGACCGTCGGGCGGATGCCCATGTGGCGGGTACGGCCGGCCTTGCCGATGTGCACGTTCTCATGGTCGATGTTGCCGACCTGACCGATTACTGCAACGCAGTTCGGGCGAACGAGGCGGACTTCGCCGGACGGCAGACGGACCTGCGCGAACTGCGCGTCCTTTGCCATCAGCTGGGCGTAGTCGCCGGCGGAGCGGACAAGCTGTGCGCCGCGGCCGGGGTTGATCTCAATGTTGTGGATGATGGTACCGACGGGGATATTGGCAAGCGGCAGGCAGTTGCCGGGCTTGATATCAGCGGCGGCGGAAGAGACGACGGTGTCGCCGGCCTTCAGGCCGACAGGCGCGAGGATGTAGCGGAGCTCGCCGTCTTCGTACTTAACCAGAGCGATGAACGCGCTGCGGTTCGGGTCATACTCGATGCGCTGGACAGTCGCCGGCATATCAAGCTTGTCGCGGCGGAAGTCGATGATGCGGTACTTGCGCTTGTTGCCGCCGCCGCGATGGCGGACGGTGATGCGGCCGTAGCTGTTGCGGCCCGCGTTCTTCTTGACAGTCTCAAGAAGGCTGCGTTCAGGCTTTGCCTTTTTGTCTACGCCGTCGAACGCGGAAACAGTCATGTTTCTTCTCGACGGGGTATACGGCTTAAAAGATTTGATCGCCATATTGCGTTACTCTCCTTACAAATTGATTAGACCATACCCTCGAAGAACTCGATGGTCTTGGAATCGGCAGTCAGCTTGACCATGGCCTTCTTCCAGCTGGCGCGACGGCCTGCGGGAGCGGCGCCCTGGCGCTTTTCCTTGCCTTCCATACGGATGGTGTTGACTTTCTCGACCTTCACGCCGAAGATCTCCTCGACAGCCTTCTTGATCTCGACCTTGTTGGCGTCGATCGCAACCTGGAAGACGTACTTCTTGTCTTCGGTCGCTTCCATGGACTGTTCGGTGATGACGGGCTTGATGATGATATCGTAAGCGGTCTTCATTATGCGAACACCTCCTCAATCTTTGCAAGAGCAGCTTTGTCAACGACGAGCTTCTTTGCGTTCAGAATGTCGTAAACGTTGATCAGGTTGGCGAAGGTCACCAGCACGCCGGGGATGTTGGCCGCGCTCTTGACAACGATGTCGTTGTTCTCCGCGGTGACGACCAGAGCCTTGGTATCGGCGCCGACAGCCTTCAGGAACGAAGCCATGGGCTTGGTCTTGATGGCGTCCAGCTTGATCTCGTCGATGACGACGATGTTTTCTTCCTGTGCCTTCGCGCTCAGGACGGACTTGAGAGCCAGTCTCTTGACCTTCTTGTTGAGCGTGTAGCTGTAATCGCGGGGCTTGGGTGCGAACACGATGCCGCCGTGGGTCCACTGCGGAGCGCGGATGGAGCCCTGGCGGGCACGGCCGGTGCCCTTCTGGCGCCACGGCTTGATGCCGCCGCCGGAGACCTCTGCGCGGGTCAGGGAACTCTGCGTGCCCTGACGGCAGTTGGCCAGATGATTCTTTACGACGTCGTGAACGACAGCCTCATTGGGCTCGATCCCGAAAATGGCATCAGAGAGCTCGATCTCGCCGACCTGCTTACCAGCCATATCAAAAACTTTAGTCTGCATGATTTACTCTCCTCTCTCAGCGGTTTCTTGCCGAAGCCTTCTGCGGGTTGGTACGCGCGGAAGCCTTCTGCGGGTTGATGCTCGCGTTGGCAGCAGCGCCCTTTGCCTTGAAGTTCTTGACGGTGTTCTTGATGTAGACAACGCCGCCCTTCGGGCCGGGAATCGCACCGCGAACGACGATCATGTTGAGTTCGTCGTCAACCTTGACGATGTCGAGGTTCTCAACCGTGACCTGCTCAACGCCCATCTGGCCTGCGCCATGATGGCCCTTGAAAATACGGCTGGGGGAAGAGGTGGGGCCCATAGAACCGGCCTGACGGTGAACCGGGCCGCCGCCGTGGGTCATCGGGGTGCGATGGCCGCCGCAGCGCTTGACCGGGCCTTCGTAGCCGTGGCCCTTGCTGATGCCGGTGACGTCGATCTTGTCGCCGACTGCGAAAACGCTTGCCTTGACCTCGTCGCCGACGTTCATCTCAGCAGCCTTTTCAATCTTGAATTCCTTCAGGTGCTTCTTGAGGGCAGTGCCTGCCTTCTTCAGGTGACCTGCTTCCGGCTTGGTCAGCTTGGATTCCTTGACATCCTCAAAGCCCAGCTGAATCGCATTGTAGCCGTCTTTTTCGGTGGTCTTCTTCTGCGTGACGACGCAGGGGCCTGCCTCGATGACAGTTACCGGAACGACCTTGCCGCTCTCATCGAAAATCTGGGTCATGCCCACTTTTTTGCCGATGATCGCTTTCTGCATTTGCATGTGTGTTTCCTCCTAAGTTAAGGTTATTGGTTGAGCGACTTGCGCATTGGGACGCATTGGTCGGTCAACATGACCCGTCCGTCCTCTATAGTGGCGAACCGTGGCGGGCTGCTGTAATTGACGTTTGGATTACAGCTTTATCTCAATTTCAACGCCAGCGGGAAGGTCGAGGCTCATGAGAGCTTCCACAGTCTTCTGGTTGGGGTTGAGAATATCGATCAGTCTCTTGTGGGTTCTGCGCTCGAACTGCTCACGGGAATCCTTGTACTTATGAACAGCGCGGAGAATGGTAACGACTTCTTTCTTGGTCGGCAGCGGGATGGGGCCGGAAACGGAAGCGCCGTTGCGCTTGGCGGTTTCAACGATCTTCTCGGCGCTGGCGTCGATGAGCTGATGATCGTAAGCCTTGAGGCGGATTCTGATCATTTCCTGATTTGCCATGTTGTGTTTTTCCTCCTTGAATAAAACGTACTCAGTGGTTTCTTTGATCTCTGGGTACGGTCGAGTCTCGCAATACGCTAAGCCGTGCGTATCATTCTGCGCCATGAAAAAAGGCCGACGTTGTCGGCCATTTATCACCGCAGCGATATACGCTGTACTGTGATCCTCAGCCGCCCGATGACCGGACATACTCCGCAGAAGTTACCGCCCGTGGCGCAATCTCCTGCATCATCGCAATGACACGCGTGGGTGCGTTGCGTACCCTTTTCGCGCGCTCATATATCATATAACAAATCCCCCTTGGTGTCAAGGGGGATTTTCAATATTTTTTGTTCAAAACAGCAGAACTTTCGTGCCCGGTTTTGGCCCTTTTGCCGAATCCCGGCGATCATTTTTTCCGCCATGTGCTGGGCATCAGCAGGACCAGCATCGGATAGAGTTCCAGCCGCCCCAGCAACATATCGATGCACAGCACGACCTTCGCAAGCGGCGAGAAAAACGCGAAGTTCCCCGCCGGGCCGCACAGCCCGAGGCCGGGGCCGATGTTGTTGAACGTGGCGAGCACGGCCGTCAGCGTCGTCGAGCCGTCATAGCCGTCGAGCGAGACGAGCAGCACAGAGGCTGCGGCGATCAGCACATACAATATAAAATAGGTACTCACCGCACGCACCGTCTCGCCGGAGACAGGCTTGCCGTCAACGGTAATGACCTTGACGGTGTGCGGGTGCAGGATCTTGCGCAGCTCCGCCTTGGCCGCCCGCATGAGAATAACGACGCGCGAGACCTTCAGACCGCCGCCGGTCGAGCCCGCGCTTGCGCCGACGATCATGAGAAGCGCCAGAATGACGCGCGAAAACTCCGGCCACAGGTCAAAATTCTCCGTGCCGTAGCCGGTCGTGGTGATGACCGACGAGACGGTAAACGCCGCGTGGTGCAGGCTATAGCCGAAATTGCCGTGATAAAGCGGCCGGATATTGAACGTAATCAGCAGCGTCGAGAGCACAATAATCGACACATACCAACGCAGTTCTGTGTTCTTCCACGCCAGATCAAATTTTCTGCGCAGCAGGAAGAAATAGATTGAGAAATTCACGCCGAACAGCGCCATAAAGATCGTTGTAACTGTCTGCGTATACGCGCTGTAGGAGGCGAAGGAGTCGTTTTTGATGGCAAAGCCGCCCGTGCCCGCCGTACCAAACGCATTGCAGAGCGAATCGAACAGCGGATCGCCGCCCGCCAGATATAAGAGAATCTGCACAACTGTCAGACCGAAATAAATGCCGTAAAGAATTTTGGACGAATCGACCATGCGCGGGACCATCTTGGAAACTGTCGGTCCAGGGCTCTCGGCACGCAGCAGATGGATGGCCTGTCCGCCGTCCATGCGAACGATGGCCAGCATGAACACGAGAATGCCCATGCCGCCGATCCAGTGCGACAGGCTTCGCCAGAAGAGCATGCAGCGGTCAAGCGGCTCAACCGCCGGCAGAATGCTCGAGCCGGTCGTCGTAAAGCCGGAGATCATCTCGAACACCGCGTCGAGATAAAACGGGATCTGCCCCGAGAGCGTGAACGGCAGCGCCCCCACGAGCGACAGCACGATCCAGCTCAGCGCGACGGCGATCAGGCCCTCCTTCGCGTACATGGCGCTGCGCTTCCTGCCGCCCAGGCCGAGCGCCAGCGCGCCCAGCACGGCCGCACCCAGCAGCACCCACAAAAAATACCAGCCGTTTTTCTCCCGGTAAATGACCGCCACCAGCAGCGGCAGCAGCATGAGCGCGGCCTCGATCAGAAGCACCGCGCCCAGCACATATACAATGACCCGCTTATTCATGTCCCGGCCCCCTTGCAAGGATATCCTCAAGCCGGCCGAGCCCTGCGCTGCACGTCACGACGATCACGCTGTCGCCGGGCTCGATGGTGTCCTGGCCGCTGGGGATGATGATCTGCCCGCCCCGGCCGATGCAGCCGATCAGCAGATTTTCCCGCAGCTTCAGTTCCTGAAGCGGAACGCCGCACAGCTTTGAGGTTTCGGATACGCGGAACTCCAGCGCCTCAGCTTTACCGCCGACAAGCTTGTAGAGTGTTTCGATCTGCGAACTGCTCTCGGAGTTCTGCATGGCCCGGACATAACGACAGATAAGGTTTGACGCGGAGTTTCGCGGGTTAAACACGCTTCCCAAATCCATGCTGTCGATGATGGACTGGAACGATGTGCGGTTGACCTTGGTGATGACCTTGACCTTCGGCCATGTCTTTCGGATATACATGCCGATGAGCACGTTTTCCTCATCGATGCCGGTCAGCGCGGCGACCGCTCCGGTCGTCTCGATGCCGCATTTGCGCAGAAACGCCTCATTTGTGCCGTCTCCGCGCAGGATCTCCGCCTTTGGCAGCAGCACAGAAAGTTCCTCACAGCGTGCCGGGTCGCTCTCGATGATCTTCACGTCAAGTCCCGCCTCGACCAGCTGCTTTGCCAGATAATATGCAATACGTCCGCCGCCGATAAGCATTGCGCTGCGCACACGCCCTGCCGCCAGCTTCATCTGCCGGAAGAACTGCTGCGCGCCCGCATAGGATGCGACGAAGGAAATGCGGTCGCCCGCCTGCAGCCGGAACGAGCCGGAAGGAATATGAATCTCCTGCTCCCCGCGTTCGACCGCGCAGATCAGGACCTTTGCCTTTGTGATGCTGGGCAGTTCCATCAGCGTCCGGCCCGCCAGCGGCGAATCCGCCGGCAGCTGGAATTTCAGAAGTTCGACCTTGCCGCCGAAGAAGGTGTCGGTCTTGATCGCCGACGGAATGCGCAGCGTGCGCGCCATTTCCGTCGCACAGATCAGCTCCGGATTGACGGACAGGCTCAGGCCCAGATCGTCTGAAATCAGAGACAACTCCTCCGCGTATTCCGGGTTCCGAACGCGGGCGATGGTGTGCTTCGCGCCGATCTTCTTGGCGATCAGGCAGCACAGCAGATTCAGTTCATCCTGCGCCGTCACAGCGATAACCAGTTCCGCCTCATCGACGCCCGCCTCCATCTGCGTGGCATACGTCGCGCCGTTTCCTTCAATGCTCAGAATATCCAGATCCTCGACCGTCCGCTGCAGCGGTGTCTCACTGCGGTCAACAATGGTGATCTCATGCCCTTCGCGCGAAAGCTGCTCCGCCAGCGCGCTGCCGATCTTTCCGTCGCCCACGATCACGATCCGCATAATCTCAACTCCTTTTCTCTGCATCCGCTCTAAATTTGTAAAAAATATTGTACCACGCTGCCTGCCTTTTTGCAACCAGCCCCTGTTAAAGCCGCCGTTCAGGAATGTTCCCTCTTGCCCGGCGAGGGAAAAGGCGGTATACTAGGTTAAAAATCTGCCGCCGTGCATACAAGCGTTGTAGGGGCCGATGCCCACATCGGCCCGTTGGGAAGTTGCGAATTTGCCGAAGACTACCATAAAAAACGGTGCGTTCTGCCGGGCCGATGTGGGCATCGGCCCCGACGCATTAATTTCAGAAATCCCGTAGGGGCGGACGACCCTGTCCGCCCAAGGGAAGTATCGAATTCGCCGGAGATTTCCTGTTTTGGTGGATTTTTCTGCGGGCGGACAGAGACGTCCACCCCTACGATTTTCATCCGGCTGGGTTACTTCTTCGGTACCAGCACTTCCTTGCCGCCCATATACGGCTGGAGGACCTTCGGGATCGTCACGGTGCCGTCTTTCTGCAGGTGGTTCTCGAGGAACGCGATGAGCATTCTGGGGGGCGCAACGCAGGTGTTGTTGAGGGTGTGCGGAAGATACGTCTTGCCGTCTTCGCCCTTGACGCGGATACCAAGTCTTCTCGACTGGGCGTCACCAAGGTTCGAGCACGAGCAGACCTCGAAATATTTCTGCTGACGGGGGCTCCACGCTTCAATGTCGCAGGACTTGACCTTGAGGTCGGCCAGGTCTCCCGAGCAGCACTCAAGCTGCCGGACCGGAATTTCCATGTTGCGGAAGAGCTCCACGGAGTTTTTCCACAGTTTATTATACCAATCCATCGACTCTTCGGGCTTGCAGACGACGATCATTTCCTGCTTTTCGAACTGGTGGATGCGGTACACGCCGCGCTCTTCCAGGCCGTGGCTGCCGACTTCCTTGCGGAAGCAGGGAGAATACGACGTGAGCGTGAGCGGAAGCTGGCCCTCGGGGAGCACCTGGTCGATAAACCGGCCGATCATCGTGTGCTCAGATGTGCCGATCA
>OLXV01000305.1_pt1 | contig 25555 bp, 17 predicted proteins | sample 1673481 | NCBI WGS metagenome assembly OLXV01 (sample SAMEA103958113, study PRJEB25191) | human gut metagenome
AGATTCTGTTTCGTAGATATTATATGTTTGATGGAGAGTTGTTGTCAAGAAAAAGGAAGCATAACCGACATAGCGAGTGCTTCCGCCCTCACGAAAACGTCCGAAACGTCTGCCGGGACTGCTTCCTTTGCCGAAGGCTCTGCGCAAGGCATGGCTCAAGTCCAATACGAGAGCAATATCAACGCAGATCCTTCGTCTATGAATACTATACGCCAGACAGAGAGGAATAGTCAAGAAGATACTCCGGTTGCTTTATGCGGAAAGAAAAAGAGAATCCTGACACAGCAAAGGCCGATCACTCCGCATAGAGCGGAGCTAACGGGGGGACAGAATTCTCTTTGATTATCACACACGCAGTTTCTTGTAATAGTCAAGAATATGATCTGCTTTTTTATGCAGTGACAATGCTGCGTCGTCGGCATCAAACGAACCCGCTCAGCCCGTTCGCGTTGCCGGCCTTTTCTTCAAAACCAGATACAGCAGAAGAACGACCATGGCGGCGAGGAGCGCGAGGCTTGCCCAGCCGAGGGGAAGAAAGACGGCGCTGCTGTAGACATCCTTCAAAAGCGCAAGCGCCGAAGCGAAGCTCGCGCACACCGCTGCGGGAATGACCTTCGGCTCCAGGCAGCAGAGCGCGACAAGGAGCACCTCCGCGCCGTAAAGACTGTCGGCACACATCCACGGCAGGAACGCCACGGCGCAGAGCGAGGCAAGAGAGAGCGCCGTGAGCTGCCGCCGCCGGTCGGAGGCGAGACTTTTCCGGCTCATGCGCCATACGAGCAGCAGCGCGAAAACGATGTAGAGCGCAATGCCGGTCGGTGCGATGAACGAATGCTGCGAGAGCGAGTAAATGCCCGGCGCTCCGCCGAAAAGCGGCCGCGCCGTGAGCGTTCCGAGTGCTGGGTAAAACGGCAGACACTCGCTGCCGGGGCGGCCGAGCAGCAGCGCCGGGACCAGAACGGCGATATACCATCCGACGAGATGCAGCAGCGAAAACCATGTATTGCGCCGCACGGCGGTAAAGACCCAGAATACCGGCACGATCCAAAGCGCCGCAGGATGAAAGGCGACGGCAAGCGCGAGCATCCCCGCGCACCAACGCCACTCCCCGCGCATGGCGCAGGAGGCTGCGAGCGCTATGAAAACCCACCAGAGGCTGTCGCCTGCGGCGGAGCAGACGCCCTGAAAGATCCCGGAGGGAAGGAGCAGCACAATGAGAAAAGCGAAGAGACGCGGCTGCGCGCGCACCGTGACGCACTGGACGCACCGCTGCGCCGCCCATGCCATCGTAACCTCGGCAAAAACGCAGAGATATTTAAATAAGGTAAGCCCGCCGCCCGGCGCAAGAGAAAAGAGCGCCAGAAAGTACTGCACCGGGATCGAATAGGGAAGAGCGGAGGAGCGGATGCCCCAGAACCCTCCGGCGTCCCGGTACCAGGCGATCGCGTCCTCCTCGGCGCAATGCCGAAAAGGATAAACCGCACGCCGAACGCGGCGAGCAGCACGCCGAGCACGGCAAAACGCGCCCGGGAGGTTTTTACAAGACCTTCGGTATACAGCAGAAGATAGCTCAGCCCAGCCAGGGCGAGCAGGATCACGAATCGTTCCATTGGCAGCTCCGGAAATGCGTTGTTTCTGTGTATTTTACGGCAAAGCGCGGCGCGCGGCAACACAGAAATTATAAAAAAATCGCCCTTGACACTGCAAGGACGGCTTGGTATAATAAATTGCTATATGTTGCTATGGATAGCCGCATACAGCCCCTTTTACTATCGTTAGTATATCAGCCGCTCTGCGAAAAATCAACCCGAATGGTGATGTTTTAACAACGCAGCCGGGCGTTTCAACAAAGCGGCACCGCAAACCATATTCCCCCCGGAACGGGTATTCTGCGCCGGAGTTAAGCTCCTCCGGCGGAAAAAGGGAGATTCGCCGATGCCTAAGGACGTACAGTACGGAAGAACAATCAGAAAGAGCTATGCCCGCGCGGAAGAGATCCAGGACATGCCGCACCTGCTCGAGATCCAGAAGAATTCCTATAAATGGTTTCTGGACGAGGGCCTGCGGGAGGTCTTCAAGGGCGTAGCTGCCATTACGGACTACTCCGGTAACCTGGAGCTCTCCTTCGTGGATTATTCCATGAACGAGCCGCCCAAGTATTCGGAGGAGGAGTGCAAGGCGCGTGACGCCACATACGCCGCCCCGCTGAAGGTCAGCGTGCGTCTGCGCAACCGTGAGACCGAGGAGATCAAGGAACAGGAGATCTTCATGGGCGATTTCCCGCTCATGACCGCGAGCGGCACGTTCATCATCAACGGCGCCGAGCGCGTTATCGTCTCTCAGATCGTCCGTTCGCCCGGTGTTTACTTTGACAAGAAGACGGACAAGACCAACAGCTCCGTGTACGGCACGACCATCATCCCGTACCACGGCGCGTGGCTTGAGTATGAGACGGATCTGAACGACGTGTTCTATGTCCGCATCGACAAGAACCGCAAGCTGCCCGCCACGCTTCTGCTCAAGGCTCTCGGCGCTTACAAGGCGGACAAGCCGCACACCTGGCTCAGCTGCATCGACAATCCCGTGGGCGGCGCCGTCACCGGCGACGCGCTCCGCGAGATTTTCGGCGATGACAAGCGCATCGTCACCACGCTCGAGCGCGACACCTGCATCTCCCGCGACGACTGCCTGCTCGAGATCTACAAGAAGCTCCGTCCCGGCGATCCCCCGACAGTGGAGAGCAGCGAGACTTTGCTCGAAAACCTCTTCTTTGACCACCGCCGGTACGACATTTCCAACGTCGGCCGCTACAAGTTCAACAAGAAGCTCGCGCTCTACCCGCGCGTTGCGGGCTACGCTCTGGCCGAGCCCGTTGCCGACCCGATGACCGGCGAGATCATCGCCGACGCCGGCGAAACGCTTACCCGCGAGCGCGTCCGCGAGCTGGAGAAGAAGGGCGTTAATGCCGTGCGTCTCACCGTCGGCGAGAACGAGACCGTCCGCGTCTTCTCCAACGGCATGGTCGATGCCGCCGATTTCGTCCACTTCTCGGACGACGATGCGGAGAACCGCCGCATCATCAAGGAAGAGCTCGGTCTGCGCGAGCGCGTCCGCTTCATCCTCCTGCGCCAGTACATGGAGCAGTATGAGGGCGAAGAGCTCAAGGAAGTGCTCAAGGAGAACGTGGATCTTCTCATGCCGAAGCACGTCATCTGCGACGATATCTTCTCCGCGGCGAACTATCTCTGCTGCCTCGCGCACGGCATCGGCGAGCCGGACGATATCGACCATCTCGGCAACCGCCGCGTCCGCAGCGTGGGTGAGCTGCTGCAGAACCAGTTCCGCATCGGCTTCTCCCGCATGGAGCGCGTGATCCGCGAGCGCATGACGCTGCAGGATCTCGACATCGTCACGCCCCAGAGCCTCATCAACATCCGTCCCGTCACGGCGGCGATCAAGGAGTTCTTCGGCTCCAGCCCCCTGAGCCAGTTCATGGATCAGACGAACCCGCTGGCCGAGCTTACGCACAAGCGCCGTATCTCCGCGCTCGGCCCCGGCGGCCTGACCCGCGAGCGCGCCAACTTCGACGTGCGAGACGTTCACTACAGCCACTATGCGCGCCTCTGCCCGATCGAGACGCCCGAAGGTCCGAACATCGGCCTTATCAACTACCTGTCGTCTTATGCCCGTGTGAACGAGTACGGCTTCCTCATTACGCCGTACCGCCGCATCGACAAGGAGACCGGCGTCGTCACCAAGGAAGTCGTCTACATGACGGCGGACGTGGAAGACCAGTACATCATGGCCATGGCGACCGAGCCGCTCGACGAGCAGGGAAGACTCATCAATAAGCGTGTCACCTGCCGCCACCGCGACGAGATCATCGACGTGGACCGCGAGAAGGTCGACTTCATGGACGTGTCCCCGCGCATGATGATCTCCATCGCCACCGCGATGATCCCGTTCCTCGAAAACGATGACGCGAACCGTGCTCTGATGGGCGCGAACATGCAGCGTCAGGCCGTTCCTCTGATGACGACCCAGCAGCCCATCGTTGCCACCGGCATCGAGCACCGCTGCGCGGTCGACTCCGGCGTCGTTGTCCTCGCCGAGGGCGAAGGCACCGTCACCCGCGTGAGCGCGGACAGCATTACCGTCCGCTATGACAGCGGCGAGAGCAAGGACTACAAGCTCATCAAGTTCTCCCGCAGCAACCAGGGCACCTGCTTCAACCAGCGCCCGATCGTCAAGGTCGGCGAGCGCGTGAAGGAAGGCGACGTCATCGCCGACGGCCCCTCCACCTCGCAGGGCGAGATCAGCCTCGGCAAGAACGTGCTCGTAGGCTTCACCACCTGGGAAGGCTACAACTACGAGGACGCCGTTCTCCTCAACGAGCGCCTTGTCATGGACGACGTTTACACCTCCATCCATGTGGAAGAGTATGAGTGCGACGCCCGCGATACCAAGCTCGGGCCCGAGGAGATCACCCGCGATATCCCCGGCGTCGGCGACGACGCTCTCAAATACCTCGACGAGCGCGGCATCATCTGCGTCGGCGCCGAGGTCCGCAGCGGCGATATTCTCGTCGGCAAGGTCACGCCCAAGGGCGAGACCGACCTCACTGCCGAGGAGCGCCTGCTCCGCGCCATTTTCGGCGAGAAAGCCCGCGAAGTGCGCGACACCTCGCTGAAGGTACCGCACGGCGAGAGCGGCATCATCGTCGATGTCAAAGTGTTCACCCGCGAAAACGGCGACGAAATGTCCCCCGGCGTCAATCAGGTCGTCCGCGTGTATATTGCGCAGAAGCGCAAGATCTCCGTCGGCGACAAGATGGCTGGCCGCCACGGCAACAAGGGCGTCGTTTCCCGCATCCTGCCGCGTGAGGATATGCCGTATCTGCCGGACGGCACCCCGCTCGACATCGTGCTGAACCCGCTGGGCGTCCCGTCCCGTATGAACATCGGACAGGTCCTCGAAGTCCACCTGGGCTACGCTGCGCAGGCGCTCGGCTGGAAGGTCGCCACGCCGATCTTCAACGGCGCGAACGAGACCGCCATCCGCGAAACGCTCCGCGAGGCCGGACTCCGCGAGGACGGCAAGAGCGTGCTGTACGACGGCCGCACCGGCGAAAAGTTCGACAACGACGTCACCGTCGGCTGGGTGTACTTCCTCAAGCTGCACCACCTCGTTGACGATAAGATCCACGCCCGCTCCACCGGCCCGTACAGCCTCGTTACGCAGCAGCCGCTCGGCGGCAAGGCGCAGTTCGGCGGCCAGCGCTTCGGCGAAATGGAAGTCTGGGCGCTCGAAGCCTACGGCGCGGCGCACACCCTGCAGGAGATTTTGACCGTCAAGTCCGACGACGTTACCGGCCGTGTCCGCACGTACGAGAGCATCGTCAAGGGTCACAACATCCCGCAGCCCGGCGTGCCGGAATCGTTCAAGGTTCTGGTCAAGGAACTCCAGTCCCTGTGTCTGGACATCAAGGTCCTCGACAAGGACGGACAGGAGATCGAACTCAAGGAAGACGACGAGGACGATTACATCCCCGGCATGCGCGACGATTACCGCGCGAGCGAGGAAGACTTCAGCGACGCCGGATTCAGCATTGACCGCAGTCAGTCGGTGTTCGGCGACGAGCCGGAGAACGAAAAGTCCTTCGGCGACGACGATACGGATGAAGTGGAGGAGAGAGAATAATGAGCTACACCCCGTTTGACGCCATTCAGATCGGCATTGCTTCTCCCGAAATGATCCTTTCCTGGTCCCACGGCGAAGTCAAAAAGCCGGAGACCATCAACTACCGCACGCTCAAGCCCGAGCGCGACGGCCTTTTCTGCGAGCGCATTTTCGGGCCCACGAAGGACTGGGAATGCCACTGCGGCAAGTATAAGAAGATCCGCTACAAGGGCAAGATCTGCGACCGCTGCGGCGTGGAAGTCACGCGCGCCAAGGTCCGCCGCGAGCGCATGGGCCACATCGAGCTCGCCACGCCCGTTTCCCACATCTGGTATTTCAAGGGCATTCCGTCCCGCATGGGCCTGCTGCTCGACATCAGCCCCCGCATCCTGGAAAAGGTGCTGTATTTCGCCGCTTATATCGTCACCGATCCCGGCGAGACCCCGCTGATGCGCAACCAGATCCTTTCGGAGAAGGAATACCGCGATATGCGCGAGAAGTATGAGGACGATTTCGACGCCGGTATGGGCGCCGAGGCCGTCAAGAAGCTCCTCCAGCAGATCGACCTCGAATCCTTGTCCGAGCAGCTCCACGCCGAACTCAAGAGCGCGAGCGGCCAGAAGAAGGCCCGTATCGTCAAGCGCCTTGAGGTCGTGGATGCGTTCCGCATCTCCGGCAACAAGCCCGAGTGGATGATCATCGACGTGCTGCCCGTCATTCCGCCCGAGATTCGCCCGATGGTCCAGCTCGACGGCGGCCGCTTCGCGACCTCCGACTTAAACGACCTCTACCGCCGCGTCATCAACCGCAACAACCGCTTAAAGCGCCTCATTCAGCTCAACGCGCCCGACATTATCGTGCGCAACGAGAAGCGCATGCTGCAGGAAGCGGTCGACGCGCTGATCGACAACGGTCGCCGCGGCCGCGCCGTCACCGGCGCGAACAACCGCGCACTCAAGTCCCTTTCCGACATGCTCAAGGGTAAGCAGGGCCGCTTCCGTCAGAACCTGCTCGGCAAGCGTGTCGACTACTCCGGCCGTAGCGTTATCTGTGTCGGCCCTGAGCTGAAGATCTACCAGTGCGGTGTGCCGAAGGAAATGGCACTCGAGCTGTTCCGCCCCTTCATTATGAAGAAGCTCGTCGAGGACGGCGCCGCCAACAACATCAAGTCCGCCAAGAAGATGGTCGATAAGGGCCGCACCGAGGTCTGGGACGCGCTCGACGTCGTCATCAAGGATCACCCCGTCATGCTCAACCGCGCGCCGACGCTCCACCGTCTCGGTATTCAGGCGTTCGAGCCGGTGCTGGTCGAGGGCCGCGCCCTCAAGCTCCACCCGCTGAACTGCACGGCATTCAACGCGGACTTCGACGGCGACCAGATGGCTATTCACGTGCCCCTGTCTGCCGAGGCGCAGGCCGAGGCCCGTATCCTGATGCTCTCTGCCAACAACCTGCTGCGTCCTCAGGACGGCGGCCCTGTCACGGTGCCGACGCAGGATATGGTTTTGGGTTCCTACTACCTCACGTTCGAGCGCTTTGAAAACGGCGTTTCCCAGATGGATAACGACGAGTTCTGGCCGCAGGACATTGACTTTGCCCTTGCCGGCAAGCGCTACGACGAGCTGACCGACGAAGAGAAGGCCAGCGTGAATCTGCACGTTTACCGCGACGAGGACGAGGCCATGCTCGCCTACAACGACCACCTCATCGGTATCCACCAGCCCATCCTTGTCCGCACGGTCAAGCAGATGCCGGACGGCACCATGGGCAGCAAGGTCGTGCGCGTTACCATCGGCCGCATCATCTTCAACCGCAACATCCCGCAGGACCTTGGCTTTGTCAAGCGCGTGGATGAAAACGGCGAGCCGACCGAAAACTACTTCGACTACGAGATCACCGAGGTCTGCGGCAAGAAGCTGCTCGGCAAGATCGTCGACCGCACGATCAAGCTGCACAACTTCACCATCGCGGCCGAAGTGCTCGATAACATCAAGGCCACGGGCTACAAGTTCTCCACCCGTGCGGCCATCAGTATCTCCGTTGCGGATATGACCATTCCGCCGGCAAAGTACACCCTCATTGCCGAGACCGAGCAGCGCGTCGTCGACATTGAAGACCAGTTCAAGATGGGCTTCATGACCGAGGATGAGCGCTACCGCGCCGTCGTCAAGGAGTGGGAAAAGACCACCGCGGACGTCACCGACGCCCTGCAGAAGAACATGGACCGCTACAACCCCATCTTCATGATGGCGGACTCCGGCGCCCGTGGTTCGATGAAGCAGATCCGTCAGCTGACCGGTATGCGCGGCCTGATGGCCAACACCGCCGGTAAGACGATCGAGATCCCGGTCAAGGCAAACTTCCGCGAAGGTCTGTCCGTCCTTGAATACTTCACCTCCTCCCGAGGCGCCCGTAAGGGCCTTGCCGATACGGCTCTTCGTACGGCAGACTCCGGTTACCTGACCCGCCGAATGGTCGACGTCTGCCAGGATGTCATCATCCGCTCCGACGACTGCGGCGCGACCCGCGGCATCACGATCAGCGAGATCAGCGAGAACGGCCAGGTCATCGAAAAGTTCTCCGAGCGCGTCAACGGCCGCTATCCGGTCCACGACGTGATGAAGCCCGGCACGGACGAGGTCCTCATTTCCAAGGATCACATGATGACCCCCGAGGATGCCGACCTCATGGAGAAGTTCGATATCCACTCCGTCGAGATCCGCACGGTGCTTACGTGCAAGGCCCACAGCGGCGTTTGCGCGAAGTGCTACGGCATGAACCTTGCCACGAGCAAGCCCGTCGGCCCCGGCGAGGCGGTCGGTATCATCGCGGCCCAGTCCATCGGCGAGCCCGGTACGCAGCTGACGATGCGAACCTTCCACACCGGCGGCGTTGCGGGCGGCGATATCACCCAGGGTCTTCCGCGAGTCGAGGAACTGTTTGAGGCGCGCCGTCCCAAGAAGATGGCGACCCTCGCCGAGATCGGCGGTAAGGTCCGCTTCGAAGAGGCGACCAAGGGCAGCCTGCTCAACATTATCGTCACCGCGGACGACGGCGACAACCGCATCTACTCGGTGCCGCACACCGGCCTGCGCGTGAACGACGGCGACGTCATCGCCAAGGGCACGCAGCTGCAGGACGGCGCGCTGTCCCCGCACGATATCCTGCGTATCCGCGGCACGTCCGCCGTTCATGACTACCTCATTCAGGAAGTTTTGAAGGTTTACCGTCAGCAGGGCGTTGACATCAACGATAAGCATATCGAGGTCATCGTCCGCCAGATGATGCGCAAGGTGCGCGTCGAGGAGTCCGGTGACACGAACCTGCTCTCCGGCTCTATGGTGGACCTTCTCGAATACGAGGATGCCAACGAGGAGATCCGCGCGCGCAATGCCGCGGGCGAGGTCAACGCCGAGACCGGCGAGCCGCTGCAGGAAGCCATTGCCACGCAGCTGCTCATGGGTATCACGAAGGCCTCTCTTGCGACCGACAGCTGGATGTCCGCCGCGTCCTTCCAGGAGACCACAAAGGTCCTGACTGAAGCCGCCATCAAGGGTAAGGTCGACCACCTTGTTGGTCTGAAGGAGAACGTCATCATCGGTAAGCTCATCCCCGCCGGTGCAGGCCTGAACGCCTACCGTGACTTTGCCGAGGAGATCGTTCCCGAGCCTGAGAAGCCCGAGGAAGAGCCGCACGAGCCGCGCATCATCACGAATGCCGTCGAAGTGTGAGTTAAGACCTCACGTATTGAATAGGTAAAAAGAGACGCGGAAAATTCCGCGTCTCTTTTTTGCCATTTTGGCGGAAAAAGGGAGAGTTTGACAGCCTCTTTTCAAAAGTTTGACGCGCCGGCGCGGAACGCACAAAAAAATTTGGGAAAAGCCCGTCGTTTCAGCGATTATTTTGTGTAGACAGCCATAAAAAACGCTTGACGGCTTGTGTGCCTCATGGTATAATTTCAACTTGCGTGGGTATGTCCCACGGAATTTGTCATACCGTCAGGAGGGACCTGCCGTGACGCCGGATCTGTCCACTTGCCGCAAGGTAGCGGGCATCAAGCAGACGATGCGTGCACTGCGGGAACACCGCGCGGAAAAGCTGTATATCGCCTGCGATGCAGACCCCGCCGTGCTTGCGCCGATCGAAGCGCTCGCACGCGAAGAGAACATCGAGATCGACGATCGCGCCACGATGGCGCAGCTTGGCCACAGCGCGGGCATCGCCGTTGGTGCGGCGGTGATCGCCGTTCTGAGAAATTAAGGTTTTTTCGGGATATTTTACCGATATCCTGTAAAAAATATATATCACATCATTTCAGGAAAGGAGAAACAAGAATGCCTACTTTTAACCAGTTGGTTCGCAAGGGCAGACAGCAGTCGACTTACAAGTCCAACTCCCCGGCTCTGCAGTATGGTCTTAACACGCTGAAGAACAAGGAGACCGACCTCGCCTCTCCCCAGAAGCGTGGCGTTTGCACCGCAGTTCGTACTGCGACCCCGAAGAAGCCGAACTCCGCTCTTCGTAAGATCGCCCGTGTCCGCCTCACCAATGGCTATGAGGTCACCGCTTACATCCCCGGCGTCGGTCATTCCCTGCAGGAGCACTCTGTGGTCATGATCCGCGGCGGCCGTGTGAAGGACCTCCCTGGTGTGCGTTACCACATCATCCGCGGCACTCTGGACGCTCAGGGCGTGCAGGGCCGTATGCAGTCCCGTTCCAAGTACGGCGCCAAGCGCCCGAAGCAGAAGTAAGGCTGCGACCTTGAAATGAGCTTTGCCGAAAAGGTTTGATATATATTTTTGTGTCATTCACCTCTTTGGCAGGCCGGAACACGATGGGGGAGAGCCCCATTCGCGAGTACCTATGATTTCTAAATTATAAGAAGGAGGGAAGCAAAGTGCCCAGAAGAGGTAATGTTCCCAAGAGAGAAGTTCTGCCCGATCCTATGTACAACAGCGTCCTGGTGACCAAGCTCGTCAACAGCGTGATGCTCGACGGCAAGAAGGGCGTCGCCCAGAAGGTCGTCTACAGCGCGTTCGACATGATCAAGGACAAGACCGGCAACGAGCCTCTCGATGTTTTCAACCAGGCCATGGAGAATATCATGCCCAGCCTGGAGACCAAGTCCCGCCGCGTCGGCGGTGCCACCTATCAGGTGCCGATGGAGGTCCGTCCCGCCCGTCGTCAGACCCTCGGTCTGCGTTGGCTGACGGCCTATGCCCGTGCCCGTGGTGAGCGCACCATGGCCGAGCGCCTGGCTGGCGAGATCATGGATGCTGCCAACAACAGCGGCAGCGCCGTGAAGAAACGCGAAGATACCCACAAGATGGCCGAATCCAACAAGGCATTCGCCCACTTCCGCTGGTAACGGAGGAACGAGAGAATTATGGCAAGAAAAGTCTCTCTGGAAAACACCAGAAATATCGGCATCATGGCCCATATCGACGCTGGCAAGACCACGACTACCGAGCGTATTCTGTACTACACCGGCGTCAACTACAAGATCGGCGAGACCCACGACGGTACCGCCACGATGGACTGGATGGCTCAGGAACAGGAGCGTGGTATCACCATCACCTCCGCTGCCACCACCTGCTACTGGAAGGGCAGCAAGAATCAGTTCCCGCAGACCCGCCTGAACATCATCGACACCCCGGGCCACGTCGACTTCACTGTTGAGGTCGAGCGCTCCCTGCGCGTTCTGGACGGCTCTGTGACCGTTCTCTGCGCCAAGGGCGGCGTTGAGCCCCAGTCTGAGACTGTGTGGCGTCAGGCCGATAACTACAAGGTCCCCCGCATGATCTACGTCAACAAGATGGATATCATGGGCGCGGACTTCTACAACGTTCTGCACATGATCCACGACCGTCTCAAGTGCAACGCTGTCCCCATCCAGCTGCCGATCGGCTCTGAAGATACATTTAAGGGCATCATCGACCTGGTGGAGATGGACGCTGATATCTACTACGACGAGCTCGGCAAGGACATGCGCGTCGAGGAGATCCCCGAGGACATGCTCGAGCTCGCTCAGGAGTATCGCACCAAGCTCATTGACGCTTGCGCTGACCTGAACGACGAGATCATGGAGCTGGCGCTCGAAGAGAAGCCCGTTCCTCAGGATCTCATCCGCAAGACCATCCGTCAGGCCACCATTGACAATAAGATGGTTCCTGTCACCTGCGGTACCTCTTACAAGAACAAGGGCGTTCAGAAGCTGCTGGACGCGATCGTCGACTACATGCCGTCCCCCGTGGATATCCCCGCGATCGACGGTGTGAACCCCGATACCGGTGAGGAAGATGTCCGTCACGCGGACGATAACGCTCCGTTCTCCGGTCTTGCGTTCAAGATCGCGACCGACCCGTTCGTCGGCCGTCTGTCCTTCGTTCGCGTGTACTCCGGTATTCTGAATACCGGTACCGCCGTTCTCAACTCCACCAAGCATCAGAGAGAGCGCATCGGCCGCATCCTGCAGATGCACGCCAACCACCGCGAGGATATCGAGTGCTGCTACGCCGGCGACATCTGCGCCGTCATCGGCCTCAAGAACACCACCACCGGTGATACGCTCTGCGATGAAAAGGCTCCGATCATCCTGGAGTCCATGGAATTCCCCGAGCCCGTGATCCGCGTCGCCATCGAGCCCAAGACCAAGGCCGGTCAGGAGAAGATGGGCATCGCGCTGATGAAGCTGGCTGAGGAAGACCCGACCTTCAAGACCTACACTGATGAAGAGACCGGTCAGACCATCATCGCCGGTATGGGTGAGCTCCATCTGGAGATCATTGTCGACCGCCTGCTCCGTGAGTACAAGGTCGAGGCGAATGTCGGCGCTCCTCAGGTCGCCTACAAGGAGACCATCACCAAGGCTGTCGATCAGGATACCAAGTACGCCCGTCAGAGCGGTGGTAAGGGTCAGTACGGTCACGTCAAGATCCATGTCGAGCCCAACGAGTCCGGCAAGGGTTACGAGTTTGTCAACGCCCTCGTCGGCGGCGCGATCCCCAAGGAATACGTTCCCGCGATCGATGCCGGTATTCAGGGCGCCATGCTCTCCGGTGTTCTCGCCGGTTACCCGGTCGTCGATGTCAAGGTCACGCTGTACGATGGTTCTTATCACGAGGTCGACTCCTCTGAAATGGCGTTCAAGATCGCCGGCTCCATGGCCTTCAAGGAGGCCTGCCAGAAGGCCGGCCCGACGCTGCTCGAGCCGATCATGAAGGTCTGCGTCATCGTCCCCGACGAGTACATGGGCGATGTGATCGGCGACCTCAACTCCCGCCGTGGTCAGATCCAGGGCTTCGAGGCCCGCAGCGGCGCGCAGCAGATCGACGCTTTCGTTCCTCTGGCTGAGATGTTCGGCTACGCAACTGACCTCCGCTCCTGCACGCAGGGCCGCGGCCAGTACACGATGGAGCCCGCGCATTATATCGAGATCCCGAAGAACATTCAGGAGAAGATCATCAACCAGCGCACGAACCGCGCCTGATAAAAAGGTATTGCAAAATACCGCGTTTTACGGTAAAATACCGGTGTATGTAAATGACACCGGCAAACAACGAAATTTTTTCATAGGAGGATCACTCTAATGGCTAAGCAGAAATTCGAGCGTACCAAGCCCCACGTAAACATTGGTACCATCGGTCATATCGACCATGGTAAGACCACCCTGACCGCCGCGATCACCAAGTTCCTCGCCATGCAGGGCGGTGCTGACTACACCGATTACAGCTCCATCGATAAGGCTCCGGAAGAGCGCGAGCGTGGTATCACCATCAACACCGCTCACGTTGAGTACCAGACCTTCGACCGCGTTGGCCACAACTACAAGACCGGCGAGGACAACGCCCAGATTCAGGGCCGTCACTATGCCCACGTCGACTGCCCGGGCCACGCCGACTATATCAAGAACATGATCACCGGCGCCGCCCAGATGGACGGCGGCATCCTCGTCATCGCCGCTTCCGACGGCCCGATGGCTCAGACCCGTGAGCACCTGCTGCTCGCCCGTCAGGTTAACGTTCCCTACATTCTCGTTTTCCTGAACAAGTGCGACCAGGTTGACGACCCCGAGCTGCTCGAGCTCGTTGAGATGGAAGTCCGTGAGCTGCTCGACAAGTACGACTTCCCCGGCGACGACACCCCGATCATCAAGGGTTCCGCTCTGAACGCTCTGGCCTCCGAGTCCACCGATCCCAACGCCCCCGAGTATGACTGCATCTGGGAGCTCATGGAAGCTGTTGACACCTGGATCAAGACCCCCGACCGTAAGGCTGACCTGCCCTTCCTGATGCCCATCGAGGACGTGTTCACCATCACCGGCCGCGGCACCGTCGTTACGGGCCGTGTCGAGCGTGGTACCGTCAAGGTCGGCGACAAGGTCGAGATCGTCGGTCTCGAGGACGATATCAAGGAATCCGTCGTCACCGGCACCGAGATGTTCCACAAGACCCTGGAGTACGCCGAGGCTGGCGACAACGTCGGCTGCCTGCTCCGCGGCATCGACAAGAAGGGCGTTGAGCGTGGCCAGGTCCTCGCTGCTCCGAAGTCCATCCACCCGCACACCAAGTTCAAGGGCCAGGTTTACGTCCTGTCCAAGGAAGAGGGCGGCCGTCACACCCCGTTCTTCAACAACTACCGTCCCCAGTTCTACTTCCGTACCACCGACGTGACCGGCGTCATCAGCCTCCCCGAGGGTGTTGAGATGTGCATGCCCGGCGATAATGTCGACATGGACGTCGAGCTGATCACCCCGATCGCGATCGAGGTTGGCCTGCGTTTCGCTATCCGTGAAGGCGGCCGTACCGTTGGTTCCGGTGTTGTCATCGCCATTAACGAGTAATTTTCAGCATGCAAAATTCCTCTCCGGCATCTGCCGGAGAGGAATTTTTTTGTTTTCGATAAAATTGTTTCAAACACGAAACTTTAATCACTTTTCAAATGCTTTTTGAATAATTGCGGCCTATATTTCGTGGTTAAAAAAGGCTTCTTGCTTCGCGCCGATGGGATGCGGACACCTGTGTCCGACATTTTGCCGCCACCTTTTCCATGTATGTTTGCTTGGAACTTAAAGGAGGCAAAATTCCATGAAAAAAATGCGCAAGACATTGAGCCTGATACTGTCCCTGGTGCTGGCATTCAGTCTCGCTGCTGTCCCGGCTTTCGCGGCAGACGCCACGGAGGCGGAGACCAGCACATCCGACACGGCCTATGGCCAGCTGCACAACGGCCTGCTCAGTGAGATCCTGAGCCGGATCGACATCGCCAATGACGATAATTTTATCCACGGTATCGTCGGCGTGGACGTGGGCGATCTGTTCAAGGACATCGCCAGCAACAATAACTACATGCGCGGCATCATCACCATCACCGGCAACACGGTGAACATCAACTTCGGTCAGGTCATCGGCGACATTGCCGACGGCGGCGCGAACAGCGAGGCCGCCCAGCAGGCGCTTGCCGAGATCCTGAAAGCCTTTGGTATGACGCAGACCGGCATCAATGCCATCCTGACGGGCTTTGCCGGCAGCATCCTCACAAACGATCAGATCGCGCAGCTGCTGTCTCAGCTCATTTCTTCGGCGAATATGAACCTGAAGAACATTGTGACGATCATCTGTGCGCTCTACAACAGCCGCACCATCACGCTCCAGCAGGCGATGGCGCTGCTGGAAAAGTACATTTCCCAGATGGGCAACAACAGCGGCAGCGGCAACAACAGTGACAGTGGCAACAACAGCGGCAGCGGCACCGGCACGGAGCCGACGCAGTCGGCCGGCCTGCTGGATACGACCAACCACAACGCCTATGTTTCCGGCCGCACCGCGACCACCTTTGTGCCCAACGGCACGCTCACGCGCGCCGAGGCGGCCAAGCTGCTCTATGAGCTCGTGACCGCACAGGCGCACAAGCAGTATGACCGCAGCGACAATGGCTTCAGCGATGTTCCGGCCGGCAAGTGGTACGCGGTCGCGGTCAGCACGCTGGCCAATGCCGGCGCCATCAAGGGCTACAGCAACGGCACGTTCCAGCCGGGCAAGCCCATCACCCGCGCGGAATTCGTGACCATTCTGACCGGGATCTACGGTGCGAACACGTCCAAGGGCATGCCGTTTGCCGATGTAGGCAGCGCATGGTGTCATGATGCGGTCGCTACGGCCTATGCCAACGGCTGGGTCGGCGGCTATGCGGATAGCACGTTCCACCCGAACCGGACCATCACGCGCGCCGAGGCGGTGACTATCCTCAACCGCGTGCTCGGCCGCAGCTGCGACCTGATGTTCGTGCAGGCCAATGCGCAGGCAGCGTCGCACTTTACCGACGTCACGCCCGGCACATGGTACTACGCCGCAGTCACCGAGGCCTCGGTCGGCCACACCTTTACGGAGCTGACCGGCATTGAGCGCTGGACGGCGCTCGCCTGAGCCCCAAGGCATCTGCCTGAACCCGAACGAAACCAATACTCCCGGCACATTCGTGCCGGGAGTTTTTTTCGCCCATTCACCGCAGACCGTGCATGAAGCCGTCCATCGCCGTCGCGTGGATGTCGCCGCCGATGACGCGGTTGCGGTAGACGAACAGTTGCGCGAGCACGGTGTCCGTCGAGCCCTCGTAGTTCGTCACGCGGTAGGTATAGGCTGTACACGTCTCGCCGGCGTAAGTGGACAGGTCAAATCCCTGCTGCTTTTGCAGGGCGTTGTAATCGCTGAATACACCGCTGAACACACGCGGGATCACGATCTCCTGCGCCGTTTCCGTCACGGGATCCGCCTCCCAGCCGAGCGCCTGCAGATAGGCAATGCGCCCGTCCGTCGTCGTGACGTTGTAGTGCGCCGAGAGCACGCCGCCGTTGCTGCGCCAGATGACGGCCAGCGCCAGCAGCACGGCCAGACCGATGAGCGCATACACGACCGTCCGTCTTGTCCAGTGAAAGGATTTGAGCTTCATAACCACACCTCGGAACAAGCCTATTCAAATTTGCCGCCGGATATGTTATAATACGTCCAATGGCCGTAAAGGAGGGGCGCGCATGATCCGTCTGGACAAATATCTGGCCGATGCCGGCGCCGCTTCCCGGCGCGAGGCCAAGGCGTATATCCGCCGCGGCGAGGTCACGGTCGATGGTGTGCCCGCCCGCGCGCCGGAGCAGAAGATCGCGGAGACCGCTGTCGTCTGCCTGCGCGGACAGGTCCTGCGCTATCAGGCATATCATTACTATATGCTCCATAAACCCGCCGGCGTCCTCACCGCGACGGCCGACCGCAGTCAGCCGACGGTGCTCGATCTGTTCCCGCCGGAGCTGCGGCGCTTCGGGCTCGTGCCCGCCGGGCGGCTCGATAAGGACACGACCGGCCTGCTGCTCGTTACGGACGACGGGGACTATGTCCACCGTGTCATCACGCCGAAAAAGCACGTGCCGAAGGTCTACTTCGCGCGCACGGATGGACAGCCCACGAGCGCGGATGTGGACCGCTTTGCACAGGGCGTTGTCCTCGGCGACGGGACGCAGTGCCTGCCCGCCCGGCTGGAGCTGCTGCCGGAGCAGGGGGGCTGCCGCATCACGGTCTATGAAGGGAAATATCATATGGTCAAGCGGATGCTGGCCGGCTGCGGGACGCCCGTTTTGCAGCTGCACCGGCTGTCGATCGGGGCGTTGACGCTCGATCCCGCGCTGTCACCGGGCGCTTACCGGGAATTGCAGCCCGCTGAGGCGATGCTCGTTTTCTCGCTTCCAGCTTCGTGATAATTTACAAAAGTTCGGGAAATTATCCGACTATCTCACGAAATTTCGAAAATTATTCACAAAAAACGACCATTTTTCTATTGAAAAATGCACATAAATCGTCTATTATGTAAAGTAGGAAATTGGTAGGTGCTGTGGGAGACTGCGGCGGCCGTTCGTAGGAGGAAAAGATATGTCGAGCAGAATTTTTCAGGGCGTGATCGTTCAGATGAAAGATGCCACCACGCGCTGCATTGGTGTTGTAGACGAGCAGGGGTTTGTCATTGCCTGCAGTGAGCTTTCGATGATCGGCTCGCGCCTGGATGACTTTCAGGCCGCGGTGGGTGAAGTGCAGGAGCAGCTGTTTGCAACGGACGCACGCACGTATAAGATTCTGTCTGCCAGCACGGCGCGTTTTGAGTATGCCGTGTTTGTCGAGGGCAATGACCAGACGGCGCGCAGCATCTGCATTCTCGCGGCCGTCGGCATGACGGAGGCCAGCACGAACTTTGAGGAAAAGCACAATAAGGCCGCCTTCGTTAAGAACATCATTTCGGACAACATTCTCCCCGGCGACGTGTATGTGCGCGCCAAGGAGCTGCATTTTACCACCGACGTGCCGCGCGCCGTGCTGCTGGTGCGTCAGGTGAACGTGACGGATATCGCCGTGCTCGAGCTGATCCAGAACATGTTCCCGGATCGGCAGCATGATTTCGTGCTCAGCGTGAGCGAGTCGGACATTGTCGTCATCAAGGAAATGACGCCGGACGAGACCTCGGAGGATGTCTGCGCGCTGGCCGAGAGCATTGAGCGCGCCGTGCACACGGAGCTGCACGTGCAGACGGTCATCGGCATCGGCACGACGGCCAACCACCTGCGCGAGCTGGCCGACCGCTATAAGGAGGCGCAGGTCGCCATTGAGGTCGGCAAGGTGTTTGAAAACGAGAAGCCGGTCATTCACTATGACAACCTCGGCATCGGCCGCATCATTTATCAGCTGCCGACGACGCTGTGCGAGATGTTCCTGTCCGAAGCGTTCAAGAAAAACCCCATCGAGGCACTCGATGAGGACACGCTCGACACGATCAATCGCTTCTTTGAGAACAATCTCAACGTTTCGGAGACGGCGCGCAAGCTCTACGTCCATCGAAACACTTTGGTATACCGGTTGGAGAAAGTCAAGAAGATCACGGGCCTGGATCTGCGCGAGTTTGAGGATGCAATCCTCTTCAAGGTCGCGGTCATGGTAAAGCAATACCTCGATTCTCAGAACACTGCCAAGTTCTGAGACCTACCCGGGCGGGCGTAAGCCCAACATATTGGAGGACATCTTATGGTTCAAATGAACGATGTGAAGATGGTCTACGGGAACACGGAGGCTGCGGCCCTCAATGGGATCAGTTTTACGATCAACGAGGGCGAGTTCGTGTTTCTGGTCGGGCCGTCCGGCTCCGGCAAGACGACGATCATCAAACTGATCACCGGCGAGCTGAGCCCCACATCCGGACAGATCACGGTCAACGGCTTTGACATGCAGGGCATCAAGCGCCGCAAGCTGCCGAAGCTGCGCCGGACACTGGGCGTCATTTTTCAGGATTTTCGCCTGATCGACAAAATGACGGTGTATGAAAACGTTGCGTTTGCCATGCGCGTGGTGGGAGCTTCCAACAAGGAGATCCGCCGCCGCGTGCCGCAGGTGCTCGAGCTGGTCGGCCTGGCCGACCGGGAAAAGCGCTTTCCGGCGGAGCTTTCCGGCGGTGAGCAGCAGCGCGTGGCCATCGCCCGCGCGCTCGTGAACAATCCGCGCATGATCATCGCGGACGAGCCGACCGGCAACCTCGACCCGGTGCGCAGTCTGGAGCTGATGCTGCTGCTGGAGAAGATCAACGAGCTCGGCACCACGGTCCTCGTGGTGACGCACGAAAAGGAACTGGTCGACGCTTTTTCCAAGCGCGTCATCTCTATCGACGCCGGAAGAGTCATCAGTGACGGATTGGACGGGTACTACGGATATGAAGCTGAATAGATTCAACTACCTGATGACGCAGGGCGTGAAAAACATCTTCACGCACGGTTTCATGTCCTTCGCGTCGATCACGATCATCATCGCGTGCCTGCTCATCATGGGCAGCTTTTCGCTGCTGACGCTCAACATCGACGCGAACATCGACCGCCTGCAAAATCAGAACGAGGTCATTGCCTACGTCGATGAGACGCTCTCGGAGGACGAGGCCCGGGCCATCGAGCCCCAGGTCGCCGCGGTGCCGAATGTCGCCACGGTCGAATTCGTCACGCGCGAGCAGGCCATGCAGACGTTCGAGGCCGAGTATGACTCCGACCTCTTTGACAACATTGACGCCTCGGTCTTTCGTCATCGCTACGTCGTGACGCTCGACGATCTGTCGCTCATGAAGGACACGCAGGCCGCGCTCAAGAATGTCGACGGCATCGCCGATGTGACCGCGCACCTGGATTACGCGGAAAACTTTATTACGTTCCGGAACATTGTGAGCGTTGTCTCCGTCGTTTTGATCGTGATCCTCATCGCGGTGTCCCTGTTTATTATGACCAACACCATCAAGCTGGCCACGTTCGGCCGGCGTGAAGAGATCGCCATCATGAAGATGGTCGGTGCGACGAATGGCTTCATCCGTCTGCCGTTTGTGGTCGAGGGCCTTGTGCTCGGCCTGGTCGGCGGCCTGGTCGCGTTCCTGCTCCAGTGGGGACTTTACAGCCTGATCGTCAGCAAGATCATGTCCACCATGGCGGCCGGTATCATCACGGTGCTCCCGTTTGCATCCGTGGCGCTGCCGCTGCTGCTGGTGTTCCTTGGCGTGGGTGTGCTCGTCGGCGTGTTCGGCGGCCTCACGGCCATTCGCAACTATCTGAAAGTTTAAGGAGGAAATCGAATGAAGATGAACCGCAAAGTCGTTCGATCCGTCATTTGTGTGCTGCTTGCGTTGATTTTTATCGTTTCGCTCATGACGGCGCTGATCCCGATCAATGCCAGCGCGGCGTCGCAGTCGGAGATCAACCAGCTCACGCAGCAGCGTAAGGAGCTGCAGGCCAAGCAGAAGGAGCAGCAGAAAACCATCAACAATCTCCGCTCTAAGAAGGCCAGTGTGGTCGATCAGAAGGCCGCGCTGGATCAGGAGAACGATCTGGCGCAGCAGGAGATCGAGGTCGTCAAGCAGCAGATCACGGCCTATGACCAGCAGATCGAGGACAAGGGCGTTGAGCTCGAGGAAGCCAAGCAGGAAGAAGAGGCGCAGACGGTGCGCTTCCGCGGCTGCGTGCGCCATCTTGAGGAGTACGGCCAGATGTCCTACATCGCCATTCTGCTCGAGGCGACCAGTCTGTCCGACCTCCTTGCCCGTATGGACATGGTCGGCGAGGTCATTGCATATAATAAACAGGTGCAGGCCGACATGACGGCCGCCCGTGAAAAGGTCGAGACCGTCAAGGCCGAGCTTGAGGACGCCCGTACCGAGCTGCAGGATAAGCAGTCCGAGCTGGAGACCAAGCAGGTCGAGCTGCAGCAGAAGGTGTCCGAGGCCAACGCGCTGCTCGCCAGCCTGGAGTCGGATATCAACGCTTATAAGAGCGTCTACGATCAGTACGAGCAGCAGCAGCAGAACGTGCAGTCGCAGATCGATAAGCAGGTCGAGGATCTGCGCCGCCAGGAAGAGGCGAACAAGAAAAACGACCCCAGCTATGATGCGGGCAAGGACAACGGCGCCACCGGCTCCATGATGTGGCCGTGCCCGTCCTGCCATACGATCACGTCGGAGTTCGGCTGGCGCTACCACCCGATCTATCACACGCAGAAGTATCACTCCGGTGTGGACATCGGCGCGAGCTATGGCGCGAGCATCGTTGCGGCCGACGGCGGCACGGTCATCACGGCCGGCGCTGTGTCCGGTTACGGCAACTGTGTCGTCATCAACCATGGCAACGGCATCACCACGCTCTATGGCCACATGAGTTCCATCGCGGTCTCCTCCGGCCAGAAGGTCTCCAAGGGCCAGACGATCGGTTATGTCGGCTCGACCGGCAACTCCACCGGCCCGCATCTGCACTGGGAGGTCACGGTCAACGGCGTGCGCCAGAACCCGCTCAACTATGCGCGCTGATCGGACATATTTTGACTGAATGAAACTGCCGGGCAGCCGGAAAATGGCTGCCCGGCTCATCTGCTGCATTGGGGCTGCCCGATGCAGGCGGCAAATGGACCCGGAGGGATAGCATGGACGAACACAAGCCACAGGAACAGGCGTCGGAAAAAGTGCCCGCCCGCAGAAAAAGCGGCAGAATGCATGGCTGGAGGGCGAGTATCCTTGCCTGTGTGATCTGTATTCTGGTGACTGCGCTGGTCACGTCGATGATCTTCGTCGGCAAGTTCGGCGGCAGCAGCAACTATAAGCTCGCGCTGAAGTTTGCGCAGGTCAAGCAGGTCGTGGATAAAGACTATATCGGCGACGCGGACGATACGGCGATCAGCGATGCATCATCGAGCGCGATCATCAGCGCCATCGGCGATAAATGGAGCTATTACATGACGGCCGAGGAATACAAGGCCTATCAGATGTACTCCAACAATGAGTACGCCGGCATCGGCGTGACCATCCAGCTCGACGACAAGACGAAGGGCTTTCGCATCACAGCCGTGACGAGCGACTCGCCCGCGGCGAAGGCCGGCCTCCAGCAGGGGGACATCATCACGGCGATCGACGGTGAGGACGTCACGGGCAAGACGCTCTCGGACGTGCAGAGCACCATCCGCGCCAAGCTCAACAAGACGCTCAAGCTCACCATTCAGGACTCCGCCGGCAAGAGCCAGACCGTCACGCTCGACTGTACGGTCATTTACACCGATCCCGTGACGTATAAGCTCATGGATAACGGCGTCGGCTATGTCCAGATCCGCAACTTTGAGACCGGCGGCGGCAGCCGTGCCGTACAGGCAGTCGATAAGCTGCTGGACCTCGGCGCAAAGTCGCTGGTGTTCGACCTGCGCGATAACCCCGGCGGCCTGCTCTCGGAGCTCATCACGATCCTGGATCACCTGCTGCCGCAGGGCGACCTGTTCGTGAGCGTCGACGGCAACGGAAAAGAGACCGTCACGCAGAGCGACAGCGTCTGCGTCAAAGTGCCGATGGCGGTCATCGTCAACGGCAATACCTACAGTGCGGCGGAGTTTTTCGCGGCCGCGCTGCAGGAGTATGACTGGGCGACCATCGTCGGCCAGAACACGACCGGCAAGGGCCGCAGCCAGACGACCATCGCGCTTCCGGACGGCAGCGCCGTGCACATCTCGAGCCGGAAGTATCTCACGCCCAACCGCGTGGACCTGTCCGAGCAGGGCGGCCTTGTGCCGGATGTCGTCGTGGCCCCGGCCGCGGACAGTGATGTCGATGCGCAGCTTGAGGCAGCGATCGCTGCGCTGCGCTGAATCAACGGAGATATACTGAAATTTCAATGATATAAGGAGACGGATTATGGCGATCGACAGCAGATATAAGATGAGTCAGGAGCGTCTGGACACGCTCAAGGAAGAACTGCATTACCTCGAGACGACCCGCGAGAAAGAAGTCGCGGAGCTCATCAAGGAGGCGCGCTCGTTCGGCGACCTGTCGGAGAACAGCGAGTATGACGAGGCCAAGACGGAGCAGGGCAAGCTCTACTCCCGCATTGCCGAGATCACGGACCTGATCGAGAACGCCGAGGTCGTGGAGAAGGTCGAGGTCGCGGCGGACGTCGTGACCATCGGCAGCCACGTGCGCGTGCTCGACGTCGACGAGGACGCGGAAGAGGAGTACACCATCGTCGGCTCGCAGGAGGCCAACCCCATGGAGGGCTGCATTTCGGACGACAGCCCGTTCGGCTTCGCACTCAAGGGCCACAAGGTCGGCGAGACCGTCACGGTAACAGCCCCGGTCGGCGAGCTGCAGTTTAAGATCATTGCCGTCGAAAACGAAGACTGAGGAGTCCATCATGAACGAAGAGAGAAAGAACCAGCAGGCGGCGGCAGAGCCGTCCCTGTCCGAGATCCTTCAGGTGCGCCGCGACAAGCTCAAGGCGCTGCAGGACGCCGGGCGCGACCCCTTTGTGCAGACGCGCTTTGAGCGCAGCGCCTATTCGGCGGATATCAAGAACGATTTTGACGCCTATGACGGCAAAACGCTGCAGGCCGCCGGCCGCATCATGTCCAAGCGCGGCATGGGCAAGGCCATCTTCTGCGACATTCAGGACGACCGCGGCCAGATCCAGCTCTACGTCCGCAAGGACGCCGTCACCGAGCAGGAGTTTGCCGATTTCCGCAAGTATGACATTGGCGACATCATCGGCGTGCGCGGCTATGCGTTCAAGACCAAGACAGGGGAGATCTCCATCCACGTGCAGCAGGTCACGCTGCTCAGCAAGTCCCTGCGCCCGCTGCCGGAGAAGTTCCATGGCATGACGAACACGGAGCTGCGCTACCGCCAGCGCTATGTGGATCTCATCATGAACCCTGAGAGCAAGCGCAATTTCCAGATCCGCAGCCGGTTCGTGGCCTATCTGCGCCGCTATTTGGACGGCCTGGGCTTCATGGAGGTCGAGACCCCCGTGCTCAGCCCCATCGCCGGCGGCGCGACGGCGCGCCCGTTCATCACGCACCACAACACGCTTGACATTGATATGTATATGCGCATTGCGACCGAGCTGCACCTCAAGCGCCTGATCGTCGGCGGCATTGAGCGCGTGTATGAGGTCGGCCGCATCTTCCGCAACGAGGGCATGGACACCAAGCACAATCCGGAGTTCACGACCTGTGAGCTCTATCAGGCCTATACCAACCTCGACGGCATGATGGACATCCTCGAGGGCATCCTCTCCGGCGCGGCCAAGGAGATTCTCGGCACGTATCAGCTCCAGTGGCTGGGCCACGATGTGGACCTCACGCCGAGCTGGCGCCGCGTGACCATGGCCGACGCTGTCAAGGACGTCACGGGGGCGGACTTCATGGCCATCCTCGGCGACGCGGACGCGGCAGTCGCCCTCGCCAAGAGCGTGGGCGTGGACATGGAAAACGTCGCCCACACGTGGGGCAACGCGCTCTATGAGACGTTCGACCAGAAGGTCGAGTCCACGCTCATCCAGCCGACATTCATCACCATGTACCCCGTGGAGGTCAGCCCGCTGGCCAAGCGCAGCCCCGAGCAGCCCGCGCTCACCGAGCGCTATGAGATGTTCATCTGCGGCTGCGAGATGGGCAACGCCTTCTCAGAGCTCAACGACCCCATTGACCAGTATCAGCGCTTCAAAGCACAGGCCGAAAAGCGCGCCCACGGCGATGAAGAGGCAAACATGATGGACGAGGACTTCGTCATGGCGCTCGAATACGGCATGCCGCCCACCGGCGGCTTGGGCTTCGGCATTGACCGCTGCGCCATGCTGCTGTGCGGCGCGAGCTCCATCCGCGATGTGATCCTGTTCCCGACAATGAAGCCTTTGGACTCTGACAAGAAGGTTTCCAAGGAAGTTTCGGCTCCTGTGGCGGCTGCTCAGGCGGCTCCTGAAGTTCCTGAAAGAATTGATTTTTCCAATGTGGAGATCGAGCCGCTGTTTGCCGATTTTGTGGACTTTGACACGTTCAGCAAGTCCGATTTCCGTGCTGTGAAGGTCAAGGCCTGCGAAGCCGTGAAGAAGTCGAAGAAGCTGCTCAAGTTCACGCTCGACGACGGTACCGGCGAGGATCGCGTCATCCTGAGCGGCATTCATCAGTATTATGAGCCGGAGGAACTGGTGGGCAAGATCTGCATCGCCATCACCAATCTCCCGCCCCGCCCCATGATGGGCATCGACTCCTGCGGTATGCTCATCTCTGCCGTCCATCACGAAAACGGCGAGGAAAAGTTGCATTTGCTGATGGTCGATCCTCACATTCCGGCAGGCGCAAAGCTCTATTGATTGACCTAAAATTGTCGGTGCTTACGCCACAACTTACGCCAATTTACTCCGAGCTTACGCCAAAAATGCATTTGGAATTCTGCGATTGCAGACAAGTTCCGATAGCATACGATAAGTTCGTATGATTTAAGCCCGCTGATTTCGATCAGCGGGCTTTTTCTGTTTCTGCCCCTATTACATCTCCGTGATGTGATAGGGGCTTTC
>OLXV01000323.1_pt1 | contig 24788 bp, 25 predicted proteins | sample 1673481 | NCBI WGS metagenome assembly OLXV01 (sample SAMEA103958113, study PRJEB25191) | human gut metagenome
TGGCTTTTATTATTGAGTATATTTTGGGCATAAAGGCAGAAAACGGTGAAATTGTTGATATTAAGCCTAATCTTATGGGTTTGACTGATGTTAGGGCTGTTATACCGATAGGCAATAAGACCCTGCAATTAGAGATAGATGACGAAACCGTAAATTATTCTTATAAATAGGATGATTTTCCGTGGAATAAAGGGGGTTATAAATATGAACACGAATAAAAATATTATAAACTATACCGCGGATGTATGCGTTATCGGCGGCGGGCTTGCGGGAATGTGCGCGGCAATTGCAGCCGCAAGGCACGGCAGTAGGGTGATTTTGGTTCACGACAGACCTGTGCTCGGCGGAAACTGCTCATCGGAAATAAGAATGTGGCCGCTCGGCGCACACGGTAAAAATCGGCGCGAAACCGGAATATTTGAAGAGCTGGTGCTGAATAACCTTTACCGCAACCCCACGCGCAATTATCCCATTTGGGATTCGGTTTTATACGAGGCGGTTAAATTCCAGGAAAATCTTACGGCATTGCTTAATTGCAGCGTATTTGACGCCGAAATGAACGGTAAAAAAATATCCTCGGTTACGGGGTGGCAAACAACAAGCTATACCTTCCATAGGGTGACGGCGGAAATATTTATTGATTGCTCGGGCGACAGCATACTTGCTTCTCTCTCAGGCGCGGAATACCGCCGCGGCAGAGAAGCCAAAAGCGAATTTAGTGAGGAGGCGGCGCCCGATTCACCCGACAGCTTTACAATGGGCAACTCCTGCTTAATACAGGCAAGAGAAACGCCCTGCCCCATAAAATACATTCCACCCGAATGGGCGCGGAAAATAGAGAGCGACGAGCAAATAAATAACCGCCCGCACGCTCTCACCGATTACAGGGGCAACAACTTCTGGTGGCTTGAGCTGGGCGGCACTGAGGACACAATAGCCGACAGCGAAAAAATACGCGACGATCTGCTCGCCCTTTCTTTCGGCACATGGGATCATATTAAAAACCGCGGCGAGCACAATGCGGATAATTGGGAGCTGGATTTTCTCGGCTTTTTGCCGGGAAAGCGCGAAAGCAGAAGATATGTGGGAGACCATATTATGACCCAGAATGAGGTGCAGGCAGGCGGGAAGTTTGAAGATATTATCGCCTACGGCGGCTGGAGCATAGATAATCACCCGCCGCTCGGCTTTGACCATGAGGGCGACCCCACCACCTACTTCAACTGCCCCTCGCCCTTCGGAATACCCTACCGTTGTCTTTATTCGGTAAATATTGAAAACCTTATGTTTGCGGGCAGAAACATAAGCGTTACACACGCCGCCATGGCGGCGTCCCGCGTTATGGCTACCTGCGCTATATTAGGTCAGGCGGCGGGAACTGCGGCATATATTGCCGCTGCAAAAAAAATTGCCCCCAAAAGGGTGGGCAATTACATACGGGAGCTTCAAAAAATACTTATGGATGACGACTGCTGGTTGCCGGGGCTTAAAAGAGAAATATCCGAAAGCTGCAAAGACGCCGATTTATATGCGGAGTGCGGCAATAAAGACAATCTGCGCAACGGAATTGACAGACCGACCGACGACGGCGGCGATAACGGCTGCTATATTAAAAAGGGCGGTAAAATAACATATTCCTTTAAAAGCCCGACCTATATTTCAAGCGTCCGCATTATTTTTGACAGTGACCTGAACCGCGAAACCGTAACGGGAGGTATTCCGCAAGTAAAGGATTGCCCTACCATATGCAACCGCCCGCTTAATATGACCCCGTTTACATTTCCCTCCACTATGACAAAAGCATTTAAGCTTATTGCCGACGGTAAAATAATATATGAGACAGCTTCAAATCATCAGAGACTGGTCAGAATTGATGTTAATAAAAGCGTCAAGGCCATAGAATTACAGCCGACGGAAACCTACGGCAGCGATAAGGTTCATATTTTCTCTTTTGACTTTTAAAAGCACCGATTATACCCGGCCCTGCACCTGATTTACTCCACGCGTTACGGGCGAGGGCGCGTTTAAGTCGGCTTGCGATGTTATGAACAACCGGGGCGCAAACCGCGACGCTATATTTTACGGGCATATAGCTGATCTTTTAACGTTTTGCTTTTTACGATGAGGCTAAAACCGCTTGAAAATAAGGTTTTCCGTCTTTTCGACGCACAAGCAAACCCCGCGGCAGGGAGCCTTGACCTAAAGCGGCAAAAGGCCTTTCGCAGATCGGCTCTGCGCAAAAAACGAGCGTAAGGCAGCGCCTCCTTCGCGTGTTTTCGCATATTTGCAAGGAGCGCCGCCTCCCTTTAAAACAACCATCCGCAAAAAGCGCAAAGGAGGAAATCTGTATGAAAACCAGAAAGGTAATCACCGTTTCCAGGCAATTGGCAAGCGGCGGCCGGCAAATCGGCAAGCTGCTGGCCAAAATGCTCGACATCCCGTTCTATGACAAGGAGCTTTTGTCCATTGCCGCCAAGGAAAGCGGATTGAGTCAGGCGGCGTTTGAAAATGCCGACGAACAGCCGACCAACAGCTTTTTGTACAACCTCTCGATCAACTCTCAGCTCATGGCCGGGAATTATAACGACTATTCGGCGATTTTGAACAACGACAAGCTGTTCGTCATCCAATCGGAGGTAATCAAGAAGGTTGCGGCGCAAAGCCCCTGCGTTATCGTGGGTCGGTGCGCCGACTATATCCTGTCCGACGACCCCGATCTGGTCAGCGTGTTCATCCACGCTTCGGACGATTTCCGCATCGGCCGGATTATGGAGTATGAACATATTCCGGAGTCCAAGGCCAAAAGCTTTATAACGAAGGCGGACAAAAAGCGCGGCAGCTACTATAACTACTACACCGGCAAGCGCTGGGACGCCGCGGCAAGCTACCACCTCTGCCTGGACTCCAGCGTTCTGGGGATCGAGAAAACCGCCGCCGCCATCGCAGCCTATCTGCGCGCGATCGAGGAATAGGGCTGCGCCGGCCTTTTTTGCCGGAGGGCGAGCAAGCCACAATACCATAACGCACCCTGTGCAGCGGAGCCTTCCGGCTCCGCTTGTTTTTTGGGGGAGAGGCAGCCCCCTCCCCACGGGCGGCAAAAAAAGAAATGCAGCCCGCGGGTAAATTTTTATGTAAGACTTCTTTAAAAACAGATCAGGCTATGGTATAATACAATACGCATATACCCGTGTGCCGGCGTATACAAAGCGCCGGCCTCTGCTCTGCCGCAAAAAACGCATAAGCAAAATCGCCTACGCCGCCGAACCGCAGCATACGCACGCTTTCTTTCCATGCTGTGCGGCAGGCTGCCGTCAGACGCTGTTTTTAACCTTCTTTTGAAATCGGAGGCATGACTGCCATGAAAGATCAATATGACGTAATCATTGTGGGAGGCGGCGTAGCCGGACTCTATGCCGCGCTGAACCTCGACCCGGGGCTGGAGGTGCTTCTGGTCACCAAACGGGAGCTGACGCTCTGCAACAGCTCGCTGGCGCAGGGCGGGGTGGCCGCCGTCCTGGACACCAAGGGCGACAGCTACGAGCTGCATTATGAGGACACCATGATCGCGGGAGGCTATGCCTGCCGGCCGGAGGCGGTAAAGGTCCTTGTCAAAGAAGGGCCGGAGGATATTCGGCGTGCAGTCGGCTACGGCGTCGAATTCGATCGGGAGGCGGACGGCGAGCTGTCCAAAACGCTTGAGGGCGGGCACTCCCGCCACCGGATCGTGCACCACAAGGACTCCACGGGGGAGGAGCTGGTGCGCGCGCTTTCACTGGCCGTCCGGGCACGGAAGAATGTTACGGTGCTTGAAAATGCACAGCTTGCCTTTTTGGACAAGATTTCCGGCGGCTTTTGCGCCGGCCTCCTGACGCAGGAGGGGTATTTTCCGATACGCAGCTCTTTTGTGCTGCTGGCCACCGGCGGTATCGGCCGTGTCTATATGTACACCACCAACTCGGCCATCGCAACCGGAGACGGCATCGCGCTGGCCTATGACCTCGGCGCGAGGATTGAAAACCTCCATTACATCCAGTTCCACCCGACCGCATTTGCGGCCGCGCCCGACCGCGAACGCTTTTTAATCAGCGAGGCGGTGCGGGGCGAGGGCGCCTATCTCCTGAACAAGGACGGCAAGCGGTTCATGGATCGCTATGACGAGCGGCTGGAGCTGGCGCCGCGGGACGTGGTCTCCCGCTCGATCATGCTGGAGGAGCGGCGGACCGGCAGCGACAAATTCTACCTTGACATACGGCATCGCGGCGCGGAGTTTATCCGGGATCGGTTCCCGATGATCTACACCCGCTGCCTGCAGGAGGGGGTGGACATCACCTCCGAATACATTCCGGTTTACCCCTGCCAGCACTATTTGATGGGCGGCATTGACGTCGATCTGTTCGGCCGGACCAAGGTTGACCGCCTCTACGCCGCCGGAGAGTGCTCGCACACCGGGGTGCACGGCAAAAACCGGCTGGCCTCCAACTCACTTCTGGAGGCGCTGGTGTTCGGCCGCCGCGCGGCGGAGGATATTTCGGCCCGCAGCCGCGAAGCCGGCGCTTTGGGGGAGGCTGTCCCCTCCCACCGCCTGGACGGAGCGCCACTGCACGCCGGCATCCGGACAAAAATCCGGAGCATTATCCAGCGCTCCTACTTTGTCATTCCCGACCTCGATGCGGCCGAGCAGGGCTTGCAGCAGATCGACGACATCTGCCGCCGGCTCTCCCGCCCCGGGTTCGAGATTGACCCCCATTACTGCGAAACCCGCTCGCTGGCCCGTGTGGCCTCGATTATTTTGAGAGAGGTGGTTGCCCAATGATTCCGGCCTATATTGACGGCATCCTGCAAAGCGCGCTGCTGGAGGACATCAATTACATCGACGTCGCGACCGACTATCTGCTGGAGGACAGCGAGATACAGACCGGCCGGTTCATGGCCAAGGCGGACGGCGTCCTCTGCGGTCTGGAGGTTGGGCTGCGGGTATTCGCCCTGCTCAGCCCGGACTTCTCGATCGAGCGGTTCAAAAAGGACGGCGACCGGCTGCAGAAGGGTGACCTGATCGCCACCGTGACCGGCCCTGTCACCGCTTTGCTTAAGGGAGAGCGCACCGCCCTCAACCTGATGCAGCACATGTCGGGCATCGCGACAGAGACGGCGCGCTGCGTCGAGCTGGTGAAGGGCACCCGGGCGATGATCACCGACACCCGCAAGACCCTGCCGGGACTTCGCGCGCTGCAAAAGTACGCCGTCGTCTGCGGCGGCGGGCGCAACCACCGTTTCAACCTTTCGGACGGCGCGATGCTCAAGGACAACCATATCGACGCGGCCGGCGGCATCATCCCGGCGGTGGAGAAGCTGCGTGCCCGCCTCGGCCACATGGTGAAGATCGAGGTGGAGACCCGCACCCTGGACGAGGTGACGGAGGCGCTGGCCGTCGGGGCGGAGATTATCATGCTCGACAATATGGACTGCATCACGATGAAAAAAGCGGTCGAGATGACGGCCGGCCGCGCCCTGCTGGAAGCCTCCGGCGGCATTACGGAGGAGACCCTCCGCGAAGTGGCCGAAACCGGGGTGGATATTATCTCTCTCGGGGCGCTGACCCACTCGGTCAAAGCGTTTGATATTTCGATGAAGATTCAGAAATAGTCATTTTCCGGCGAACAAGAAAAAAATACTATCTCCGGCCGGGGGAACGTATACTCAAACAAAAGGGGATTCCCGAACTGTTCCTCCGAAGGGATGGGAGTTTGTTTTATGAACTGTACGGTTGACAACCTGAATATACATTATGTGGAGGAGGGCAGTGGTCCTGCCCTCTTGCTTTTGCATGGATGGGGCTCCTCCTGCGCGGCATGGCGCGGCATCATGGCCGAACTGTGTGGAAAATACCGGGTGATTGCCCCCGACCTCCCCGGCTTTGGGGAGAGCGACCTCCCGCCAGAGGCGTGGGATGTAGAGCGATACGCTGCCTTCACCCTGCATTTTATGCAGGCGGTCGGCGCTCTGAACCCGATTCTGATCGGGCACTCCTTCGGCGGACGGGTGATCGTCAAGCTGGCCGGCACCGGCCGGGTCTCTCCCGAAAAGATCGTTTTGATCGACGCCGCCGGTGTCCGCCCGAAGCAGTCGGCGAAAACAAAGCTGCGGGTGCGAACTTTCAAGCTGGTGAAGGGCGCGCTCTCGCTGCCCGGCATCCGTAAATACAGCGGGAATCTGCTCGCCGCGGCCAGGGCGCACTTCGGCTCGGCCGACTACAACAGCGCGCCGGAGGTGCTGCGCCAAACGCTGGTACGTGTGGTGAATGAAGATTTAACCTGCCACATGCCGCAGATCAAGGCGCCCACCCTCCTCATTTACGGGGAGAACGACACCGCCACGCCGGTCGAGGACGCCAAAAAAATAGAAGCGCTCATCCCCGACGCCGGCCTCTGCGTCATTCAGGGAGCGGGGCATTTCTCCTTTATCGACCGGCCGTACGAGGTCTATGCCATTTTGCACAGCTTTCTTGGCTGATTTTTGAAATTCATTTCGCGGAGGATGTTTCATGGGTATCCTGCTGAATTTATCGGCCGCGGCAGTCCTTGTCGCGAGTCTTTTTGCCTTGACCCGCCAGCTGCACATGCTGCAGCTCAACTCCTACTACCCGTCGCGGTATTTTGGCTGGCTGAAAACCGCCTTTCGGCTGCGCAGCGCCTGCTCAGTGCTGTTTTCTGTGCTGCTGGCGTTCTGCGTCCTCCTCGATTGGAGCGGATGGGTTGCGCTGATCCTCTCTCTGCTGGGGGGCAGTGTCCGGATTGCGGCGGCCGTCTACGACTATCGCCATTCGATCAAAAAAATAGTTTTCACCGCCCGGATCAAACGGCTGTACGTCACGGCGGCTGTGCTGCTGGGGCTGCTGCTCCTTTTAGCGAATTTCTGGCCGAAGATGGGACTGTGCATCCTCTTTTTCCTGTCGGCGGCAACGCCCCTGCTGGCGCTGCTTGCCCGGACGATCAACGCGCCCGTAGAAAAGGGCGTGCAGCGCTATTATATCCGGGACGCCAAACGGATTTTGCAGTCTCACCCGGGGCTTACCGTGATCGGCGTGACCGGCAGCTACGGCAAAACCAGTACCAAACACGCGGTCGGCCGCATCCTCAGTGAAAAATACAATGTCCTGATCACGCCCGGCAGCTTCAACACCCCCATGGGGGTCGTCCGCACCGTGCGGGAGCAGCTTCGTCCGACGACGCAGGTTTTCGTCGTCGAGATGGGCGCAAAAAATGTCGGCGACATTCGGGAGATTTGCGAGATTGCCGACCCCGACATGGCTATCATAACCTCGATCGGGCCGCAGCACCTCGACACCTTCGGCTCGGTGGAGAATGTCCTGCGCACCAAGCTGGAGCTGGCCGACTGGGTCAGCGCCAAGGGAGGCGCTGTATTCTTAAATATCGAGAACGCCTTCCTGCAAAAAAAGGCGGCCGATTATCCGACCGCCGTGACCTACGGGCGGGAGGTTTCGGCTGATTTTCACGCCGAAAACGTCGTATACAGCCCGCACGGCTCTGCCTTTGATATTGTGGGAGAGGGCCGCCGGATTCCGGTTTCGGCCAAAATGCTGGGCGGCCACAATGTGCTGAACATTACGGCGGCGGCGGCGGTCGGCCTCCGGCTGGGACTGAGCGATCTGCAGATCCGCTCGGCCGTCCGTGCGCTGAACCCGGTCAGCCACCGTCTGGAGCTCAAGCGCTTCATCGGCGGCGCAGTGCTGATCGACGACGCCTACAACGCCAATCCGGAGGGCTGCCTCGAGGCGGTGCGGGTGCTTTCTCACTTTGACGGGATGCGGAAGGTCATTGTCACCCCCGGCCTCGTCGAGCTGGGAGAAAAGGAGTACGAATGCAACTTCGCCCTCGGCCGCGCGGCGGCACAGGTTTGCGACATCATCATCCTGGTCGGGGAAAAGCGGGCTGTGCCGATGGCCGACGCCGTGCGGCAAACCGCCTTTGACCAGAGCAACCTGCATATTGTCCGCTCGTTTCAGGAGGCTATGCAGCTGATGCAGGGGATTATCAAGGCCGACTGCGTGGTACTGTTTGAAAATGACCTGCCCGACAATTACGCCGGGTAAGGCGGCAATTTTTTTAAAACACGATGAAAGGGAGCCTTTGCAAAACAAGCCAAAGGCATGGTGAAACAATGAAAATTACAGTAGCGGTCTTTTTCGGCTGTTCTTCGGTCGAGCATGAGGTTTCCATCATCTCGGGCGTGCAGGCCATGCACTCCCTCGACCGGGAGAAATACACCGTCCTGCCCATCTATGTCGCCAAAAACGGCGATATGCTCTGCGGCGACGCCCTCTTTGACATTGCGTCCTACAAGAACATTCCGGCGCTGTATCAAAGCTGCAAGCGGGTCTGGTTCTGCCGGGAGAATGACCGGGTCTTTATGAAAAGCCGAGCGGCCGGCCTCTTTAAAAAAGAGGAGGCAGTCGCCGTCGACATTGCACTGCCGGTTGTGCACGGCACGAATTGTGAGGACGGCAGCCTCTCGGGTTATTTCGAGATGCTGGGGCTTCCCTATGCCGGGTGCGACGTGCTGTCGGCAGCCGTCGGCATGGATAAGAATGTCTTTAAGCGCACGATTGCGGCCGACGACCTGCCGGTGCTTCCGGCGGCCACCATCACCTCCCTCATGTGGCTGGAGAAGCGGGAGACCGTCCTCGCCTGCATCCGGGAGGGGGTCGGCTACCCGGCCATCATCAAGCCGGTCAACCTCGGCTCCAGCGTCGGCATAAGCAAGGTCGATACCCCTGCCGATCTGGAGGAGGCGATGGAGCTTGCCTTCTCCTTCACCGATACGGTGCTGGCCGAACGGGCGATCACCCATCTGCGGGAGATCAACTGCTCGGTGCTCGGCGACCGGGACGCCTGCGCCGCCTCCGTACTGGAGGAACCGGTGATGCATGACGAGATTCTCTCTTACAAGGACAAATACCTCAGCGGCGGAAAGTCGGGCAAAACGGCAGGCGCCCCCTCCAAGGGAATGTCCTCCCTCCAGCGGAAGTTGCCGGCCGACCTCTCCCCCGAAAAGACGGCCGAGATTCAGGATCTGGCCGTTCGCACCTTCCGTTCGCTCGGCTGCTCCGGCGTTGTGCGGATTGATTTTCTGATGGATACGGCCGACAACGACCGGGTATATGTAAATGAGATCAACACCATCCCCGGCTCTCTTGCCTTCTATTTGTGGGAGGCGTCCGGCCTTTCTTATAAAGAACTGCTCGACCGGATACTTGATCTCGGCTTCAATCGGGAGCGGCGGCGGAAAAACCTGATGTTCACGATTGACACCAACCTGCTGGAAAGCGCCGGAGGCCTCGGCGGGGCGAAGGGCGCCAAGGGACAGTAAGAGGCGCCGGTCAACCGAAAAAAGCGCCGCCCGTCCTCGTTTTGCACGCTTCGGATCAATACAATATGTTTAGGGAAGGTGTAAGTTTGACCGATTTTTTAATCCGGCATTTTGTAAAGGATTACCAGAACACCTCTGACCGGGCGGTACGGGATCGCTACGGCAGCCTCGGCTGCGTGGTCGGGATTCTCTGCAATATTTTTCTGTTTTGCATGAAGTTGGTGATCGGACTGATGTCCGGCAGCGTGGCCATTCTGGCCGACGCCTTCAACAACCTGTCGGACATGGGCTCCTCCCTTGTGGTGCTGCTCGGCTTCAAGCTGTCCTGCAAGCCGGCCGACCCCGAGCATCCCTTCGGCCACGGCCGGATGGAGTATATGTCGGGCTTTATCGTCTCGGTCATCATTATTCTGGTCGGGTTCGAGCTTTTCAAAAGCTCGGCGGAGAAAATCTTCCATCCCGACACGCTAAGCCTCAGCCTGCCGATTGTTTTAGGGCTGGTGCTGTCGGTCGCCGTGAAATTATGGATGTTCTTTTTCAACCGCAGTTTGGGACGCCGGATCGACTCCTCCGCTTTGCGCGCGACGGCGACCGACAGCCTGAGTGACTGCGTCGCCACCACGGCGGTTATCCTCGCAACGGTTATAAGCGCCCTCACCTCGGTGAATATCGACGCCTGGGCCGGTATTCTGGTGGCGGGTTTTATCCTCTATAACGGGATCGGCACGGCCAGGGACACCATGAATCCCCTGCTCGGCACCCCGCCCTCCCCCGAGCTGGTGCGGGAGATTAAAGAGATGGTTCTCTCTCACAAAGATTTCGTGGGCATTCACGACCTGATCGTCCACAACTACGGCCCGGGGAGGATTTTTGCCTCCGCCCATGTGGAGGTGCCGGCCGACATCGACATCGTCCGCTGTCATGAGGAAATCGACGCCTGCGAAAAGGAGGTCGGGGAGGCGCTGCATCTCCAGATGCTGATTCACATGGACCCGATCGCCACAAATGATGAGGAGGTCAACCGCGTCCACACACAGCTTTTGCAGGGTGTGCGGGGGATAGATGAGCGGCTCTCCATCCACGATTTCCGCATGGTGAAGGGGGAGCAGCGCAGCAACCTGATCTTTGATCTGGTGCTGCCGGTCGGCTATCCGAAAACCCGGGCGGAAATCGGCAGCGCGGTCGACGCGGTGGCCAAGGCGATTGACCCCACCTACTTTTGCATCATTACCTATGACGTGGATTTGGAGTAAGAAGCTCTTTTGAAATAAAAACAGCCGGGCAGCCGGACAATCGTACAACCGTACAACCGGATAAGGTTTCGGCCGCCCGGCCGCCTTAAAAGAAAGGAAAGGAAAGCACAAATGGCAGAAGAAAGAAAATGTAGTGAATCCGGCTGCAGCGGCAATTGCGAAGGCTGCGCCAAAGCGCCGCATACCAAGGCGGACTTTTTGGAGCCGGCCAATCCCGGCAGCGCGGTCAAACGCATCATCGGCGTTGTCAGCGGAAAGGGCGGCGTGGGAAAATCGACCGTGACCTCCATGCTGGCGGTGCTGGAAAACCGGAAGGGGTACAACGTCGGCATTCTGGACGCCGACATCACCGGCCCCTCGATTCCGAAGCTGTTCGGCATTCATACCAAGGCCAAATCGGACGGGGAGAATATCTATCCCGAAAGCAGCCACAATGACATCAAGATCATGTCGATCAACCTCATGCTGGACAAGCCCGACAGCCCGGTGATCTGGCGCGGGCCGGTCATCGGCGGCGTGGTCAAGCAGTTCTGGACCGACGTCGTCTGGGGCGATCTCGACTTCCTCTTCATTGACATGCCGCCCGGAACCGGAGATGTTCCGCTGACCGTTTTTCAATCCATCCCGATCGACGGCATTGTCATCGTGACCTCGCCACAGGATCTCGTCTCCATGATCGTCAAGAAGGCCTACAACATGGCGCGGCAGATGGATATTCCGGTCCTCGGCATTGTGGAGAATATGAGCTATGTCGAATGCCCCGACTGCGGAAAGAAGATCCACATCTTCGGCCGGAGCCGGGTAGAGGAAACCGCCAAGGAGCTGGGTGTGCCGCTGCTTGGCCGGATGCCGATCAACCCCACGCTGGCCGAGCTGGGCGACAAGGGTGAGTTCGAGCGTTTCGTCTCCCACTGCCTGGACGACGCGGCCGACCGACTGGAGCAATAATCGGGTATGGAGAAAATGCAGAATGCCCGCGCACTGCGGGCGGAAGAGCTTTTCCGTAGCGGACTCAACTGCGCGCAGGCCGTCTTTGTCGTGCTGAGTGAGGACGCCGGCCTCGACCAGAAGACGGCGCTGGCGATCTCCTCCTCCTTCGGCGGGGGGATGGGGCGCCTGCGGGAGGTGTGCGGCGCCGTTTCGGGGATGTTCATGGCAGCCGGCTTGCGGTACGGCGGCTATGCCCCCTCCGACCGGGAGGCAAAGCGCCTCCACTACGCGATCATACAGGAACTGGCCCGCCGGTTCGAACGGGAAAACGGCTCGATCATCTGTCGGGAGCTGCTCGGCCTTTCGGAGAAAAGGCAGAAGCCTCTGCCCGACGCCCGCACGCCGGAATATTTTAAAAAGCGCCCCTGTGCCGAGCTGGTTCGTATGGCGGTGGAGATTTTCGACGATTTCACCGCCGACTACGACGCCGGAAGAATCGAGCTGTAACCAAATTTCCCCTTCCGCATATGCTGTATTAAGTAGAGGGGAAAGGCGGTACGGCTTATGCGTCACAGAAAAAATCGCGGTTCCTTTGCGGTGGCGTTCGGAGTGGGATTTCTACTGGCCTGCTGCTGCCCCAGCGGCCTGACCATCGCGGTGCTCAGCATCGCCGTGATCCTGCTGGGAATTTCCTGCCTGAACTGCTGATTTTGTGAAGGAGGCTTTTTTATGCAGATTGTTGTTGTAAAGAGTCCGAAAATCTTCCGCGGCGTACTTCGGTTACTGTTCGGGATGAAAAAGCAGACAGAAGAATAATTTAAAAAAGCGGGCAGAGCCGGTATGCGGCCTCTGCCCGCTTTTACGTTAAAAATATTCGGCGAAAAGCAAGCCGATAAAAAAGGAGGCTTCCTGCCATGGAAAAAATTCTCCCCGGCAGATACCGGCACTTCAAGGGCGGAGAGTATGAAGTTCTCTGCCTTGCCCGGCATTCCGAAACGCTGGAGGAAATGGTGGTCTATCGTGCGCTGTACGGCGCGAAGGAGGTATGGGTGCGCCCGGCCTCCATGTGGAATGAACGCGTAGAGCGGGACGGAAAGGCCTTTCCCCGCTTCACCCGGATTGCGGAATAAATAAACCCGTTTTATCAAAAGGAAGAGGGAATTTAAAAATGTTCAGACAAATGCGAAGAAAAGGACAAGCCCTGCCGGAATCGCTTTGCGCGGCGGTGCTGGAGGCTGCGACCTCCGGCGTGCTGGCGGTGGAGGGGGACGACGGGTACCCCTATGCCCTGCCGCTCAATTTTGTGTTCGACGGCGACAAAATTTACTTCCACTGCGGCAAAGAGGGGCACAAGATTGATGCCGTCCGCAGAAACCCCAAAGCCTCCTTCTGCGTGATCGCGCAGGATAGAATCGTCCCCGAGAAGTATACCAGCCTCTACCGCAGCGCGATCGTCTTCGGCAAGGTTCGCATATTGGGGGAGACGGAGGAAAAACGCGCCGCCATCGAAAAGCTGACCGCCAAATACGCCCCGAAAATCGAGGAAGAGGCACGCCGCGCCGCGATAGATTCCGGAATGGCGGGCCTTTGCATGCTGGCGCTCGACATCCAGTATATGAGCGGCAAGCAGGCGCACGGCCTGGCGCAAAAACAGGCCTGACTCTTCCTTTGACCTTTAAAGCTTCGGATAAAACAAAAGCCCTTCGGCTCTTCCTTCCCTGCGGCGCAGGGGGAGGCCAAAGGGCTTTTCTGCTTTTTTGCGCAAATCCAGCCTCAGGCTGTGGGGAGGCCGGACAGCGGAGCGGCCAGAAATTTTGTAAAAAATATGACAACTACCCCCGTCAGCAGGGCGGAAATCACCGTGCCCTCCCTTGTGCCGACGATGGTAAAATCAAAAACAAAAGCGAAAGCAGAATCGCAAGCAAAACACAGACGATGTCAAAGCCGATCTTGACGTTGCCGAAATTTTTGTTCAGCGTATCGGCTATGGCCTTTACAAACGCTTCGCCGGAATTCATGATGACGTTGGCAATCACCGCCAGCGCGATGCCGAAGCCGAGGACAACCACACCCGACAGCACCAGCACCAACCGCACAATGTAGGAGGAGGCAGGGATAAATTCGACGCACCAGCTTCCAAAATCGGTAAAATATCCGAACAGGAAGGAGAGCGGTATCTGCAAAAGCTGTATAGGCTGAAAGTTCCTTCGCAAAATCAAAATCTGCCCCAGAACCAGAACACAGTTCCAGATAATCAGCCAGCCGCCCAGACTGAGCCCCTCCATCCGGCAGCTCATGACGTTGGCCACCGAGGAAATCGGCGAAACGCCGAGCTCGCCGTGCTTGGTCAGCGCCACCCCCATGGCAGAGAAAAACAGCCCGATGACAAACAGGCTGTATCTTTTGAAAATTTCCTTTTTGGACATGCTTTATCTTTCTTTATTATGTATAGAGTCTGCCGCCCGGCCGCAGCGCCCCACGGGCAGGAGAACCGGCCGCAGGTTTTACCGCCGCGCGGGCGGCCGCACATAAAATGCGGCTCAAATCCGGTTTTTGTACAACCGGTTTGAGCCGTGCTTTAAAATTTGCGGCGCTGAATTTTCTCGCCCGTCCTTGCGCGCTCCATCCGGCGTATGCGGAAATCCCGTATCAGAGAAACCGCCAGAACCACCGAGAAAATCGCCAGAATTCCAATGGCCGCCCACAGCAGCACCGTTCCGAGGAGATTGCCTCCCCCGATCGAAACCGTGTTCTTCTGCGTGATGGAGAGGGAGGAAAATATCGCCTCCGCCTCACTGCGCTGGGCGTCGGTAAGCTCCCCCCCGAAGTTGTAGTAAACCAGCGCGTAATACCGGCCGTCCAGGATGGTCACATACTGAAGGTAGGAGAAATCCCGCTCGGCCGAGACCAGCTTCTCAATCCGCAGGCTGAGGGTGCCGTCCGATTTTGCAACCCGGCTGATGCCCTTCACCTGCTCCCCCTCGCTCTCGGTTACAAGGCTCTCGGCGGCCTTGTTCAGCGATTCCTCATCGTCCGAGAAGAGGGCGAGATTCCCCAGCTTTTCGGAAAAATCCGTCGTCCAGCTTTTCACCTGAACCTGGGAGGTGTTGTCGGCCGTCGCCGCAAAGAGGAGAATGCCGGCCTCCTTCAAATACGAGGAGAAGCTGTCGGTCGAGTGGCCGAGCGTGCCGATAAAGCTGGCATGCTCGGAGATGCTGGCCGCCGTATTTTCCACCACCGTATATTTATCCGGCAGAGTCAGGCGGACATTGCCTCCATCCGCGGTAACCCCCGCCGCCGAGGCGGACAGCGTCCAGCAAAACAAAAGCAGACAGACCAGCAGCGCGGCGATCATTCGTTTTCCGTACAAAGCGACACCCCATCCTTCTTCATGGATTTACTGTAAAAAGACAGCCCGGGCAGAAGGCCTCCCGCCCCGCAGGGCATTCCCTTTCGCCGTCCCGACACGTGCGGTTCAAACCGCACGCCGGCCGTTTTCAAAGGGAGAGCCGGGCAGCGGTCAGCGTATTCTGCATCAGCATGGCGATGGTCATCGGGCCGACGCCGCCCGGCACCGGCGTAATCGCAGAGGCAACCGGCTCCACCGCGGCAAAATCGACGTCGCCGCAAAGCTTGCCGTTCTCATCCCGATCCATGCCGACGTCGATGACGACCGCCCCGGGCTTTACCATATCCGGCCCGACAAATTTCGGCTTGCCGATCGCGACAATCAGAATATCGGCCCTGCGGCAAACCTCCGCAAGGTTTTTCGTCCGGCTGTGGCAGATGGTGACCGTGGCATTCTTATGCAGCATCAGCATAGCCATCGGCTTGCCGACAATGTTGGAGCGGCCGATCACCACGCAGCTTTTCCCCTCAATCTCCACATTCGCGGCGGCCAGCAGCTCCATGATGCCGGCCGGCGTGCAGGGGAGAAAATGATAATCCCCGATCATGATCCGGCCGACATTGACCGGATGAAAGGCGTCGACATCCTTCTCCGGAGAAATGGTTTTCAGCACCCGCTCCTCATCCAGATGGGCGGGCAGCGGCAGCTGACAGAGGATGCCGTGAATCCGGTCGTCCCGGTTCAGCCGCTCGATCAGCGCCAGCAGCTCCTCCATACTCGTATCGGCCGGCAGGGCATGCTCTTCGGAATAAAACCCAACCTCGGCGCAGGCCTTTTTCTTATTATTTACATACACGCGGGAGGCGCTGTCGTCCCCCACAATGATGACCGCAAGACCCGGCTGAACGCCGCCGGCCTTGATCAGCGCCTCGGTCTCCTTCGCGATGCGCGCCTTTACCGCGGCCGAGACGGCCTTTCCATCTATAATCGTTGCCATATCTCTTTCCCCTTCCTTATGCCTTTTCCGCAGGCGTCTGGCCGTCGGACGCGTCGGCAGAAATCTCCTCATCTGTGCCGTCTGCACCGGCCGCTCCGGTTTCCTCCGCCTCTTCGGCGGCAGAAATTCCCTCCGGAGGGTCGGAGGGCGCGGCCGTTTCATCCTGCATTTCGGTTTTCGGCGCTTCGGCAGATTCTCCGGTTTCCTGCGTTTCGGCAAGATCCCCGTTCTCCTGCGCCTCGGCGGCCCTTCGCGCCTCGGCAGCGGCGGCGGTGCCCTCCATCTCCGCAGTGAAAAGCGGCGTGTAGTCGCTCGGGATCGCGGCCTTCTTCCGGCGCACCGAAAGGACGATCAGCAGCGTGGCGCAAACCACAACGGCCAGCGCCGACACCAGCTGCGAAACGCGCAGGCTGCCTATGTACAGGCTGTCGGTGCGCAGCCCCTCGATAAAGAAGCGGCCGACGCCGTACCATACGCCGTACCCCAGCGCAATCTGGCCGGAGAACTTGCGGTGGCGGCTGAGGATATGCAGCAGGATAAAGCCGAGCAGACACCAGATAGACTCATACAAAAAGCAGGGGTGCACCATGACTCCGTCGAAATAAAAGTCGGCGACCGCCTCGCTCGTCATGCCCCACCAGTCGGGAAGATGACTGCCCTGCACATAGCGGCCGAACGCCTCCTGATTAAAGAAGTTGCCCCAGCGGCCGACGGCCTGTCCGATCAGAAAGCCGAGCGCGGTAAGGTCGAGAACATCGGCAATCTTCACCCGGCGGATTTTACACATCAGCGCGCCGACCGCCACGGCGGTAATCACCCCGCCATAGATTGCCAGCCCGCCGTCATGGATGCTGAAAAATTTTTTAAAGCCCTGGATTCCGCCGCCGTCAAACAGCAGATAGTAGGCCCTGGCCCCCAGGATCGCGAGCGGCGTCGTCACAAGTATGCAGTCGATCAGCCGGTCGTTGTCAATGCCGAACCGCTTTGTATTGCGGAAGGCGTAAATCAGCGCCAGCAAAAAGCCGAGCGAAATCAGGATCCCGTACCAGTAAATCGGCCAGCCGTTCTCCCCAAACGGGAGGGTGAAGGCCACCCGGTCAATATCCATCTCCAGCCCGAAAAGGGTGACGTGATAGGTAGTGTCCATACTGCAGAAACCTCCGTTTTATTGAAATCAGGAATCGCGATACCAGGGGTTATTTCGCACCCGTCCCGGACACGACCGAGAGGACGGCATTCTCCGCCTTTAAGGTTTCCAGCCGGGCGGCGACATCCTCTAATGTCAGCGCCTGCAGAATTGCAAGGTCGTCGAACAGCCCTGTGCCGGTCATAGCCGCCTCCACCATGCCGGAGGCGATACGCTCGACGTTGTTGAACTGCATGACGCTGCGGCCATACTTGGCGCGGCGGGCGGCCTCAAACAAGGCGGGGTCAAGCCCCTCCCGGCGTAGGCGGTCAATCTCGGCAAACACGGCGTCCCGCACTGCCTCCGGCCGGGTCGACTCCCCCGAAAGCAGGGGAACGGCATAGCCGTAGCCGTTGAAATACTCGGTATCGAAGTTGGCGTTGAGCGCCCCCTCCTCAATCAATCGCTCGTACAGCGAAGAGGTCGGCCCGATCAGAAGCTCCAGCAGAATTTCGGTCGAGAGAATCTCCTTGAGACTGCGCTCGGGGCGCTCGCACTTCTCCTTAAAGCCGAGGCAGAAGAGCGGCACACTGACAGCAAAGCTCTGGGAAACGTAAGGCCGGAGCACCCCGTCCTTCTCCTCAAACCGGCCGCGCTCGACCCTGACCGGGTGCACCGGCTTCAGCCTCTTTTCAATCTGCTCGAGCAGGCGATCGGGGTCGACCTTTCCGGCGACGCAGATGAACATGTTGCCGAGGTTGTAGAAGGCGTTGTAGCAGCGGTACAAGAGGTCGGCGTCAATCTCCGCAATCGACTCAACCGTGCCGGCAATGTCGATTTTGACCGGGTGATTCTGGAACATGGCCTCCAGCATATTGAACAGCACCCGCCAGGAGGGGCTGTCGTCGTACATCCGGATTTCCTGCCCGATGATGCCCTGCTCCTTATCGACCGTCTCCTTGGTGAAATAGGGCGACTGAACAAAATCCAGCAGGATGTCAAAGCTCTCCTCAAAACGGTCGGAGCAGGAGAAAAGGTAGCAGGTTCGGTCAAAGGAGGTGTAGGCGTTGGCCGACGCGCCGGTTTTTGCATACCGGGTAAAGGCGTCGCCGTCCTCACTCTCGAACAGCTTGTGCTCGAGGAAGTGGGCGATGCCGGCCGGCACCTCCTCCATACGGCCGCCGTCGACCGCAAACTTGGTGTCGATCGAGCCGTACCGGGTGCCGAACATGGCATAGGCGGAGGTGTAGGCCTCCTTCGGGCAGATGTAGATTTTAAGGCCGCTCTCGTGCTCGGCATAGATATATTTTTCGCCGATGGCGGCGTTTTCGATGACGGTTTTATTCATGGTCAGCAGCCTCCTTCGGGGAAAGCAGATAGGTCAGCGCCGGTTTGACCGACCGGGCGGCTTTCACAACATCCTCCCGCGTGACGGCGGAAACGGCGGCCAAAAGCTCCTCCGCCGTGCAGGGGCGATCATCAAAAATCTGCGATATATAAAAGCTCTCGGTCTCCCGCTGGGAATCGAACATGCTCCGGATTCGATCGGATTTGGAGAGGATGGAGGCCGCCAGCTCGCTGTCGTCGAACCCGCCCTCCTGCATGACGGCCAGCTGAGCCAGAATCTCCCGCTCGGCGGCCGCGGCATTCTGCTTCTCCACGCCCGAGTCAACTAAAAGAATCCCCTTGAACCGGTTGGAGCGGGCGGCGCAGTAGTAGCAAAGGCTCAGCTTCTCCCGCACGTTGGTGAAAAGGCGGGAGTAGGGGCCGCCGCCAAACAGGTCGCACATCACCGAAAATGCGGCCGTCTCGAGCACGCTGCCGGTCACCCCGGTATGGAAGGCCATAACCAGCTTGCCCTGGGCAACCTCCATCTCCTCCACGACGCGGCGGGGAGCGGAAACCGGCGCCAGCGCGCCAAACACCCGAAGGGCAGCGGGGCGGCGCTCTCTGGCCGAGAAGGCGTCGCCGAACACGGCAAAAATATCGTCGGGCGAGCAGCTCGAAACCACCGTGACGCGAACCTGCGCCTCCTCCAGCGCGCGGCGCCATGCGGCGAGAAGATCGTCGCAGGTCAGAGCGGCCGCCCCTTCGGCCGTGCCGTACTGCGGAAGGCCATAAACCTCATTTTCAAACAGCACCGCTTCCGCCCGATTCAGGGCATAAAGGCGCTTGTCATTCAGCTCGCTCTCGATGGTTTCGAGAAGCAGCCGCTTCTCCCGGTCGAGGTCGGACTGCTTGAAGCGGCCGTTCTCATCCAGATTGGGGCGGAAGATCATACCCGCCAGCAGCGCGGCGCAGTCGGCGGCGATTTTCCCCTCCGGCACGAAGCGGTCGTCCAGCGCCGTCAGGGTCAGGGTCAGAATCTGCGCGTCCCCCACCTTGCCGGAGGAGGTGCCGAGCGACGCGCCGTAGAGGCCGGACAACCTCGTTTGCAGCGAACGGTAGTCGGGATACTCGGCAGAGGAGGTGGTCAGCATGGCCGGCAGCAGGGTGTTGGCCGAGATGGTCTCCCGCTCGAGGGGCAGGAAGAAGCTGACCGATATACGGGTGGTCTTGAACCGGGCGGAGGGGATGTAAAGCCCCTGCACACCGCTTGCAAGAGTGACGGTCTGGTTCAAAGCAATCGCTCCTTTAAAATAAAAACTGAAAGCACTTTGTATACCTGTTTTCCGGGGACGCCGTGCCAAAAACGATCTGCATTCCCGACAAATAAACAGAAAGAACAAAGCCGGCGCAAAACGCTTTACAGGGCGTTTCACAGCACGTATAAAGCCGCAGTGTATATATACTTTATTAGTATAACATATTTTTCTCCCCCGCACCATAGATTTCAAAGATTTTTAACATTTCTTTCCGGAGGCGCGTGCAAAAGCCGGGCAAGATCGGACGGAAGCCAGACAAGCCCGGTCGAAGCCGGATGGGAAGCCGCCGCCCACTCTCCCTTTATTTTGCGTGGCCGGATGGAGATGATACGCCGGCGGACGGCGGCAAATCGCCCGGCGCTCTCCTCCCCGCGGCGAAAGCAGAAAACAACCTCCAAAAAACTGTGGCAAAATCATACCGCATATGCTATACTGACTGCATAATCGGTACTATCGGTTGACAAGGGCAAACACGTCTGCCGGCGATGGTACAATTGTTTTTTACCTGCACCGTCTGCCGGAGGTATTTTCCCCTCCGCGACCCTGCAGCAGGAAAACCGGTATTTTAAGGAGGAAATTGTATGTTTTGCAAAAAGTGCGGATATTCTTTGTCGGATGACAGCAGCTTCTGCCCGGGATGCGGCGCGCCTGTCTCCGTCTCGACCCCCGGCGAGGGAGAGGCTTCTCCCGCTGCTTCTGCGCCCGGAACAGGAGAGGCGCCTGCCACCGCTTCTGTGGCCGCCGACAGCGGCTTTGATCCGGCCGATGTTGCGGCCAACAAAGGCGTGTGCGCCGTGGCGTATCTCTGGATTCTGTTCTTTCTGCCGATGGTGCTCCATCCGGAGTCCAAATATTGCCGCTTTCATTCCAATCAGGGGCTGCTGTTCCTGATTTTCAGCGCCGCCGTATCCATCGCGCGGGAATTGCTGCTCTTTTTGCTTCGGTTGATTTTCCGCTCGGTCTTCGGCCTCGGCTGGTTGTGCAGCCTGCTCACCGGCTTTGTCAGCCTTGCGGCCGGCGTGCTGGTTTTCGGCATGATGATTATCGGCATCTATAACGCCCTGAACGGAAAGGCTGAGGGACTTCCGGTCATTGGGAAGTTCAAGCTTCTGTAAGAATCGCTCTGCCGCGGCGCGGCCGCCTTTGCGCCTCACCATAGTGGACAGAAAAAACCGGGGGAAGATTTTAAAATCTTCCCCCGGTTTTTTCCTCTAAATAAAACTCCGCTGCAAAGCGCAGGGCCGCGTCTGGCGTAAACTCAGTAGGTCGGAATCCACTCCAGCACCTCATCCGGGTCGGCACGCACAATGTACCTTTCGGGATCCATCTCCTCCGCAAGCAGCTGCACATCGGGAGAAACCTCCCGCAGGCTCTCTTTAATATACACCTGCTTGCCGGCCGGGCGCAGCAGCCTTAACGCCTCCTGCAAAAAGCCGGGCCAGTCGACCCCGCGGTCCAGCCCCTTGTAGTTGTTCAGCTTGCCGATTTTATAGTGGTCGATGCTGTCATCCTCCAGCGTCTTTTCAATCAGGCGGAGGCTTTCATCCGGCTCGATCACCGGCTCCAAGCTGGCAAAGGTGCGCACCCCCGCCTCATGCAGGGTTTTGAGCACCTCCATCCGTTCTGCGGGAGAGGCCGCACCCGATTCCCATTCGCGGCTCTTGCCCTCATCAAAAAAGGTGAGGGTGCTGCCGACGGCAAGCCGGCTGCCGAACCCGCGGAAAACATCCAGGTCGCGCAGCATCCGCTCTCCCCCTTTGGAGAGGATGGCGACCGGCGCGCCGTATTGGTCAAGCAGCTGCAGCGCCGCCCGGGTGGTATAGCTCTGGTCGGCGTTTTCGCAGTACACGTCCCCGATGAAGGAGAGGAGAATCTGCTCGGTGTAGCGGCGCGCCCTCAAATCCTTCTCCAGATTGCGGAGGACGTCCTTGCGCGGCTCGGGCAGGCCAAAGTAATTCTCCGCCGAGCGCTGGAGCGCATGCGGCGCATAGCAGTACTGGCACCTGTGGGAGCAGCCGATATAAAGATTGCAGGCATAGGGGCTGTACTCTCGTGCCTTACCCTTCGGTTCATAAATCACGGGCATTTTAAAAGGCCTCTTTTCTTTTACGTCTTTTCATGCTTTTTTGGCGTGTGATAAACAAAGTAACCGTAATGTTTGATAAAGCTTGCTTTTACTTCAAGATACGTCACCCTTCGCACACCACAATTATATAACATTCCGTAAAACATGTCCAGTGCTTTAGAGGCAATTAGTCCATGACATTTGGCATAAATTTTCCGCAGGCCGAACATTTGCAGGCACCCGAGGTTGAGGCCGCTCAGCCGGTTGGTGATGGCGGTGTAGAGAATCACGGTCCCATCCTGCAGGGTATCGTTTTGCAGCAGCTTATACAGCACGTCGAAGGGAATGCCGTAGCTGTCGCAGTCGATGACGTTGAAGGCCGAAAGATCGAGCGTCTCCACAATCCGGCGGCTGTCGGCTGTCAGGTTCTGTCCCTTGTTCTGCTGAATGTCGACGCCAAAATATTTCTCCTTGTCAAAATAGCTCCAGAGAAGGTTTCTGCCCGCATACAGATCAAGCACCCGCAAGCGATCGAGGTCGGCGGTCGCACGGCGGCGCAGGGCAATCTTATTGGCAAGACGGGCGTTATCCGTCTGTATCGAGTGAAGATTCAACCTCTATTCCCTCCATTTCCGCCAGCTGCCGGAGAAGGCCGACAACCCGGTCATTCTGATTGATGTCCAGCGTGACAAGGTAATGCACCTTCCGATAGGGGCGCAGCGTCTGCTCCTGCAAATCATGCAGATCGGCGATATATTTTTCGGTCTGCAAGCCGAAATCGTCAAACTGGAACTGCCGCAGCTCCTCCAGCTCCTGCATCAAAACAGCCTCATCAAACCCGGTTTCCAGATTCAGCGCATTGTGCGCGATAATGTAGGCGCGCTGCTCCTCCCGGCTCAGATGGTCGAGCCGGACGCAGGGCAGCGTTTTGAATCCGAGAAGCCGCGCCGCCTCAATCCGGCCGTTGCCCTCCAGCACGGTGTTCTCCGGCCCGCAGACCGCAAGCGGATCGTTGAAGCCGAATTTTTCGATTGAGTTTGCAATGTGCCGAATCTGCGCCGGAGTGTGCAGCTTGCTGTTTTTGGCATAGGGGGTCAGCTTTTCCAGGGGGATCTGCTCAATAAATAAAGAAACGTCCTGCATAAGGAATCATCCTTTCGGGTAAAATTTTTCTGTTTTTGGAGGGGAGCATTTTTCAAAAAAGGCCGCGCGCTTTTTGCCCCTTTTGCAAAAATCAATACGGCCGAAAGGCCGGCGAAAGCTTCAAATCATTCCACAGCTTTTCAATGTATCGGTTGCAGTCCATCAGGATACGATAATGCTCGTTCTCCTTGACGACGATTTTGGGCGTGACCCCATCGGCACAAAGCCCGGTGACAATACGAATATATCGCTCCGGCTTCTGCAACCACGCTTTCCAGGCGCGGTCCCGCATGACCTTGTGCTGGACGTATTGCCGGATCAGCTCGGCGTCGGCCGGCGTCTTTTTGTAACGCGTCCCGTCTTTTAAAAGATCGACAAACGCCTCCCACGCCTGCCGCTCCTCTTCATCCAGGTCGTCCGGCGGCGCAACCCACTTATAGGACTCCTCCAGAGGGGAGAGCTTTCCGCTTGCGGTCTGTTTTCTCACATAGGCTCCTCCTTTTTATGAAAGCACTTATGCCATAGGTGCGAAACCGGCACGCAGTTGCCCAAAATGGGGCAACCGCAGAGAAAGCCGCCTTTCTGCCGGGGAATTTTCCAAAAAAAACGGTTCCACCCGGGCGAAAAATATGCTATGATACCAGCGGTAACAAAGGAAGCAAAGCTGTTTTTTAAAGGGACAAAAAGGGCAGCCGGCACGCTTGCCTTAATAATACTGTCCTACTCCGGAGAACCCCCTGCAAGCAAAAAAATACCGTAACGAAAAAGGCGGGATTCATTTTATGGCCAACATTCTGATTATCGGCGCGGGGCCGGCCGGCGTTTCGGCCGCCCTTTATACCGCGCGCAGCGGGGTGGAGACAACCATCCTCCACCACGGGGTCAGCGCGCTGCAAAAGGCGGCGCGGATTGAGAATTATTACGGCTTTCCGGGCGGCGTCGGGGGCGGAGAATTGTTCGATGCCGGCATCCGGGCGGCAAGGGAGCTTGGCATCCCGGTCGTATCGGAGGAGGCGGTCGGCGTCTCCTACGACGGCCGGTTCCGGGTGCGCACCGACCGCACGGAACACACGGCCGACGCGCTGCTTCTCGCCACCGGGGCGGCACGCAAAACGCCCGACATTCCCGGACTTTCCACGCTGGAGGGCAGCGGGGTCAGCTACTGCGCCGTTTGCGACGCCTTTTTCTATCGCAAAAAGGCGGTGGCCATCCTCGGCAGCGGGGAGTATGCCCTGCATGAGGCGGAGGTGCTCCTCCCGCTGGCCGAAAGCGTCACCCTGCTGCAAAACGGCCGGTCGCTGACGGCCGCCTTCCCCGAAACGGTCCGGGTAGATTCCCGGCCGATCGCCCGCGTCCTCGGCAAGGAGCGGGTAGAGGGGGTCGTGTTTTCCGACGGGGAGTCGCTCGCCCTCGACGGCATCTTCGTGGCGGAGGGCACGGCCGACAGCGCCGCCTTTGCCCGGACGCTCGGCCTTGCGGCCGAGCGGGGTCGGCTTGTTGTAGATGGGGATATGCAGACCAACCTCCCCGGCCTGTTCGCGGCGGGGGATTGCGTCGGCGGCCTTCTTCAGGTTTCAAAAGCGGTCGCAGACGGTGCGGCCGCCGGCCTCGCCATGGTGCGATTTTTAAAAAGCCGGCAAAAGCAGGAAAAATAAAATCTCACCCCGTCCTTTATAAAAAACTGCCGCAAAGGCTTCCCTCACTCTGCACCGGCGGCCGTCGGACAAAAAACAAACCCCCTCTCGAAAAATCTGTTTTTTAAAAACACGGATATTTCGAGAGGGGCTTTTCCTTTGCGCCAAAAACGAAAAGGCCCTTTCATCCATACAGACTGCGCGGGGCGTCCTCCTCCCCAGATGGCATATAAAAATCTTACACATCCATGAAAATTGT
>OLXV01000327.1_pt1 | contig 24585 bp, 16 predicted proteins | sample 1673481 | NCBI WGS metagenome assembly OLXV01 (sample SAMEA103958113, study PRJEB25191) | human gut metagenome
CGGCGGCAAGACATTCTCCGCCCAGCTGGGAGCAGGCTACGCCACCAAATACATCAGCCGCGGTCTGGCTTTCCAGAATTCCGCAAGCGATCATGTCATTCCCCTGGAAGCCGTCGGCGCCTATCAATTGAACAATCAATATTCCCTGATAGGCGGATTAAAATATCAGTGGCTGACGGATAATGGTCTGGAACACAATGATTCCGGCATTTGCGACGAAGGATCGGCCATTTTAGGTGTCAGCCGCAAATTCGGAAAATCCACTGTCGCGGCTCTGAGTTACCAGTTTGTTCATGGCGGTATCCCCGGAAGTTTCAACATCCACAATACAGGCAACAACTCCGGCTTCCCTGCTTTCAGCCACAACAGGCCGGAAGAACACAGCTTCGTTCTGGACATTCACCATGACTTCGGCAAAGGGCTGGAAAACTTCTTCTGGGACTGCCGCGTACAATATACGTTCCGCTGGATGACTGGCTGGTGGTTCACCAATACTCTGGGATACAAGTATGACGTCAACAAATCCACCTCCGTCATCGTGGCGGGCACCTGGAACGCCACTGCCGGCTATTTTGACAGCAATTCCCTGAACGCCAATGGAACCCAGGGCATTTCCCTGACGGTTTCCGCCCCTGTCAAGGCCACGAAAGACCTGACTGTGACTCCGTTCGTGGGTACGGTATGGCTCGGCAACGGCGGCCTGGCGGCCAACCACCGCGGCGCCTCCGCCCGCTTCCCCTACAGGGAGCCCTCCAAGGTTTACCGCAATTTCACCTTCGTCGCCGGGGTAGGAGTTGCCTACACCTTCTAACAATCTGGCTGTCATTCACTCAACCAACGCAAGCTCCGGCATGTGCCATCAATCATGCCGGAGCTTTTCTTAACTCCCCATGCCCCTGTCCGCCGTTTTCCACACTTCCTCCCTTCAGAAGCAAGTGGCCGCCCTGAGCGACGCATTCGCCATCGCAGGAGAATTCCTCCATTGCGACGTCATTAACAGCGGCCATATCAACATGACCTTCCGGGCCACCTACAGGAAGCCGGACGGCACCACCCGCCGCTACATCTTCCAGCGCGTGAACGATGCCGTGTTCCCATGCCCCAGGGATGTCATGCACAACGTGGAAAAGGTGACCAACCACATCCGCTGGAAAATGCTCCGGGTGCTGAAAACGCCCTTCCGCCAGACGCTGAACCTGTACTCCGCGCGGGGCGGCCGCAAATATCTGGAAATTCCCGGTTCCGGCTTCTGGCGCTGCTACAACTGCATAGAAAACACCCACACGTTCGACGTGGCGGACCATCCCCGCCAGGCTTACGAAGCAGCCCGCGCTTTCGGCGCTTTCCAACAGCTCCTGTGTGACATGAATCCGGAGGACATCCATGAAACCATTCCGTTCTTCCACCATACCCGCAGACGCTTTGACCATTTGGAAAAAGCAGCGGCAGCGGACTCCCACGGACGGCTGAATACCTGCCGCAAGGAGCTGGACTTCATCCGCCGCCGTGAACGTTATGTGGACGTGCTGCTGGATCTCCAGGAACGGGGGGAGCTCCCCGTCAGAATCGTCCACAACGACACGAAAATCAACAATGTGATGCTGGACAGGGAGACGGACAAGGCTGTCTGTGTCATTGACCTGGACACCGTCATGCCCGGGAGCGTCCTGTACGATTTCGGAGACATGGTGCGCACCATGACCTCCCCTGCGGCTGAAGATGAAGAAAATCTGGATAAAACCTTCCTGCGCATGCCCATGTTCGAGGCCGTCGTCAAGGGATACCTGGAGGCCGCCAGGGACTTCATCACGCCGCAGGAAGTCTCCAAACTCGCTTTTTCCGGTCTGCTCATCACGCTGGAAACGGGAATCCGCTTCCTGACAGACTACCTGGAAGGGGACGTTTATTTCAAAACGAAAAAAGAACGGCACAACCTGCACCGGGCCCGCACCCAGCTCAGGCTGGTGGAAAGCATGGAAGAGCAAATGCCTGAAATGGAAGAATGCGTCCGGAAATGCTTCCAGACTGTTAACGGCTGAGAGGGCATGACCGGCATCACCCCAATTTTATGATAGTACCGGAACGCGGGCTGGTGCTATACTGCGGGGCATGTTAAAAAATATTTCTCCCCTCATCAGCCCTTCCCTGCTGAAAATTCTTGCGGAAATGGGGCATGGCGACGAAATCGTCTTTTCAGACTCCCACTTCCCCGGCCATACCTTCAACCCTACGGTGCTGAGGGCGGACGGACTGGGAGCGGATGCCCTGCTGGCTGCCGTCATCCCCCTCTTTGAACTGGATGCCTACGCAACGCCCGTCATCATGATGGCCCCGGTTCCGGGGGACTCTCTGGACCCTGCGGTGGAAGCCAAATACCGCAAGGCGCTGAACTATGACGGGGAAATTGAGCAAATGGAGCGCTACGCTTTTTATGAACGGGCCAAAAAGGCCTATGCCGTTGTTATTACCGGGGAAACGGCCAAATACGGCAACATCATCCTGAAAAAAGGCGTTACCCCTCTTTCCTGACCATTGGCCGCCAGACAAACCTTCCATGCAGTACGATTTTGACGAAGTAATTGAGCGCCGCGGCACCGGAGCCCTGAAATATGAAGCGCTGCTTCCCCGCTGGGGCCGGGACGACCTGATTCCCCTGTGGGTGGCAGACATGGACTTCAGGACGCCTCCCTTCATCATGGAAGCTATCCGACGCCGCTGCGAGCACGAAATCCTGGGATATACCGTCAAGCCCCGCGCTTTCTTTGAAGCCATCAGGGACTGGGTGGACCGACGCCACGGGTGGAAGGTGAACGCCTCGGAAATAGGCTTCGCTCCGGGCATTGTTCCCGGCATTTCCAGCGCCATCCAATGCTTTACGGAACCGGGGGACAAAATCATGATCCAGCCTCCGGTGTACCACCCCTTTGCCATGATCATCCGGGAAAACGGCCGGGAAATCGTCAACAATCCCCTCATTCTGGAAAACGGCCGCTACCGCATGGACTTCAACCACATGCAGGAAGCCGTGCATGGCTGCCGCATGTTCATCCTGTGCAATCCCCACAACCCCGGAGGCCGCGTATGGAGTCCGGAGGAATTGCGCCGCGTGGCTGAAATCTGTACGGCAAACGGCACGCTGGTCGTTTCTGATGAAATCCATGCGGATCTGACCCTTCCCGGCCGCAGGCACACCGTATTCGCCACCGTTTCCGAACAGGCCCGCATGAACTCCGTCACCTACATGGCGCCCAGCAAGACCTTCAACGTGCCCGGCCTGGGCAGTTCCTACGTGATTTGCCAGAATCCGGACCTGTTCGCGAAATACCAGGACTTTGTCAGCGGCAGGGAGCTTGCGGAAGGGCACGTTTTCGCGTACGACGGGCTCATCAGCGCCTATTCAGGCCCGGAAGGGGAGGAATGGCTGGCCCAGGCGCTGGACTACATTCAGGAAAACATCCGCTTCATTGACGCGGAACTGCGCCGCCGCATGCCCAAAATCAAGGCCATCATGCCGGATGCCTCCTACCTGGTCTTTCTGGACTGCCGGGAACTGAACCTTTCCCAGAAGGAACTGGTGGCGTTTTTTGTGGACGGCGCGCGCCTGGCTCTCAACGACGGTTCCATCTTCGGCAAGGAAGGGGAAGGCTTCATGCGCCTGAACGCGGGATGTCCCCGCTCGATTCTGGAACGGGCGCTCAGCCAGCTGGAGGAAGCCTATGAAAACCGCGGCTTCCGGCAACAACAATCACAAAATTAAAGACACGCCTCACGCTCCCCGGCAATGGAATTCATTTCCGGAACCATGCATTGGGGGAATTTTCCAGGGGACATCCGGCCCCGCCGTATTTTCTCCTGTTGAGCCCCTTGCGGAGAAGGCTGCGGCGCGGTGGAAAGGGAATATCCGCACACCCCCTTCCGCCGTTTCGCCCGCGGCCCCCCTTACTTTCCCATCCCATGCTGAAAAACACGCCCGGGATGCCGCCATGACTTTGCTTGCAAAACGGCAGGAAAGGAGTATCGTCCCCCGCATGTACTATATCACCACGGCCATTGACTACACCAACGGACCGCCCCACATCGGGCACGCTTATGAAAAAGTCCTGGCGGACGTTCTCGCGCGCTGGCACCGGATGAAGGGGGAGGAAGTCTATTTCCTGACCGGGGTGGACCAGCATGGGCAGAAAGTGCAGCAGACGGCTGAAAAGCTGGGCATTACGCCGCAGGAGCATGTCAACAATATCACGGGGCAATTCCTGGCGCTGTGGGACCGCCTGGGAATCAGCAATGACGGATGGGCCTCCACGACGGATCCGCGCCACAAGGCCTGCGTGCAGAAAATCCTGACGGACCTGAAGGATAAGGGCCAGCTTTACAAAAAATCCTACAAGGGATTCTACTCCGTGCGCCAGGAACAGTTCCTGACGGACAAGGAACGGGACGCGGAAGGCAACTTCGGCCCGGAATGGGGGGAAGTGGTGGAACTGGAGGAAGAAAACTGGTATTTCCGCCTGACCGACCATGTGGAATGGATGAAGCAGTTCGTGGAAAAGAGCAGTGATTTTGTCCTTCCGTCCTTCCGCAAGGCGGAAGTGCTCAACGCCATTGACTTTGACTCGGACCTCTGCATTTCCCGCCCCAAGAGCCGCCTTTCCTGGGGAATCGAGTTCCCGTTCGACCCCGAATTCGTCACCTACGTCTGGTTTGACGCCCTGATCAACTACATTTCCTTCGCCGGCTACCTGGCGGAGCCGGACAGCGGCCTGCCGGATTTTGCCAAGCTCTGGCCCGCGGACTGCGAAGTCATCGGCAAAGACATCCTGGTGCCCGCCCACGGCGTGTACTGGCCCGCCATGCTGCATGCCATGGGCTTCTCCGACGAGGAAATGCCCACCCTGCTCGTGCACGGCTGGTGGAACATCAACGGGGAAAAAATGTCCAAATCCATCGGCAACGTGGTGGACCCCAACCTGCTGGCGGAACAGTTCGGCCCGGAACCCGTGCGCTATTACCTGGTGCGGGACATCACCACCGGGAAGGACGCCAACTTTGATGCGGACCGCCTGGTCATGCTGTACAATACGGAGCTGGCCAACGACCTCGGCAACCTGTGCAACCGCTCCATCAATATGACGCGCCGCTATTGCGATTCCGTTATCTCCGGCGCGGAGGCATATGATGACGAAGCCTCCAGGGCCCTGCGCGCCACCATGGACCAGGCCGTCACCCTGTTTTCCAAATACATGGACGACAACATGGTCTCCGATGCCCTGGCGGCCCTGAACGCCCAGGTTTCCGCCTGCAACGCGTACATTGAGCAGCAGCAGCCCTGGCAGCTGGCCAAGGATGAAGCCTCCGCCCCACGCCTCCGCTGCGTGCTGCGCCATTTGCTGGAATGCTGCGCCCAGACGGGCTATCTCATCGGCTGCGTCCTCCCTGACGCCTCCGCCCGCATTCTGGACCAGCTCAACGCCGGGGACCTGTTCCGGAGCCTTACGCCGGCCGCGCTGGAGTGGGGAATCCTCCCCGCAGGGCACCGCATCAATGAGCCCGCCCCCGTCTTTCCCCGCATTCTTTCGGATGAGGAAAAGGCCAAACTGGCTGAAAAAGCGGCCAGGGCGGCAAAAAAACAAGGCTGATTCCCGTGAACTCCCCCGCATCCTTCGTCAAATCCCTGCTGGCCCAATGCTGCCTGGGCGGCATTTGCGAGTGGGTGGTCTGCCCCGGCGCGCGCAACATGGCGCTGCTTCAGGTGCTGGCTGCCGCGGAGGATCTGGTGAAATGGACTCACTTTGACGAACGGTCCGCCGCCTTCTTTGCGCTGGGCCGCATTCAGGATATGGGGCTGCCCGTGGCCGTGGTCACTACCTCCGGAACGGCAGCGGCGGAACTGCTCCCCGCCGTGGTGGAGGCCTACTACCAGCGCCGCCCCCTGCTCCTGCTCACGGCGGACCGCCCGGCGGCCTGCCGGGGTTCCGCCGCACCCCAAGCCATCGAACAGGCGGATCTGTTCGGCATTTACGCACCCACAATTGACCTGGAAACGCCGGAAAGCCTGCCGGAAGACATTCTGCAAGACTGGGATTACGCCTCCCCCCTCCACATCAACGTGTGCCTGCCGGACCCGGACCCTGCCTGGAACCCCGGCAGCTGCGACCTTTACCCGGCGGAACCTCCGGAGGAAAACGGATTCCGGGGCTCCCTGGCAGAACTGGCCCGGGTCCTGCGCTTCAAATCGCGCGACGGGCTGGTAGTCATGATCGGCGGCCTGGACCCCACGGAACAGGCCCCGGCCCGGTGGCTGGCCAACGAACTGAAAGCCCCCGTGGTGGCGGACGCCACCTCCGGGCTCCGGGAAGAGCTGGCCCATCTGGCCCTGACGGACGCGGACGCCCTGCTGAGGGAACATCCGCCCGCCGTCCTGCTTAGATTAGGGGACGTGCCCGTGGGCCGCTTCTGGCGCGACCTAGAGGACATTCCAGCCACGGAAGTCTTCTCCGTCACCCGCACCGGCTTCTCCGGGCTGGCCCGCCCCTCCACCGTCGTCACCGGAAATCTGGAGGCTATTCTGCATGCGCTGGGGGATATAGATACCGTGGGCGACGTGAACGGACTGCGCTCCATGAACAAACGCAGAAAAGCCCTGATGGAGGAACTGCTCATCACCTGCCCGGAAAGCGAACAGGCCATGGTGCGCTCCTTCTCCTGCTTTGCCGCGGACGGAGACTGCATTTACCTGGGCAACTCCATGCCCGTGCGGTACTGGAACAGCTTCGCCCAGACAGCCATCCCCACGGAAAACGTCCGCGCCAACCGGGGAGCCAACGGAATTGACGGGCAAATCTCCGGTTTTCTGGGGGTCTCCGCCCGCTGCTCCCGTTCCTGGGCCCTCGTGGGCGACCTGACCGCCATGTATGATTCCAATGCCCTGGCGCTCCTTCCCCAACTGGACAGGGGCACCCGCGTCCTCGGCGTCATCAATAACGGGGGCGGCGGCATCTTCCGCGCCCTGCCCGGGGCGGACGGACACTCCGAAGCCATGAGGAAACTGCTGGTGCAACCCCACGCCCATTCCTTCAAGGCCATTGCGGAACAATGGGGAATGCGCTACCTGGCGATCCGCACGGCGGAGGACTTCGACCAGCTTGATTCCCTGGAGGAAAACAGCCAGACGCTTGTAGAACTTATCCCGGACAGGGAACAGACGGAACAGATGCGCCTCCGGCTGGCTAACGCCTAAATGAAGACAAGCCTTTACCAAAGACCGGAGCGAAGACGATCCTCCGCCCGGCCATATCTTGCGGTTCTCTCCACATGGCTTGAAAATACCAGATAAAAATAACATTTCCTCCATCTGACCATAGGGGAATTTCTTTCTTGCCTGACGAAGAGAAGAAAACAGCCTCACTATGGTGGTATTCACCAAGCCGCATTCAACAGGGAAACGCCGGGCAACAGCATGTCCGTCTTAATTCATACGGAAGGAAGCGTCGCCCGCAATCCCTCTTTCCGCCTCCAGAATGCTCTGATGCAGTATCCCCGCCAAACAAACACTTCCCTGTACGGGCATGCAAAAACCGGGCGGAACATCAGTCCACCCGGTTTTTGCAACCGCCCGGCGCGAACGCCGGAGGCATGGGTTTTCCGGCTTCCCGCCGGGATCCCCGTTAAAGGTAGCTGCGCACCACGCCGGCGACGCGTTCACGTGCCGCGGCAATGCGCTTGCGCAATTCCAGCGTATAGGCCTCCATATCCCGGATGGGGGACTGGGCCACGCCGGAAATCATGGCCGCCTGGGCTACCGCCGGGCATTCCCATTCAATGATGCGGGGATCAATGGGCTTGGGAATCACGTAATCGATGCCGAAGCTGAGCGGGGCTCCCCCGTAAAGGTCAATCACCTCCTGAGGAACGGGTTCCTTCGCCAGATCAGCCAGGGAGCGGGCGGCGGCGATCTTCATCTGTTCATTGATGACAGAAGCGCGCACATCCAGGGCGGCACGGAAAATAAAGGGGAAGCAGGAAACATTGTTCACCTGGTTGGGCCAGTCGGAACGTCCGGATCCCATGATGCAGTCAGGCCGCGCTTTTTTGGCATCCTGGTAAGTGATTTCCGGGTCCGGATTCGCACAGGCGAAAATGATGGGGGAAGGAGCCATAAGCTTGACCATGTCCTGCGTGAGCAATCCCTTGGTGGAAAGCCCCAGGAACACGTCCGCTCCGGTGAGGGCCTCCTCCAGGGAACAATCTTCCGACTGGGAGAACTGGGCTTTCGTGGCGTGCAGGTCAATGCGCCCGGTATGAATCAGCCCCTTGGAGTCAAACATATAGATATGTTCGCGGCGCACTCCCAGCGTCATGTAGAACTTGGCGCAAGAAATGCCGGCGGCCCCGGCCCCGACGACGACGACCTTCATATCCTCCAGCTTGCGGCCCGTCAACTCGGCTGCGTTCAAAAGGGCGGCGCCGGAGATCACCGCCGTTCCATGCTGATCGTCATGGAACACGGGAATATTCATCTCCTGGCGGAGGCGTTCCTCCACCATGAAGCATTCCGGAGCCTTGATGTCCTCCAGATTAATAGCGCCAAAGGTGGGCTCCATGGTCTTGATCGTTTCAATCAGCTTTTCCGGCTCCTTCACGTTCAGCTCAATGTCAAAAACGTCAATGTCCGCGAATACCTTGAACAAAACGCCCTTGCCTTCCATCACCGGCTTGGCCGCATCAGGGCCGATATTGCCCAGCCCCAAAACGGCGGTGCCGTTGGTAATCACGCCCACCAGATTGGAACGTCCGGTATACAGGGCGCTCTGGGAAGGATCTTCCTGAATGCGGAGACAGGGTTCGGCCACGCCCGGGGAATAGGCAAGCGTCAAATCCCGTTGTGAAAAGCAGGGCTTGCAGGGAAGCGTTTCCACCTTGCCGGGGCGGGGCTGGGAATGATACTGCAAGGCGTCTAATCTAATATCGGAACTCATGATTGTAATGGAAAAACAAAAAAGCGAGCCTTGCTTGCACCACATAATCGCCATGCATTCAAGCAAATAATCAATTAATCGCGTCACACGTTCCGGCCCCTGAAAACCTCTTTTTACATTGAAGGAAGCCTCCGGATATGCTAATAGGCAGTCGGATAATCACCTGTCATGTGACCATGGAACATACGCCTTCTCTCCCTTCCGGATTTAATATCAACGGCTATCTTATCCAATCCCTGAAGCAGACGGATTCCCTCTGCCATGTCTATTACGCTTCGGATGCCGACCATGTTCCATACCTGCTCCGCGAATTCTGTCCCCAGGGGCTCGCTGTGCGCGACCCGGAAAGCGGAAAACTGCGCTATCCGGAAAACACGGATATTGAACGGGAAGTTCTTCCGCTGAAAAATGATTTCGAAGCGCAGTTCCGCACAGGATCCCTGGGGGAAATCCCCGCTCTGGGCACCCTGTACCTGGTTTATGCCATTCCCGGCGGCCATGCCGCCGCGCAGCCGGCCTCCGGCACGGTCGTCCCGCCGGCATCCCGCTTCCAGCGTGATCAGCGTACCTTGACCACTCCCGGAACCGGGGCGACGCCCGTTCATGCGGGCACCCTTCCCCCGCCGCGGAAAAAGAAGAACTCCGCCGGCATATGGATTCTCATCCTGCTCCTGCTGGGAGGCGCATGCGGGACCTACTATTTCACCCGGAACCCCGAGGAAAAATCCGCCTCTGCCCAGGAGCCGGAGCCCCCCCAAGCCAACAGGGAAAAGAAGGAAGACGCCAAACCGGAAAAGAAAGCCGCCCTGCCCGCCGTGAAGGAGGAAGCCGCCCCCAAACAGGAAAACGCCGCGAACACCTCCTCATCCGGCCCTGCGGAGCAGCCGGAAAAGACTCCGCCGGCCATTTCCTCCGGGGAACGGAATGAAGATGCCCCGGGAGCTTTAGAGGAAAAATCCGCAGCCGACCCTGCACAGCCTGACGAAAACACTTCTGCCCCGGCAGATGACGCTGCGAACGGAAAACAGCCGGAACCGCAGCATCCCGCCAACCGGAAGGAATCACAGGCGGAACAGACCGCCGCCAAACCTGCGCCCGTAGTGCGTCCGCGCGGGAAAGCCGCCAGGCAAACGACCAATATGGGGGATGTGAACGCCTATGTGAAAAAATTCGCCAAGCCCATGCCGCTGAACCAGTGGAGAAAACAATACGCAGAGCTGTACACGAGCTGGTTCGGCAACTCCGAGGAAGTAGCCAAAGGCTGGATCACCACCTTCGGCCCTCTGGGCTTCCGCGCCCGCGGCCTGGACGCCTCCTGGCCGGACACGAACTTCCGCGGCTTCTTCCCTAAAACCATGCTGGACCCCAACGGGGAACCCGTGGCGAACCTTTACACGGTCACCCAGGTGATTGAGGGTTCCCCTGCCGAAAAATACGTCAAGGAAGGAGACCTGATCCTGGGCATTGACGGACACCTCTTCAAAACGTCGCAAAGCCTGGACGTGCTTTACGGCCCTTATCAGCATCAGAACAGGCGCGGCCTGGACATGCACGCGGGCCTTCTGGTGGACAAGGCGGAAGGAGCCGGAAAAATCACCCTGAACCTCATTCCCGCGGAAAGCGTGGAAAAAATCCAGGGCATCCAGCCCCTCTGGAAGGAAGTCTTCCGGGAGGAACAGGCTAAAAAGCCCGTTTCCCTTTCCATTCCGGTAGAGGGCGGCCAGCAGGTGCGCCTGCGCGTGGATGACGGCGGCAACGGCATCGGCAGCGACGGCTTCGAATGGTCGGATCTGAGGCTGGAAGGCCCCGGCGGAACCGTTCCGCTGACCAAAGCCCAGCAATACACCGTGGGTTACGGAGAAGCCAGGTACGACGCCAAAAGCAAAATATGGCAGGCGCACGCCGTCTCTTCCCTGGTCTTTGATATCCCCAAGGGTGACTGGAACCTTAAAGGAACGGGAACCCCCAGGTGGTCCGCCTCCGTGGGCGTGACCGTACAGGTGGGCGGCTCCTCCGCCCTGCCGGACGCAGTGAAGAAATATGTGAAAAACGTCACCTTCAAAATCCCCCAGCTTGGTTCCTATGCCCTCGGCTTCCCCAAAAATTGCGCCAAGAGCAAGGCGGTAGTCCACATGATGAGCGAATGGCTGGCGGCCCAGCAGCGCGAGGACGGCTCTTGGGAACGCCCGGGCGGCTACTGCGGCAACCATTATGATACAGGCTGGGCCGGCCTGGCCCTGATGGCCACGGGCAACCCTAAGTATGACCCCGCCATTAAAAAAGCGGCTCAGTACATCGCCTTCTCCGGCTCCCAATGCTGGTGGGCCGTCCCCCAGGCTTCCGCGGGCATCTTCCTGTGCGAATACTGGCTGCGCTACCGGGACAACTCCGTGCTTCCGGCCATCCGCAACAGCGTGCAGCGCATGAAAAACGAAGTTCTTTATGGGGACTTCGTCACCGGCCACGGCATTCACCCGGGCTACCGGGGAACAGGCGTCAGCATCGGAGGTTCCCACATGTGCCTGTTCCTGGCGCTGGCCAGCAAAACTCCGGCGCGCACGGAAGACGGCGTGCTGGACAAAATGATGGACCATGCCCAGTCCATCTGCCCCACCGGCATGGGGCCCTATGGCCGCATGACGGAAACCTTCACCTTTGAACCCGACCGTGAATGCGGGGGAACCTACTCCGGCCGTCACGGCCCGTACTACATCGCCTCCCTCATCTGCGGCGGACCGGAGCTGTACACAAAAAACAGCCGCATCATGTATGGGGAAGGCCCCATCGGCGGCTGTGACCAGGGCCACTCCTCCGAGACGCTCTCCATCATGTGGGCTCTCCCCGCCTACTGGCGAACCAATCCGGAAGCATATTACAAAAACATGGAGGCTTTCCGGTGGAAACTGACGCTGCTGCGCCCCTTTGACGGCGGCATGATGCAGAACCCCAACCGCCTGGAACTGATGACGGCGGACTCCGTCATCGGCACCTACATCCGCACCAGCATCTGGATCACGGCCCTCTGCGCGGAACGCCAGAACCTGGCAATTACGGGCAAGCCTGAATTCCAGGCCAAAACGTTCCGGAAGGTGCCCCCCATCATTGACACGGAATCCCGCTTCCTGAACACCTACGTGCGCAACTGGTCCATGGTAAACGCTGCGCTTGGAACCAAGGCCCCCGCCTCCCTGAAATCCGCCATCCGGGAATTGAAAAATATTCCGGTGGAACAGGGTTGCCGCTTTAAGCTTATCAATGTCGTCAACAACCGCGCCCTCCCCATCGCCAAGGCCATCATGGAGATTCCCGGGGTGGACCAGCTCACCAGGGCCACTTGCGCGGAAATGATTCTGGGCATGGATGTGCGCATTTTCTTTGAACCCAAGCGCAACGACGGCAACCCCCAGCCCGGGGAATATTCTCTGAACGTGGACATCCAGCAGCCACTGGGCGGCCGCGCCCTGGGGCTCCACCGCGACAAGGAGCAGGAAGGGAAAGCCAACTCCGCCTACAAATATGATTTTGCCGGCACGGTGCAATTCAGCGACACGACCACCTTCTCCCCCATGGAAACCATTTCCTGGACGCCCAATTCCAAATTCGGCGGCCAATGGAACGTCTACTCCTACAAGAAGGAACTCAGCGGCCCCACCCAGCCGGGCGTGCAAAAAATGAACGCCAAAATCAAATGGCGCGTCAATGACCTGGAGGTGGAATACGACCGCCCCATCGCCGTGGGCGGCTTTGAAGTGGGATGTGCAGAAAAGGCCCTCTCAGTCACCAACTGCAACCATCTGTGGGTGCCGGGCATCCTGATCCGGGATCACGGCAACTGGGGCTGCTCCTTCCATCTGCCGGACGGGACCTACATTTCCGCGGCCTCTCAGGGCAACCAGATAGAGGTGTACGACAAAACGGATAAAAAGAAGGAAAAAACCTGGGTTTCCCCGAATGACTCCTGCCTGACTCAGGGTTCCCGCTGCCTGTTCCGCGTTTCCACGGACTGGCACGGCCTGGAATGCCGCGTGCGTGAACTGAAACTGCTGGGAAGTTCCACGGAGGAAGTGGAGGACTACAAGCTGAAAGCCTCCACAGGAGGCCGTGTGGACACGGCCAAACTGACGGACCGGGACGCCACCACGATTGAGGAGCTGGACGCTTCCCCCACGGAAGACGAGCCCCTGGTGCTGGAACTCACCCTGAAATCCCCTGCCGCCCTGCGCGCCGTGGACATCAAGATTGAAAAGGGCCACAACCGCCTCATCATTGAGGCCTACAAGGGCGGCAAGTGGGTTCCCGTCCACTGGGGCTCCCTGGGAGCCTCCACCGCCGGCGTCAGCGATGCGCAGAAAGCCATGTACGCCAATGAACCGGAAGTGCTGCGCATGCTTCAGCTTCCGGGCAACGGATTCATCAAATGCATGCGGACGTTTGACCCCGTCACCACCAACAGGCTGCGCGTCAAGCTCTTCCAGAAGGGCGGAAAAGTCCGCCTTGCGGAACTGCACGTGTACAAGGCGAACGCCGCCAAAAATATGGCTCTCCGCTCTTAAGCTGCGGCCGCCCGCAGCTGGAAATGACAAAAAGCCTTTGTGATAAGAGAATCCCGGCAGGGGCGCCAATCGCCGCGCCCCTGCCGGGAAAACAGAGCAATCCCTTTTAGGGACGGAGGGAATTTCCTTCTCCATGCCGAGGCCGCCTGCCAATTTTTTGTCTATTGACACTCAGCGGCGCCCGCCCTATATTTTCTCATGATGTTCATCAGAACGGCACTCCTTTTTCCTCTTCTCTTTCTCTCACTTTCAGCATCTTCCGTCATGGCGGCGACTCCCTGGGCATCCGACAGGAACTGGGAACTCGTTTTTGAAGACGACTTTGACGGCTCATCTCTGAACGAACATAACTGGAGCCGCATTGATTACGTAGGCTATAACGCCCCGGACTGGCGCAAGTACCAATCCCGGGACGAAAGCCTTGTGGAATTCCGGGAAAAGGACGGCAACTCCGCCATGACCTTGTGGGGAAAATACGGGGACTACACTACTCAAACCAACCAGACCGCACCGGCCAAAACATACGCCTGCGGAGGGGTATATTCCCTGAAAACCTTCTCCTTCCAATATGGCTACGTAGAAGTCCGCGCCAGATTCGATTGCGTGCAGGGCGTCTGGCCGGCCATCTGGATGATGCCCAAATCCGACAGCATCGGCTGGCCTGTCGGAGGGGAAATTGACATCATGGAACACCTGAATTACGAAGGCCGTGTTTACCAGACAATCCACTGGTCGCAAAACGGCGTTCCCAATCAGGATAAATCCCAGGGGGTCACCCCCGGTTGGAACGATGGTGCTGAAAAAGCAAACTGGCATACCTACGGGATGGAATGGACGGAAGAAGGCATCACCTTTTATGTGGATGGAAAAGCAACCGGTTCATTCAAAAAGCCCAATAACGCAAACTGGCCCTTTGACAAGGACGGAAACGAATTCTACCTGATCATCGACCAGCAGATTGGAGGCAACTGGGTGGAAAATGCAGGAGTTAATAAGGGAATCGACCAGAATACGCTGGCCAATTCCGGAGCCGCATTCGACATCGATTATGTCAAAGTCTATTCCTCAAGCATCTACAACCACCTCGTTCCGGAACCCGCCGCGGCTTCCCTGGGCCTGTTTGGAGCAGCCTTGCTGGCGGCTCGCCGCAAAAGAAGCTGATCAGCCAGCACTCTTTTTATTCCCCCTGCCGCGGAAATAAATCTTCCGGGACATTCCCGGCATATTCTCAGGCAAAAACCGTCATTGGCACCTGCCTCAATATTTCTGGACTGGGGATGAAGGCAGCTTTTCTCCTCCGTCCTCTTCCAGGCGGCACAGAGCCTCCGCACGGCGGAGGCAGGAATCCCACAGGGAAGCCTTTTCCGGAAACGGGAAACACAGGGAGTCGCTCAGCTTTTCCACCCGTTTGAAAGAATCCTCCCGGTCATAGGCGTTCAAACCTTCCAGACGTGAAGCCAGCCCATCCAGCCAGGGAAGAGGGTCATGGCAAATCAGGGGAAGATCGCATCCGGCCCGCAGGGACAGGAAAGCGGCGTCATCCGGTGAATACTGCGCCGTAATCGCCCCCATGCACAAATCATCCGTAAACACCACGCCCCGGAAACCGAGGCGGTCGCGCAGAAGCCCCCTGATCACCCGTTCGGACAAGGTGGCGGGATAATCGGGATCAATCTGAGGCAGCATGATATGGGCGGACATGATGGAGGACAATGCCGGGCACAGAGCCAGAAAAGGCAGCAAATCCGTCTTGAACAGCTCCCGTTCATCCAGGTCAACCACGGGAAGGCTGAAATGGGGATCCGCCAGGGCACGGCCCATGCCGGGAAAATGTTTGCCGCAGCTCTGCACGCCGCCCCGGCGCAGGTTGGAGGCATAAACGCCGCCGCGTGAAATGACGTCCTGGGCATTATCTCCCCAGCAGCGGCCGGGAAGCGCGTTGGCCGCGGACGGATCATGGCAGATATCCAGCACCGGGGCAAAATTCAGGTTCACCCCCAGGTAGCGGAGAGCCAGAGCCGTCACCGCGCCCAGTTCCACTATGCCGCCAACCGAACCGAGCCGGGCCAGCGAAGCCGGGGAGGGCAAATTCAGGCCCAGGGAAGCGGTGCGCACCACACGGCCCCCCTCCTGGTCCACGGCAATGACAGGATGGTGGAGGCAAAGTTTCCGCAGCGACTCCGTCAGCCCGCGCACCTGCTCCACGGAATCAATATTCCTGGAAAACAGAATGAAACCCGCCGGCTGCCAACGCCGGATGGCAGCCTCTTCCTCCGCGCCCACTTCATGGCCGCTTATGCCGATCAGGGCCGGGAGCATGAACGGAAAAGGATTAACGGCCCAACAGGGAAGTCCTGGTGTACAGCGGGTAAACGGGAATGCCGCGTTCCTCAATCGCCTGGCGGCCGCCTTCCTCGCGGTCCAGCAGCACCAGGGCGGCGGCAACCCTGCCCCCTTCCGCCTCAATGGCGTCAATAGCCTTCAGCGTGGAGCCTCCCGTCGTGATGACGTCATCCACCACGACCACGGTATCCCCGGCCTGGAAATTGCCTTCAATGCGGCGGCCGCGTCCATGGTCCTTCGGCTCCTTGCGCACGGTGAACACCTGAAGCTTCTTTTCCGCTCCTTCCAGAGCGCTGGTCATGCCGACGGCCAGGGAAATAGGGTCCGCCCCCATGGTCATGCCGCCGATGGCCGCCACCTCCGGGAAACGGGGCAAAATATCCTCTTTCACCAGCTTCCAGCCCAGAGCGCCCACCAGGGTGGCTCCTACGGGGTCCAGGGCTGTCATGCGGCAATCCACATACAAGTCGGACACCTTGCCGGAAGCCAGTGTAAAAGTTCCCGTGCGCACGGATTTTTCCAGAAGAATGCTTTTAAGAAGATCGTATTGTTCGCTCATGAAAAATAGGGATGAATGAAATGGTTCGCCGTATATAACAGATACCCCCGGAATAAGCAACGGATAACAGCATGCAAATCTTGACAAAAAGGAGGACAGGCCCCATAACCTGCCTGTCATTTTCCCGTTCCCATGAAATCCGGCATACTGGCGTTAGTTTCTATCAGTTCCGCTCTTGTTTCCTGCACATCGTACGAGAGGCCCCCGCTGTTTGACCAAATCACCGGAAAAATTCAGGGAATGTCCGGACGGGACGATTATCTGTCCGGAGTGGGCGCCACCTCAGGCGTCAACACGGACCTGCCTCCGGAAGCCCGTCTGGGCCAGGGATATTGGGACCTGCCGGCGGGCACCCAGGGGGAAAAGCACATCATCATTGACCTCAAGCAGCAGAAAGTCTTCTACTACGTGGGAACCACGCTCGTGGGCGTTTCCCCCATGTCTTCCGGCAAGGAAGGTTACGGCACTCCCAGGGGAACATACAAAATCATCCAGAAAGACGCCAACTACAAATCCGGCACATACGGCGTTCTGCGCAGCAAATCCACCGGAGCCGTCGTCAACGGGGATTACAACGCCAGGGCTGGCGGAGCGCCGGCAGGAACCTACTTCGACCCCGCCCCCATGCCCTACTGGATGCGGATTACGGGAGGCTACGGCATGCATGTGGGTTTTGTCACCGGATATCCGGTCAGCCACGGCTGCGTGCGCCTGCCGGAGGACATGGCCAAGACATTCTTTGAACACACTCCCATCGGCACCAAGGTCACCATCCGTTAGCCGTTTCCTGCGCGGCATCGCGCCGCAGAAATGCCACACTTTCCGGAAACCGGCGTGTTTCGTATTCCCGCCGTCCGGAAGCGTTCCGTGCTGATAACTGCTCCCGTTTCATGGCGCAGCTTCCTCACTCCGGCATTGACAAACGGCTCCGAACCTTTTAGAATATACGGGATCTTTGACCTCTTGATTCGTCATGACAATCCCTCTTCCCCCTGCCTTGCCGCCCCATTTCAACATAGGCGGCTATAAAATCACGGCGCTTGTAGAAAGCGGTCCGGACTATCATCTGTACCAGGCTCTTTCCCCGGAAGGCCATGCCGTCCTGATACGCGAATTCTGCCCCCGGGGCCTCGTTACGCGTGACCTGGCCAGCGGAGAACTGGCTGTCTTTCCGGAAAATGAATCCCAATTCGCCCAGGCCCGGGAAGCTTTTGAAACCCAATACGCAGCAAATGCAGAAAGCAAGCTGAGGGGATTCGGCACCGTGCTCTTCCTTTACCCGCTTTCTCCGGCGCAGCCCCAGCCGGCTGTAGCGCATGCCCAGGCTCTCCGCCCCGCAAAAAAACCGCAGCAACCGCAACTGCGGAAGCCTGTAGTCGGCGCCGCCATCCCCGGAACGCCGCTGCCGCGGGTAAAGCACTCCGGAGGGTTTCCGGTCATCACGGTCATTGTGACCGGGATGCTCGCCCTCTTCGGATTTCTGGGCTACCAGATACTCAAGGATAAAGAAGAACCCGTCGCTAAAGCCGTTACCGTGCCCGTACCGGCTCCGCCCAAGCCCAAATCCAAGCCCGCTCCGCCAAAACCGGAACCCGTGGTGGTCGCTCCCGAACCGGAACCCGTGGTGGTCGCTCCCGAACCGGAACCGGAGCCTGAACCGGAACCGCCTGCTCCCGACCTTTCCCCCTCCCCGGAAGTCATTGCCATGGAAAAGGCTTTACGGGAGGAAGCTATCGCGTCCAAGGGGAAATTTTCTGAAAAACTGCTGAACAAATATCCCTATTACGCGGAAGCCTACGTGCGCGACTACGTAAAAAAACGCGGAGGCAGTTTTTCTCCGGATTTTGAAAAATGGCTGAAAAACACGAAAAACAATCGTGAGGTCTTCGCCATGTTTTTCCCGCCGGACCCCAGCGTCGCCACCAATGTGGCTTTCATGATTGATGAACTGGGGCTGGAAACGACGGAAAAATATGACCAGCTCGTTCTGGCGTTCGCAGTAGGACGCCGCGAATTCGGCATGGGGGCCTTCGACCTTACCCAGCAGGGCCGCTACATTGATGCCCAGGGCAAGCTGAATGACCTGAGATCCTCCGGAGTCATGCCTCCGCCAGCGGACCTGTATTGCGCCGGAAAACCGCCCGTCAACTGGTATGGGAACGCCCCCCGCACCGTGGATGAGGAATGCTACAAAAAGGTGGAAGCCTATCTGGACCGCAAAAAAATCACCCCAAAGCAGGCCTGGCTCAGGAAATACCCCACCGTCTCGGAAATCGGGGACTCCGCCATTACGGAAGACAACCTGGCCGGCTTTCTGCACGAATACATGTACCGCCACGGCCAGCTGAGGCGCAAAAGGGACCCCTTCCCCACTCCGGTGGAATTCTTTTCCTACCTTGTGGATAAATATGAACATTGCGGTGATTTGCGCGACGTGGACCGCAAGCGTGTGGAATGGACCGGCGTTTCCCTGGAAGGAACGCCCTGGCCGGCCATGATGGCCCTTTCGGAAACGCGACCTCTGCGTGAGTGCGACAGCGTGTGGGAACGCTACATGGGCCAGCGGGGCCCGACCCGCCTGTGGCTGTACGGCCCCTACCGGGCGGATGACGACAAGGAACCGCCCATCCTGTTCAGCTTTGACCCGGATCCGGAATGGTCCAGGGAATCCAACGAACGCAAGCTTCATGAAGGCGGTGTGTGCGGCACCATGTCCCTTATCTCCCGCAATTCCCAGATTGCGCGCGGCATTCCCGCCGCCCCCGCCGGGCAGCCCGGCCACGGCAATCTGATGACCACCCATTTCAACGGTAACGGCTGCTGGCTGAGCGTGGGGCAAAGCGTGGACACCCTGAAAGCCACCACGGGATTCTGGTACTTCCGGGATTCCAACGCACCGCGCACCGGCAATGCGGAATACCAGTCCGGACTGGCCCTGTCCATGAACATCGACTATGAAAAGTTCATCGACAGCCGCTTCGCCATGAACATTTACAAACTGGCGGCCATCGGCTCCACCACGGAAGAGACGGCCGCCCCTTCCGTCACGCTCCCCAAGGAATTCACGCAGACCGCCATGAGGACCGTGCTCAAAGCCAACCCGTTTTATACGGAAGCCTGGTACACGCTCTTCAAGCAGGAACCTCAGGACCTCATGGGAGCCACCAAGATGGTGGATGAAGTAAGGGAGGCCCTGCCGGACGGCATGGGCATCAGAAAACTCTGGAAAACGCGCAAATACGTTCCCTCTGTAGGCCGTGGCGACAAGAACGGCAAGGAAATGCTTGCCAGCCACGCCAAGGAATACGTCAATGTGCTCTGCTCCGTAATTCTGGAAAATGCCTTGAAACAGGAATATGACTATAAGACCTTCCAGTGGGCCGAACTCATGTCCTGGCTCAAGTCTGAATCCAAGCGCAACTCCTACCCGGAGCCTCAGGCCGCGTATCAGATAGCGTATGCCAAGGCCCAAGGCACAGACAGGCTCAAAAGAACCGTAGACAGGGGATTCAAGAAAGCCCTCAACTTCTACCGGGACGACAACAACGCCCTGAAGGAGCCTAAGGATGTGGATCAGGAGGAAATGTCCTTTTCTCTGGACGCCCTGTGCCAGGCCCTGCCCAAGGAAGAACTGGTCCCCTGGATGAAAAACATGCTGGACACCTGTCCGGACGGGTTCAAATACAAGCCAAAAAACAAGAAGGAAACGAAAATCCACCCATTCTACAGCGCCCTGACGAAAAACTACATGTCTCTGGCTGACGATTCGGAGAAATCCCGCGTCAAGACGGAAATGAAAGACGCTTCCGACAGGATTCTGGAACTCTCCCAGAAAAAGAAGGAAGACGGGGAATCATCCTCCGGACGCCGCCGGAGACGCTGATTCCCCGCTTCCGTGCACCTCTACGTCCACATTCCCTTCTGCCACCGTATTTGCCCGTACTGCGCTTTCTTCAAGCACACGCCGGCCTCCACGGACATGAAACTCTTTATCCGCGCGCTGGGGAGGGAAGCGGAATCCCGCGCCGCGGCCCTGTCCGCGGGCCGCGGGGGGGAAACGGACACGCTCTACTTCGGAGGGGGCACGCCCTCCATGCTCTCGGATACGCACCTGGGGCGCCTCATGGAAACCCTGGACCGTCTCGTGCCCGTGGACAAACTGGATGAATTCTCCTTTGAGGCCAACCCCGCCACCTTTACGGAAAAAAAAGTGCGCTTCTGGCGCAGCCTGGGCATGACCCGCGTCTCCCTGGGCGTGCAGTCCCTGGATTCCGGCATCCTGCGTCTGCTGGGGCGCGAGCACACGCCGGACCAGGCCCTGCGCTCCGTGGAAATGCTGAAAAATGCGGGAATGCCCCATATCAACATGGACCTCATGTTCGCCATACCGGGCCAACCCCTCTCCATATGGGAAGCCACCCTGAAGGAAGCTGTCCGCGCCGGGACGGACCACATCTCCGCCTACAACCTCACCTATGAAGAAGACACGGAATTCTTCCGGAGCCTGCTGCGGGGAGAAAAAAGGCAGGATCCGGACGAAGACGCCGCCTACTTTGAACTGGCGGAGCACATGCTGGAGGCGGCAGGCATGCGCCACTATGAAACCTCCAACTACGCGCGGGAGGGCTGCCGCTCCCCCCACAATATGGCCTACTGGAAGGGAGAGGACTATGTGGGCATAGGCCCCGGAGCGGTCAGCACCATCAACGGCATACGGTACTCCAACACGCGGGATACGGACGCCTACATACGCAGCACGCTGGAAAACGGCCTCCCCCTTTCCGAACAGGAACCCGTCACCGAGGAAGACTACCGTCTGGAACGCATTGCCCTGATGCTCCGGACGGATGAAGGGCTGCCGCTGAAATACATCCTGCCGGAATCCCGCCCCCTGCTGGGACAATACCGGGAACTGGGCCTGGCGGACATTTCACCGGAACAAAGACTCATCCTGAAAGGGCGCGGCCGCCTGCTCGTGGACGCCATCGCGGCGGAACTGTGCTGAATGGCATTATTTTCCTAACTTAATATCAATAAGTTGGAAATAAATTAGAAAAACGATTAAAATTAATTTCTTGACATTTTTCAATTTTTATCTCCCATTATTCCATAAATAGACAGATATGTTCCATGCATCCGCTGTTCAACATTTCCTCTGTTTCTTTGCTGGCAGGACTTCTTTTCCTGTTGCAGGCCTCCTTTAACCACGCATGGGGAAGTAGTAAGCCGCCGGCATCACCACAGGAGCCCCAAACGTTCATCCTGCCCCTTTACCTGAAATCCACGCCTCTTTCTGAAAAAAGGCAGGTCTTCCGGAAATCCCTATCCGCCTTTCCTTTTGCTAAAAAGAATCCGAGAATCCATCAATTTGTCCGGGAATATCCGGCTTTGACCTTTGACGAAGGCGTATCTCTTTTCGTTCAACGGACCGCCATGGGACAAACACCTGGTGATGTTTGTGCCCGCCTCAATGAATTGACAGCCCTGATGCAGCATAAAAATATGCAATCAGGGCAACGCCGCTCCTGCCTTACCGGATTTTTGGAAAATGCCTTTCTCCGGACGTACTCCGCCCGGTACTCCCCCTTGGATATGGAAGCTTTATCGCTTTGCGCCCTGATGGAACTGGAAATGGAGGAAGGATGCCCATTGATCCTTCGGTCTCGCATTTTAAAAATTTGGGAAAGCGCAGCTATATCCATGGAAAAAGGAACCGGCATGCAAAGAAAACTGGCAGCTCTTTTATTTATAAGGACACTGCGGCATGGAAAAGAAGATCCTTATTTAATGGCCCGTTGCGGATACCGGTTAGCCAATCTTTATATACGCATGAATGAACCGCAAAAAGCCCAGTGGGCAGCATCCTTTATTCCGCCTATTCGGGGCATGGAAGGCGCCCGTGCTTTAATCCGGAAATGGACAACAAATTTATGAAGGGAAGACAACATTGGAATATTCCCTGTCTCCGGTTGAAGTGGTAGCCAATCTTTCCCAGCTTGCAGATAAATTGAAACAATGCTGCGCCGGAGAAGTGAAAATCCCAAATACAACGAAAGTCACTGACCCAAAATCTCCCTCTACTATTCCTTATAATGGAAAAATTTCCCTCAAGGATTTTAAGGATGAACGTATTAGCCAACCTACTACTGTTGCGTGGCTTTCATTGGTTTCCGACGATGGGTGCGACATTTCTTATACCACAGGGAACGGAGAAAAAACAGACTGGTTAAAAGAATACGGAAAAGGGCATGACATTTCCAAAGGGCGCCGGGATTGCCCGCATGTCCTGAAAGCAGGTTCTTACAATTTCCAAATCAAATATTCGCAAACCTATTACAATCCCAAGCCGGGCACAAGTGATTTGGACGGCATCAGCCTTGTAGTCGCTCCCATTGTCGTGGACATTTGCATTGGAGAAAAATCGATCCCATATAGTAAAAGCCACCTTTTCTTGGAGAAAAAAACAGAACTCCGGCTCGCTATCAACAAAATTTACCTGGCAAAAGGGCCTTCCGAAAACTCCGAAGACATATCCATCACATGGGAAGCTCAAACTTACTCCAAATGCCCGCAACGATTTAATGGAGTTATTCTGGCGTGCAACCATACGTTCCAACCAAACAACGGCGCCTGGAAACCCATCGGCAAAGGCCCATGCATCACCTATACTCCAACGGAAGCAGAACTAATTCGTGTGACCATCGGTGATAAAAGCTTTTATTACGAAGGCATTCCCAATCGTTTAGGAGAAATTTACTGGGCCATCCGCCCCTGCCAGGGACTGCCCATGGCAAACCATCACTTTCTGCTCTTTGTCCCTGACGACCCGGTAAAATTAAATCTTCCGAACCCTGGGCTTGCTAACTGCACCGCTATCCCCGGAATGAAAATCATCACTATCGGAGGGGATGCAGGGCCAGAAATCAAATACCGAAAAAAACTCAAAATCATCCCAGCTGCCGGAACCGTTTATTATAAGTGGATTTATGAATCCCTATCTCCTCCATTTGCTCAAGCAGGTGTAGCCAGCAAATATATTGATTGCTTAACTACCAAGATGAAAAGATATGCCGCATTAAAAGAATCGGATATAAGAAAAGAATGTGCTCCTACAGTCAATGACCCCCAAAATAAAGCATTAGCCGGAGTGGGCATACCGATGAAACTACTGCTCTGGCGTGGGTCAATATTGAACTTGCCTAAACGCAAAGCTGAAAATACGGAAATAAGGAATGCGGTATAAGGCATATAATCGGCAACAGGCAATAGAAAATCAGGATAGTGTACCTCTTTAAATAAAGAAAAGACAATGGCGGAAGGAGCGAACCCAAAAGTGATGTCATCGGCCAACGAGTCTAATTCTTTTCCTAAAGGCCCTGATACTTTGAACAAACGTGCCAACATGCCATCAAAGAAATCAAATACAGCGCCTAGTATAATGAAAGAGATGGCCAAGGTATAGTTTTCGTTAAAAGCCATGACACTGGCAATACAGCCGGAGAATAAATTACAGCAAGTTACCGCGTTAGGAATGTGGCGTGTGATACAGTTTGCCATTGGTGATTTTCTTATTTTAGTTTAGCAATGACGGTTTCGTTACCTACAGTCGCTTGTCCCATCTTGACACAGACTTCGGTTCCTAGTGGGAGATAAACATCTACACGCGAACCGAATTTAATAAACCCCATGTGTTCATCAATGTAGCAATCTTCTCCTACTTCGGCATAGGTCACGATTCGACGGGCTATTGCTCCTGCTATCTGGCGCGCCATGACAGTATGTCCTTCAGGAGTTTCAATAACGACCATAGAACGTTCATTTTCCGTACTGGCCTTAGGCAGCCATGCTTTCATAAATTTACCGTTATGATGGTCTACATGTTTCACTACTCCGTCTACGGGATACCAATTGGCATGTACATTGACAATGCTCATAAAAATAGAAATCATTAACCGGCGGTCATGAAAATATTCATGTTCATCTACTTCTTCTATAACTACTATTCTTCCGTCTGCCGGGGCTACTACGATTTTTTCAGTGTCGTGCTCGAATAATCGAATGGGACAACGGAAAAAGTTAACCATTAACAGGTAAACAACGATACTTGCGGTGGCAAATATATAAAATGGAATTTTGCACTCAATTCCCCAAAACA
>OLXV01000349.1_pt1 | contig 23922 bp, 22 predicted proteins | sample 1673481 | NCBI WGS metagenome assembly OLXV01 (sample SAMEA103958113, study PRJEB25191) | human gut metagenome
TTTTGCAAAAAATAAACCTAAATTTATATATAAAGTATATGAAAAACGCATATTGACTATTGAACCGATCTGGGGTACAATATAAATGTTGCGGGTTAAAAAAATGTGGAGGACGGCACGGCCTTTCGCGGGCGAAGCCGGCTTGCCCACTCTTTTTTATAGGACCCCAAAAAAGCGATGCACTCCAAGCAGAAAGGCGTGATCAACCGCATGAGCGAAGCGTACAACCCGGATATTGTCACCCTGTCCGACGAGGATGGGAAGGAATATACATTTGAAATTATTGACGGAATCGAAACCGACGAGAGCCGTTACCTCGCCCTGCTTCCGGTTTTTGACAAGCCGGAGGACAAGGTGGATGACAGCGGCGAGCTGGTCATCCTCAAGGTATTTGAGGATGAAGACGGCGAATATTATGAGGAGATCGACGATGACGACGAGTATGAGACCATCGCCGACGCCTTTGTCAGCCGGCTTCAGGATCTGTTTGAAATTGACGAGGAAGAGCCGGTCAGCTGATCGGCCGCTCCTTTCGGCCTGCCCTGTGCGTGTGCCCTGGCTATTATAACCCTACAAGTATATCAATCGGGAGCCCGGTCTCCCGCGGCGGGATTGCAGACCTCCCGCAGTCTCCCTTGCAGGAGGCTTTGCGGAAGAAGGGAGCGCGAAACCGTGGGGAGGGCACCCACCTGCTGCATGCAGGTTATCAATCGCCGGCCACGGCAGGGTGGGTTACATTTGCAACCTTAAAAAAACGCTGTATGGAATTCTTCCATATAGCGTTTTTTTGCGGGGAAAGCCCTCCTCCGGCAAACCGCCGGAAGGGCGGGCTTTTGGGGGGCCGACGGGGTTCAACCCCCGCCGGCCTAACCCACTCTCTTACTTTATCCGGACGCTTACTGCATCCGGTTTGCCGGAGTTACTTCACCGCGGCCAGCAGTGCCTCCGTCCGGTCGGTATGCTCCCAGAGGAGGTCGAGGTCATTACGCCCCATCTGCCCATAGGCCGCCAGCGGCCGGTAGATCGGCCGCCGCAAATCCAAATCCCGGATAATGGCCGACGGACGCAGGTCGAACACCTCTCTCACCGCGGCGGCGATGCGCTCCTCCGGCAGGGCGGCCGTGCCGAAGGTGTCCACCATGATCGAAACCGGGTGCGCCACCCCGATGGCATAGGCCAGCTGCACCTCGCACCGGCGGGCCAGGCCGGCAGCCACGATATTTTTCGCCACATACCGCGCGGCATAAGCGGCGCTGCGATCCACCTTGGTCGGGTCCTTGCCCGAGAAAGCGCCGCCGCCGTGCCGGGCATAGCCGCCGTAGGTATCCACGATGATCTTCCGCCCGGTCAGGCCGGTATCTCCCTGCGGTCCGCCGACCACAAAGCGGCCGGTCGGATTGATGTAATAGCGGGTGTCCGCGTCCAGCATACCGGACGGGAGCACCGGCTGGATAACCTCACGCAGGATATCCTCCCGAATCTGGTCGAGGCCGATATCCTCCCGATGCTGGGTCGAGACAACCACCGCGTCGATCCGCACCGGCCGGTCGCCGTCATACTCGACCGTGACCTGAGTTTTTCCGTCCGGGCGGAGGTAGTCGAGCGTGCCGTCCTTCCGCACGGCGGTGAGACGCCGTGCCAGCGCATGTGCCAGTGAGATCGGCAGCGGCATCAGCTCGGGCGTTTCGTCGCAGGCATAGCCGAACATCATACCCTGATCTCCCGCGCCGTTCTGATTCAGCGTGTCGCCGGCGGCCGCCTTCTCCTCCAGAGAATTGTCGACCCCCAGCGCAATGTCCGGACTCTGCTCATCGATCGCGGTCAGCACGGCGCAGGTGTTCCCATCGAACCCCTGGGTAAAATCGCTGTACCCGATCTCGTTAATCACGCGGCGGGCAATCTTCGGAATATCGACATAGCAGGAGGTCGATATCTCCCCCATCACGGTCACCATGCCGGTGGTACAGAAGGTCTCGCACGCGACGCGGGCCATCGGATCCTTTGCCAGAATCTCATCCAGCACCGCGTCGGAAATCTGGTCGCAGATTTTATCCGGATGTCCCTCGGTCACCGACTCGGATGTAAACAAATGTCTTGCCATATAAAAAGCCTCTCTTTCCTCTTTGCGTCTTGCGGGTTTGTGTAAAAAATGCGCCCGGAAAAACCCGGACGCATTGGAGATTCCCTCATCTTCCGGATTTTCCGCAGGATTTGGCACCTTGAACACGTCAGGTTGCCGGGCATCATGGGGCCTGTTCCCTCCGCCACTCTTGATAAGGATATATTATTTTGTGGAAATATGCCTCATGTACATAATCATTGTACCAGCAATTTTACGCTTTGTCAACAATGTGTTTGAGGGGCGGGATCGCCAGCTTGACCAGCAGGACGGTGCAGGCCATCAGAATGGCCGTTTTCAGCAGATTGAAGAGGGTTGCGGTCACCGCCGCGGCATAGGCGCCGGCCATACTCAGCTCCTGCCCGATAAAAAAGCGGAAATAAAGCGGCGCAATCAGCAAATTGGAGAGGAATCCGACCGCGATCAGGCAGATGCCTCCAACCGCGCAGGCCGCCGCGATGCCCTTTGCACTGCTCCCACTTTTGCGGAGGATGAGCGACACCGGGATGACGTACGCGCAGCCGATGATGAAATTCTGAAAATTTCCAAAGCCCATGGTTGTGCCGATCCCCTTGAACAAAAGCTCAAGCAAATTTTTGATCAGCTCAATCAGAATTCCGGCCACCGGGCCGTAGAGGACGCCGCCGATCAGGGCCGGCAGGTCGGAAAAATCCATCTTGAGATAATTGTTCGGCAGCAGCGGAAACTCCAGCAGATAGAGCACAAGCGCGACGGCTGACAGCACGGCGACGGCCACAATTTTCTCTGTTCTTTTCTTTTGCATAAGACTGACTCCTTTCGTCCTCTCGCGATAAGCTGCAAACAAAAAACACGCCCTGTAAAAGCACAGGACGTGAATAAAGCGCGCCGAAAAGCGGCGGATTTTATTTACAACTCTTCTTTCATCCGGACTGTACCGTCGGTACCGGAATCACACCGGTTCGGCCTTTTTAAAAAAGGTTCGCGGACTTAAAACGGCAGAATCGCCGTATCACCGCCGGTGGGGAATTGCACCCCGCCCTGAAGACTGTTTTAAATTTTGCTATATTATATGCCCGGGCAGCCCATTTGTCAATACCCAAAAGGCCGCAATCAGCAAAATACAGTGCAGTCCCACAAAAACCGGCAGGCCAATCATGAATTTTTTGTGCAGGGTCTTATGCCGGATGGCACGCATGGTGCAGAGCATCGGCAGCGCCCCTCCGAAAAGGCCGAGCAGCATCAGCGTCCGCTCCCGCACGCGGCGGCCGCCCCGCCTCGCCCGGCGTTTGTCCAGCAGTGTGAGGCCGATCGCCAGCAGCCAGAGGATCGCAAAATACACGCCGGCCGCCGTAAGGAAGCCCTTCGACAGCAGCAGATCGCGCAAAGCCTGAAGATTCACTGCGGCCTCCCCTTCCTCCGGCGGGGCAGGGTCAGAAAATACCGCTCTTTATAAGCCTGCCGCCGCTTGGAAAGGAGGAGAGAAACCTCCCCCCGGCTTAAGGGATAATGCCGGCCGCAGTGGCTGCAAACTGCGTCATAGTGCCGGTGCAGCGTCATCGCGGGGAGGCCGGGCAGACCGGACGTGCCGGACAGCTCCAGCCTCGTCCCGTGCCGCACCACCTGAAAGGCGGCCGTCCTTTTGCAGCCAGGACAATGGAGAGTGAAGGTGTGGGATTTGTGCACGTACGGTGCAATCTGCAATCCGAACTTCATATTTTACGACCGTCCTTTCTGCCGTACTGCAAGGCACAAACGGAAAACGAAAAAAGGCCTTACAGCCGTATTTTTAATCGCCGCAAAAAGCGGCAAAGGCACCGGCGCCCCGAACCCGTCGGGGAGGGAAAAGAAATCTTCGCCCGCCCACAGGCGCCCGCCTTTATAGTATATCCGGAATGTGAAAGAGGCGGCCTCTACCGCACCTGGCCGTTGCCGCGGATGATGTATTTCTCGCTCGTGAGCTGGGGGGCGCCCATCGGGCCGCGGGCGTGCAGCTTTTGGGTGGAGATGCCAATCTCCGCCCCGAAGCCGAACATGCCGCCGTCGGTAAACCGGGTCGACACGTTGACATAGACGGCGGCCGAGTCAATCTCCTGCTCGAAGCGCCGCGCGTTGGAGAGACTTTCGGTTATGATCACCTCGCTGTGGCCGCTTGAATACCGGGTAATGTGCGCAATCGCCTCATCCAGATCGTCGACCACCCGCACGGCGAGGATATAATCCAAAAACTCGGTGGCATAGTCGGACTCGCTCGCCGGGAGGACGCAGTCGCCAAGAATCTCCCGCGTACGCTCGCACCCGCGCAGCTCGACCTGCTTTTCATCCAGGCGGCGCTTTACAAGCGGCAGGAAGGCCTCCGCCACGTCCTTATGCACAAGCAGCGTTTCCAGCGCGTTGCAGACCGACGGGCGGGAGGTTTTTGCATTATAGACAATCTCGGCCGCCATGGCAAGGTCGGCGCTCGCGTCCACAAAGGCGTGGCAGTTGCCCGTCCCGGTTTCGATCACCGGGACAGTGGCGTTCTCCACCGTGGCCTTGATCAGGCCGGCGCCGCCGCGCGGAATCAGCACATCGAGATACCCGTTCAGCCGCATCAGCGCGGTGGCCGACGCGCGGGAGGTATCCTCCACAAGCTGGATGCAGTCGGCCGGAAGCCCGGTCGACTCGACCGCGCGGCGCATCACGGCGGCAATCGCACGGTTGGAATGGATGGCCTCCTTCCCGCCGCGGAGAATCACCGCGTTCCCCGATTTGAGGCAGAGGGCGGCGGCGTCGGCCGTTACATTGGGGCGCGCCTCAAAAATAATGCCGATGACGCCGAGCGGCACCCGAACCTTCAGCACCTGCATGCCGTTCGGCCGGGTGCTGCCGCTCTCGATCACGCCGATCGGGTCGGGCAGAGCCGCCACCTCCAGCATGCCGTCGGCCATGCCGGCGATGCGTGCCTCACTCAAGGCCAGGCGGTCGAGCAGCGCCTCTCCCAAGCCGGACTGCCGTCCGTTTTCCAGATCCTCCCGATTGGCGGCGAGGATTTCCTCGGTATGCGCACGCAGAGCGGCCGCGACTGCGGCCAGCGCCTGATTTTTCTGATCGGTTCCGGCCACGGCGAGAATCCGCGCCGCCGCCTTGGCCTGTTTTCCCATATCTTCCAGCATTATGGAACACCTGCTTTCACTGCATTTTTCTAAAATATAACGGGCTTTGCCGCCTCTCAAAGAAGGCCTACCGCTTGGCCGGGAAATAGGTTCCGACCGATTTTCCGTCGATCAGGTCGTAGAGGACGTCCGCCTCATCCCCGCGGACAATGGCGACGTCGATTCCCGCCGCCGTGGCGTAGGCCGCTCCCTCCAGCTTGGTATGCATGCCGCCGGTGCCGCGCGTGCTGCCGGCCCCGCCCGCCCGGTGCAGGAGGTCGTCGGTAATCTCCTCCACCACCGGGATACGTTTGGCATCCGGGTTTTCGCGCGGGTTGCTGTCGTACAAGCCGTCGATGTCGGTCATCATGACCAGCGCGTCGGCACCCGCCAGAACCGCAACAATCGCCGAAAGCCGGTCGTTATCGCCAAACTCAATCTCCTCCACGGAGGTCGAGTCGTTCTCGTTCACGATGGGAATCGCGCCGAGCCGCAGCAGCGCGTCAAAGGTATTGATGACATTCTGCTTCCGGCGCTCGTCCCCGGTCACACTCCGATCCAGCAGAATCTGTGCCGTAACGTACCCGCACTCCGAAAAGGCGCGGTCATAAAGGCTCATCAAATCGCACTGTCCGACGGCAGCCGCCGCCTGCTTCCCCTTGGTATCGGAGGGGCGGCCGTCCAAACCCAGCCGGCTGACCCCGACCGCGATCGCCCCGGAGGAAACCAGCAAAACCTCTCTCCCGCTGTTGCCGAGGTCAGAGATCACGCGGGCCAGGCGCTCGATCCGGTGTAAATTCGGTTTGCCGTTATCATATGTAAGGGTGGAGGTTCCAACCTTGACCACCACGCGTTTTGCATCCTGAAATGACATGTTTTTTCTTTCCTTCCTCTATTTTCCGCAAAGGGCGCGGAACAAAAGAATCGTCGGCGTTGCCGGCCGCGCGGCTTTCGCAATGCCAAAAGCGCTGCCGAAGCCCTCCCCCAAAAAAGCAAAGGACAAATTTTCGTCCCGGCCGCCTTTATTTTTGAAGCCGCCGACCATCCTTTTATAAAAAAGTCAAGCCGCAGGCGATCCCCTTTGCAAAGGATCCGCGCTGCGGCTTTTTTAGGGTTTATTTAAAACCGCCAAACGTTTTATCTGCGGTTGCGGAAGCCGGGACGACCTCCAGAACGCTGACCGTTCGGACGCGGACGGCGGGGCGGCTCCTCCGACAGATCGTTCTCGGGAACGAGGCCCTTTACCTCAATCAGCGCGTCGCGGCGGCTGAGGTTGAGACGACCCTGATCGTCAATCTCCACAACCTTGACGATAACCTCATCGCCGACGGCCACAACATCCTCTACCCGGTCGGTATGCTTGACGTCCAGCTTGCTGATGTGGACAAGGCCTTCCTTACCCGGCGCAATCTCCACAAACGCGCCGAAGGACATCAGGCGGGTTACCTTACCGGTATAGATCGCACCGATCTCCGGATCCTTGGCGATGGTGTTGACAATCTGCAGCGCGCGATTGGCGTCGTCAATATCAATCGCCGAAATAAAGACGTTGCCGTCATCGTCGACGTCAATCTTACAATTGCAGTCGGCGCAGATCTTCTGAATCACCTTGCCGCCCGAACCGATAACCTCCCGAATCTTGTCGGGGTCGATCTTGGTCGACAGCATCTTGGGCGCATATTTGGAAAGCTGCTCGCGCGGTGCCGGAATCGCCTTCAGCATAACCTCATCCAGAATCTTCACACGAGCCTTGTGGGTTTTCTCAAGCGCTTCCTTGATGATCGCGGGGGTGAGGCCGTGTACCTTCAGATCCATCTGAATGGCCGTGATCCCCTCATGCGTGCCGGCAACCTTGAAGTCCATGTCGCCGAAGAAATCCTCCAGTCCCTGGATGTCGACCATCGTGATGAAACGGTCGCCCTCGGTCACAAGGCCGCAGGAGATACCGGCTACCGGCTCCTTAATCGGCACACCGGCATCCATCAGCGCGAGAGTCGAGCCGCAGACCGACCCCTGCGAGGTCGAGCCGTTGGAGGAGAGCACCTCCGACACAAGGCGGAAGGAATACGGGAACTCCTCCACGCTCGGGATGACCGGCAGCAGCGCCCGCTCAGCCAGTGCGCCGTGTCCAATCTCTCGGCGGCCGGGTCCTCTGGACGGCCGGGTCTCTCCCACAGAGTAGGAGGGGAAGTTGTACTGATGCATATAGCGCTTCTCGGTCTCGTCATCAATGCCGTCCAGCAGCTGCGCGTCCCGCATCGAGCCGAGGGTGGCGATGGTCAGCACCTGTGTCTGCCCTCTGGCGAAAAGGCCGGAGCCGTGCACACGGGGAATTACGCCGACCTCCGCCCACAGAGGACGGATATCATTCAGTCCGCGGCCGTCGACACGCTTGCCGTCGTCGAGCAGCCAGCGGCGAACCACATATTTCTGCAATTTGTAGAGGCAGTCATCCAGCTTGGAAATCTCCTCCGGATAGACCTCATCCAGCTTGGCGTGAACCTCCTCGTACACCGGCTTCAGGTTCTCGTCCCGCACGCGCTTGTCGTCGGTATCGAGGGCGGCGCGCACCTTTTCGATCGCGATTTCCTTTACCGCCTCGTACATCTCCTCCGAGGGGTCGCTGGACTCGAACACGATCTTTTCCTTGCCGATCTCGGCCTGAATTCCTTTGATGAATTCGACCATCTGCTGGTTGACGGCGTGACCCTTCATGATGCCGTCGAACATAACCTCATCCGAGACGCGGTCAGCCCCGGCCTCAATCATCGCGACGAGGTCGGCGGTCGAGGCAACGGTCACCTGCATCTTGGACTTTTTGGCCTGCTCGGCGGTCGGGTTGATCACAATCTCCCCATCCACATAGCCGACCGAGCAGCCCGAGATCGGACCGTCCCACGGAATGTTGGAGATGGACAGCGCGACCGAGGTGCCGATCATGGCCGAAATCTCCGGCGAGCAGTCGGGGTCAACCGACATGACGGTGCAGACAACCGAGACGTCGTTGCGCATATCCTTGGGGAAAAGCGGACGGATCGGGCGGTCAATCAGGCGGGAGGCCAGGATCGCCTTATCGGTGGGGCGACCCTCCCTCCGGGTGAAGGAGCCGGGGATCCGGCCGACCGAGTAGAGTTTTTCCTCCACATCGACCGACAGCGGGAAAAAGTCGATGCCGTCGCGCGGCTTGGCCGCCATGGTCGCGGCGCAGAACACGCTGGTCTCGCCATACCGGACGAGGCAGGAGCCGCTTGCCAGCTGACCCATCTTGCCGGTTTCAATCACCAGCGGACGGCCGGCCAGTTCGGTTTCAAATGTTCTAAATTCTTCGTACATAAATAAGCCTCCGTTAAAAATTTATTTTAACAGGGCTGCGAAGTTTAGCAATAAATCCAGCCGCCGGAACACGCCCCGGAGGTTCGATTCACTGCTAAAGCCTTTGCCGCCCTGCTAATGGATAATGCTGTGTTTTGCCCGCGGTGATGCCGGCCGCAAGGCCGAAGCACGCGCCGCAAAACAAAAACAGCAGGCAGACGGGATATCGCGCTGCTTTTGCCCCGACTGCCTGCGTTTAAAATTACTTACGAATACCGAGACGCTTGATGATCGAACGATACCGCTCAATATCATTCTTCGCCAGATAGGCCAGCAGATTTCTTCTGTGACCAACCATTTTCAGAAGGCCGCGGCGGGAGTGATGATCCTTGTTGTGCTCCTTCAGATGCTCGGTCAGGTCGTTGATCCGCTTGGTCAGGAGGGCAATCTGTACCTCCGGCGAGCCGGTATCCCCTTCGTGTGTGGCGTATTCGGCCATGATAGCCTGCTTTTCTTCTTTCGTCATTGCTTTCACCTCATTCAAAATTTCCGGCAAACCAAGCAGAGGGGAAAGGTGATTTCCCGAAAAGCGGGCATACTCCCTCAGCATAGTGAGCGGATGATTCGCCGGAAAACTCCGGCGGCGGCCATACAGCCGTAAGGGTATTATAGCATAGTTTTTTCGGCTTGTAAAGGAAAAATTCACGGCGAGCCGCCGGTTTTTAAAAAAGGCGGGCCGCCGCAAAAGCCGAAAGGCTACAGCTGTTCCCAATCATACTCCCGCAGGCGGCCGAAATTCTGCAGCTCGGGGTACCCCCACTGCCGCAGCACCTCATACGCGGCGATGGCGACCGAGTTGGAGAGGTTGAGGCTTCTTGCGCCGCCGATCATCGGAATGCGCAGGCAGCGCTCCTTATTTGCGGCCAGCAGCGCCTCGGGCAGGCCGGCCGTCTCCTTCCCGAAGACAAGGAAAGCCCCGTCGGGATAGGACATTTCCGAGTGCACCTGCGGCGCCTTGGTCGAAAAATAGAAGTAGGGACCCGCCGTCTCTGCGAAAAAGGCGGCGGTGTTTTCATAATAGGTGATGTCCAGCAGGTGCCAGTAGTCCAGCCCCGCGCGCTTGAGCTTGCGGTCGTCAATCGTAAAGCCCATCGGGCCGACAAGATGCAGCCGCGCGCCGGTCGCCGCGCAGGTCCGGGCGATATTCCCGGTGTTCTGGGGAATCTCCGGCTCGATCAGGGCGATGTTGAGAATCGGTTTTTGTTTCATATTTTCCGCTTCCAAATGGGGTTACACCCGGCTGGAGATGACCGTGCCCTCTCCCTCGAGTACGGCCTCTCCCATTCCGGCGGGCAGGAAAACGGAATCCCCCGCTTTGAGAGACAGGGTGGTTTCCCCGGCGGTCAGGGTCGGTGTCCCCTCCAGAACGAGGAGGGAGACAAATGAACTCTCATCCACAAGGACAGAAGCCTTTCCGGCAAGGTCGATGCGGTCAACCGTGAAATATTTGCAGGAGGCCAGCCGCGCTACGCCGTCAACCGCCTCCACCGCGCCGTAAGCGGCAGTGGGCGGCGTCAGCGTCGTGACCGCCTCGGCCTTTTCGATATGCAGCTCACGCGGCTTTCCGTCCGCGCCCAGCCGGCCGTAGTCGTACACACGGTAGGTAGTATTGGAGTTCTGCTGAATCTCCGCAATCAGGATGCCGCCGCCGATGGCGTGAATCGTACCCGACGCGATAAAGAAGCAGTCGCCCTTATGTACCTCAACTTTATTCAGCACCTCCGGCAGCGTGTTGTCGGCGATGCGGCGGGCAAACTCCTCCTTGTCAATCACGCGGTTGAAGCCGTAGTAGAGGTAAGCACCCGGGTCGCAGTCGACGACATACCACATCTCGGTCTTGCCGAACTCGTGCTCCACCTTCAGCGCATAGTCATCGCTCGGGTGCACCTGGATAGAGAGGTTATCCCGCGCGTCGATCAACTTGATCAGAATCGGGAAAAAGGCGAAAGCGCTTCCCTTCGTGCCGAGGCAGGCCTTGCCCATTTTCTCAATCGCCTCGGGCAGGGTCAGGCCGGCGTACTCCCCACCCTCGACGGTCGAGGGGCCGTCCTTGTGGCAGGAGAGCACCCAGGCCTCCGCCAGGCGCTCGAGATCGCTTTGCATTCCGTAATCGGTTTTAAGCCGGGTGCCGCCCCAGATGTTATCCTTGAAGGCGGGCTTTAATTTCAGTGGCTGCATAATTTTTCCTCCATAACATAACTGAATCATCCGATACCGTCGACCGGCAAAAGAAGCGGCCTTGCTGCCCTTCGCGAACGCGGGCGTTTCTGCCGTCCGAAGGCCGTGTTCGCCCCTGCCTGCCGACAGTGCCGGACGCTTTCTTATAAATCTACCGCGGCGCGATGACACGCGCCGGTAAGGAGGGCGGGCAGAGCCGCCTCCAAAAACACGCCGTCCCGCTCCGGCTCACCCGAGCCGAGGGTCAGGGCGATGCATTTTTCCACAAAAACCGTGGCCGCACCCGCAGCCTCCCGCAGAGGCGCGCCGCGCAGCAGCTCTCCGGCTGCGACCGAGGTAAAAATATCCCCCGTGCCGGGATAAGAGCCGCCCAGATAGTCACAGACGACCGCGAATCCATCTCCCGTCCGGTCGAGGCCGACGTTGCAGATTCCCAGCCCCTCCACCGGCAGGCCGGTAATCAGCACCTCCGTCCGCCGCGCGTGCGAAAGGCGCTCGAGCATCTCGATCGCCGCGGCCGGAGAAACCGGCCGATCCGCACACGGTCGGTTCAAAAGAAGGGCCGCTTCGGTCGTGTTGGGGGTGATCAGGTCGGCCTGGGTGCAGAGCTGCCGCATCTCCTCCACCAAAGCGGGTGAAATGCCCTGATACAGCGCGCCGTCATCCCCGAGGACCGGGTCAACCACCCGCAGGGCGTCGGGCCAGAGATGGCCGAACTCGACCACCTGACGCGCCTGCCCGGCGTCGCCCAGATAGCCGGAATAAATACAGTCGAGCGCGACGCCGCACGCCTTCCAGTGGTTTGCGGCCATCCGGGGAAATTCGGGACAGGGGTGCGCGGCAATATCCGAGAAACCGCCGGTATGGGTGGACAAAACCGTGGTCGGCACCGGACAAACCTGTATCCCCAGCGCCGACAAAGGCGGAATAATCACCGCCAGCGCGCACCGTCCAAAGGAGGAGAGGTCGTGGATTGCGGCAACCCGCTTTGGCCTTTTGCTTTGATTCATCTTCCCGGCTTCCTCTCCTCCCGATTTGATAAAATGAACCGGTTTTTTAAAAAAATCCGGCGACCGAACGTCCGGCCGCGGCTTTTATTATACTGCCGTTTTAAAGGTTTGACAAGCCCTTCCCGCCCGTTTTTCATACGCGCTGGAGCTTTCGCAAGGCACTACAGCGTCTGCGCCAGCGCCTTCAGATACCGGCGCAGTTCCTCCCCGATTTCGGGGTGGGCGAGGCCAACCTCAATATTCGCCTGCAGGATGCCGAATTTGCTGCCCATGTCGTACCGCTTTCCGGTGAAGTCGACCCCCACCATGCCGTCCCGCCGCGCCAGCGTTTTCATCGCGTCGGTAAGCTGAAGCTCCCCGCCGGCGCCGGGCGGCGTCGAACGCAGAATCTCAAACACATCGGGGGTCAGGACGCAGCGCCCCAGAATGGAATAGAGCGAGAGGATTTCCTCCTCCGACGGCTTTTCCACCATGTCGGTCACGGCGAAAATCCGCTCCTCCAGCGGAGTGACCGCCATGGAGCTGTATTTTTTGATTGCCTCGCGTGAGACCTCTTTGATTCCGACGACCCCTTTGCCATAGGTTTCATACGCGCGGCAGAGCTGTGCAATCGCGGGATCCTCCCCGATGATCACATCGTCGCCGTAGAGGACGGCAAACGGCTCGTCGCCGACAAACTGCTCGGCGCAGAGCACCGCATGGCCGAGGCCCTTTGTCTCCTTCTGGCGGAGGTAATAGATGTTCGCAAGATCGGCCGGCGCGCTGACCGCCTCCAGCATGTCCAGCTTGCCCTTGGCGCGCAGCATGCTTTCCAGCTCAAAGGCGTGGTCAAAATGATCCTCGATCACGCCCTTGCCGCGGTTGGTGATAATCAGGATGTCGGTGATGCCGGCGGCGGCGGCCTCCTCCACAATATACTGTATGGCCGGCTTGTCCGCGATGTTGAGCATCTCCTTCGGCACCGCCTTGGAGGCCGGAAGCACCCGCGTGCCCAGGCCGGCTGCCGGTATAATCGCCTTGCGTATTTTCATGATGCAGCTCCTCTCTTCCAATTCGGAACGGTTTTCAAAGCGCCGGTCTGATGCAACAGCCGGCGTTTTTCCTCTACACATGTTTATAAATCCGGATTTGTAAATTCGGACTGCCCTCTCGCCTCACAGCAGGGAGGCGATCAGAACCGGCGCCCAGTTGACGATCAGAATCGCCGCCAGAAGCAGCGCCAGACTCACCCCGCCGGCGCGCGCCAGCAGGTCGGAGTATCCTGCCTCTCCCCGAAGCTTGTGAATTTTATCAATCGCGTGCGCGCGGTAGATATAGTCGCCGAACAGGCCGCAAACCACCCGGTATCCGATGCGCATCGCCCCGCTCAGCAGAGAGGTGATCATCACAAAGGGAGAAAATTGCTCCAGGCTCGCCGACATCAGCAGGCTGTACATCTGCGCCATGGTGGCGTTTTCCGGCAAAGCGGACAAAGCCGCGTTCGCGGCCAGCTGGTACGGAACGGCCAGCACCGCGCAAATCAGGGACAGCATCAAAAACAGAATGCCCGACCCGTAGCATTTGCGATAGAGAAGCCACCCCTCCGGCAAAAGGAAGGCCGCCCAGTTCCAGGAAACCCGCTTCTTCTTCGACAGGCGGCGGAAAACCGGGATGTAGCGCGGCGTGTTGACCGCCACAAACCGGGCCATATCGGTCACCGGAATATCCTCAATCTTCTCCCCCTGGCCGACGCCGCCCAACGGGTCGATGACAAAGGGCATTCCGCCCACCTGCCCCGCCGGCCGGGAAGGCTGCGAGCCGCCGTCCACCGGATTGCCGCACCGGTCGCAGAACAGCGCCCCTTTTGCAAGGTCGGCGCCGCAGAAGCGGCATTTCTTCCCCTGCGGCGGCGCTTCGTCCGCCTTTTCAGAAGGATCCGGCCGGACATACTGCCGGTCGGTGCCGTGGTCGGCCTCCAGCGCACAGTGGCCGAGCGCGTTGTAGCAGTCCCGGTGGTGCGGTGCGCCGCATATCGGGCAATACACGATATCGTCGTCATTGAACAGGTGCCCCTTGCATACCGGACAATCCTGCCCTTCCACATTCAGGCTCAATCCGACACCTCCGCCGCAGCCGAGCGAACGGCTGACAGTACAATTTCAAAATAATCGCTGCCGTAGTTGTGAAACTCCCTGCGGTGCACCATCTGCTCCAGCGCAGAGGGGGTAATCCACCGGGCCTCAGCTACCTCCGACTTCTGGAGGATGAGCTGGTCGAGCGAGACATTGGCCCGCGCCAGCCAGACGTCGACAAAGGAGTTTTTCCGCACGATCCGCCGGATCAGCGAAATCTCCCTGTCGCAGACGGGAATCCCCATCTCCTCAAACAGCTCGCGCTTGGCCGCCTGCAGCGAGGTCTCCCCCGAAATGGCGGCGCCGCCGATGGCCGCCCACTCGCCCGGCATCAGCTCCTTATCGTCCGCCCGCCGCTGAATCATCAGCCGGCCGTCGGGCGTCAACACCCAGATATGCACGACCAGATGGTACTCGCCGGGCAGCAGGCGCACGTTGCCCCGGACAACGGTCTTTCCGGTAGCTTTTCCCGTTTCGTCAAATATATCCCAGCGTTCCATCCGTCTCACATCCTTTACAGGCAAGATTTAAACATTCTCACAGGTTGGAAAAGCGTCCTCACGCGGCGGAAAGCCCCGCCGGATGACAAAAAGCAGCTTCGCTGCAGAAGGGCGCTCCTCCCTTTTGATTCAACACAGAATATCATACCGCATTTTGAGCAAAAAGGCAACCGGGCGGGTTATCTTTTTTCGACAATCTCACCCTGATTTTTATAAATGCTGCCGGCCGGCACAACGCCCCGGACAGCGGAGAGGGGATAAATATTGGAGTTCCGGCCGATTATCGTCCCGGGATTGAGGACCGAGCCGCAGCCAACCTCCACAAAATCGCCGAGGATCGCCCCCATTTTCTTGAGGCCGGTTTCCACCCGCTCCCCCTCGCAGCAGACCGTGACCAGCGTTTTGTCCGATTTCACGTTAGAGGTGATCGAGCCCGCCCCCATATGCGCACGGTAGCCCAGCACCGAATCGCCGACATAGTTATAATGCGGCGTCTGCACCCGGTCGAAAAGCAGCGCGTTTTTCAGCTCGGTCGAATTACCAACCACGCAGCCCTTTCCGATCAGGGCGTTGCCGCGGATAAAGGCGCAGTGGCGCACCTCGGCCTCATGATCAATAATGCAGGGGCCGACGATGTAAGCCGAGCCGGCGACGATCGCGTCCCGCGCGACCCAGATATTCTCCCCCCGGCACTCATATTCCTCCGCCGGGAGGGCGGCGCCAAGCGTGCGGATATATTCCCCGAGGCGGGGCAGCACCTCCCACACATTCGAAACGCCGCAGAACAGATCGGCGGCAATGGTTTTGGAAAGGTCAAGAAAAGCGTCGGGCGCAAAAGAAAGCATTCTGATTTTCTCCTTTTCGGGCGTGAAGCGGGGCGTCCCTCTCCACAGCATATTCTATATGGCAAAAGACCTGCCGCGAGCAAGGTGTTTTGTGTTTCCCCGGCCGTCTACAGCCGGACGGGAATCCCCTCGCTTTGCAGATAGCGCTTGAGATCCATAATCTCCAGCTCCTTAAAATGGAAGAGCGAGGCGGCCAGCGCCGCGTCGGCCTTCCCCTTTGTAAAGGCGTCCTTAAAATGCTCCATTTTTCCGGCGCCGCCGCTGGCGATGACCGGCACGCCGACGCGCTCGCTCACCGCGCGGGTCAGCGCGAGGTCGTAGCCTTTTTTCTGCCCATCCTCATCCATGCTGGTCAGAAGAATCTCTCCCGCACCGCGGAGCGCCCCCTCCTTCGCCCATTCGACCGCGTCCAGCCCGGTCGGAACGCGGCCGCCGTTGACGTACACCTCGAACCCGCCGTCCGGGCGGCGCTTGGCGTCAATGGCCAGAACGACGCACTGACTTCCGAATTTATAGGCCGCCTTGTCGATCAGGCCGGGGTTCCTCACCGCCGCCGAGTTGACCGAGACCTTATCCGCGCCGGCACGCAGCAGAGCGGTAAAATCCTCCACCTCGCTGATGCCGCCGCCGACCGTGAAGGGGATGAAAATCGATTCGGCCACGCCGGTCACCACGTCGAGGATGGTCTTGCGCGCCTCATGCGAGGCGGTGATATCCAGCAGCACCAGCTCATCGGCGCCGCTTTCATAATACGCTCTGGCGCAGGCGACCGGATCGCCCGCGTCAATCAGATTGACAAAGCTGACCCCCTTCACCACCCGGCCGTTTTGAATGTCCAGGCAGGGGATAATCCGTTTTGCAAGCATCGCTTACGCCTCCTTTCCGGCGGCGGCGCAGATTTCGGCAAACGACTGCAGAATGCCAAGGCCGTCCTCGCCGCTCTTTTCCGGATGGAACTGACAGGCCGAGATGTTTCCCCTCTCGACCGCGGCGTCCACCCTCACGCCGTAGCGGGTGGTCGCGGAAACGATCGACTTATCCTGCGCGTCCAGGTAAAAGGAGTGCACAAAATAGGCATACATATCCGCCGGCGCACGGCGGAAAACGCCATCCTTTTTCACAATATCCAGCCGGTTCCAGCCGATATGCGGCACCTTCAGCCCAAGGTCGGAGGGAAAACGCCGGAAGCCGCCCTCAAAAACGCCAAGGCCGCGCACCCCGGGGCTTTCCTCACTGTACTCAAACAAAAGCTGCAGGCCGAGGCAGATACCGAGCAGCGGCCGGTTGGCCACGGCATAGGCGCGGAGAATCTGACAAAAGCCCCGCTCCTCCAGCTGGCGCATGGCGTCGCCGAAAGCGCCGACTCCGGGCAGAATCAGCCCGTTCACCGATGAATCCAGCTGGCCGCCGGAGGAATAAACCCTCCATCCGACGCCGAGGCGGGAAAGCGCGTTCTCCACACTTTTGAGATTCCCGGCTCCATAATCAATAATTCCGATTTCCATATCCGCACGCCCCCGACAGTCGAAAACAGCTCGGCCGGTTGGAATACGGCCGGAGTCTGCAGCAACACAATACCTATATTCGAATACATTTTACCAAAAAGCTCGGCATTTCTCAACCGTTTGAGAAAAGAAAATCAGAAAGAAACAAAAAAACGGTTGCGAAGCCATGCAAAATCGGTTATAATATTCCGAGCAACGGACTTTTTTCGCTGCAACACGATACAGAGCCAGAACATACCTTCGGGCGTGCAAACGGGCGGGTCCTGCGCGACGGGACGCCGCGAACCATGTCAGGCGGGGAACCGAGCAGCATTAAGGGGCACTCCCCGTGCGCCGCAGATCGCCTGTCCGTTTGCACTCCCAAGGGTATGTACCGCCGTTTGGCGGCGGCTCTGTATTTTTATCGCTTCTTCTAAAAAAAGGCGGAGGGCGGCAAAAAGCCTCCCCCACCTTTCGAGGAAGGAAATCACCCGGCCAGCTATAAGCGCCCCGGCAGAAAGGCGGTTGATCCGTTTTGTATCAGGCCCTTTACCGCAAATACCGGCCCCGCACCTTTTCGGACGTGTACGGGCAGGATCATATTACCGAGACGCTGAAAAACCAGCTCAAGGCGGGCCGGATTTTTCACGCCTATCTCTTCACCGGGTCGCGCGGCACCGGCAAGACCACCTGTGCCAAAATCCTGGCCAAGGCGGCCTGCTGCCCCCATCTGCGGGAGGGAGAGCCCTGCAACGAGTGCGAGTTCTGTCGCGGCGTGGACGACGGCAGCCTTCTGGACGTGCTCGAAATCGACGCTGCCTCCAACAACGGAGTGGACGACATCCGCGACCTGCGGGAGAAGGCGGTCTATACCCCGAGCGCGGCAAAATACCGCGTTTATATTATTGATGAGGTACATATGCTTTCGAGCGGGGCTTTCAACGCCCTGCTCAAAACGCTGGAGGAGCCGCCGGCGCACGTCATTTTTATCCTGGCGACGACCGAGGTGCACAAGCTGCCGGCCACCATTCTCTCCCGCTGCCAGCGGTTCGATTTTCACCGCATCACGCCCGAGCTGATCGCCCGGCGGGTGCAGTTTGTCTGCAAGGCGGAGGGGCTGTCGATCACCGACGGCGCCGCCCGCCTGATCGCCTCCCTGGCCGACGGCGGCATGCGGGACGCCCTCTCGATTCTCGACCTCTGCGTCGGCGACGGGGCGGAGATTACCGAGCAGACCGTCGCCGACATCTGCGGCCTCGCCGGGCGGGAATACCTGCTTTCTTTTGTGGAGGCGCTGCACGTCGGCGACATTTCCTCGGCGATCGAGCTGATCGGGCGGCTGCACGCCGACTCGGTCGACATGCTTCGTCTGTGTGAGGAGATTATCGCCGAGCTGCGCAATCTGATGCTGCTCAAAACCCTCCGTTCGCCGGAGGAGCTGATCGTCTGCTCCAGCGAGGAGCTGGAGGCGCTGCGCGCCGCTGCCGAGGACTGGAAGCTGGACGAGGTGGTTTACGCCCTCTCGGTATTTGAGGAGGCGCTGGCCAAGATGGGCAAGGGCAGCCGGCGCACCGCGCTGGAGATGGCGGTGGTTACCTTCTGCACACCGTCCCTAAACCGCTCGGCGGCCGGGCTTGCCGCCCGGGTGAGCGCACTGGAACGGGCGGTCAAAACCGGCGTCCTCTCGGGCAAAGGGATGGAGAGCGCCGCGGCCGGAGCGGCCGTCAGCACCGCCCCTCCTCAAACCGAGAGGGCGGCCGCCGCTCAGCCGGCCGCCGAACCGGCGCAAAGAATCCCGTCCGCGCCGGTCTCCCCCACCCCGGCGGCGCAGGAGGCATCTCCGGTAAAGCCGGCCAACCCGGCTGAGTCCGTCAAGGCGGCCGGCTCATCCGGCGCGTCTGACCGGGCTGACCCGGCTGATCTCCCCCCGTGGGAGGACGGCTCGACACCGACGCCCGTCGTTTCGGAAGAGGCGCCGCCTGCCGTTTCGGAGCAGGCCCCTCCCCCACCCGTCGAGGATATGGAGGAATCGGGTCGACCGGCCTCCCCCGCCCCCTCCGGCAGTCTGCCGCAGTGGAGCGAAATCCTCGGCATTATCGCAGCCACCTGCCCCCTCATGCATGGGGTGCTGCAGGGGTCTGTCGCTTATCTGGAGGGGGATCTCCTCCTGATCGACTGCGAGAACAGCCAGTTCCGCGACCTTGTCAACAGCGAAAACACCATGTACCGGGATTCGATCCGCAACGCCGCGCTGGAGGTTTTGGGAAAGCGCTGCCGCCTCGGCCCGTATAATCGGAAAACGCAGCCGAAGGACCCGCTGGACGAGCTGCTGCGCAAGGCGGAAAATCTCGGCCTTTAAAAAAACAATATATACAAAAGAAAAAGGAGTTTGTATTTTTATGAAAGCAAGATTACCCAAAGGCGTGGGCGGCGGCCCCGGCAACATGAACAGCATGCTGAAACAGGCACAGAAGATGCAGGCCGACATCGAGGCGCTGCAGGCCGATCTGGACGAGCGGGAGTACAGCGCCGTTTCGGGCGGCGGCATGGTAGAGGTCACGGTCACCGGCAAGCATCAGATCAAGTCGCTCAAGATCAAGCCCGACGCCGTCGACCCGGAGGATGTCGAGATGCTGGAGGATATGGTCGCTGTCGCCGTAAACGAGGCCATGCGCATCGCCGACGAAACCGCCGAAAAGGAAATGAGCGGCGTCACCGGCGGCATGAACTTCCCGGGGCTTTGATATGGCTTCTTATAAAGTAGCGCCCCTGATGCGGCTGATCGAGCAGTTTGAGCGGCTGCCGCAGATCGGGCATAAAACCGCGCAGCGGCTGGCCTTTCACGTGCTTGGCATGCCGGAGGGGCAGGCCGAGCAGCTGGCGGAGGCCATCACCGACGCCCGGCAGAAGATTCACACCTGCGCCGTCTGTCAGAACCTGACCGACGGGGAGATCTGCAACATCTGCGCCGATGAGGGGCGGGATCGCAGCCTGATCTGCGTAGTAGAGGATCCGCAGGATGTCATGGCCTTCGAGCGCACGAGGGAATACGGCGGCCTTTATCATGTGCTGCACGGCGTCATCTCTCCCCTGGACGGGGTCGGGCCGGAGCAGATCCGGATCAAGGAACTGATGAGCCGCCTCTCCTCCGACGAGGTGAAGGAGGTTATCATGGCCACCAACCCCACGGTGGAGGGGGAGGCGACCGCCAGCTACATCTCCCGGCTGCTGAAGCCGATGGGCGTCAAGGTAACCCGCCTGGCCTATGGCATACCGGTCGGCGGCGACCTCGAGTATGCGGATGAGGTCACCCTCTCCCGCGCGCTGGAGGGGCGAAACGAGATATAATAAAAAAGGCAGAAAGCAACCAAAGCTTTCTGCCTTTTTTATATTTCGCCCGGCGGGAAAGGAGAGCACGCTCTGCCGGCGCGGCCGTAAGCGGCTCTTTTTGCTTTTTTCCATTTGACAGACGGCGGCTCCTCTGCGGTCTGAAAGCCGCCCGCAAAAGCTATGCGGACGCCCCATAGCCTTATACAGGCCGAAGTATAATGAGGCGTCTCTCTGAAAATGGGCTTTACCAACCCGGATGTGGCCGGGACTTTTAGCAAAGGCTCATTTCCGCACACTTTCCCGGGATGTGCGGCAGAATAACCCCAATCTAAAACGACCGCCGGCCGCCCGAAAAAATTCCGGATGGCCGGCGATTTTACAGTTTGGCACAAATGGCGGGAAACCCGGGTCGGAGGCGGCAAATCCTCCGGTCGGTTTATCCCCGGTCGAGGTGTGCTTTACGCGCCCTGCACAATCAAAGCACGCAGCGCCACCACGTCAGAGACGGTCAAAACCTCATCCGTGTCGTCGAGGTTGCCGGCCGCAAACTCGCGGTCGCTCCAGCTGCCTGCGACGATCAGCTTACGCAGCTCGACCACGTCGGAGACGGTCACCTTACCGTCGTTATCCACATCTCCCGCGAGCAGATCGGTAAAGGTCACCGTGTAGGTTTTGGAGCTGTAGCCGGTAGCGGACACCACCTTGGCATACGCTACAACCTTGCCGTTCTCGGCATACGCGCCGGTGACAACCGTGCCGTTCTTCGCCGTGGCAGAGACCGCTCCGGCCAGCTCGTCGACCGACGGCAGAGTCTCGGTCGCCACGGTATAGGCGGTCCGGTCGGCAGAGAAGTCAATCTCCGTCCCCTCCACCGCAAAGTCGGTCACGCTGACCGTGGACAGCTCGCGAACCATGGCGGCAAACTGCTCCGCCATGCCGGCGTGCCCGGTCTGATTGGGATGGACGCCGTCGTTGTCGTTGAACCAGGTATCCTGATTCTTGGTGACCGCGTTGATGTCGAGCAGCGGACAATCCAGCTCGGCCGCAACCTTTTTCTGAATTGCGACAATCAGGTCAACCGTATCGTTGTCGATGGTGTCCACCCGACCCTTATTCATATATACCGTGGGAGAAGTCGCGATCACCACCGTGGGCTTGCTGTCCAGCGCGCGGTAGGTGTTCACCATATCCTTCAGATCCTGCTCAAACCGGGCGGAAACGCCGCGCTCGGTCCAGTTGCGCGGCTTGGAGTCATTGGTTCCCAGCATGATGAAAACAATGTTCGGCTGGAAAAGCTGACTGTTTTTATAATTGGACAGAGAGGTATACGGGCTGTCCGCCGCGGGAGAGAGGCAGTACCCGCTCTGTCCGGCGTTCATAAAGGAATATTCGGTGCCGGAGAACTGCGCCGCCGTCTTGGCCGTATAGCCGTCGCTCGGAGCCGTGATGCTGTCCCCGACAAAGACGACCCGCTGCTTATGCTTGACCACCGCGGCCACCGCAGCGGCCGCCTTGTCCAGCAGATCCTTCTGCTCCGCGACCAGCAGCTTCTGCTTGAAGGTCAGCGCGTCATAGGCCTTCGACAGCTCCTCCGCCAGGGCGGCGTCGTCGGCTGTATAAGGTGCGATCAGCCGGTTCATGCCGGCCGTAAAGGCGGCGGCGGCCGCGCGATCCTCCTCAGAAGGGGCAGAGCCAACCTCGACCGTGACGGTGTAGGTCACAGTCTCCCCATTTTCGGCCCTGACCGTGAAGGTGATCGGGTTCGTGCAGTCATAGGCCTCCCCCGACGGCTTGTCAACCACCGCGGTGTCCGCAATCGTAAAGGTGGGCACAACGGCCGTGATCGGCGTATCGTCGTCCAGGAAAACGTGAATATCCGTATTGTCGATCAGCACCGGGTTCTCCCCCACGGCGAAATCGTACAGCCCGTTATCCCGGGAGAGGATGGTCGGATTCATCGGATCCTCCCCTACAACGAGGGTGCATTTCTCAAAATCCTGATAGGTCTTGCCATCCTTGCGGTACTGATTGCCGACCGGCGCGCCGGTGCGCGAGAAGCGGTCGGGGTCGCTTGTATCCAGATTCCCCCAAAGGGAGGCCCAGGCCGTGAACATCTTATCGGTGACGACATAAGCCTCGGCAGCGTCGGTGCTGGCCGCCACGATGTAGGATATGCCGTACGCCTTGTCCAGGCCGCGGTCCTTCTGCGCCGAGGCACCGGTGCTCTGGCTGCCGAAGAACTCCTGATACACGATGCCGTCCTCGGTCACCTTGGCATCGCTGTGCAGGCAGCCCAGATTATAGGAGCCGCGCATGGTCGGATTGGACCACGCGGTCGAGGCATAGGCATACCGCATGGCTTCCACCGCGTCTCCGCTGATACCCGAGCCGACGGTATAGCCCCAGTTATAGACGGCTGTACCGTTCTTTGAAACGATGGTCTCGCCCTTTGTGAACAGCTGATAGAGGTAGGTCGTGCCATCCTGCGGATTGACCCACTCCACCTCATTTCCGAGCGGGGCGCCGTTCGAGCTGTATCTGACCGCCTGATACCCCTTGATCGAGAAGGCCATGCCGGCATACGGCGCTACAATCGCGCCCCATTTCCGGCTGTCTCCCCACGGGTTGCCGATGTTGCTGCCGTCCAGGAACTGCAACCCGACCATCTCGCCCCAGGCGGTAATCTCCTTCGCCGTGCCGAGGTCGTAGCCGCTCTCCTTCTGCAGCGTATACTCCTGATTGATGGCCGCGATGGTCTTGTTGATCTCCGTCTCCGACGCGTTCAGCGCCCAATCGGGAGGCGTCCCCTCCTGCCAGCTGGAGGGCCAGGTCAGGTTCAGCACGTTGGCGTTCGCTGCAAGGCCGGTCATCAGAGACGGCAGGCAGAGCAGCAGCGCCAGTGTCAGGCTTACCGCCTTCATCCAAAGCTTTTTCTTCATCCTACAATTACTCCTTATTCAGAAATTGCTGCAGATTTGTCGCAGATCGGCCGTTTTTTTGAAAAGGAAAAGACATCCTCTCCCCCCCAAAAAAACGGCCGCCTTGCCGCCGGAAAGGCCGGCCGCAGCAGCGCCGCGCCTTTTCGCTTTTCGGCAAAAGCTTACAGTAACAGTATACTGTTTTGCGGGAAAGAACGCAATCCTTAAAAAAACAGATTATTTAAAAAGGCAAAAAACGGCAAGCGCCCATGATACCGGTCGTTTTTTAAAGATACAATAAAACGATGCCGTCCAAAACACGGACGACAAAAGCGCGGCAAAGAAAAAAGCCTCGAACATGAACGACGTATTGAGGCTTCGGAATATGAACAGGCTTACCAAAAAATTATCCGGCAATTTTGCGTATGGGTACACGGGTTTGAATGCTTGCGAAAATCAATGGCTTGCAAAGCAAAGCCGGTCTTTCCCTTCCCTCTTAAATTTTATCCGCAAACGACGGTTCAGGGAGAAAAAAGGAACGACAATCCTCAAAAAAAGATTGTCGTTCCTTGTACTGGCTGGGGAATAGGGATTCGAACCCCAACAAACAGAGTCAGAGTCTGTCGTGCTACCGTTACACTATTCCACAAGATGTAATTGCTACCGAACTTGCAACGATATGAATTATAAGACATATCGTTCAAAAAGTCAATACTTTTTTTAAAATTTTTTCAAAAAAGTTTTCAGACCCTCAAAACAGCCGACAGCAACAGGATTTTTGACGAAAAGATTTTAAAATTATTTTCGTCTGATCCTTATATCTCTGCCCAAAAAATCAAGCTGACGGGCATTTCCGCAGATTCTTGAAACAAATCTGTCAGTATAATTCTCCTGCAAATCTCTTATTGTCAGATTTGTATTTATAATTACGGGCTTGTTTGA
>OLXV01000350.1_pt1 | contig 23836 bp, 24 predicted proteins | sample 1673481 | NCBI WGS metagenome assembly OLXV01 (sample SAMEA103958113, study PRJEB25191) | human gut metagenome
GGAGAAAATGGTTAAAACTTTATTTGCGCCTGCGGGCGCAAACTCTGCGAGGCTTCTTTGGCAGGTTGAGCAGCCCCGTCTGGGCGCGTACCGGGCGGGGCTGCTTTGTGCTCAAGCGTGCGGCGGAAAGGGAAATCGCTCTTGCCATGCGCGGGCGCAAAATATATAATGGAAAGCGTATATCCCGCATAGAAAAAATGGGGGATAGGATGCCGCTTTGAAGAAAGTTCTTGCTCTGTTTGCTGTGCTGCGGCGCGCCGCTCGACGTGAACGCGAGCGTGCGGTACGGTGATCCGGCAGCAGGCACAAAACCGGGTCATCAGCGCCATTCGCGGCATCCGGCAGGAGACCGTATAAAATTGCCGCGGCACAGACCGCGAAAGTGAGGGGAAAACCATGCTTGACGTTGCTGCGCTGGGCGAGCTGCTGATCGACTTTACGTGCCTTTCGACCGACGAAAACGGCTATCCGACCATGGCGGCGCATCCTGGCGGCGCTCCGGCAAACTTTCTCGCGGCGCTGGCAAAGTACGGCGCAAAGACCGCGATGCTCGGCAAAGTGGGGGACGATACCTTTGGGCGGCTCCTACTCGATACGCTGCGGTGCGCGGGCATTGAGACGCGCGGCATGATCGCCGCGCCCGATGTGTTCACAACGCTGGCCTTCGTCACGCTGGACGCGCGGGGCGAGCGCGAGTTCGCCTTTGCCCGGAAGCCCGGCGCGGACACCTGCCTCTCGTTTCCGGAGATCGATCTTTCTCTCATCGATGAGGCGAGGGTCTTTCACTTCGGCTCGCTGTCGCTGACCGATGAGCCGTCGCGCTCCGCCACGCGGCAGGCCGTCGCCTACGCGAGAGCGAAGGGGAAGCTCGTCACCTATGACCCGAATCTGCGCCCGCCGCTTTGGAAGGATCTCGCGGAGGCAAAAGAGCAGCTCCTCTGGGGGCTGGGGCAGGCGGATGTGGTGAAGATCAGCGAGGAAGAGGTGCGCTTCCTTTTCGGACTGGAGCCGGAAGCGGGCGCGAAGCATATCTGCCATACTTTCCCCGTGAAGCTGGTGTTCGTCACCTGCGGCGCGAACGGATGCTATTTCAAAAACTCACGCGCCGCGGGCCGCGAACCGGCGCTGCCGTGGCTGAGGATCGCCGATACCACCGGCGCGGGCGATATTTTCGGCGGGAGCGCGGTGTGGAAGCTGCTGCGATATGGCGTCTCGCCGGAAGAGCTGGGCGAGAGCGCGCTGCGAGATATCGTCTCCTTTGCCTGCGCCGCCGCGGGACTTTCCGCGACAAGGCCGGGCGGCATTTCGAGCATCCCGGAGTATGACGAAGTCCTGCGGGTGCTGAACCGATAAAATTGAACCAGAGAATCAAAAGGCATTCCCACCGTCCGACAGGACGGCGGGAATGCCTTCTTTTGCAAAAAAGAAGACCACCGGCTTGCGCCGGTGGTCTTGCCTTCCGAGGAGCGGATCAGCAGTAGTACTCCATCGGGTAGGTGAGGTATTCGACCGGCTCGAGCTGGTCGCAGGTGACGTATCCGGCAGGAGCGCGGAGCAGGGACGGGATGCGGTTGACGACCGTGGCGCAGGTGTGCTCGACGGTCGCGGGCTTCACGACATGGAACTCGGTCTTGGGCTCGCCGAAGATCTCCCAATCGCACATATCGCCGTCGTCCGGGCCGTAGACCTTGCCGATGGTCTCTTCCTCGACGGTGATACCCTGCATGGTCTCGATGGTGACGACCGCGGACATGCCGATGGCGTGGCCGGCCTTGATGTCCTTGCCGAGCGTTTCGCTGTAAATGTCCTTGTCGATGATGCAGGGAACGTGCTTCTGGGAAATGCTCTTGATGGTGAGACCGAGCTTATTGCAGATGGCTTCGGAGGCGTTCCAGGCGTAGGACGGCTCAAAGTCGGTCGGGTGAGCGATCTTCGCTTCAAACTCTTCCGGCGTCAGGTCGCAGCCGTGGGCTTCGGCGAGCGCGATGCCATACTCGTCCACATTGTAGCTGTAAGCGCCCTTGATCTTCGTGATGTTGTGGCAGCCCGCCGCAACGAGACCGACCATGTTGATCCAGAAGATATCCTGCATGCCGCTGCCGGTGATGGTGCAGCCGTTTTCCTTCGCAAGAGCGTCGAGCTTGTTGATCATGGCCGCGGAGGTCGTCCAGGGGTAAATGGCCTCTTCGCAGGTCGTGATGACATTGATGCCGCGGGTAACGCACTGCTCGATGGCTTCGTAAATGTCGCCGATGAAGCTGCGGGTCGTGATGATGGCGACGTCGGCGTCGCACTCGTCGAGGATCTTCTCCGCGTTATCGGAAATGATGACGCCCGTCTTGACGCCGAGCTCCGCCCAGTCGCCGATGTCCTGGCCGACGGACGCGCCGTGGCCGATGCCGCCGACGATCTGCGCGCCATGCTCATACGCATAGCGAAGGGTGTACTTGCTCATCTTTCCGCAGCCATACTGCACAACTTTAATTTTATCCATTATAATAGCTCCTTTCTGTGCTATAAAATACTATAATGGAGTATACAGTCTGTTGCAGGTAGAGAGTCAAGGGTTTTGTTAATTAATTTTTTGTGAAGATCACGGGGACCTGCAGACGCAGGAACATGTTGCGCTTCTTATTATCGAAAAGATTCAGCTCCGTCATCTCCTCGCAGATATAGTCGCCGTTCAAAATATAGTGATTGGCGCGGCAGTATGCAAGAAGGCGCTCTGCGCCCTCGGCCTCCTCGTCGAAGTCGTCGAGATAGGCGCAGGCGAACATGCCGCTTTCGATGACCTCGATGCTGTCACCGTAATCGCGCAGGTGCTTGTCGCCGAAGATGAAGATTTTGTCCGCGATGAGCGCGCCGCGCGCGAAATCGTCCTGTTTCACGCTCGTTCCGAGACTGTACGACAAAAGCTGCGGCAGATTGCGCCCCATCAGCTCCCGGCGCAGCGCGAGGACGGCCTTTTCGTAGGCGACGATGCCCTGCTCGTAGAAGTTTTCGGCGCACGGAATGTACAGAATGTGACGCTGATCGATGAATTCCAGCGAGATCGTTCCGCTGACCGGCGACTTCCGGTAGCGCTCGATGGACTGGATCGTCCGCTCCACGGCCTCGTGCATCGCCTTAAGATCGCGCATCTGCTGGTGGATCTGGTTGTTTTTCTCAATGAGCTTCTGCTCGATGAGCATGATGTCCTCTTTCTCGAGCAGCGTCTGGATATCGGTGAGGCTCATGTTGAGATTCCGCATGTACCGGATGATATCGAGCCGCGAGGTCTGGCGGATGTCGTAGTAGCGGTAATTCGTCTCCTCGTCCCGGTAGCTCGGCTGCAAAAGTCCCATCCGGTCGTAGAGTCTGAGCGTAGCGATCGAAACGCGGTTCGCCTCCGCCATTTCGCCGATAGACAGCAGATGCGCGCGTTTTTCGTGGTCCATTTTCGTCCCTCCGTATGGCAAAAACTCTAATCCTGCTATAGACTTTTGTACCCGAAAACGGCGCGTTTGTAAAGCCCTTTTTTGCTTTCGACAGAGAAAAGCCGGAGCCGGAGAGATCGTCTCTCCGGCTCCGGCGTATAAATAATACTATGTATCAGGGCGCGTCCCCGGTGAGGACGGTGAGCTCGGCGCGCAGCGCGTCGTAAAACTTTGCGATATGGCTGCCGTCGGCGAGCGCGTGGTGGACGAGCAGCGTCACCGGCATCTGCAGGCGGCCCTCGGCGTCTGGCGCAAACGCGCCCCAGGTGATGCGCGGGTTGGATTCCTCGCCGCCCGCCACGGGCTGGATGAGCGCGCTGTAATGCAGCCACGGGAGCGTGGAGATAAAATACATGCTCTCCACGTTCGCGTCCTCGCGCAGCGAGCCGTCCAGACGGCGGCGCTGCCGCTCGGTCTCGGCATAGGCGATGTATTCCGCAAAGGGCTTATCGTGGTGCAGCGTGCAGTAGCAGTATGTCCCGTCTGCGCAAAGCTCCGTGTGCGACGTCGGACAGGTATCGTATTCGATGATGACGCCGTCATGGATGCGCCGCCGCAGCTCCGGCACGCGGTCGGCGGCCTTCGCCGCGGCGTGGAGAAACGTGAGATAAAACGAATACCCGCGCGCCTTGCAGAAGGATACGATATCCGTTACATCAGTATCGACCGTCACGCCGGCATAGGGATACGGCATCGAGAGGAAATACCGGAAGTGCTCGATGCGCTCATAATGCTCCATATCCAGATAACGAAAGCTCATACCTTCTCCTTCCGCGCCCGAAGGCGCAGCAGCGCACGTCCGGCGGGCTTTTCCACAAGATACGTGAGCGCCGCGGAGAGCAGGAACGCGGCGGCAAAGCAGAGCAGCGTGTATTTCGTCTGCCAGGCGCGCCCCTCACTCATCTGCGGGAACTCGGAAACATACGCCGGGATGTGAAACTCCTTGAGCTTCACGGCGAGAGACTGGTGCCAGATATAAAAGTTATAGGATATGGCGCTCAAAAACCGGACGGCGCGGTTTCCGAAAACACGGTCCAGACGCTCCGGCGCGCGGCCGGAAAAATAGAGAAACGCCGCGCCGCAAACGCCGAGCGGCAGCCGCCAGAGAAGCTGCGCCATTTTGATCTCCGCGTCCCCCGCCGCGTTCTGCTGCCAGAGGACGGCAAACGCGCCGAAGAGCGCGAGAAGCGCGAGCGGGAAAAACACCCACCGGCGCGGCGCGTCCGCACGTTTTTCAAGAAGGTGCGCCGCGAGCATGCCGAGGGCATAGAGATCGAGCATACAGGGAAGCTGATTCAGCCAGAGCGACAGCTCGTGCGCGCGCAGCGCAACGAGAGCGCGGCTCACGAGCGCCGCGAGTGTCATAAGCGAGAATGTGAGCGCCGGACGCTTTCCGAACGCGCGGGCGAGCAGCGGGAAGAGAAGATAAAACTGCATCTCCACCGCAACGGTCCAGAGCGCGGCGTTGAGGCTCGTCCAGTAATACGTGTCCATCGAGAACGTGTGCGTGAACGTGAGATGCGTGAGAAGATCGCGCCAGAGCGGAGCGCTCCCGACGGCGCGGCCGCGCGCGAGCGCAAACGCCGCCGCAACGAGCACCGCGAGCAGATAGCACGGCAGTATCCGGCAGAGCCGCCGGTAATAAAACCCCTTTACGTCCGCGATCCGTCCGCCCGCGCGGACGAGCGGACGGTAGAGCAGAAAGCCGGTGAGCAGCAGCGTGAGATCCACGAGCATGTACCCGCGCCGCACGATGCGCTGAAGATCGAAATAGTGTCCGGCGATCCGGAACGACGGATCGAGCCACGACTGCTGCCAGATGTGGAACCACGCTACGGTGAAGATGCAAAGAATGCGGAGAACGTCCGCCGCGGCGAAGTACCGGCGGCCGGCGTTTACAGAGAGAGAATCTCGCATTTAAACTCCGTTCCTTTCACGGTGATCATGCCGTAGGTCTGCCGGCCCATGCCGGCCGAGCCGGGGTTAAAAAGCGTTACATCGCCCATGCGGAGGAAGTCCGCCTCGTGCGTGTGGCCGAAGAGCGCGAGCTGCGCGCCCGAAAAGTGCGCGGCGTTCGCCAGGCTCTCATACCCGAGCTTTACGTTGTACCGATGGCCGTGGGTCATAAAAATGCGCACGCCGTCGGCGTTGAAGAGAAGGTTCTCCTCCGCGTCGCTGCGGGAATAGGCGTCGCAGTTGCCGCGCACATACCGCAGGTCGAGCGACGGGAAATACGCCGCGATCGCCTCCGCGTCGCGCACATAGTCGCCGAGATGGAGCACCATATCGGGCTTTTGCTCCTCAATGGCGGTGAGCATCGGCTCCTTCACGCCGTGGGAGTCGGAAAAAACGGCAATACGCATAAAGCACTCTCTTTCTCCCCGCTGCATATACTCCTTACAGGGGGTGGAACGGATGATGGATATGGAAAAGCTGGGCGCGGAGCTGCTCTCCGGGCGGCAGGGCGGCGCGATCCGCGATATGGCCAACTCGCCCGAGGCGAAAAAGCTCGGCGCGGCGATCGATCCCGCCGCGGCGGAGCGGGCAGTGCGCAGCGGCGACGCCGCGCAGCTCAAGGCGCTCCTCACGCAGATCCTCTCGACGAACGAGGGCAAAGCCCTGGTCGAAAAGCTCTCGCGCTTCGAAAACGGAAAATGAGCGAGCTGGAAGAGCGGCTCAACGCCGTGCTCTCCAATCCCGAGGAGATGAGGCGCATCGCGGCCGTGGCGCAGAAGCTCATGGGAGAGCTTCCCTCAGAGAGCGCCGCAGCGCCTTCTGCGCCGGAAGCGGCGGGCGGCGGGCTGCTCGGCAGTCTCGCCGGGAGCCTGCCGGGGCTTTTGTCCCGCCTCACATCGGGACAGAGCGGAAACGGAAAAAAGCAATTGGCCGACGCGCTCGCGCCGTATCTGAGCGCGGAACGGGCGCGCCGTCTCTCCCGGGCGCTGCGCATTGCAGGCGCGGCGCGCATCGCGGGGGCGGCCTTTTCGGAATGGGGGCGCGGCGATGGCCTATAACCGCTATAACGGCAGCACCGGCGAGCGCACGCGCGTGGAAGAGCCTTTGCCGCCGGAAAAGGCGCAGAGCGGCTCACCGCTGCCGCGCGGGAGCGCGCCGGAGCGTCCCCCACCGCCGCCGGAGAACGAAAAAACGCCGCCCTCGCCGCTGCTGTCTCTTCGCAGCGGGCTGGACGGCATCTTCGAGCGGCTCGACCCAAAGCGGCTGGAGACCGAGGACCTTCTGGTGCTGGCGATCTTGTGGCTGCTCTACCGGGAGAGCGGCGATTGTGAATTGCTCATCGCGCTTGGCGCGTACTATTTTGATCTGTAGGGACGGCTCACGGTTTCGTGCTGCCGTCCTCTTTTTTGTCCTTCTTCGGCGCCTTCGCCGAAGGGTCGGACGGGAAATGATGGCCCGCGAAAACATACAGCCATATGCCGAGCGCGAGCGCCACCGCACCGAGCAGCAGCCAGAAGCGCATCGCTGCGTTCGCAGCAAGCAGCACCGCCGCCGCGCCGAGAATGCCGCTGGCGGCATAGAGCACGGCGACCGCCTGCTTCTGCGTGAGTCCCAGCGCGAGCAGCCGGTGGTGGATGTGGCCGCGGTCGGCGTGGAACGGGCTCTCGCCGCGGCTCACGCGCCGGACAACGGCGAACACGGTGTCCGTAAGCGGCAGCGCGAGCGTGAGAACCGGCACCGCGAACGCGACAAGCGTGTACATTTTAAAAAGGCCGAGCACCGACGCCGTGGAGAGGACATAGCCCAAAAGCAGCGAGCCGGAGTCGCCCATAAAGATCTTGGCGGGATTGATGTTGAACGGGAGAAACCCGAGACACGCGCCGCCGAGCGCGGCGACGAGCACGGAGATCTCCGTCGCCTGCGGGAGAAAGAGCGAAACGGCGAGCATCGAGGCGCACCCGATGCCGCACACGCCCGCGGCGAGCCCGTCGAGCCCGTCGATGAGATTTAAGGCGTTCGTCATGCCGACGATCCAGAGAAGCGTCACCGGCACGCTCAGCGCGCCGAGCGCGATCGCCTCGGCAGAGGCGTCGCCGGGGTTCGTGAGAATGCGGATCACAACGCCGTGCCGGATGGCGACGACGGCCGCAGCGATCTGCAAAACGAGCTTGACCCAGGGACGGAGCGAAACGAGATCGTCCACCGCGCCGGTCACGACAATGATGACGCTGCCGAGCAATATACCCTGCACCGGCTCGTCGATGCCCGTGAACGGCAGCACTCCGGCGAGAAAGCCGGCAAACAGCGCCAGCCCGCCGAGCCGGGGGATCGGATGATCGTGGACGCGCCGGGACTCGCCCGGCATGTCCATCGCGCCGATCTTGCAGGCAAATTTTCGCACGGCGGGCGTGGCAAGCAGACACACCGCCGCCGCGGCGAGCAGCGCGAGCAGCACACGCACCCGCAGCCGCAGAGCCAGAGCAGGAAGCATTCCCTTCCGCCTTTCTTTTTTTCAGACACCGCCGCGCTGCGCGGCGGTGCCTGAAATTTACTGAAAATTAGATTTGGACGAAGCCGATCTTTTTATAGACCTTGCGCAGCGTGCGGTTGGCGGCACAGGCCGCCCGCTCCGCGCCGTCGCGCAGGATATCTTCGAGATACGCCTTGTCCTTCATGAGCCGTTCGGCTTCCTCGCGGATGGGGCGCAGCGTTTCCACCACGGCCTCGCCCACGGCGGGCTTGAACGCGCCGTAGCCCATGCCGTCAAATTCGGCCTCGATCTCGTCCATCGTCTTACCTGTACAGACGCTGTAGATCTGCATAAGGTTCGTTACGCCCAGCTTTTCGGGGCAGGCATACACGCAGTGGCCGGTTTCGGAGTCCGTCACGGCGCGCTTGAAGCAGCGCATAATGTCGTCCGGGGACTGCATGATATAGATGCACCCGCCGGGGTCCTTGTCCGACTTGGACATTTTGTTCTCCGGGCTCGTGAGACTCATGATACGCGCGCCCGTGGGCGGGATATAGGGCTCGGGGATGGTGAACACGTCGCCGTAAATGTTATTGAAGCGCATGGCGATATCGCGGCAGATCTCCACATGCTGCTTCTGGTCGCCGCCGACGGGGACAAGGTCGGTCTGGTAGAGCAGGATGTCCGCGGCCATGAGCGCGGGGTAGGTGAAGAGACCGGCGTTGATATTATCCGCATTTTTGGAAGACTTATCCTTGAACTGCGTCATGCGGGAGAGCTCGCCGAACATGGTGTAGCAGTCAAGCACCCAGCCGAGCTGCGCGTGCGCGGGGACGTGGCTCTGGATGAACAGAGTGTTCTTCTTCGGGTCAAGACCGCAGGCGATGTACTGCGCGAGCTGCGAAAGCGCGCGGCGGCGCAGATCGGCCGGCACCTGCCGGACGGTGATGGCGTGCATGTCTACGATGCAGTAGTAGCATTCATATTCATCGGAGAGCGCCACCCAGTTTTTGATCGCCCCCATATACGAGCCGAGCGTAAGATCGCCGGAGGGCTGGATGCCGGAGAATATGATTTTTTTGCGGGCAGCTTCTTCCATGATGATTCTTTCCTTTCATAAGCATTTTAAAGATGCGGAACTATGGTTTCCGTACTTTTTAATTATGGCATTATAACACGCCGGTTTTGGCTTGACAATACAGAGCCTATCCAATAAGATGGGAAAATGACAAAAGACCTTTGGGAGGTTTATCCGTATGGACAATACATGGTTTGAGAAAATGGAAGAGCGCATCCCGCGCGGCGAGGTACGCACCCGCTTCGCGCCGAGCCCCACGGGGTATATGCACGTGGGCAATCTGCGCACGGCGCTCTACACCTGGTGCATCGCCCGCCACGCGCACGGCAAGTTCCTGCTCCGCATTGAGGACACCGACCAGTCCCGCCAGGTAGAGGGCGCGGTCGAGGTCATTTACAAAACGCTGCGCGACTGCGGTCTTGACCACGACGAAGGCCCCGACGTCGGCGGTCCGGTCGGCCCGTATGTGCAGACCGAGCGGCGCGACACCTATCTTCCCTACGCCAAGCGCCTCGTGGAGCGCGGCCACGCCTATTACTGCTTCTGCGACAAGACCGAATCCGAGGAGGATTCCGGCGACTTCACCCGCAAGGACGACCCCTGCCGCGATCTTTCCGCGGAAGAGGTGCAGCGCCGTCTTGACGCCGGTATGCCGTGGGTCATCCGCCAGAAGATCCCCCACGAGGGCGAAACGACGTTCCACGACGAGATCTTCGGCGACATCACCGCGCCGAACGCCGATCTCGACGATCAGGTGCTCATCAAGCGCGACGGGCTCCCGACCTACAACTTTGCAAACGTCATTGACGATCATCTCATGGGCATCACCCACGTCGTGCGCGGCAGCGAGTATCTCTCCAGCGCGCCGAAGTACAACCTTCTGTACGAGGGTCTCGGCTGGGACGTGCCGAGCTACGTCCACTGCTCGCCTGTCATGCGCGACGCGCACAACAAAATGTCCAAGCGCCACGGCGACCCCTCGTACGAGGATCTTGTCGCGCAGGGCTTCCTCACCGAGGCAATCGTGAACTACGTCGCGCTTCTCGGCTGGGCGCCCGGCGGCGAGCGGGAGATCTTTTCGATCAACGAGCTCGCGGAGGCGTTCGATATGTCCCGCATCTCGAAGTCCCCGGCCATTTTCGATATCGAAAAGCTCACGTACTTCAACAGCGAGTACATCAAGGCCATGTCCCCCGAAGCGTTCGCACGCGCCGCCGAGCCGTGGATCCGCAAGGCCGTCAAGACCGAAAGCTACGATCCAGCCCTCATCGCCGCCATTTTGCAGCAGCGCACCGAAAAGCTCTCGGACATTCCCGAAAAGCTCGGCTTCTTCGATACGCTGCCCGAGTACGACACCGCGCTCTACGTCCACAAGAAGTCCAAGTGCGACGAGACCGTCGCGCTCGACATGCTCAAGAAAATGCGCCCGCGTCTCGCGGCTATCACCGACTGGACGGAGGAGGCCGTGCACGACTGTCTGATCGGCGCGGCGACGGAATTCGGCTGCAAAAACGCTCTCGTCATGTGGCCGGTGCGCATCGCCGTTTCCGGCGAGGCCGTGACGCCCGGCGGCGCCGTGGAGATCTGCCATATCCTCGGCCGGACCGAAACGCTCGCGCGCATCGACAAGGGCATCGAAAAGCTGGAAAAATGACAAAATAAGGTCGAAGAAATTCGGCAAAACAGCGCCTCTTTTCGCCATACTAAGCGAAAAGAGGTGCTGTATTATTATGAAGAAACGAACGACCATACGAATTATCTCCTTCCTCGCCGCCGCGACCGTCGCGCTCGGCGCGGCGAGCGTCATTTTCTACCGCCGCGCCGTGACCGCCGAGCGGGAGGAGCGCCACCGCGGGGAATACGCCTTTTCCGAGCTGTGCGCCGCGGCAGACGGCCTTTCCGCGGCGCTCGAAAAATCACAGTACGCCGTGAGCCCGGCCATCACCGCCTCGCTCTGCGCGGAGGTCTATTCCCGCGCGCAGACGGCAAGCGCGGCACTCTCGTCGCTCTCCGTTCCGCTCATGGAGCTGGAGAATACGGCGTCCTTTTTCGCCAGGACCGGCGACTACGCGCTCTGGCTCCTGCGCGAGAGCAGCGGCGGCGACGATGTGAGCGAGGAAGCGCGCGAAAATCTGCGCGCGCTCGGCGACACGGCCGCGCTCCTCTCCGGCAATCTGGCGCAGCTGCGCTCCGACGTCGCCGGGGGCCTCGTGAGCACCCGCGCCGCCGCGGCGATGGACGACGCGCTTCCCACCCTTGGCGACGGCTTTCTCGGCATGGAGCAGGAGTTTCCGGAAATGCCGACGCTCGTGTACGACGGGCCGTTTTCCGCCTCCGTTGCCGAGCGCGAGCCGCACATGATAAAGGACGCGCGCGAGGTGACGCAGGACGCCGCCGCGCTCGTCGCGGCGGGGTTTCTCGGTATGCGGAGCAATCTCGTCTCCGCCGCCGGAGAGAGCGAGGGCAAGATTCCCGTCTACCGCTTCACCGGCGGGGACTATACCGTGAGCGTCAGCCGGAAGGGCGGATACGTCGTGCGCGCCCTCTCGCAGCGCGCGCCGGTGCGCTCGGCCATCACCGTGGACGCCGCGCTTGAAAAGGCCGCGGAATTTCTCGCCGCGCACGGCTGCCGCGGCATGAAGGAGAGCTATCATATTCTCAAGGACCACGTGCTCACCGTGACGTACTGCGCCGAGCAGAACGGCGTGATGTGCTATCCGGACATGGTAAAGCTCGCCGTCGCCATGGATACCGGCGAGATGCTGCGCTTTGACGCCGAGGCCTATCTCACCTCCCACGCCGAGCGGGATCTGCCCGAACCGGCGGTGTCGGAGGAGGACGCCCGCGCCATGGCAGGGGAGGGGCTGACGGTCCAAAGCGAAAAGCTCGCCGTCATCCCGACGTCCGGCGCGGAGGAGATCTACTGCCGCGAGCTCATCTGCGAAACGGAGGACGGGCGGCATTATCTTCTCTATGTGAACGCGATGACCGGCGCGCAGGAGAAGATTTTGATCCTTCTTGAGGACGAGAGCGGCACGCTCGCGCTCTGAAACCCCCTCAAAACAGTGGGAAAACTTGACAGAGGCGGATTCGTATAGTAAAATACACACACTATTATGGAATAGTATAAGTTCCGAAAGTATGCAGTTTTATTATACAAAGGAGGTCATCCTAATGGGCTTCATTCCGGAAACCACCTGCCGCCGCTGTGGCCAGAAATACTCCGGACTGCGCAACCGCTGCCCGAACTGCGGCACGCCCCGGCAGAATCAGCCGAACCGCGTACCGCATACGACCGCATCCGCCACGCCGAACACCGCCGCTTCCCGCCGCGCCGGCGCCGATATCCGCTGGCAGCTCATCTTTGGCGGCATTCTTCTCGTCGCCGTGATCCTCGCCGTCGTCGTGCTCATCGCCGGTGGAGGGAAGGACTCCGGCCCCAGCTCCGGCAACCGCCCGTCCGTGACGAATAACCCCGGCAGCCAGATCGTCTACAGCGCGGCCGACCTGCCGACACCCAGCCCCTCGCCCATCCCGACGCCCGAAGCCAGCCCCACCCCGGTCATTGAGTCGATGGCGATCGCGTTCCTCAACAAAAATGTCAAGGAACACTCTCTCACACTGACGAACGCCGGTGAGATCACGATCGACCTCGATCTGAACGTCTTCCCGAGCTCGGACGACCTGCCCGTGACGTGGAGCAGCAGCAACGAGAAGATCCTCACCGTGGACGACCGCGGCATCGTAACCGTTGTCGGCGCCTCGCCGAACATCACCGTCCACGCGGTGATCATCGCCGAGTGCGGCGGTCTGCAGGACTATGTGACGATCTACGTCCCGGCGTATCAGGCGGCATATCTCACGCAGAACCTGTACGATCCCGAAACCTACGAGCAGGACAATCTCGAGTGGGACAGCATCATCTACGCCAAGGCCTCGGCCAAGCCGGGCTGATCGACGCAGATTTTTCCGAAAAATAACGCAAAAAACAGTTGACAAGGGGTATTATCTTTTGTATAATACCCCTTGCCTTGAAAAATTCGGACGATTAGCTCAGCTGGTATGAGCATCCGCTTGACGTGCGGAGGGTCACAGGTTCGAGTCCTGTATCGTCCACCAGAAACATACCGCTCCTTACGGAGCGGTATGTTTTTATATTGGAAAACAAGTCTCTTTTCATAACGCATCAGGCCGCCGGTTTCTCCGGCGGCCTGATGCGTTTATTTATAGCTTCTGCGGATCGTTTTTCTTCACCCATTCCTCGGCGAAGCGGGCGAAGCGGCGCGTGGCAGGGCCGGCGCGCCCGCCGGCCGGTACTGCCAGCGCGATCGTCCGGCTCGAGGGCGGCGTCATCTCCCGCACGGCGATGCCGTCGCGGTGGCCCTGAAGAAGAAGCTCCGGCACGATGCTCACGCCGAGCCCCTGCGATACCATGGCGAGAATGGCGTAATCGTCCTTCGTTGTAAAGCGCACGTTCGGCTTTACCCCGGCGGCGTCAAGCGCGCGGCGCGCGTCGTCGTCCGAAGATTCGAGCAGCGAGATGAACGGCAGCGCCGCTACCTCTTTTACCGGGCAGACGTCCTTCTTTGCCAGCGGATGGTTCTCCGGCAGTATGGCGAGAAGCCGGTCCTCCCGCAGGGGAATGCATTCGCACCGCAGCGCCGTCGGCAGCGTGATGAACCCGATGTCCACGCTCCCGTCCGTCAGCCAGCGGTCCACATCGTGATAGTCGCCGTTGAAGAGCTTGAACTCCACGCGCGGGTAGAGCGTCTGAAATTCCTGCATCATGCCCGGCAGCCAGTGCACCGCCACGCTCGTGAACGTCGCAATGCGCACCGTGCCCGCCGAAAGGCCGCGCAGCTCCGCCGCCGTCTGGTCGAGCTGCTCCTGCGAGCGGAGAATGTCCCGCAGAAACGGCATGATCTTCTCTCCCTCCGGTGTCAGGCGCGCGCCCGTGCGGCTGCGCGTCAGGAGCGGAAAGCCGAATTCCTCCTCGAGCGCGGCGATGATGTGGCTCACGCCCGACTGCGTCAGCCCCAGCTCCTCCGCCGCCTTCGTCAGCGAGGAGAGCTCCACCGTTTTTTCAAAAACTTCATATTTTTTCGTATCCATGAAAATTTCCTCTTGCAATTTAGCGCGTTAAGGTGTATAGTACGCCCATAACATTTTTATTGGTAATGCATTGCATTATAAAACGTAATGCGTCAATTGTCAAGGGGGAAGAAACATGAATCATTCGGAGCTTTTAATGTTTATCCTGTATCTGGTATTTATGCTGGGTATCGGCATCTGGTTTTTTGTGCGCAGCAAGGACGCCGGAGAGAAGGACTACTTCCTCGGCGGACGCGAAATGGGCGCGTGGGTGTCCGGCCTTTCGGCGGGCGCGAGCGACATGAGCGCATGGGTGCTCATGGGCATGCCGGCGTCCATCTATGCTTACGGCATGGGCAAGGCGTGGATCCCGGTGGGGCTGTTCATCGGCTATTCGCTCAGCTGGATCTTCATTGCGCCGCGGCTGCGCTCGTTCTCCATCGTGTGCGGCGACTCGATCACGATCCCGCAGTACCTGACGAACCGGTTCAAGGCGAGCTCCCGCGCGCTGCAGATCATCAGCGCGGTGATCTTCCTCGTGGCGTATACCGTTTATTCCGCGAGCAGCATCAAGGCGTGCGGCACGCTCTTTGAAACGGTGCTCGGTGTCCCCGCGCAGATCGCAATGTATGCCGCGGCGGTCATCATCGTAGGGTATACGTTCCTTGGCGGCTTCAACGCCGTGTGCTGGACGGACTTTTTCCAGGGACTTTTGATGCTCGGCTCACTCTTTGCCGCGCCGATCGTCGCGCTGTGCATGATGGAAAAGAGCGGCACGACCGCGGGGACACTGCCCGCGGGCTACTGGAACATGATGACCTCGTGGCAGGACATTCTCTCCGGTCTCGGCTGGGGTCTCGGCTACGCCGGTATGCCGCACATCATCATCCGGTTCATGTCCGTGAAATCGGACAAGGAACTCAAAAAGGCCGCGAAGGTCGGCATCGGCTGGACGTTCTTCATTCTCATGTTTGCGGTGCTCGTGTCAGTCGTGGCGCACCTCTTCCTCGGCGACGGGCAGGAGAGCTCCACCATCTTCATCGCCATCGTGCGCCGCATCTTCACCGGCCCGTGGCTGGGACTCATTTCGGGCCTGCTGCTCAGCGCGATCCTCGCCGGCGCGATGAGCACCGCCGATTCACAGCTTCTCGCCGCTTCGAGCGCGTTTGCGAGCGACGTGTATAAGCCCGTGATCCGCAAGGGACAGAGCACGGATAAGGAAATGCTCTGGGTCGGGCGTATCGTGGTGCTCGTGATCGCCGCGGCGGCGCTGCTCATCGCCTCCAACCCCGGCAGCGGCACGATCATGTCGCTTGTTGAGAACGCGTGGGGCATCTTCGGCGCGTCGTTCGGGCCGGTCATCGTGCTGAGTCTCTTCTGGCGCGGCTTCACGTTCTCCGGCGCGGCGGCGGGTATCGTCGCGGGCGCGGTGGTAGACGTGCTGTGGCTCGTGCTCTTCAAGAGCACCGGCGTTTACGAGATCGTCCCCGGCTTCGCCGCCGGACTTCTCGCCGCGGTCATCGCCTCGAAGTGCTCGAGCGCGGAGAGCCGCGAGACCGCCGCGGCGCTCTTTGATCAGTGCATCGCGTATAAGGACTGAGAGGGAAGAGCCGCGGCGAAACAGGCCGCTTGCAATTTCTTTTCAGAAACAATATAATAACAAAAGACACGAACCAGCCATCCGGAAATGTAAAACTGTCATTCCCGCAGGCGCGGCTTCGTGTCTTTTTTTGCTCCGGGGTTTGCTACCCCGACGGCGGGGCGGGGAAGATTCGGAGGACGGAGGGGGCATCAGTTTTGGAACAAAAAGAGCAAGTGGATGCATTTGTTTCCTACGGCTATACGCCCTTTCGGAAAGGACAGTGCGTCAAAAGGATCCTTTTCCTCTGGGCGTTGAGCGCGGGGGTGTGCTTTATCGGGGAACGGCACGTTTGGGCCGTCGGTCTTGCGGCAGGTGCGGTCTGCGTGAGCGTGTTTTTTGCGGTTCTGATCGTGCGGCATTCATCGACGAAGCGCGCAAGATTCCTCTGCGACGGCGTTTTCTCCCTGTATCTCTCCCTGCTTTTCAATTTGGCGGCCTACCGGCTTTTCGCTCTGGAGACGGGGGACAGCTGGATGATGGCTGTCGGTTTTCTGCTTCTGCTGTTCGGCTGGGTGCTGGCGTTTCTGTTTATAACGTTTCGCAATATAAAGAAGGGCGTGTTCTCCAAAGAGCCGACTGCAAAGCAGACAGCAATCCTTCCCGCGGCGGGCGGCGCGGTCGGAGTCCTTGCCGCACGGTTCCTGCTGACGGGCCAGCCGCAGCAAACGGTGTTTTGGCTGACCGGGGCGCTGCTTCTGATCCTTTCTCTTCTGATAAGCATCCCCGGCATCAACATTTTAAAGGCGGTGCTCTGCAAAGAATAAATGTCACGGCAGAAAACCGCTCTGAGAAACATAATACAGATATACGGAAAAAGGCCCCTGTAACGGTTTACAGGGGCCTTTTCGTGAACGCAGCGGGCATACCGGCGGAGGTGTTTCTCCCGTCCGGATCAGCCGCGGATGTTGTAGTTTGCCGCGAGAAGGTTCATTGCCTTGAGAAGCTTGTGCGTGTAGATGAAGGGGCCGACGACGATCAGACTGCCGAGAACGCCCCACAGCCAGAAGGTGCTTGCGTCGAAGTCGTAGGCGATGCCGCGGCGGCGCAGCTCGTTTCCGATGCGGCTGCAGATCTGGTGCGTCCAGATGACGGGATAAATGCCCAGCGTCAGCCACGAGAAGATGAAGAGAACCAGACAGTAGTGCATGGTCTTTCGTCCGTCATACCGGCCGGCGATGAGATTGATGTCCGAACTGATGTTGGACATCACCACGAGACCGTAAATGCCAAGCGTAAGGAAATTGAGCAGGATCAGCTTCAAAAGGCCGCGGTTCGTCTTGAGCTGACCGACCGGAGCTGCGCCCGCGGAAGGTGCTCCGTACGGACTGCCGCCGTAGGGGGCGGGACTGCCATAGGGGGGCGATCCGCCGTAAGGATCTGCGCTTCCATAAGACTCCGCGCTGCCGTACGAATCGGCTCCGCCGTACGGCGAAGGGGTATAGCCGGGAGCGGCGGGAGCATCCTCCATGACCGGCGTGCTGTACGAACTCGGGCTGCCCCCGACACGCATCCCGCAATTTGGGCAAAACGCGGAACCGTCGTTGACGGCAGTCCCGCAGTTGGGACAGTATTTCATGCCTTAGAGTCCTCCGTAAAGTTCGTTCTCGCTCATACAGAGCAGCAAAATACCGGCGATGCGGCTGACAAACAGCAGCGTGCAGATCTTCATCGCCAGACTGACCGGCCGTCTGTCGCGCAGCGAATGAAAGATCGAGATCGTCATGGGAATGCACCATGCCAGCGCCGCGAGCGTCCAGCCTTCTATAATGCACCCGATGATCAGGAATACCTTGATGAACGTGATCATTGTGCTGTCTCCCGAGCGGGGAGCGGCAGAGGACGGGTAGCCGCCGTAAGGCGAATAGCTGCCGCTCTGGCCGTAACCGCCGGAACCGTAACCCCCGTCTGATGAATAGCCTCCGTCGGAGCCGTACCCGCCACCGCTGCCGCAATGGCTGCAGTAATACTCATTGTCATTCATCACAGCGCCGCAATTGGGACAATATTTCACTCTCATTTCCTCCCTGGTCATCGATTTCGGCAGCAAACCTGGGCACCTGCGGCGGATTTGCCGCGGTATACAGGGCGTAATGCACAAAATACGAATGCTGATATTATATATAAGCGTGTTGATCCGTGCCGTCAAGCAAATATACGCTGTTTTTCGATTTTTGTCGTGTTTTTCCGCGGGAACACGGCAAAAACCGTTCACGCTTGTCATGCGGAATCAAATATAGTATAACATTATAACAATAAAAAGCACCTTCGGCAACGGATGGCCTTTGCTTGATCTCGGTTGCAAAAACCGACGAAAGCCGGAATAGCGAGTCGTTAATCCGGGAACTATCTTCCGCAGCTTCTGGCCCGCGCAGACTGCGCTGTGTGGGCGTGGCGCAAACGCAGGTTTGCACCATCGTATCCGTTCTGCTGGGGGCTTTTTATCTGCTCGGAAAGGAGACGCCATACGCAGGATCAATGGAACGCTCGAACTCACCCCGCTGGATCTGGAAATCCTGGAGAAAACGGACATGCTGCAGAGCCTTTTCCGCGGGCAATGCCCCCGCCGAAAAATGAGGCGCTGCCGCCGATCTTCTGCACGGAGTGTATCCCCCTGTTGGTGCATCCGTACGCCGCACTGGCAGGGATGTAGCGCCGCTGCTTGAGGCTTCGGCAGATCGTCATTCGGGGACGGGCCGATGAGGAATACAAGACGGTCCGGATCCCCGAGGCGAGCGGAAAGCTCCGCTCGGTCTAGCGCGTGCAGTGGAATCTGGCGGAGGACCAGCACTGGATATTCCGACGGCGTATCCACGACGCTCGCTCTGCTCTGCACCCGTGCGGGAACACTCCCGCAGGGCGCGTGCACGAGTCCCGTGCTCGCCAATCTTGCGGTTTGTGAGTTGGAAGGTCGCATCGACAAATGGTGCCGATACCGGGGCATCACCTATACCCGCTATTCCGACGATCTCAGTTTCAGTGCAGACGAGATGGACGCTGCCGCGCATCCAGGACTATTCCGAGGACTCCATCCCTGTGCTGGACGAGGAAAACCGGCTGCTCGGCGTCGTAACGGCGCAAAGCCTCATCTAGACGGTGGATGACGCGCTGAGCGAGGACTACGCCCGGCTCGCCGGTCTCTCCGCGGAGGAGGATCTCAACGAAACGCTCGTGCAGAGCGTGCGCAAGCGTCTGCCGTGGCTGCCCGTGCCGCTGGGGCTCGGGCATGCAGTATGGTTCCTTTTTCAAAACTGCATTTTCTACCGCTGAAAAACATCGGGTAGCCTGACGGCATCTTTGCGGGGGGCTTCATCGAAACAGAGCAGAGATACGCGGCTTTATCCGGGCAATAAAACAAACGAGGATGCGCTGAGATCAAAATACGCTTCCTGCCCGGCTCCGGTGAATGCTCACCGGAGCCGGGCAGGAAGCGATCGTTATTTAAAGCCATTTATTTTGCGGAGAGAAGTGCATGTATATTTTTCCCACGGTGAACCGGTCTGTGGTCGATCCGCTGCAGATGCCGTCCGGTTTTCCGGGAGGATTTCGTATTTTTTATTTGCCGATCTGCTGCAGAACAAGCTCGGCGATCGTGGCGATGAATTCGCCGTTTGTAGGCCTGCCCGTGCTGCCGGAGAAGGCACCGCAGAAGATCTTTTCCTGCACGTCCTCGTCGCCGCGGTTCCATGCAATGTCGATCGCATGGCGCATCGAGCGTTCTACGCAGGACGGCGTGGAGGAGAACTTTTTCGCCACCGTCGGATAAAGCACTTTCGTTATCCCGGCGGTGGAGTCCGCGTCGCGGATCGTGAAGAGGATCCCTTCACGCAAATATTGATAACCCTTGACATGCGCCGGTACGCCGATCTCGTGGAGAACGTCGGTGACGGCGCTTTCCAGATGTGCGGGCACCGGAGCCGGCGCGGCGACAGCCGCGGGAGATTTTCCGCCCGCTTTTGCGCACTGCCGCAGGCACTGCATGAGCGCCGCGGTGTCGCAGGGCTTGGGGATAAAATATGCCGCGCCGAGCTTTGCGCACTCGGCAACGACGGCGGCATTGACAAATCCGGTGAGAACGAGCACCGGCGGCGCATCCTCCCGTCCGGCAAGCCGGCGGAGAATAGCGAGCCCGTCAAGCCGCTGCTGGATGAGGTCCAGCAGCACAACATCCGGGCGTGCCGTCTGGATCAGGGAAAGGGTCTCCAACCCGTCAGATGAAACACCGGCCGCTTCCATGTCCCCCTCCCGAGAAAGCGCCTGCGTCATTGTTCGTTGGAAATCCGGGTCTGCGTCGGCGATCAGCACTTGAAGTTTCATAATATCGCCTCCATATCGATTTTTTCTTCAGCTGATCAATTACCCGATAAAAATAGCACATTTTCTGTCCTGTTTCAACAAAACTGCCATAAAAATGCCGTTAATTCGTTCGACAGAATTCGACAGAGTAAGCAAATCCGGAACCGAACCGAGGGTGAATCCCCGTCCTAGATCTCAAATGAAGCTGTCGGGATCCGTCAGACGTCGGACAGTGAATACTTGAAAATCAGCTTGTCTTTCGTCTTATTCAATCTCCCACACTACGGTGACGGTATCAGAAACATCGATATCGTCAGGCTCAATATCCAGATCATAGGCTTTTTCGCTCATCGGCGCTTCAGAGCAGTCCATCACCAAGTCGCCCATCGGTTTGTACTCAAAATTGATCTCGCCCCAGGAGTAGTCGATGCTCTGGATATCTTTCAGCTTGACGCCGCCGGCCTGGGTCAGAACCGCAGCCTTTTTCTTGGCATCGGTGACGGCCTTCCCGAGCAGCAGGTTCTTTGCGGCTTCCGGGTCTTTCACAGTATAGCTGATACGAAACTCCGGCCGGACTTTGCCGTTGGCAAGGGCATACAGGATCTTGCCCAGACGGTCGTTGTCGGACTCGAACTCCACCTTCAGGGCGTGGTTGAACTGGTATCCGACGAAACGCCGCTTGTAGTCGTTGTTCTTGTCCCGGTAGCTTTCATACTCCGTGTCCACATGGAAGCTGAGCGTCTTCAAATCAGACCGCTCAAATCCGAAGGCAGAAAGGACGTCCTTCAGCGCCTCCGTATCCTCCGATGAGTGGCGCAGAGTCTCACCGTACTCCTTAAAGACACCGGTGAGGGTCATGGTGATACGGGTAATGTCGGGCTTGACTTTGATCTGCCCCTTGCCGGTTACACGAATCGTTCTCATTGTGCTTGACCTCCTTTGTCAGCGTTCAAAATCTTATTGATCCGGTCTTTTGTCAACAGGAAGGACTGTCCCCGGGGATCGATAATGATCCTTCCCGGCATCTCCGAGCATCCCATCGGAAACGCCGATCCGATTCTCTTTGCTGCCGGTCTGGCAGCCGCGGTCGATCGCCTCATCGATGATACCGCTGCCGGAGAGGGTATCGCCGGGAAAATCGTCGTGACCGTGTTTCCGGGAAATATCAAAGCGGCCGAGAATATACGCCATGTCCTCCGGGAGCCGGCGCCTGCACTCTGCCTTCAGGATGGCGGGCACGCCGTAAAAGGCCTCCGCGATGCTCCCAGCGATGCAGGTCAGGGTATCGCAATCGCCGCCGAGGGAAACGGCAGTCCGGATGACATCTTCGAAATCCGTCCCCTCCAGAAAGGCAGTGATCGCTTCCGGCACCGTCTTTTGGCAGCTCTCATTGTGATAATAGCTCGGCCGGATCTGGTCACAGGTGCGGGAGAGGTCATAACCGAACTCCTGCACAATGTAATCCCGGATCTCCTCCTTGCTGCGGCCGGTCCTGGCGAGGAAGATCGCGCTGGAAGTTGCCTCCGCGCCTTTGATCCCCTCGGGATGATCATGCGTGACCTCAGCCGTCGGCCTGGCCTTTTCCCGCGTCTCTTCGAGCGTATCGAACAGCCAGCCTGCCGCAGAAACGCGCATGGCCGAGCCGTTGCCGCAGCTGCCGTAAGGGCTTTGGCTCTTTCTCCCTGAGCCAACAGAGGAACTTCCTGCCGTAGCCGGCATCAGGATACTTTTTGCCCCATTTCCGCATCGACTTGATCAGTGCAGCCCGGATGCTGTCATCGTCCAAAAACCGGCTGTCCAGCAGGGCCTCCGCCACCGCTATCGTCATGACGGAATCATCCGTGAAATGGGAATTCTCGCAAAAGAGCGGAAACTCCTTGCTCTTGTTCCCCCTGTCAAATTCGTAGGGCGCTCCGATCATGTCGCCCAGAAGTGCTCCGTACATTTCCTCTCCTCCTTCTCATGCAGAAAACACGTCAACAAGCTTTTCGTTTTTGTGACGCGCACCCCATATCCGGTTCTATTCAGCCAAGCAAGTTTATTATAGTACTTTTGGCTTTTTCCAGCAAATTATATCAGCAGCAGTGTCCAATAAAACGGACTCCATCTTGAGATGCCTTCTGTCAAGTGAAAAAGCTATTCCCCACGACCGGAAAACCTCCGGTGGCGGGGAATAGCAAAAAGCTGGTGGGAGAAGTTGGATTTGAACCAACGCAGCCTTTCGGCAACGGATTTACAGTCCGCCCCATTTGACCAGACTCTGGCATTCTCCCTTATTTGGTGGAGCAACTTTTGCTAAATCCGAACCGAATGCCGCTTCTATTTCCGCAAGGGTGATTGGTTCCGTTCCATCCTGAAAGTTATAGGTGAATACAATTTTGTCATCAAACACGTAGATGGAGTTGATGAACGTATCGATGATTTGCTTCTGGTACTGCGGGTCGTCTGCGCTGCCATACTTGAAGCGGCTGATCCAACTGACTATCTGCTCCTTTGTGTAGCGCGGCTTTGTCATTTGCACCTGCAATATCGATAGCTTGAGTTCTTGGCGCTGTGTTTCTAACTGCTCCAGCCGCTCCTTTGTGGAGGCGGTGAGCACGCCCATCTGAATGGCGTTGAGCATATTGTCAATGGCTTTTTCACATTCAGTCAACTGCTGGCGCATGGCTGGGAGCGAGGTATCTTCCTTTTCCTGCAAGGCCACGATTGCTTCCGCAATGCGGCTGATTTCATCGTCCTGCAATACGCGCTGCACCGTCACAAGAACTGCCGCCCGTTCGATCCAATGCTTTCTGACAGCTTTTCGCTTGCAGCCCAGCTTTCGCTTCGCACCGCCGCATTTGTAGTAATAATGTTTGACGCCCTTTGTGCTGCTGGTGCCGCTTTCCCCGGCCATCAGCCGTTCGCAAGTTCCGCAGAACAGCTTCGTTGTCAGCAGATATTCTTCCGTCGCTTTGGCTTTGGCGGGGGCTTTTTTGTTGAACGCCATACGCCGCTGCACCCGGTCAAACAAGTCATCGTCAATGATTGCAGGGATTCCTTTGGGGATGATCACGCTCCCATACTGGTACTCTCCGATGTACTTCCTGTTTCTGAGGATCAGACTGACCCCGCCGATTTTGAACGCCTTGCCCTTTTTCGTTTTCAGCCCACGTCCGTTCAGCGAAGCCGTGATCTCGCTGATGCTCTCGTCGCTGTCATAGAGGGTGAATATCTCCGTTACCAGCGGGGCGGTCAGAGGATCGACGGCAAGCACACCGTCTGCGCCTACCACATACCCCAGCGGCGTATTTCCGCCGTTGTTTTTGCATTTGAGCGCGTTCTCTTTCTGTCCGCGCTGTATCTTCTCGGACAGCTCAGCGGAGTAATATTCGGCGTAGCCCTCCAGCATGGATTCAAGGATGATACCCTCCGGCCCGTCGGAGATATTCTCCTTGACGGATACGACCTTCACGCCGTTCTTTTTCAGAATCCGCTTGTAGTGTGCGCTGTCGTAGCGGTCGCGGGAAAAACGGTCGAGCTTCCATATCAGCACCACATCGAACAGCTTTTGCTCGCTGTCCTTTATCATATTTTGAAATTTCGGTCTGTCTGCGGTTCTGGCGGACAAGGCTCTGTCGATGTAGCTGCGAAGGACGGTGATGCCGTTTCTTTCGGCATACTCCGTACACTCGCGGAGCTGACCTTCAATACTTTCTTCTCGCTGGCTGTCCGAGGAATAGCGGGCGTAGATCACAGCTTTCATTTCGTCTCCACCTCCGAGAGCATCTGCACAAGCGTTGCCTTCAATCGTTCGTTCATAGCCGAGCCGGGGTCGAAGCACATTTCCA
>OLXV01000358.1_pt1 | contig 23591 bp, 20 predicted proteins | sample 1673481 | NCBI WGS metagenome assembly OLXV01 (sample SAMEA103958113, study PRJEB25191) | human gut metagenome
CCTTTCGGTAGCTTGAACAATTTTTATTCTTATTTTTGTCTAACTTTTTGGGGTCGCTTCAAAACGGCGAGGCCGGGTTTTCTTAATTTTTCATATAAACCGGTTTTATCCGGGCTGTTACGCTTTCTTCCGGCTGCCGGCATACTTGCCGATCGCGGTCGAAGCGACCACGCCGCCGACCAGTGCGACCGCCATGATGATGTAGTCATAGACGCTCAGCCCATCTCCTCCCAGCAGGACGGACGCCAGATAAAGCCCCGCGACCAGAAGGCCGGTCACAGCCGCCGCGCTGGCATAGAGGCGGCAAACCACCATCGTCAGCACCACGCAAACGGCCAGCACTCCCGCAATGAGGAGGAAATCCGCCTCTCCCCCCGTGACGCCGGAGGCAATCAGGCTGGCTGCCGCATAAACCACGCCGGTACCCAGCAGGATAGCGGGGCGCAGCTTCTCTGCCGCGAAATAGGCGATCACCGCGCCCAGCGTAATCACGACAATCAGCAGCCAGTTGGCCTGCGCCAGACCGGTAATCGAGAAAACCACGTCGCCGTCGGCATTCTCCACCTGGGTCGAGCTGAAGAGGAAGAGGGCGTCAACCGCCGCGGCAATCAGCAGGAAGAAGGCGCCGAACGACCGCTTGGCCATGCCGGCATTCTCCCGCAGGGGCGCCAGCCCCTCCTTCCGGAAGTCAAGCACGCTGCCCAGCGCAACCGCCGCGGCAACGGTGATGATGGTCTCCGGCACCATGTAGACGGCGTTGTACCCCAGGGAGTAGATCAGCCCGTCGGTATCCGGAATCGACACGCCCGCCCATACGGTGCAGCCCGAAATCACATGGCAGAGGTACCGCAGCGCGCAGACGACCAGCGTACCGAGCGCCAGCGCAGTGCTCTGCTTCTTCACCACATTGCGGAAAATTCCGCCGAGCCCCATCACCGTAAAAGCGACGATATAGTCGAGCATGATGATGGCAAAGGCCGCCGTGCCCGAGGTCGCATAGCTCAGGCTGCTCATCCCCAGAACCAGCATCAGCAGGCTGGAGGTGAAGCCGGTAAAGAGGCCCCAACCGGTGCCGTAGCGGTAGGCGATCAGGATAACCGGCAGCATGCTGGCGGCGGTAACCGACCCGCCATACGGCATGTCGACAATTTTGACCAGGCTCAGCACCGCTGCAAAGGCGATCATGATCGCGCTCTCGGTCAGACGGACAGATGCATTCTTTTTCATTTCAATCTTCCTTTCCTTTAAAAAGCATGGGACAAACGGCAAAGCAGAACAGCATCTCCCGCCGCAGATCCCCGCAGTGCACACAGCCTTCTGAAAAAACAGAGCCGTCTCTCCATTTCCTCCGCAGCGCAAACAAAAGAAAAAACTCCCTTTCGTCCAAATCGACGGAAGGGAGTTTGTGATGTGCAAAAAGCAGCCCGCGGGCCTTTTTTTAAAAGGCGGAACAAACGAGCCGATCTTCAAACAATTCCTCCGCCGGTATTATCCGGATCAGGTAGAGGGTTTCGGGTAAAACGACCCGCTCTCAGCCGACCTTTGCGGTCAGCACCCCTTTGCTTGAGCCACTGCTGTGTTTTGTAAGAAAGCGCAGGATTCCCGCGCTTTCTACAGTATACCCCTCTTTCCTCCCCTTGTCAACCGTAGATTGCAGCCGGCCGGGGAAAATCTGCTTTTTTAAAGCCTTTGCCGTTATTTACAAAGCGCCCTTGCGCCCCGCCACGCGGAGAAGCCGCTTGCGCAAAAGGTCGGCCGGCACCACCAGGAAGCCGAGGCCGGTCGCCACTGCAAAGTGCGGCAGGGAGAGCGGTTCGGTTCGGAAGAGCGTTCCGCCAAAGCGGATCATCAAAATCTGCACAACAAAGACCGCGCCCATGATCAAAAGGAACGCCCTGTTCTCTCGCAGATGGGAAAAGAGATTCATCCGATGGGTGCGGGCGTTGAAGCTGTTAAATATGCCGGCAAAGACAAAAAGGGCGAAAAACATGGTCATGAAGTAGGTCGGTGAGGCCCCCACTCCGCACAGGTCGGAAAACACCGGCAGCTTTAAAAAGCCGATGCAGAGCGATATGGTAAAGACTGCCATGCAGCCGATCTGGTTATACATATACCGATTGATAATCGGCTCATCCCGGCGCTTGGGCGGCTCGTTCATATACTCCTTAAGCGGCGGCTCCCCCGCAAAGGCGAGGCCGCCCAGTGTATCCATAATCATATTGATCCAGAGCATCTGAATCACCGTGACCGGCGATTCGACCCCGATGAAGGGGGCGATGATCGAAACGCCCACCGCACAGAAATTCATGGTCAGCTGAAACACAATAAATTTTCGAATGCTTTTGAAAATGGTCCTCCCATACAGCACCGCCCGCGCGATCGAGGCAAAATTGTCGTCGAGGATCACGATGTCCCCGGCCTCCTTGGCGATTTCGGTACCGCTGCCCATGGCGAAGCCGACGTCCGCCTTTTTTAAAGCCGGCGCGTCGTTGATTCCGTCTCCCGTCATGCCGGCCACCAGCCCCAGCTCCTCCGACAGGCGGACAAGGCGGCTCTTGTCGGCCGGACGCGCCCGGGCCACCACCCGCAGCTTTGGAAGAAGCGCCTTCGCCCGCGCGTCGTCCATGGCCTCCAGTTCACTGCCGGTCAGCACAAGCCCCTCTCCGCCGCGGAGGAGGCCGGCCTCCTCCGCGATGGCAGCGGCGGTGTCTTTGTTGTCGCCGGTAACCATCACGACCTGCACGCCGGCGGTCTGCATGCTCGCCACCGCCGTCCGCACCCCGCTGCGCAGGCCGTCCCGTATGATCAGAAATCCCGTCAGGCAAAGGCCGGAGAGACGGCCGCCCGGCCGACTGTCGGCTGTGGCGAGTGCCAGAACCCGTTCTCCCCGCACGGCATGCTGATGGATTTTGCGCTCCAGCAGCTCACGCGGAGCCGTCCTTCTCCGTCCGGCGGAATCGAGGCTAAAGCTCGCCCCGGCCAGCAATATCTCGGCCGCGCCCATCAGATACCAGCCATCCTTCAGCCGGACGGCCGAATATTTCCGGCTGCTGTCGAACGCAATCCGCTCCCCCGGCCGGGCGGCAGCGCCGCGCCTTCCCTGCACGAATTCCAGCACCGCGCGATCGGTCGGATTGCCGCCCGCCGCCCCTTTGCCGGAGGGGGTCGCCGCACTCCCGTACCGGCAGTGAAGATAGAGCTTCTCCCACACCGGCAAAGCGGGCGCGTCGGCTGCGGACGCCTCGCTCCCATCGCCGCAGACCACCCCCGCCACCTCCATCCGGCCGGTCGTGAGGGTTCCGGTCTTATCGGTGAAGAGGATGTTCAGGCTGCCGGAGGTCTCTATCCCGACCAGCTTTCGCACCAGCACCTTATCCTTCAGCATCCGCCGCATGTTGGAGGAGAGGACAACCGTAATCATCATGGGAAGCCCCTCCGGCACGGCGACCACGATAACCGTAATGGCCAGCGTCGCCGCGTGCAGCAGATGGGGCAGGATCACTCCCGGCGTGGTAAGCACGCCCCAGGCGGCCGAAAGACTCCCGCCCGAGTCAATGAAAATCTGATGAAAGAGGTCGGCGACCGCCACCGCGCCGGCCGCAAAATACCCGATCCGGCTGAGCGTTCCGGCGAGGCCGGCCAGCCGCACCTTCAGGGGACTTTCCCGCGTCTCCTCCCCCAGCTCGGCCGCCATGCTGCCATAGGTTGTCGCGTCTCCGACCAGGACCACCCGCATCACGCCGTCCCCCGAAACCACCGTGCTTCCGCAAAAGAGGGTGCTGTGCGACATAAGGTCTCCCGAGAACTCCCCGCCGGCGGTCTTTTGCGCCTCCCGGCTTTCGCCGTTCAGCGCCGACTGATCCACGCGGAGGCTGCCCCGTACCAGCACGCCGTCGACCGGAATTTTCTCGCCCGCCGCAACTCGCACCATATCTCCGACGACCAGCTCGGCCGTCGGAATCACCAGCGTTTTTCCCTCCCGGATGACGCGGCACTCGGTGCGGGAGGCATCCTCCCGCAGCTTTTCAAAGGCCGATTCGCTTCCGTACTCCGACAGCGCGCTGACAAAGGTGGCAAGAAAAACCGCCAGCGCGATGCCGGCCGTCTCATACCAATCGGCGCCGCGGAAGAGAAAGAGGAGATTCAGCGCCAGAGAAATCAGCAAAATCTTGATGATCGGGTCGCCAAAGCTCTCCAAAAAGCGGCTCCAGAAGCCGCGCACCGGACGGGCGGAGAGCCGGTTGCTGCCGTGCGCCGCCCGGGATTTTTCGACCTCCCTGTCCGTAAGGCCGCGAATGCCGTCCTCGTAATTCACAAAACTTCCCCTTTTACCGTAGAGTTTGTACTCTAAAGCATATTGAAAAGGGCGAAAATTTATGACCTGATCGGGTTGTCGCGCGGCGACTTTCTTTCGCCCTAAAAAATGGGCGAAACGACGCGGATTCCTATCAGAAAAAGGCGCCGCTCAGGAAAGGAACGCAAAAAAGCCCCCATAAAAAATGAGGGCTTTGCAAAACGCGACTGCCGCGCGACAACCCGCGGCACAAGGGGGTGTTTATTAAAATTTTTATTTTTCCCGCGTTTTTGAGGTTTTCTCCGGCAGGACTACCTCCGGCATCAGCTCATCGGTCATCAGGCTGAGTACGCGTTCGACCGCCGCCATATCCTCCGGCGGGATTTTCTCCTTCATCCGGCGGACGACCGTGCGGACATAATGATAGCTGATGTCATAATAATTGAAAAATTTCTCGGTCGGCTCGAGGTAATATTCCCGCTTGTCCTCGGTCGACTGAATCTTGCGGACATAGCCCTTTTGAATCAGGCTGTTGACCTTGTATGCGGCGTTCGGCGGAGAAATGCCGACAAACGACGCAAAGGCGTTGACCGTAGGATGGTCGAGGGCATGAATAATCTCCATACAAAAGGTCTCCACCGTGGTGAGGCTGGCCTCCCGATTGCCGAAGCGGGAGAAAACCGATCGGTAAAATTGCAGCTTGAATTTTGTATAGACTTTTATAAACGCCTGCTCCAGCAAAACGCGCTCCCCCTCTTTCCCGTTTTTATGATGCCGGTATTACTCTCCCACGGCAAAGGTCAGCTCGGCCACTGCGGCAATCTGACCGTTCACGGTGGCGGTAGCCTGCCCCACGCCGACCGGGCCGCGCTGCCGGATGATCTCGCACGACATCTCAATCACGTCGCCCGGCACCACCTGCCGCTTGAACCGGGCATTTTTAATCCCGCCAAAAAAGGCGAGCTTGCCCTTGTTTTCCGGCATGGTCAAAACGGCGATCGCGCCGACCTGCGCCAGCGCCTCAATAATCAGCACGCCCGGCATCACATGATGCCCGGGAAAATGGCCGCAGAACTGCATCTCGTTCACCGAGACGCACTTGATCCCCTTGGCATATTTCCCCGGCTCATAATCGGTAATCCGATCGACCAGCGCGAAGGGATACCGGTGCGGCAGAATCTCCGCAATCTGGTTGGAATTGAGTTCCATAAGGCTGTTGCATCCTTTCGATTGAAATGAGAAGTTTTTACTTAAATCCGATAAAAGTGCTCGTCCATAGAACTTCGTCGCGCTCTGTCCGGCCGCGCGGTTCATGAGAAGAAGCCCCTTAATCCTCCCGGTATTTTTTGAAAATCAGGGTGGCGTTGTGGCCGCCAAAGCCCAGCGAGTTGGAGAGAGCGTACTCCACCTCGGCCGCGTGCCCCTCGTTCGGGATGACGTCCAGGTCGCACTCCTCATCCGGAACGCGGTAGTTGATGGTCGGCGGAAGGAAGCTGTCCCGCAGCGCCAGGAGGGAGAAAATCGCCTCTACCGCGCCGGCAGCGCCAAGCATGTGTCCGGTCATCGACTTGGTCGAGCTGACGGCAAGCCGCTTTGCCTGCTCGCCGAAGACCGCCTTGATCGCGGCCGTCTCACACTTGTCGTTCATGGGTGTGGAGGTGCCGTGGGCGTTGATGTACCCGATGTCCTCGGGGGAAAGGCCGGCGTCCTCCAGCGCCTGCTGCATGCAGGCCGCGCCGCCCTCGCCGTTCGGTGCCGGGGCGGTGATGTGATAGGCGTCGCAGGTCGCGCCGTAGCCGACCACCTCGCCGTAAATTTTGGCGCCGCGCGCCCGGGCGTGCTCATACTCCTCCAGCAGGAGGGTGCCCGCACCCTCCCCGATGACGAAGCCGTCCCGCTCCTTATCAAATGGGATCGAGGCGCGGGCGGGATCGTTCGACAAGGACAGTGCCTTCATGGAGGTGAAACCCCCGACGCTCAGCGGCGTCACACAGCCTTCCGCACCGCCGCAGAGCATGAGGTCGGCGTAGCCGTCGCGGATCTGCCGGAAGGCGTCTCCCACCGCGTTGCTGCCGCCGGCGCAGGCGGTCACGACCGCCGAGCACATCCCCTTAAAGCCGTATTTGATCGCAATCTGCCCGGCGGCCATATTGACAATCACCATCGGGATAAAGAAGGGCGAAACCCGGTCGAACCCCTTCTCCAACCCCTTGGAATGCTCAGCCTGAATCGTGCCAAGGCCGCCGATTCCGCTGGCGTAAAGCACGCCGCAGCGGCTGGCGTCCTCCTTTTCCATATCGAGGCCGGCGTCGGCAAACGCCTCCTCCGCGGAGGCGACGGCCAGCGCGGTAAAGCGGTCCATCTTGCGCAGATCGCGCTTGTCGATACGCGCCGCAAGGTCGAGGTTTTTAACCTCTCCCGCAAGCTTTACCTTCTGTTCGGACGGATCATACAGAGTGATCGGCGCGATGCCGCACTTTCCGGCCTTTGCCGCCGCCCAGCTCTCTTCCACGCTGTTGCCGATCGGGTTGACGGTTCCCATGCCGGTTACAACCACACGTCGTTTCATTTTATTTCAACCTCCTTGATTCCTACATTGCCATGCCGCCGTCGACGCAGAGCACCTGCCCGGTCACGTAGCCGGCGGCATCCTCCGCAAAAAAGGCGGCGGCCGCCGCGACATCCTCCGGCCGGCCTAAAGCTTTCATCGGGATTTCGGCCTGCAGTTTCTCCCGGACGGGGTCGGCCAGCACGCCGGTCATATCGGTTTCAATAAAGCCGGGAGCGATGGCGTTTACCGTGACCCCGCGGGGCGCCAGCTCTTTGGCGAGGGATTTGGTCATGCCGATCAGCCCCGCCTTGCTGGCGGCATAGTTCACCTGCCCGGCGTTCCCGCGCAGGCCGACCACGCTGCTGATGTTGATAATCCGGCCGCTGCGCTGCTTCATCATCAGTTTGGCCGCCTGCTTCATACAGAAGAAGGCGCCCTTCAAATTGGTATCGAGCACCCGGTCAAAATCCTCCTCCCGCATTCGGAGGATGAGGGTATCCTTGGTTACGCCGGCGTTGTTGACCAGGATGTCTACCCGGCCAAAAGCCTCCAGCGCGGCGACAAAGAGGGCTTCGCAGTCCTGCTCTTTGGAAACGTCGGCCTGCACGGCGAGCGCCTCTGTACCGAGCGCGCGGCAGGCGGCGGCCGTCTCCTCAGCGGCGGCGGCATTGCCGGCAAAATTCACGACGACTCTGGCACCCCGCGCCGCAAGGGCAAGGCAGATTGCCCGGCCGATGCCCCGGCTGCCGCCGGTTACAATAGCGGTTTTCCCTTCAAGAGACGGATTCATCATGCCTCTCCTTTCAGCGCGGCGACGACAGCCGAAAGGCTTTCAGCGCTCTCCACCGCGTAGGTTTTAATATTTTTTGTAGTTTTGCGGATAAAGCCGGAGAGGGTTTTGCCCGGCCCGATCTCAATAACAGTGTCGATCCCGGCCGCCTCCATATACCGGACGGTATCCTCAAAAAAGACGCTGCTTTGCACCTGGCGCACCAGCATCTGCGGGATGGTCGCCCCATCCTCCAGCGGCCGGGCGGTCGCGTTGAAGATCACCGGAAATTCCATGGGAGAAAAGGCGGTTTCGAGGAACTTTTCCTCCAGCGCTTTGCCGGCCGGTGCCATCAGGGAGGTGTGGAAGGGGCCGCTGACCTTGAGCGGCACCGCCCGCTTCGCCCCGAGGGCGAGGGCGTCCTGCGCCGCCTTTTCGACCGCGGCGGCCTCCCCCGCGATGACCATCTGGCCGGGGCAGTTATAGTTGGCAATCTGCACCACGCCAAGCTCGGCGGCCGCGTCGCAGGCGGCCTGCAGCCTCTCCCGCTCGAGGCCGAGAATAGCCTGCATCCCGCAGGAAAGTCCCTGCACCGCCGTCTCCATCGCGCTGCCGCGGAAGGCGGCCAGAGAAATCACCGTCTCTGCATCGAAAACGCCGGCGGCGTAAAGGGCCGAATACTCCCCCAAGCTGAGGCCGGCGGCCATCTCGGGGCGAATCCCCTCGGCGTACAGCAGCTCGGTCACGCCGGCGGCAAAGGCCACCATGGCCGGCTGGGTGTTGGAGGTTTTGGCCAGCTCCTCCTCCGTCCCGTCAAAGCAGAGCGAGACGATCCTCTCCCCAGCCTTGTCAAAAACCTGACGGAAGGCGGGGAACGCCTCATACAAATCGCGGCCCATGCCGACGTGCTGGCTGCCCTGGCCGGCGTATACAAAAGCGATTTTCATCTTTCATCCTCCAATTTGGCAAGCGTGTCGAGATAACCGGCGTACAGCGCTTCAAAAATTTTGCGAACCGGCAAAATTTCATGCAGCTGACCGGCCACCTGTCCCGCCATAACCGACCCGGTCGAGGTATCGCCGTCAAAGACCGCGCGGCGAAGCCCTCCCAGCGTGAGTTTTTCCAGCGTCTCTTTATCCGCGCCGGCCTTTTCCTGCTTGATATATTCTCTGGCCATCTTGTTTTTGAGAACCCGCACCGGCACGCCGGCGCTCCGTCCGGTAACAACCGTGTCGTTGTCGCCGGCCTTCAAAATGGCGTTCTTGTAATTTTCATGAATCGGGCACTCCTCACTGACCAGAAGGCAGGTGCCGACCTGCACGCCGACCGCTCCGAGGGCAAAGGCCGAAAGCAGCTGCCGCCCGTCCGCTATGCCGCCGGCCGCAATCACCGGCACGTCGACCGCGTCAACCACCTGCGGCACCAGCGCCATGGTAGTCAGCTCTCCGACATGGCCGCCGCTCTCGGTTCCCTCGGCGATGACCATGTCCGCCCCCTGTGAGACGACCCGTTTGGCCAGCGCGACCCCCGGAATGACCGGAATGACGAGGCTGCCGGCCTCCTTCCACATGGGGATATACTTGCCGGGATTGCCCGCGCCGGTGGTCACAACCGGGACCTTTTTGCGGGCGACCAACGCGGCCATCTCCTCCGCCTGGGGGTGCATCAGCATGATGTTGACCCCGAAAGGCTTGTCGGTCAACGACCGGCAGAGGTCGATATTCTCCTCCAGCGTTTCGAGGTTCATGCCGCCCGCCCCGACGAGGCCGAGGCCGCCGGCATTGCTGACGGCGGCGGCAAACCGGCCGGTGGCGATGTTGGCCATGCCGCCCTGGATAAAGGGGAATTCGATATTCAAAATTTCGTTCAGCCGTTTCATATGCTGTTCATCCTTTCCGCTACCATTCGAGGATGGCGCCGCCCCAGGTGAACCCGGCGCCGAAGCCGACGCAGAGGGTCTTTACACCCGGCTTTAAGAGGCCGGCCTCCCCCATCTCGTCCAGCGCGATGGGAATGCTGGCCGAGGAGGTGTTGCCGTACCGATCAAGGTTGATAAAGAATTTTTCCTGCGGAGCCTTCAGCTTTTTGGCCGCGCTGTCGATAATACGCTTGTTCGCCTGATGGCAGACGAAGTAGTCGATATCCGCGAGGGTAAGCCCGGATTTTTGAAGAAGCGCTTCCACCGTCTGGGGAATAATGCGGACGGCAAATTTAAACACCTCGCCGCCGTCCATCCGGATGAAGCGATCCTCGTCTCCTGCGCCGCCGCAGTAGAGGGGCACTGCGTTTCCGTCGCAGCCCAGCGCGGTGCAGAAGGCGCCGACCTCCCGCCGCTCAACCAGAGCGGCGCCCGCCCCGTCTCCAAAAAGGACGCAGGTTGACCGGTCACTCCAGTCGGTGGTTTTGGAGATCACTTCGCTCCCCACGATCAAGGCGTAAGGCCGCTCCTCCTGCAGCAAGAGGCCGTTTGCAACCTGCAAAGCGTACAAAAAGCCGGAACAGGCGGCGTTCATATCGAAGGCCGGAATGTCGTGCGAAAGGCCGAGCGCCTTGGCCAGAAGGCAGGCAACCGCCGGCGTATAGTAATCGGGCGTAAAGGTGGTCACGACCAGAGCGCCGATTTCCTCCGGCCGGACGGCCGCCTTCTCCAACGCGCGGGTGGCCGCCCCGATGGCGAGGTCGATGTTACGTTCCCCTTCGCAGATGTGGCGTTGTTTGATGCCGGTTCGGGTGGTGATCCACTCGTCATTGGTGTCGACCATCCGGCTGAGGTCGTCGTTGGTCAGAATTTTTTTTGGCAGGCAACGACCGGTTGCCTTGATATGCAGACCTTTCACATTGGGTACTTCCTTTCCTGTAGCGCAAAAGCGGTAAATTTCCAGATGCCGCCGCTGTCCGGGAGGCCGGGCGTTCTTTCCTCCGCCTTTTTGGGAGGAGGCTATCTCCGCCTATTTCCCGGATAACGGAGATTATATGCCCTCTTCCCGGCCGGCCGGCTCTCCCGCGCCGATGGCACGGAACTTTTTATAACGTCCGGCAGAGAGAGCTGCGCCGTTTTGCTTCATGAGCTTTTCCAGCTCCTCCCGCAGCGCGGCGTCGGTCACGGCAAAGACGGCCTTCGGGTCGCGCTGCGCCCCGCCGAGCGGTTCGGGCACAATGCGTTCGATAATCCCAAAATTATAGAGATCCTGCGCCGTAAGCTTCATGACCTCGCAGGCCTCCCCCGCGCGGGAAGCGTCCTTCCATAAAATCGAGGCAAACCCCTCGGGCGAGAGGATGGAGTAGACGGCGTTCTCCAGCATAATGACGCTGTTGGCAACGCCGAGCGCCAGCGCGCCGCCGCTGCTTCCCTCCCCCGTGACGACCGAGATGACCGGAATTTTCAGCATACTCATCTCGGCCAGGTTGCGGGCGATGGCCTCACTCTGGCCGTGCGCCTCCGCCTCCAGCCCGGGGTAAGCGCCGGGCGTGTCGATGAAGGTGATAACCGGGCGGCCGAATTTCTCCGCCTGCTTCATCAGGCGAAGCGCCTTGCGATACCCCTCCGGCCCCGGCATACCGAAGTTGCAGGCCATATTCTCCTCCAGATTGCGGCCCTTGCGGTGGCCGATTACCGTTACCGGCTGCCCGTGGTAGAAGGCGATTCCGCCAAGGATGCTGCCATCCTCCCGGCAGAGGTGATCCCCCTTCAGCTCAAAGAAATCGTCAAACAGCGCGTCGATATAGGCCGTAATATTCGGCCTGTGTGGATGCCTTGCAAGATACACTTTATCCTCCGCCGTGGGATGGCGAAGGGTGGCGAGCAGCTCGCCCCGGTCGCGGGTAAGCTGCCCGGCGCGAAGCCTGCTGGCCTCACTCTGATCATTAGGATCAATAGAGGCAAGCTCGGCCTCCAGCTCCCCAATCTTCTTTTCCACATCACGGAATTTCATCGGATGACCCCCTTTCGGGCATGCAGCCGCAGCAGAAGAGAGAGGGTGCTGCGCAGCTGACTGCGCTCGACAATGCGATCGACAAAGCCGTGCGCCTCCAGATACTCCGACCGCTGGAAGTCCTCCGGCAGCTTCTGACCGATGGTCTGCTCAATCACGCGGGGGCCGGCGAAGCCGATCAGCGCCCCCGGCTCGGCCAGCGTAATATCTCCAAGGCTGGCGAAGCTGGCGCTGACGCCGCCGGTCGTCGGGTGGGTAAAGCAGGAGATATAGAGGCCGCCCCCTTCATGAAAGCGGGCGATAGCCGCCGAGGTTTTGGCCATCTGCATCAGGGAGAAAATTCCCTCCTGCATGCGGGCGCCGCCGCTGGCCGAAAAGATAATCAGCGGCAGGTGCGATTTTGCGGCATGCTCGACCGCGCGGGTCAGCTTCTCCCCCACGGCGGCGCTCATGCTGCCCATCAGAAAGCGGCTGTCCATCACGGCAAATACCGCCTTCCGGCCGTCGATCTTGCCCGTAGCGGTCACGGTTGCCTCCGACAAGCCGGTTTTCTGCTTCAGCAGCGCAAGCTTTTCGGAATAGCCGGGAAATTTCAGCGGGTCTGCCGAGCGGACAATCCGGTTGATTTCATGAAAACTGCCCGAATCCAGCAGCGTGTTCAGCCGATAATAAGCCGGAATCGGGTGATGATACCCACACTTCGGACAAACATACAAGTTGGCCGAAAGCGCAGATTTTGTGTGTTCGCCGCCGCACTCCGGGCATTTCATAAAAATCCCGTCGGGTGTCGCCGGCTTCTCCCTCCGGGGGGAGGAGGGCGACGCCTTATCCCGCAGGGATTTCAGGGCGGAGAGCATATCGCGTTTGCCTTTAAAAGGGTTTTCCATAAACACACCCACGCCTTTCGTCAAAATAAAAAGCAGCCGTACAAAAAGCCACACAAAAAAATCCGGAGGCTACACCTCGTCCGGCTCCCACCGGAGAATTTTGTCCAGATTCTTCTCCATAAATCCGGTAGTATAGTTTCCCTTGATAAAGTCGGGATGATACATAATCAGATGATCCAGGTCTGCCGTGGTAGAAATACCGTCGATAATCAGCTCGCCCAGCGCGCGCCGCATCTTTCGAATGGCCTCCAGCCGGGTGGGCGCGTGGACGATCACCTTGGCCACCATCGAATCGTAAAACGGGCTGGTGGTATAGCCGTTATAAAGTGCCGAGTCGACCCGCACGCCGTTTCCTCCCGGAAAATGCAGGAACTCCACCTTTCCGGGGCAGGGGCGAAAGCCGTGCTTCGGATCCTCGGCATTGATGCGGCACTCGATCGCGTGGCCGCGCAGGACAATCTCCTCCTGCTTCCTGGAGATCGGCAGTCCCGCCGCAATGGAAATCTGCTCCTTGATCAAATCTATGCCGGTCACCATTTCGGTCACCGGGTGCTCGACCTGGATCCGGGTGTTCATTTCGATAAAATAATAGCTGCCATCCTCCGCCAGCACGAACTCAACCGTGCCGGCACTGGTATAGCCGGCCGCGCGGGCAGCCTCCACAGCGGCGGCGCCCATTCTCTCCCGCAGAGCGGGGGTCAGTGCGTGAGAAGGAGATTCCTCCAGCAGCTTCTGATTTTTGCGCTGGATCGAGCAGTCCCGCTCGCCCAGATGGATTATATTTCCACGTTTGTCCCCCAGAATCTGAAACTCGATATGCCGGGGATTTACAATCAGCTTTTCAACATACATTTCCCCGTCGCCAAAGCAGGCAATCGCCTCCGCCCGGGCGGCGTCAAAGGCCGGGATGACCTCCTCCGGCGTGCAGGCGCGGCGCATACCGCGTCCGCCGCCGCCGGCCGCCGCCTTAATCAGGACGGGACAGCCGATCTCCTCCGCAATTCTTCTGGCGTCGTCCGCCGTCTCCACCGCGCCGGAGGAGCCGGGCACCACCGGCACGCCGTGGCGGAGCATCAGCTGCCGGGCGGCCGCCTTATTCCCCATGGCGTCGATCACGTCGGAGGACGGCCCGATAAAGGTTATGTCGCACCGCTCGCACAGACGCGCAAACTCACTGTTCTCCGACAAAAAGCCGAAGCCGGGATGAATGGCCTCACATCCGGTATTCATCGCAGCAGCCAGAATATTTTTCATATTCAGATAGCTGTCGCCGGCCCTCGGCGGGCCGATGCAGACCGCCTGATCCGCGAGCTGAACATGCAGAGCGTCCGCGTCGGCCGTCGAGTAGACGGCCACCGGCTCAATCCCCATTTCATGACAGGCGCGGACAATGCGCACGGCAATCTCGCCCCGGTTGGCGATCAGGATTCGTTTGAACATAACGCAGCCCTCACTTCGCCCGGATGGAGAAAAGCGGCTGATCGAACTCCACCAGCGCGCCGTCCTCGACCAGAGCCGCCTCAATCACGCAGTCGCAGGGAGCCGGAATCTCATTCATCATCTTCATCGCCTCGACCAGGCAGACCGTCTCCCCCTTTTTCACCGTCTGTCCCACGGCGACATAGGGCGCCGCGTCGGGAGCTGCGGCCTTATAGAAGGTACCGACCAGCGGGGATTTGATCTCCTCCCCCGAGGGAACCGGCGCGGCAGTTTCGACCGCCGCCGGCTTAGGGGCAGCGGGCTGCGCAGCAGGAACGGCCGGCGCGGCCGCTGCCTTCCCGAGCGAGAGGGAGAACTCTTCCGTCTCCAGCGAAAACTGGGACAGGGAGGACTCCTCAAACCGGCGCATCAACTCATAAACGGTATCGAGATTCATAAAATATACCTCTCTTAATCTACAAATAAAACGGCGCAAAAATGGCGCGGGCAAACCCCTCTCAAAACGCGCCGGGCAGAACCTGCAAGAAAAAAGCCGACCGATCCAGCACGCATCGGTCGGCAAAGCAGACTTTTTTAAGCCTTTTCAAGATAACGCACAATGTCACCGACCGTCTTGAACTCAGCCAGCGCCTCATCCGGGATGGCCTTGCCAAAGGCATCCTCAATCGCCATATTCAGCTCAACCGCATCGAGCGAGTCGGCGCCGAGATCCTCGGACAGGCTGGCCTCCATCGTGACGTCGTTCATGTCGCAGTTCAGTGATTCAACAATAATGTCGCGCACCTTTTCAAACATACAGAATTCCTCCTTCATTCACAAAAGCCCTTGCACACCGAAACAAAATCAGGTTAGCAAAGAATAATTAAAAAAATTTAACTTTTTTTAATTTACTGCTATTCTACCAGATTATTCTCAAAAGTCAAGGGAAATCCCGAAAGCTTCATGACTTTTTTACAATTGCCCGGACAAGATGCGACCAGCCGCCGGTTTTCGGCTGCTTTGCGCGGGAGGGCGGAGGCGCGAATCCTCTTATTATGAAAGCAAAAAGAAAGCGGTGCGACCTTTGTAAGCGGCCGCACCGTTTTTGTCAGAAAGTTTTTCTGTCAGTTCTTGAGGCTCTGAATCGGGGCGGGAATCTGTCCGCCGCGACGGATAAACTTGGCCGGAGAGGCCGTGTTGACCCGCATGACCGGGCCGCTTCCAAGCAGGCCGCCGAAAGAGAGCTCCTCCCCCACGTCTTTGCCGATCGCCGGAATCAGGCGAACAGCCGTCGTCTTGCTGTTGACCATGCCGATCGCCGCCTCATCCGCGATGACGGCCGAGATAACCTCCGCCGGGGTGTCGCCCGGAATGTTGATCATATCCAGCCCGACCGAACAGACGGCCGTCATGGCCTCCAGCTTCTCGATCGTCAGGACGCCGCTGCGGGCGGCGTCGATCATGCCGGCATCCTCGGTCACCGGGATAAAGGCGCCCGACAGCCCTCCCACGTGGGAGGAGGCCATCACGCCGCCCTTTTTCACCGCATCGTTGAGGAGGGCGAGGGCCGCCGTCGTGCCGCAAGCGCCGCAGGTCTCCAACCCCATTTCCTCCAGAATATGGGCGACCGAGTCACCGACCGCCGGGGTCGGCGCAAGGGAAAGGTCGACGATGCCGAAGGGCACGCAGAGCCGGCGGGAGGCCTCCCTCGCGACGAGCTGCCCCATTCGGGTAATTTTGAAGGCCGTGCGTTTGATGAGGTCGGCCACGCCGGTGATGTCCATGGTATCCTCCGCCTTGGCCAGAGCGGCGCGCACCACGCCCGGGCCGGAAACGCCGACATTGATCACGCAGTCCGGCTCACCCGGGCCGTGAAAAGCACCGGCCATAAAAGGATTATCCTCCGGCGCGTTGCAAAAGACAACCAGCTTGGCCGCGCCAATGCAGTCGCGGTCGGCCGTAAGCTCGGCGGTTTTGCGGACGACGCGTCCCATCATGGCGACCGCGTCCATGTTGATTCCCGCCTTGGTCGAACCGATGTTGACCGACGAGCAGACATGATCGGTGGAAGCCAGCGCCTCCGGAATGCTTTCGATCAAAGCGTAGTCGCCGGCGGCGAAGCCCTTCTGTACCAGCGCGGTATAGCCGCCGATGAAGTTAACGCCGACCGTGGCGGCCGCTCTCTCCAGCGCGAGGGCGAACTTAACCGGATTGTGCGAAGGACAGGCGGCCGCCAGCATGGCGATCGGCGTCACCGCGATGCGCTTGTTGATGATGGGGATGCCGTATTCCTTCTCAATCTCATTACATACCGGGACAAGCTCGCTGGCCATGCGCACAATCTTGTCGTAAACCTTGCCGCAGGCCTTGTCAATATCCGGGTCGATGCAGTTAATCAGGGAAATTCCCATGGTTACCGTCCGTATGTCCAGATGCTCATCCTGAATCATGCGGATGGTCTCCAGTATATCGTGTGTGTTGTACATGTAGAAAGTCCCTCCCGCTATCAGATGGTGTGCATGGAGTTGAAAATATCCTCATGCATGACATGGATCGACAGATTCTGCGTCTGCCCGAGCGCGGCCATTTCGTCCGCAAAATCGGCAAATCTGATCGTAAGGGATGAGATATCGCAAAGCATGATCATGCAGAACATATCCTGCAAAACGGTTTGAGACACCTCGCTGATATTCACATTTCTCTCGGCGCACACAGCCGAAACCTTCGCCAGAATTCCGACGGTATCCTTTCCGATGACGGTCAGAACAGCACGCATATGATATTACCTCCATTTTTCCTCTTAAAAAGGCCCGCGGCCCGGTTAAGGATCTTTGTTATTTTTCTATCATATCACACAAGCCGCAAAAATGGAATGCTGTTTTTCAAATATTTTCAAAAAGGATTTTCCAAAGCATACGGCCGCCGGCAAAAAAGGGACCGGGTACCGCCGCCCGGCGGCCTGCCTTCTCCAAAGGCAAAAGCAGCCGCAAAAAGGCAAGAGACTTTTTCTTTTTGAAAGGGATTGACAAATTCATATCATCGTGGTAGTATGATATTGCTTTAACACAGCCGAGTGAGGACAACCTCGCCCATTCCCGAATTTACACGGCTGCGGCACTTCGCTCTGGGAAGGATGGAAGAATGATGAAAAGAATAATTGCACTGGTTCTGTCTCTGGTTCTCTGCACTGCCTTTTTTGCCAGCTGCGGCGACAAAAAAGCGGGGAACAACGCGGATAATGAGAAGAAAACCTTCACGGTTGGCTTTGACGCCAGCTTCCCGCCCTACGGATATGTCGATGATAACGGAGAGTATGTCGGCTTCGATCTCGACCTCGCGGCCGAGGTGTGCAGCCGGAACGGCTGGACGCTGGTCAAGCAGCCGATCGACTGGAATTCCAAGGATATGGAGCTGAACTCGGGCACGATCGACTGCCTCTGGAACGGCTTCACCATCAACGGGCGCGAGGATGACTACACCTGGAGCAAGCCGTATGTGGACAACAGCCAGGTGTTCGTAGTCGCCGCCAACGCCGGAATTTCCACGGCGGCCGACCTTGCCGGTAAAGTAGTCGGCGTACAGGCTGCCTCCTCCGCGCTGGACGCGCTCAACGACGATGACAATGCTGAGCTGAAGGCTTCCTTCGCCTCGGTACAGGAGTTCCCGGAGTACAACACCGCCTTTATGAATCTGGAGGCCGGCGCGGTACAGGCCATCGCCATGGACATCGGCGTCGCCAAGTATCAGATTTCAACCCGCGGCGACGCATATATTATGCTGGAGAAGCCGCTCTCCACCGAGCAGTACGGCGTCGGCTTCAAGCTGGGTAACACCGCGCTGCGCGACAAAGTACAGTCCACGCTGGACGCCATGGTGGCCGACGGCAAATTCCAGGAAATTGCCGAGAAGTGGGAGGTGACCGATAGCGTCTGCCTCGGCAAATAAGGACAGAACGCTTTTTTCGGGGCGGGGGCATACCCCGCCCTTTTGCCTGTTTATACGGTCGGGCTTTTCGATAAAGGAGATGGATAAAAAATGGATATCCTCCAAATGCTGAGCCAGCTGGGCTCGGGCATGCTTGTCAGCATTGAGATTTTCGTGCTGACGCTACTGTTTTCCCTGCCGCTGGGGCTGCTCATCTCCTTTGGGAGAATGTCGCGCTTCCGCGTCCTTGCCGCAATCACAAAGATATACATCTCCATCATGCGAGGTACGCCGCTGATGCTGCAGCTGATGGTGGTTTATTTCGGGCCGTATTACCTGTTTAAGGTACCGATCGGAAACGCCTATCGCTTCATTGCGGTCATCGTCGGCTTCGTTTTAAACTACGCCGCCTATTTTGCCGAGATTTACCGTTCGGGCATCGAGTCCATTCCGCCCGGTCAGCGGGAAGCGGCGCAGCTCCTCGGCTTTACGAGAGGGCAGACGTTTTTCAAAATCATCCTGCCGCAGGTGATCAAGCGGATTTTGCCGCCGGTCACGAACGAGATCATCACCCTGGTCAAGGATACCTCGCTGGCCTTTGTCATCGGCTCGGTCGAGATGTTCACGGTCGCCAAGCAGATCGCGGCAAGAGAGTCGAATCTCTACGCCTTTGTTGCAGCCGGCCTGTTCTACTACATCTTCAATCTGCTGGTCGCCTTCGTGATGGAGCGGGTGGAGAAAAAACTCAGCTATTATAAATAAGGGAGGGCGGCTGTTTATGAAACTGCTGGAAATGCGGCACATTCAAAAATCCTTTGGAGAGGTCGAGGTGCTGAAGGACGTCTCCCTCTCGATGGAGAAGGGGGAGGTCGTGGCCATCATCGGGCCGTCCGGATCGGGAAAATCCACCCTGCTGCGCTGCGCCGCCAACCTCGAAAGCGTCAACGGTGGGGAGATTCTCTACGCCGGGGACGCCATGGTAAAGACCGAGGACGGTCATCCCCGCTATGCTGACAAAAAGGCGCTGCGAACCATCTCGCGCCGGTTCGGCATGGTGTTTCAGAATTTCAATCTTTTTCCGCATATGAGCGTTATGCAGAACCTCACGGCGGCGCCGATCAACGTGCTGGGGCTCTCCCGCGGCGAGGCGGAGAAAACTGCGGCCCCGCTGCTTGCCAAGATGGGTCTCTCAGACAAGGCGGAGGCTTATCCCTGCCAGCTTTCGGGCGGTCAGCAGCAGCGCGTCTCGATCGCGCGGGCGCTGGCTATGTCGCCCGACATCCTGTTTTTCGATGAGCCGACCAGCGCCCTCGACCCCGAGCTGACCGGCGAGGTGCTGGCGGTCATGAAGGATCTGGCCGAGGCGCACACGACCATGCTGGTCGTCACGCACGAGATGGGCTTCGCGAGAGAGGTTGCCGACCGCGTCCTCTTTATGGACAAGGGCTATATTGAGGAAGAGGGCGCACCGTCCGAAATTTTCGGTGCACCGAAGTCCGAGCGGCTTCAGGCCTTCTTGAAATCGACGCTGCGTATTTAGCCTTTGCAAAAAATCCAGGGCACATCGCAAACCGGATTTTTTCGCGCTACACGGCCGCTCGGCTGTATGGTGCGTGGCTGGATATTTAATAAGGCAAACAAAACCCGGGTGCCGGACAATGTCCGGCACCCGGGTTTTTATGTTTATCACACTACCTGCGGCTTTGCGTCTGTCACAGTGCCTATGGCCGCCGGATCAGCGAAACCAGGCCGACCACCAGCGACCAGAGAAGCTGTGCGCCGCCCAGCAGCAGCGCCGTCACCAGCGAAGCATTCCCCGTGAACACCGCTCCGAAAATCAGCGCCAGCGTCAGCAGCATTCCAATGATGTGCAAGGCAAGGGAGGCTGTGTACCCCTCCTTCAATCGGATGCAGGCGGTCAGCAGCGCCGCACTTCCGGCCGCGTCTCCGCAAACCAGCGCGGCTGCGCTGCCCGCCTCCTCCGGTGCGGTCTCCTTACGATACAGCTTGGAATTCTGGGGAGAAAGCACCCGAACCGAATCGGGATACAGCTCAAAATAATCGCAGATCATCTCTTCCCCGATGTTCTGATCGCAGGTGTCCACCAGCAGCGTCACGCCGGTCGCGGTCAGCCGCCGAAGCTGATAGGAAATCTCCTCGTCCGCCTCATACCCGACGATAAAGAGGGCGGCCGGCCCCTCGGTGCTGGCCAGATAAACCGGAAAATACCCGCTGCGCAGAATTCGTTTGTCCACATCGAGGGAGGGCAGCGGAATGGCGTGGGTCTCCATCAACGTGCGATTGCCGATGAAAATGCGCTTCTCCCCCAGCCAGCCGGAGACACCCATCTGATTCTCATACACGATGGTGTCCACCTCCGGCAGAGGGATGCCCGGCGTAATCATATCATCAAAAATCTGCGCCAGAGGACTGCCGATCTTATTCAAAATGGCGGCCGCCTCCAGAATCGACTGATCGATCGGATGCGGACTTAAAATATGCATATTGAAAAGCTTAACCGTCCCCTGCGGGAACAGATCGGCCACATGCAGCGTCGCGGCGTTGGCGTAGCTAAAGTTTTCCGCGCTGCGATAATCGGCGACCTCCGCGCCCAGAGGCGTCAGCCGTTTGGAGGCCAGCCGCATCGGCAGAGCCGAAAGCAGCGCGGCGGCCGGCGGGCAACAGGCGCAAAGCACCGCCGCAAAGACGGTCAGGCCGATCGCCTGCCCCTGCAAAATCCACCCGGCCGCGCCGCCCCCGATCGCAAGGATCAGGCCAAGCAGCGTCACCTTCGGCACCAGTCGCTCATACGGCTCGCGTCGATAGGCGGTTTTGAGGAAATCGGTCGGGCGGTTAATCCGCCGGGCGGAGAAAATGAGTGCCTCCCCCAGCACAGCGCCGCTGGCCAGCAGAGAAGTTACCTCCTCCCGGTCGAGGAGGAATGCGGACGACTTCGGCCGGTTGTTTGCCACGACGCGGAAATTAGCTCGGATAGTGCGGACGGTCATCAGCTTGCCGATAAGATTGAAGATCAGCGCCAGTCCGCCGAGCGCCCCCATGAGGCCGACAGCCTCTCCTCCCGCGGCGGCGGCCACAATCCCCTGAATCAGGCCGGCCGTCACGGCGAGAGCCGCCAGGCTGTCGCCATCCGGCCGCAGAGTCACAAGTGCGATCATCCCCCGCATAACCGGGAGATTGACTGCGGCCACTCCGGCCAGCAGCAGCAGATAAATCACCGAAAACAAAATGGAATTGCCCGTCCGCAGCCCGTCAAACAGCGGCGTCGAGAGCAAAAAGAGCAGCGCGCAAAGCAGGACGGTTGGAATCAGGCGCGCGGTCAGCCGCACTGCCCTAGCCGACAGATCGGCCTCTATCGTTTCCCGATCGGCGGGCGTTTCATAATCGGAAAGCAGCGTCTCCTCCGGCATGACGTCACCGGCCGGCGGCAGCTCCTCCGCCGCGGCCTCCGGCTCATCCTCACCGAACAGCCGGAATTTCCGGGGCTGTGTATCGGCCGCGTCCTCCTGCGGCTCGGGCGGAAGAATATCCTCCAGATCGGACAGGTCGGGGGACGGATTCAGGGTGTCGAACGGAACCGTTTTGCCCTCCAGCGCGTCAAGCGCGGCCGCCGAGCTGACAATGTCCACATCCTCGCCCGGGCGGGGCGCTTTCGCCTTCTCCTTTACAAAGACCTGCCCGTTCAGATCCGAGTCGGCCAGGCTGTATTGAGAGGCGTACGGCGCAGGCTGCTTTCCGGCCTCGTCGTTTTCCCTTTCCACAGCCGCCGGATCCACCAAATCCACATCAATCGGATGCTCCTTCGCCAGCACGCGGGTCGCCGGCGTCGCCGTGCCGGGCGTGGTCGGCGTGATAAACATCCGCGACCGTTTGACCGGCGTGACCTTGAGGGTCTGGCGTGAAAAGACGCCGCTCGAAAAGGAGGTAACCTCCGGCGACTGGTCGGCGAGAGAGTGCCCTTCCCTGCTGTCGGAGGAAATATCCGGCGTCTTGCTTACGACGGTTGCGCCGTCCGACTCCGGCTCTGACTCCTCCATCGGGCGGGGAATCGGCGCGAAGGAGGCGGTGTATTCCGGGACCGCCTCCGCCGGAGAGGCAGGGGCTTCCTCCTCCTTTTTCAAAACGGAAGGCGCTGCGTCCGGCTCTTCAAACTTCTTTTCGAAATAGGAGGCCGGCTTCATTCCGGCAGGCAGCGTTCTCGGACCGTATTTTTCCTCAGTTTCCCGCTCGGCCTTTTGCTCGGCGTAGCGGATCAGCTCCTCGACGCTCATGGCGGCCGGCCGCACCGGCAGCTTTTGCCGGCCTTGCAAAGCGGAGGCGGATTTCCGACCTGCAGTCGGCGGGGCGGCAGGTGATTTTGGCGCGTCTGCCGCCGCAGACTGTGCGGACGCGCCGGATGCTTTTTTTGACCCGGCCCCCGCTTTTACCGGAGGAACCCGGACAGTGACCGGCCTTGCGGGCGCGGCGGTATGTATGGGCGCGGCAGGCACAGCCTCCGCCGCATGGGCGGGCGAGGGAGCGGGATGCTCCGCCTCGGTGCGCGCCGCCTGAATCTTTTTCATCCGTTCATAGAGGCTTTCGCCGTCGGACAGCCGCCCGGGGGCAAAAGCCGCTTTGCCGTCCGCTTCGCCGGCCTCTTTGCCGGCCGGCGCAGGCTGCGGCGCTTCCGCTGTTTCCTCCCCTGTCCAGGCCTTGGTCGCATGAACCAGGCTGGACCTTGGCGCGGCCGCCTCTTTTTCGCCCGGCGGCCGGGGCACGGCCGGCTGGCGCTCGACCGTTTCGGGGTCGATGTCGGTTTCAAACACAACAAACTGCGGCGCGGAAGGCTGAACCGGACGGGGCGCTTCCCGATCGCTTGCAAAGCCGGACACCACCTCCTCCGGTGTGAGGGCGTGCGGCGCGCGCGAATGCGTTCCGGCCGGGCGCTGCAGCGGCGTAGAAGCCGGGTCGGCCGCGTCGGACGTATTCTCCTGCGCAGCCTTTAAAATCGCGTCAATTGAGAATTCGTTATCCTTTTCCCGCATGACCGTAATCCTCCTTTATCTTTTCGTAAAAGCGGAAATTCCCTGCCGCTGGCGCGCGACCTCATACATCAGGATGCCGGCCGCGACCGACGCGTTCAGGGAGTTGATTTTTCCAAGCATGGGCATCGAAACCAGCCCGTCGCACTTGCGCTTGATGAGCGTGCCGAGGCCCTTCCCCTCCGACCCGATGACCAGCGCCACCGGCCCGGTCCAGTCGGTCTGACACCAGGGGCTTTCGCACATCTCCGCCCCGTAGATCCAGAGGCCGCGTTCCTTCAGCGCGTCAATTTCGGCCGCGAGGTTGGTCACCTTCGCCACCGGGAGATATTCCAGCGCGCCGCAGGCCGCCTTTGCCACGGCGGAGGTCAGCGTCGCCGCACGCCGCTTCGGGATGATCACCCCGTGCGCGCCGGCCGCCTCGGCCGTGCGGATAATGGCGCCGAGGTTGTGCGGATCCTCAATCTCGTCGCAAAGAAGAAGGAAGGGTGCCTCCCCCCGCGATTCGGCCAGGCGGAGCATATCCTCCACCGTGGCGTAGGCGTGCGCCGCCGCCATCAGGACGACCCCCTGATGGTTGCCGCCGCCGCTCAAAAAATCCAGCTTGGTCGCCGGAACCTCCTTCACCACGACGCCGCGCTGTACGCATTTGGCGACGATGGCCTGCACCGCGCCGGAGCTTCCGTGCGCGATGAACAGCTTGTCCAGCTCCCGACCGGAGCGCAGCGCCTCTGTCACTGCGTTTCGACCGATGATAACCGTATTGTCCGGCTGAT
>OLXV01000362.1_pt1 | contig 23517 bp, 24 predicted proteins | sample 1673481 | NCBI WGS metagenome assembly OLXV01 (sample SAMEA103958113, study PRJEB25191) | human gut metagenome
ACGGTGTTCCGTGATACGACTGTCTGCATGGGCAAGGACGGGCGGCCGCTGCGCGACTGCATCCTCTGGATGGATCAGCGCCGCGCCGAAAACCCGAAGCCGCTCCCGGCCGACCGCAAGGCCCTCTTCGCTCTCGCCGGGATGACGGAGACGATTGAAATGCTCCACCGCACCTCGGCCTGCAACTGGATCGCCGAGAACGAGCCGGAGCTCTGGAAGAAAACGGATAAGTACGTCTGCCTGTCCACGTATCTCAACTATCGCTTCACCGGCCGCATTGCCGACAGCAGTGCGAGCCTCATGGCGAAAATTCCCTATGACTACAAAAACCGCAAGTGGGACAAAAACGGCCTCACCCGCTGCGTATACGATATCCCGCAGGATAAGCTCTGCGAGATCTTACCCTCCGGCTCGGTCGTCGGCGGCGTGACGCCGGAGGCGTCGCGGCTGACCGGCATCCCGGCGGGGCTGCCGATGCTCGCCACCGGCTCGGACAAGGGCTGCGAGACGATCGGCCTTTCCGTCATCCGCGAGGATCAGGCGGCGCTCTCGTTCGGCACGAGCTGCACCGTGCAGTTCACGACCAGAAAGTACTTTGAACCGACGCCGTTCATGCCCGCGTACCCGGCGGTGCCGAACGACATGTATAACCCGGAAATTCAAATTCTGCGCGGCTACTGGATGCTCACCTGGTTCAAGCAGAACTTCGCCCAGGCGGAGGTCGAGGCGGCCAAGGCGCTCGGCTGCTCGGCGGAGGAAATATTGAACAAGCACCTCGGCGATATCCCCGCCGGGAGCGACGGTCTGCTCGTGCTGCCGCACTGGACGCCGGGCCTCTCCACGCCGAACACGCGCGGCGCGATGATCGGCTTTACCGACCACCACACGAAATACCACATGTACCGCGCCATCATCGAGGGTCTGAACTTTGCCCTCATGGACGGCATGTACGGCATGGAGCGCCGTTCCGGGCAGAAGATCCGCCATCTCTATCTCGGCGGCGGCGGCAGCCGCAGCGACGAGATCTGCCAGATCACGGCGAATATGTTCGGTCTTCCGGTCTCCCGCATCCAGACGCACGAATCCTGCGCGCTCGGCGCGGCCATCTGCTCGTTTGTATCGCTCGGGAAATTTACATCCTATGAGGACGCCATCGCCCACATGGTGCGGATCCGTGATACGTTCACGCCGGACGCGGAGGAGCATAAGCTCTATGATCGCATCTACCGCGAGGTCTACCGCCGGTACTACCGCGCCGTGACCCCGCTCCATAAGCTCCTCGGCGCGATCACGCGCAAGGAAAAATAAGAAAAACCGTTCTCTGCATGAAGCGCAGAGAACGGTTTTTCATTCATCGTATACGACCGGCGGGCGGTCGGGGTCGAGAACGCTGTCCACGTCGAAAAAGAGCTCGTTTAAAATATCGCGGTAATACGTCATCGAATAACCGCCGATCTCAATGCGCGACTGAAGCGCATAATTATCGTACAGCTCGTTGACCACATGGTCGTCCACGGTACAGTAGATATTGAACCCGGCATTGAGCACATGCTGCAATGCTTCGCCCGTCGCGCGGTAGCCGAAGGGGGCGAGAAAGAGGTTCGTTTCACCGATCCACGGCGACACGCGATCGACCCACTTGTTGATGTCGTAATAAATTTTATCGGGGATGCAGCCCGTGCCCCAGAAGCCGTACACGCCGGAGTTGTGCGTATAGCTGTGGCTGGCAAAGCTCCAGCCGTCGGCGCGCAGCGCGTCGGCGACTTTCTTGATCTCGGTCTGGTATGCGGGATCGTCATAACTCGGGTAGCCGAACGCTCCCTGAAACCCGGTGAGCGCGATCGTTCCCTTGTGCCCGTTCCACGAGAAGTCCGGGTGCTCGGCAACAAAAGCGTCCACAACGCCCATCACATCGCCGTCTGCGATGATGTCCACGCCGCCGGAGGGGTTCGGCACCTCGTAGAGCAGCGCACCGGCTTCATCGACGAAAAGCCGCCGCGCGTACCCGTCGCCGTAGGCATACGCCACATCGTCCACCGAGAGGATGAGCGGCATTTTCCCGGCGGGCAGCAGAATCTCCTTTCGCTGCATTCTGCCGTCTGTCATTTCGTAGCACTCGTTCAGATCGTAGAGCACATACCCGCGCTCGTAGAGCTGCGGCAGGATCTTTTCAAGCTCCGCCTTTTCCGAGAACCCGGCATTGTAGCCGCCCATCGGCGTTTCACGGTCGGTGAACACCATTTCGGGATAGACGATCAGACTGTGGAAGAAGATGTGCCGTATTTCGCCCTCGTAAGGGACGAGCGGCTCCGGCGTCGGCTCGGGTGTCGGCGTCGGCTCTGCGGTCGCGGTGGGGGAGGGCGTCGGCTCCGCGGTCGCCGTGGGCGACGGCGTCGGGAAAAAGATGTCGAGCGCGCTGCCGCTGCACCCGGCGAGGAGCGCCGCGCAGAGCAGCGCCGTGAGAAGGAAAAATATCTTTCGTTTCATCATGCTCTCATACTATCCGCCGGACCGGAAAATGTCAAGGCGCGAGAATTTCCCATTCCGTAGGAGAAGTTTAAAAAATCCCGTGATTGTACTTGATCTGTCCATACAGAATGAATGCCAGACCGACGGCGAGCCCCGGAAGAACGATGAACGAAACGGCAGCCTCATTCCGCAGGGAAACAAAAAACGCTGCGGTGAGCGAAATGCCGATGATGAGCGTTCCCGTGCCGACGGCGCGGCCGTATTTCGGGATGTCCTCTTCTCTGACGTTCCGGCGGTTGTAGGCGTGGATCGTGCGGATGTTCCCCTTTATATTCACCGCACCGATAACAGACGAAAGAATGCCCACAATGAGCAGCAGATAGTTTTCCATAACGGCCTCCTTAAAAATAAAACAGCTCTTCAAATTTCTTATCCAGAGCGATGCAGAGGACTAAGGCAAGCTTTGCCGTGGGATTGAATTGGCCCGTTTCAATGGAGCTGATCGTATTTCGTGATACGCCTACCATCTCCGCAAGCTGCGCCTGAGAAAGCGCCTTTTCCGTACGAGCCTCCTTCAGCCGGTTTCGGAGTTTCAGCTCATCGTTCATCCGCGCACCCCAACGAGCCGTACAGCGAAAAGAACAAGGAACAGGAGAAACATGGCAAAATACAAAATGGTGAGCGTAAGCTCCGTTTTCCTTTTCTTTTTTCGGTATGTCACCAGACTGTGCGTGCCGAGAATACTGAAATAAATGACCCAGGGACTGTAGAGCATCGTTCCGGTCGCCCAGACGAAGACCACGGACACCAGACAGCACACACATGCGCCGACACGCCCGGCAATATTCCCGGCCTGCTGTGCCGTTGCCGCTTCCGCAAGATCCCGGTTCTTGTTTTCCCGGCGGCTGATCGCCAGAATTTCTTCCTTTTCCATATCGATCCTCCTATGCCAAGTTTTCTTGTTATTATTATAGCAATGCCAAGTAAACTTGTCAACAGGAAACAATGCTCCTTGCCCGGCGCGGGGAATTGTGGTAGAATTCATATCCAATCTTTTGAAGGAGACACCACGCATGGATAAATTCACCCCCCTTCTTGCGAAGGAGTTTTCCCGCCGGGAGGAGCATATAGAGAACATCCTCCGTCTGCTCGACGAGGGCAACACCGTCCCGTTCATCGCGCGCTACCGCAAGGAGATGCACGGCACGACCGACGATCAGACCATCCGCGCCATCGCGGACAGGCTCGCGTATCTGCGTGGTCTCGACGAGCGCAAGGCCGCCGTCGTGAGCGCCATTGAAGCGCAGGGCAAGCTCACGGACGAGCTCTCCGCCGCCATCGAAAACGCGCAGACGCTCGCCGAGGTCGAGGATATTTACCGCCCCTACAAGCAGAAGCGCCGCACGCGCGCCACGATCGCGCGGGAAAAGGGACTTGCCCCGCTCGCGGAGCTGCTGCTCTCGCAGACGGTCACATCCGGCACACTGGAAGCGCTGGCCGCGCCGTATGTGAACGAAGAAAAAGGAGTTATGTCAACTGATGACGCGCTCGCCGGTGCGGGCGATATCATCGCCGAAACGATCTCGGACGATGCCGCCATCCGCGCCGCGCTCCGGCGGCTGTACCGCACGCGCGGCGTGCTCTGGGCAAAGGCCGCAACGGACGAGGACAGCGTGTACCGCCTGTACTATGACTACCGCGAGCCGGTGTCCAGGGTGCAGGGCCACCGCGTTCTCGCGGTGAATCGCGGCGAGCGGGAGGGAATGCTCAAGGCCGGCGTGGAGATCGAGGACGCGCTCGCCCTGCAGGAGATCCGCCGGGCGGTGTTCCGCGGCATCAGCATCTCAAATGCTTTCGTAAATGCCTGCTGTGAAGACGCTTGGCGGCGGCTCATTGAGCCGTCCGCGGAGCGGGAAATCCGCGGCGAGCTGACGGACGCGGCGGACGAGGCGGCCATCCGCGCCTTTGGACAGAATCTCCAGCCGCTGCTGATGCAGCCGCCGCTCCGGAACCGCGTCACGATGGGCTTTGACCCGGCATACCGCACCGGCTGCAAGATCGCCGTCGTGGACGAGACGGGCAAGGTGCTGGAAACCGGCGTTGTGTACCCCACGCCGCCGCACAACCGGAAGGACGAGGCGCGCAAAACTCTCACCGCCATGATCCGCCGCCACGGCGTTACCGCCATCGCCATCGGCAACGGAACGGCGTCCAAGGAATCGGAAATCTTTATCGCCGATATGATCCGCGACCTTCCCGGCGTGGCCTACATGGTCGTAAACGAGGCGGGGGCGAGCGTCTATTCGGCGTCCAAGCTCGGCGCGGAGGAGTTCCCGGACTATGACGTTTCGCTCCGCTCCGCGGTATCCATCGCGCGGCGCTTGCAGGACCCGCTCGCCGAGCTCGTGAAGATCGAGCCGAAGAGCATCGGCGTCGGGCAGTACCAGCACGATATGCCCCCCGCGCGGCTGGACGAAACGCTCCGCGGCGTAGTGGAGGACTGCGTAAACTCCGTTGGCGCCGATCTGAACACGGCGTCGGCGCCGCTCCTTTCCTATGTCGCCGGGCTCAACGACACGGCGGCGAAAAATATTGTCGCCTACCGCGAGACAAACGGGGCGTACCCGTCGCGCGCCGCGCTCAAAAAGGTGCCGCGTATCGGGCCGAAGGCGTTTGAGCAGTGCGCGGGCTTCCTGCGCGTGACGCAGGGGAAAAACGTTCTCGACGCGACCGGCGTCCATCCGGAGTCTTACGCCGCGGCGGAAAAGCTGCTCGCCCTGTGCGGCTATACGGAGGCAGATGTGCGCGCCCACCGCGTCGGAGAACTGCGTGAGCGCGTAAAGGCGCTCGGCGAGGAGAAAGCGGCGGCGCACTGCGGCGTCGGCGTGCCGACGCTCTCGGACATCGTGTCCGATCTGATGAAGCCCGGCCGCGACCCGCGCGACGAGCTTCCCGCGCCGCTGCTGCGCACCGATATTCTGGAGCTCAAGGATCTGAAGCCCGGCATGAAGCTGCGCGGTACGGTGCGCAATGTTGTGGACTTCGGCGCGTTCGTCGATATCGGCGTGCATCAGGACGGCCTTGTGCATATTTCGCGCCTTTCTGACAACTTTGTGAGAAAGCCCTCGGACGTCGTCCGCGTGGGCGACGTGGTGGATGTCGCCGTCGTCGAGGTGGACGCGGCGAAAAAGCGCATCGCGCTTTCAATGCTCGCTGCCGAAGTTGGCAGAAACTGACAGAAAAAAGTCAAAACTGTAACTTGCCCGAGCGCCCCGCGGCCCGTATACTTGATTTACATAAAAAACACTTTTTTCACTTATGTAAATCATGAAGGAGGCGCACCATGCGCATTACATACATCCGGCACAGCGCGTTTCTTGCAGAATGGGAGGATATTGTCTGTCTTTTTGACTATGCCGAGGGCGAGCTGCCGGAGATAGACCGCGATAAGCGTCTGTGCGTTTTCGCGAGCCACCATCATTCCGACCACTTCAATCCGGAGATATTTACCCGCTTTGCCGATCACCCGCGCCACACGTTCATTCTCTCGGACGATATACGCACCGTTCCTGCCGGGGAAAAGGCCCCGGTTGTCCGCACAGGGCCAAACTGCCGCCGCATCTTTCCGGGCGGAAAGAGGGGGGCGATGAGTGTTTCCACCATAGGCTCGACCGACTGCGGCGTTGCGTTCGTTGTAAACTATGCCGGAAAGACCGTATACCACGCGGGCGATCTCCACTGGTGGGCGTGGCCGGACGATACGCCGGAGGAGGAGCGCGATATGAAAAACCGCTACTTTGCCGAGATCGCCAAGCTCAACGGCGTCCGGCTGGATGCGGCGTTTCTTCCGCTCGACCCGCGGCTCGGCGCAAACTACTGGATGGGCTTTGACGCCATGATGCGCTCGGCGGACATCCGCAAGGCGTTCCCGATGCACATGTGGGAAAAGTATGAGTATATCCCCAAGTTCAAGGCGATGAGCGTAACGGAAGCCTACCGCGATAGGATCGCCGATATAACCGCGCCCAACCAGACATTCACGATCTGAAAGGAAGAAAAGCCATGCAGTTCGAAATGATCCATGAAAACTATAACGTCTGCGACCTTGCCGGCTCGCTTGCGTTTTACGAGAAAGCGCTCGGCCTGCACGAAAAGCGGCGCAAGGAAGCCGCCGACGGCTCGTACATCATCGTGTATGTCGGCAACGACGCTTCCGACTTTGAACTTGAGCTCACGTGGCTGCGCGACCATCCGCAGGCCTACGACATCGGCGAGGAAGAATTCCATCTCGCGTTCCGTGTGGACGATTTCGCCGCGGCGCACGCGCTCCACAGCGAAATGGGCTGCATCTGCTTTGAAAACGACGCCATGGGCATCTACTTCATCCAGGACCCGGACGGCTACTGGCTGGAGATCGTACCGACGAGATAAAATCTCCCGGCGAACACGGAGAAAACGTATGATTTATTTAGAAACGGAGAGGCTGTCTCTTCGGAATCTGGAGCTATCCGATGCGGAAAGCATCAGCGGATACCGAAACGACGAGGCATGCCGACGGTATCAGCGGTGGGAGGCCTTCACGCTTCCGGATATCGAGGCGTATATTGAGAAGTTTCAAAGCGATGTTTTCCTGTCAGACAAGCAGGAACAGCACTTTGGGATCGCCCAAAGAAACAGCTTGGAGCTTGTAGGCGAACTGGCGTACTTTTATAAGCCGGGGGACTGTATCACGCTGGGTATCACCGTTGCCCCTCGTTTCCAGAGAAATGGATATGCCTGCGAAATGCTGCGGGAAGTGATCCGTTCCGTCCGGGAAAAGTATCCGACACTGGATATTGTGGCGCTGATCGACAAAGACAATCGGAAAAGCCTGTGCCTTTTTGAAAAGCTGGGTTTTCGGCAGGAGTGCTACGCGGATTCGATTGCCTCTTTTGTTTATGTGCTCTCTGCATAGGAAAAGTCCGCGGCGAAAATACCGCGGGCTTTTCCTATTTCGGAAACTGTGCTATACTGAAAAAAACGCAGCAGGAGAATATTATGTCAACTAATACACTGTATCTCGGCTACCATGTATCCTCTGCCGGAGGGTATATGGCGATGGGGAAGCGCGCCGCGGCGCTCGGCGCGAACACGTTTGCCTTCTTTACGCGCAATCCGCGCGGCGGCGCGGCGGCCAAGGTGGAGGAAGCGGACGTCGCGGCGTTCCGCGCGTGGGCGGCCGAACAGGGCTTCGGCCCGCTTGTGGCGCACTCGCCCTATACGCTCAACCCGTGCAGCGACAAGCCATCGGTGCGCGACTTTGCCAAACGCGCCTTTACGGAAGATCTGGAGCGCATGGAGCTCACGCCCGGCTGCTTTTATAATTTCCATCCCGGCAGCCACGTCGGGCAGGGGACGGAGGCCGGGATCGAAATGATCGCGGAGCTTTTAAACGCGGTTCTCTCGCCGGACATGCACACAACGGTGCTTCTGGAGACGATGGCCGGAAAGGGCAGCGAGATCGGCGGAAAGTTTGAGGAGCTGCGCGAGATCATCGACCGTGTGGAGCTTAAAGACAAGCTCGGCGTCTGTCTCGACACGTGCCACATCTGGGACGGCGGCTACGATATCGTCTCCGACCCGGACGCGGTGTTTGCCGAGTTTGACCGCGTGATCGGTCTCGACCGGCTCAAGGCGGTACATCTCAACAACTCCCTCAACGGTCTCGGCAGCCATAAGGACCGCCATGCCAAAATCCTTGGGGGCGTTCTGCCGCCGGAGGCGCTGGTGCGCATCGTCTGCCACAAAGCCCTTGCCGGACGGCCGTTCATTCTCGAAACGCCGAATGACGATGCCGGGTACGCCGCGGAGATCGCGTGGCTGCGGGAACAGTGGGAGGCGCGCCATGAGTGATATCAAAGCGGTCCTCTGGGACGTGGACGGAACGCTTCTGGACTTTCTCGCCGCCGAGCGCGAGGCAATAAAGACTTGCTTTTCTCTCTTCGGTCTCGGCGAGTGTACCGATGAGATGATCGCGCAGTATTCCGCCATCAACGTCCGCTGGTGGCAGGCGCTCGAGCGCGGCGAGTATACGAAGCCGGAGATCCTGGTAGGGCGCTTTGCGGAGTTTTTCACCGCGCGCGGTATCGACACCGCCGTTGCCCCGGCGTTCAACGCGGAATACCAGCTCCGTCTCGGCGATACGATCAAGTTCTGCCCGCACGCGCTCGAAACCGTGCAGGCCCTCCGCGGCATAGCTGCGCAGTGCGCCGTGACGAACGGCACGAAGATCGCGCAGGACAAAAAGCTCGAGCGCTCGGGGCTTGATAAGCTGCTCGACCCGATCTTCATCTCTGAGGTCGTGGGGGCGGAAAAGCCTTCGCCGGCGTTCTTTGCCCCGGTGTTCGCGGCGTTTCCCGGCATAAAGCCGGAGGAGATGCTGATCGTCGGCGACTCACTCACGAGTGATATCCGCGGCGGCGTCAACGCCGGAATACAGACTTGCTGGTATAATCCCCGCGGCCACGCCGCGCCGCCGGAGCTCCGCATCGACTACACGGTCTCGGATATCGCCGAGGTGCTGCAAATCGTGGAAAAAAGCGCGCTGTGAATGGTGAAATTTGACCTATTGACTTTTCCGCGTCAAGTGGATAGAATCATCTGACTTTCAGATGATTTATCAGGAGGAAGCAAGGTTTCATGGAAACTGCAACGCTCAGAAAGGGCAAAATTTTCGGCCCGGCGAGCTTTTATAAAAAGGCTCTGCTCATCGCGCTGCCGGTCATGCTGCAGATGCTCATCCAGAACATGGTGTCGCTCATCGACAACTTCATGGTCTCGGGCCTCGGCGACGTGAAAATGTCCGGCGTCAATATCTCCGGGCAGATCCTCTTTGTTTTCATGGTGCTGCTCAATACGATCTGCACCGCGGGCGGCATCTTCATGTCGCAGTATTACGGCGCGGGCGATAAACGCGGTATGCGTCAGGCGCTGAGCTTCAAAGCGGTGCTCGCGGCGGCGGCGATCGTTCTGTATCTTCTTGTGTGCATGGTGTTCCCGCGGCAGGTACTCTCGCTCATGGTCGTCGGCAACTCCCAGGCGGACGCCATATTGGACGAGGCCGTGAAGTACATGTTCCTCATGGGCTTCAACGGTATTCCCATGGCCATTTCCACGATCTGCTCGTCGTCCCTGCGCGAGATCGGCCGGGTGCGTACGCCGCTTTACATCTCCGTTATTGCCACGCTCGTCAACACGTTTTTCAACTGGGTGCTGATCTACGGCAATCTCGGCGCGCCGCGGCTCGAGGTACAGGGCGCGGCCATCGCCACGATCATCGCGCGTCTCACGGAAATGACGATGTTTCTCATTTTCATTGCCGTCAAGCGCCCGCCGTTTTCCGCTACGCCGAAAGAGCTTGTGAGCGTAGATTTCCCGCTCTTCTTCCGCATGCTCAAAAAGGGCTCGATGGTGCTTGGCTCGGAAATGCTCTGGGTCATTTCCGAAACGGTCACGACCGCGCTTTACAATGGCCGCGGCGGCGCGGACGTCGTCTCCGGTATGGCGGCGAGCTTCGCCATCGCCAATCTCTTTTTCGTAGCGTTCAGCGGCATCACAACGGCGACCGGCGTTATCCTCGGCTCTACGCTCGGCAGCGGTGAACTGGACAAAGCCCGGCAGGAAAAGCGCTGGCTTATGACGGCGGGGGTCGTGTTCGGGTTCTTTATGATCTTTGTCGGATTGCTCACCGTTCCGCTCATCCCGGTGGTGTTCGGCCATTTGAGCGCAAGCGCCCAGAGCATCACGCGGCGGATGATCGTGCTCATGTCGCTCTTTATGCCGCCGTGGGTGTATATCAATGTCCAGCTTGCCGTGTCCCGCGCCGGAGGCGATACCGCCATGGGCCTATGGGTGGACGCCACAACGACGCTTCTTATGATCATCCCCGGCATCTTCCTTGTAGCGCGCTATACGACGATCGGCCCGGTGGCCATGTACGGCATGGTCAAGGCCGTGGACTTCGTGAAGATCACCATCGCGCACTTCATGCTCAAGCGCGAGCGCTGGGTGCGCAATCTCACGGACATTGTCCAGCCGGTAAAAACAACGGAATGATCCGAAAAACAATAAAGGCTCCCTTCACGTTTTTTTAACGTGAAGGGAGCCTTTTTCCGTATTTACAGCGATTCCACGAACGCGGCGATGCGCGTGTCGATCTGTCCGGCGTCGAGCTGGGAGTAATCGGTTTCCAGCGCCATATACGGTACGCCCAAACTGCGGCAGAGCTCGCGGAGAGAACGGCCTTCGATGAGATAGGTTACTCCTGCTTTTTACCTCTTCGGTTTTTCAGCCCGCGGCAAGCGAGGATCGCGCCCACGGCGCAGACCGCCGCCGCGATCCATGCCGTTGCCGGAGCGGAAAGAACATCGAGCAGACGCCCGGAGATGAGACTTGCGAGCACGCCGCCTATGGTCGTCATGCTGAAGGCAAGGCTTTGCCCCTTGGCGGCGTCGTCGTAGGGGACGATGAGCGTGACGTAGGCCACGATCGCGGGCGCGTACAGTGCATAGGACAGCACCTGAAGAGACTCCGCGGCAAAGAGCAGCGGGATGTTCGGCGCCGCGGCGATCGCGGCGGTCTTGAGCGCGAAGAAGATAAACGAAAACCGCAGCACGGCGGCGCAGCTCCTCCGGCGGAAAATGCGCGAGAAGAACAGCATCGTCGGCACCTCGAGCGCGGTGAGGAACGCGGTGAGATAGCCGAGCGTCTTGATACCGCCGCCGGCGTGCTCCACAAAGTTGATGAGAAACGTGGACGTGGTGTTGTGCGAGAAAAAGAGAAGCGCCATTCCGGCGAGCAGCAGACAGAAGCGGGGATTCTCCCGCAGAAATACGCCGAGCGAACGGCCCTGCGGCGCCGGTGCGGCATGGCCGGAGAGCAGCTTCCTGCGCAGCCGGAGGACGGAGCGCGAGAGCAGCGCGTTGGAAACGCCCTGCAGCGCGGTGACGGCGAGTCCGGCAATGGGGATGACGCGCACGCCAAAGCGCGTGACCCAAACGCCGAGCAGCATGGAAAGCACCATATACGCCGCCGACCCCATGCTGCGGGCAATGCCGTAGTTGACGGGGGATTCGTAATGCTCAAAATCGGCGCAGAGCTTCAGATTGAGTGTGTTCACCGCGAGAGTGAACGCCAGCAGCAGCGGGTAGCACAGCGTCGTAACGACGCCGCGCGCCGGGAAAAACAGCAGAAGGAGGAAGAAAGCCGCCTGAAGCGCCAGCACCGGCCAGAGCACATCCGCCGCGTTGAAGCGAGGGGAGGTGTCCACAAAGGAGGAGAGCCCTGTGCCGAGCAGAAAGCCGAGGACGCTTCCCAGCGCGAGCATGCTGCCGAGCTTTGTGTTGCTGTAGCCGAGAGCGCCGAGATAAACGGCGGCAAAGCTGCTGGAAAGGCAGAAGACCATCCAGAATCCTACCTGATTGAGCGAGTAATACGCCGTGATCCGCTTCGTGCTCACGCCGCGCCTCCTTTCGCTGTTGACGGTGATTCTATTATTCACAAAGGACACGCCGGTGTCAAGTATGCGTACCTGCACCGGCGTGTCATAATGATTCGGATTTTTATTTCGCGGCGGCGTAGATCTTTTCGATATCCGCGGCGTACAGCCGGACAAGACCGCCGATCCTGAGCGTGTCGTTCTGCGTGCATTTCACGGCCATTTCGTGCATCTGTGCCCCGGTAATATCGCCGAGACCGAGCTCGTGCAGATTCGACGGCATGCCGACCGAGCGGCAGAAGCTCTCGAACGCGGCGACGCCCGCGAGAGCGGTCTCCTCGGGGTCCGCGTAATTCATCTCGCAGCCCATGACCTCCACGGCAAAGCGCGTGAAGCGGGGGAGATTGGCGTGCATCACATACCGCGCCCAGCTGCCCCATACGGCGGCGAGACCGGCACCGTGCGCCACATCGAACATACCGCCGAGCTCGTGCTCGATCTTGTGCGTCGCCCAGTCCTGCACCTTGCCGACGCCCATAAGATTGTTGTGGGAAAGGCTGCCCGCCCACATGAGCTCGGCGCGCGCGTCGTAGTCGTTTGGCTCGGCGAGCGCCTTTTTGGTGTTCGCCATTACGGTTTTGAGCAGTCCCTCGCTCATGCGGTCGAGAAGCTCGGTGTGCTCGGTGTTGGAGAAATAGCGCTCCATCGTGTGCATCATAATGTCCACGCCGCCGCTGGCGGTCTGATACGGGGGCAGCGTGCAGGTGAGCGCGGGGTTCATAATGGCAAAGCGCGGGCGGGAGCATTCGTAGTTGACGCCCTTTTTGAGCCAGCCGTCCTCGTTGGTGATGACGCAGGAGTTGCTCGTCTCGCTGCCCGCGGCGGAGATCGTCAGCACGGCGCCGACGGGAGCGCACGCCTTCGCCGCAGCCTTGCCCATGAAGAGATCCCAGATATCAAATTCGGGATTGGCGAGCGCGTAGCCAATGGCCTTCGCCGTGTCGATCACGCTGCCGCCGCCGACGGCGAGCAGAAAGTCCGCGCCGGTCTCCTTCGCAAGAGCGATGCCCTCGCGCACGCGGCTGAGCCGGGGATTCGGCTGCACGCCGCCGAGCAGCTCGTAAGGGATACCCGCGGCCTTGAGCGAATCGGTGCAGCGGCCGAGCAGTCCCGAGCGCACGGCGCTGCCGCCGCCGTAAACGACGAGCGCGTGCGTGCCGCCGCATTCGCGGACAAGCTCACCGCAGCGGCTTTCGGTGTCGCGCCCGAAAACGACCTTCGTGGGAACGCAGTATTCAAAGTTCTGCATGATGAGTTCTTCCTTCCAGTGTATCTATGTAGGATTTTACGTCAAATGGGTCGAGCGGCGTATCGCGCCGCAGATAGAGCGGATGATGGGGATGACCCTTTACGGAGCGCTTGCCCGCCGTGAACCACTCCGCGCCAAGCTCCTCGCCGACGGCGATCATGTCCGAAACGCAGCGCGGGAGATACGGGCGCATTTCAATGATGTTGCCCCAGGCTGCCCATACCGCCGGGCGGCGGGGGAGAGAGGCTTCGAGAACGTACCGGAACGCCGCCATATTCTCCGCGTGCAGATGCTCATTGAGCGCGGCGTCCATGTCGTTCGGGCGCGTGGCGCGCTGGGCGTAGACATTGAACATGATAAAGCTGTCGTACCCGTTTGAGAGCGCGATGCGCTGCACGCTCTGGAGCGTCGGGTCGAGGGCGTCCGGCGCGGCGGTCGAGGGATTCACGCCGATGCAGATGAGCGGCTTTTCCCCGCGAGTGCCGAGAATGTATCGGTACTCGGTATAAAAATCCGGAACGTACAGCCAGCGCGCGGCGTCATAATCGCCGCGCTGTCCGCTCTTTTCCAGCGCTTCGCGGAACGGCAGCAGCTCGAGCGTATCGGTGTCGGCGGTCGGAATGTGCATGGAGAGGTCTCCTTATCTTTCGTTACTGCCGCAGCAGCGCGCGGCGCGCCTCGTGGTCAGGCATGACGGAGGCGATGAAGCGGTAAAAGGCCGCCGAGTGGTCGTGGTGGCGGATGTGCGCGAGCTCGTGCACGACGACATAGTCGATCGCCTCCTCGGGGTACTGCATCAGCCGCCACGAAAAGCTGATCGCGTTCCTGCCGCTGCAGCTGCCGAAGCGGGTGCGCGCGCCGTTGATCGTCACGCGCGTCGGGTGCACGCCCATGAGCGCGGCATAGTGCTCGATCTTCGGCGGAAGGATCGTTTTGGCCTTTTCGATGAGCGCGCGGCGCTGCGCTTCGTCCGGTTCGGGGTGCGCGGCCTGCCGCGCCGCGAACCGTTCATGCTCGCGCGCGAGCCACGCGCTCTCCTTTTCCACGATCCGGCGGATCTCTTCCTCCGACGTGCAATACGGCGCGCGAACGACGAGCCGCCCGTCTTTATCGAGCCGCAGCCCGACGGTCCTCCGGTTTGCGCGGATGACGGTGTAGCTTTCCATCAGTACCACGCCCACCCGAAGAGGAGAATTTTGATGAGCCATTGCCCGATAGTATAGTCGACCGTTACGGGGATCTCCTTCGTGACGAACCCGTCGCCGGAAACGCAGGTGAGAACGGTCTCGCCGCGCGCGCAGGCGCGCACCTCGCCGGTCGAGAGATCGACCGAGACAATGTTGATGTTCGTGTACCAGCGGACGGTCTTGTCGGAAGCGTCCTCCGGCGTGATCACGGCTTCGAGCGTCACGGTATCCTTATAGTGCAGCGTGAGCGCGTCCGGCAGTCCCTCTATGCCGCTCGCGGCGACGAGCATGGGGATGCTCTCCTCGCCGAGCAGCACACCGCAGTCAGCGCAGAAGCGCTGGCGCAGCCCCTCGCGGTCATACGTCGGCGCGGTGACGGTCATCCAGTCGCCGGAAACGTGCTTCGGCACGGCGCGTTTTTCCATTTCCGCGCCGCAGAGCGCGCAGCGAAGCGTTTCCTCGCCGTCTTCGGTCTCGGTAGGCGCTTTCGTTTCCGTCCACTCGCCGGGGGTGTGCTGCGGCGGCGTGAACGTGTCGTGGTAGGAATAGCCGCACACGGCGCAGGTGTGCTCGGTATAGCCGAAGGTATCGCAGTTCCCGGTGACCACCGTGTCGGTGTAGGACGGTTCAGCGCATTTTTCCGGCTTTACGGCGGCGGAGTAATCGAAGATCTCATTCCGCTGAAAATCGGCGGTGCATTCGGTGATGTTCGTCCAGGTGAGAAACTCTCCGGCAAACGCTTCGCAGTAGGCGCGCCGGTCGGCGTTATCCTCGAAAAACGTGATCTTGCCGGTCACGGCGCAGCCGGAGATCGTGCCGATGTCCACGGTCTTGTCGTACTGATAGAACATACCGACAAGTCCGCCGTTGTGCGCATAGCCGCGGCAGGCGGCGTAGCCGTCGATCGCGGCGGTGCAGCCGGTGAGTGTCGCGTTGCCGCAGGAGAGAATGCCGCCGAGAAACTCCTCGCAGCGGAGCGACGCAATGCTCTCATCGGAGAAAACGAGTGTGGAATCCGCGGAGCAGTTCGTATACGTTCCGCCGCCGAAGCCGACGAGCCCGCCGATACCGGCGATGCAGCGGTCGTGCTCATCGGCGGGTTCGCGCTGGCATGTCTCCGTGAGATCGATGCGGGCATCAAAAACGGAGACGTTTTCAAGCACCGTCTCAGGCGAAGCAAAGCCCGCGAGCGTTCCGGCGAACACATTCTCCGGCGTCTCCACGGCGATGTTCACGCCGCGCAGCGAAAGATCGCGGACCGAAGCGCCGCTGAGCACGGAGAAAAAGCCCGTGAGCGCGGTGTCGTAGGTCTTGTCGTTCCCGTCCACCGTCTCGGCGCGGTCTGCGCCGAGCGAGGAGACCGTGAGATTGTAAATGGTATGTCCGCCGCCGTTGAGTGTGCCGGAAAAGGCGATCGGCTGCCAGTCCACGCCGGTCATGTCGATGTCGGCGGTGAGAACAAAGTCGCCGTCCGGCTCTTCGCGCAGGAGCGAAAGTTCCTCCGCGGAGGATATTTCGCGGGGGGTGTCTGCCGCCGCAGCAGGGCAGAGCGCGAGCAGAAGCACGGCGCAAAGCGCGCCGGAAAGAAAGCGTTTAATGTTCATACGATGCCTCCTGTAATGCTGTCTAAGTATAGCACGCGCGTCAAATGTTTTGCAACTGCCGCCGCTATGCGATATAATGAAAAACCAGTAGGGACGGGGCTTCGCTCCGCCCGCGGACGATCGCATCTTTCTTATGGAGTTATGCAGACATGAAATACTATTTCGCCCCCATGGAGGGGATCACGACGCACGTTTTCCGCGCGGTCCATTCGCGCCGTTTTCCCGGCGCGGACCGGTACTATACGCCGTTTTTCTCCCCGACGTCCGATCATCTCTTTACGCCGCGGGAGCTGCGCGAGCTGACGCCGGAGACGCCCTGCGCCGCGCCGGTCGTGCCGCAGATCCTCTCCAAGTGCGCCGCGGACATCGTCTGGGCCGCCGAGGGGCTGCAAGACATGGGATATACGGTCTTTAACCTCAATCTCGGCTGCCCGTCGGCAACCGTGACGGCAAAGGGCAAGGGCGCGGGGCTTCTGCAAAAGCCGGACGCGCTCGACACGCTGCTCGCAGATGTGTTTGCCGCCTCGCCCGTTGCCGTGTCGCTCAAAAGCCGCATCGGGTATCTTGCGCCGGAGGAATTTCCGCGCCTTCTGTCGATCTACCGGCAATATGACGCGCAGGAGCTCATCCTCCATCCGCGCACGCGAAAGGAAATGTATTCCGGCGCGGTGCATATGGACGCCTTCGCGCTCGCCGCGGCGGGAAGCCCGTTCCCGGTCGTATACAACGGCGATCTCTTCACTGTGGAGGACATCCGCGCGCTTGAAGCCGCTCACCCGGAAACGGAGGCGGTCATGCTCGGCCGCGGCGCGGCGGCCGACCCCGCGCTGTTCCGCCGCCTGCGCGGCGGGGCGGCGGCCTCACGCGAGGAGCTGCGGCAGTTCCACGAGGAGCTGTACGAGGCGTACCGCGCCGAGCTCGGCGGCGTGAACGCCATGCGGAAAATGAAGGAGCTCTGGCACTATCTCGCAACGCTTTTCATCGGCGGAGACGAGCTCGCCAAAAAGATCGCCCGCACAAAGGACGTCTATAAATTCAATGACTATGTATCCGAAGCGCTCTCCAACCTGCCGCTCCGGAGCGGGGAATAGGAATCCAAAAGCTGCCGCGAACGAAAGCCACGGCAGCTTTTTTCAGAGAATATGAAACCTTTTGCTCCGCTTTTGCGACTTTAGGAGTGTAAGGAGGTGGGAAGCATGAACGACGCGGGCATCATCGATCTCTATTGGCAGCGCTCCGAGCGTGCCATCCCGGAAACGGAGAATGCCTACGGCCCGTACTGCCACACGGTGGCGTATAATCTCCTGCGGAATGCCGAGGACGCGGAGGAGAGCGTGAACGATACGTGGCTCGCGGCCTGGAACGCCATGCCGCCGGAGCGCCCGAACAGCCTGAAGGCGTTTCTCGGCCGGATCACGCGCAATATTTCCGTAACACGCCTGCGCCGCAGCGGAAGCCAAAAGCGCGGCGGCGGGGAAGCGAGCCTTGCGATCGACGAGCTCTCCGAGTGCCTGCCGGGAGGGAGCGACCCGGCGCGGACGGCGGAAAACCGCGAGCTTCTCCGGAGCATCGATGCGTTCCTCTCATTGCTTCCCAAACGTGAGCGGGTCATTTTCCTCGGACGGTACTTCTACGCGCTGACCGCGGAGGAGATCGCCGCGCGGCTCGGCATGAAGACCGCCGCGGTGAAAACCTCGCTGTACCGGACGCGGAAACGCCTGGCGCAAAAGCTGGAAGAGGAGGGATATTGAATGAACGGCGGAGATATTCTGTTTGACGCGCTGAACGGCGTATCCGACCGCTATGTTCTGGAAGCGGGGGATTTGCTCCGGATCGGCGAGGAAAAGCCGCACGGACGCGGAAAGGCAAAGCTCTGGAAAACGGCGCTGCTTGCCGCGGCGCTCGCGCTGCTGCTCGCTGCTGCGGCCTATGCTGCCGGGCTGCTGCACTGGAAGGATCAGACATATTCCATTGAGGGAACGAACCGCGTTATCGTTGTGCCGAACGGAATGCGCGGCACAAAAACATACGAAGGCACCGCCGCATGGTGGACGTGGGCCGCGGCGCAGCGGGAGACCTGGACAGAGCCCGACTGGAGCTTCACGCGCGGGGACGACGCTCTGCGCAAAACCTGCGAGACATACCGGGCGACGACGCCGGAGACCGCGGCAAAGCTGCGGGAGATCGCGGAGACCTACGGTCTTGAGCTTTATTCCGAGAGCTTCGCTCTGACCGGACGTGGCGAGCTGTATGACCGCAGCGGCATGCAGCCGTATGTAAAAGACGGTACCGACGAGCTGCAAAGCGGGTATATTTTTCCGGACGGTTCCTTTTATGCGGAGGGCTGTCTGGCATTCGGAGAGACGCGGCTTCCCGTGACACTCCAGCGCGTCTCGACCGGGGCGCTCTATCCCTTCGGCTTCCCTGCGCCCGCGGCGGAGTATACCGAGCGGGAATACCGAAGCGCACTCGGGCAGAGCGTGAATCTTGTCCTGTGGGAGAATGGGAGGCTGGAGATCTGGTATCTCTCCGAGGACGGCGAAATGTTCGCGGCGCTTCGCATGTACGAGTTTGACCGGCCGACGGCGCGGAAAATGCGTGCGCTCGGCGCGGAGAATGCCGGGGAGCTTGCGGAATTTCTTGCCGATCACATCGATTTCTCCGCGGTCTGCAAAAATAACGGCGCGGCAAGCGCCCTTGCGGAAGAAGCGCGTGTATCGTATGATCCGGACGCGGCGGCGCGGCTGGAAGCATTTTATGAAAGCAATGCATTCCACGCGGCACGGGAGTTTCAGAGCTTCTTTACGGAGAATTTTTACGGCGCGTGCTTCACCGGCGTGTACGGGCAGAGCAGCTACGAGGACATCAGCGCAAAGCTCTTGGAGCTTGCGGAGCGGTACGGCCTTCAGTATGCCAGCGACAAAACGAAGGAAGAAAACAAGGTCATCTACGATAACGGCGCGTTCTACGAGGAACGACCCCAGCCGGAGGCAGTGGGCAGCGGAAAATGGCTCGTACATTACATACCAAAGACCGCCCTGTACACCCGCATGACGCACTACACGGATTTTGCCGAGTATCGGAGAGTGTGGAGCTGCGAAACGGCATCGGGGCAGAGCATTGTGTGCGCGACGGACGGGCCGGAGAAGGTCAGCGGAAGCTACCTCTTTTATGAAACGGACAGCGCCTATGTTCTTGTCAACGTCGGCGTGAGCGACGCCTCGCTTATGGAGAAAGCTGCCGAGACGATCGACTGGACGGCGTTTGATAAGGAAGGAGACGGGAAATGAAACGGATCATCGTTTTTCTGCTGCTGGCGGCGCTGCTGCTCGGCGGCTGCGGCACGCGGACGCCGGAGACAGAAGCGCGCGAAGCGCAGAGCACAAGTACCGCCGCGCCGGGCACGGAGACGCGCGACTGGTCGGAGCCGAACGCGGTGGACGACGGCTACTCTTTCCGGCACGATCCGGCGGCATACTATGAGGAGACCGGCGACGATTCCGGCCTCTTCGGTCTGATAGAGAAGACCCTTCTCCCGGAATACGTAGACCGCTGGGTGGACGGCGGGGAGATTTTGCGGACGGAGTTTCATGGCCTGAGCAGCGGCGGAAACCAGAGCGGCGCTTATTACGGCTGGATCGCCTTTACCGGTATGCCGAAAACCGAGCTCGGCTGGCGCACGGCGGACTTCAACGGGACTAAATGCTACTGCCGCAGTATCTTTATCCGTGAACTGCCCAACGGGGACAATACATACACCATTGTTGCGGCCAAAAGCTGGCCCATGGACGTTGTCCTTGTCAACGATACCGTCGCCGCCATTGGGATCGAAGACCTGTTTTCCGGCCGCGCCCTTCCGACGCTCGCGAGCGCGGAGCTGTACGTTCCGCAGCTCGGAAAAAGCTTTGTTATGACGGAGGAGACGGCGCTCCGCTCGCTCGAAAAGGCGCTCTCCAAGGAGGCGGACACCGTGCACATAACTCCCACGGGAGCCGATTTCGGCGAACAGGAAACTCTCTGCCCGCTCTACCTGCGCTTTACCAACGGGAGACGCGCGCTTCTCTTCACCGCCGGGGACGGCGCGGACGGCTGCGCCGACGGGTCACTGCTGCCATGCGCAGTGTTCGGCGGAGAGAGCGTATTTGAGCGCTTCGGCGTGCCGCTCGAAGCCGCGGGCTATACCCATAATGCCGACGGCACTACCACCGTGATCAATTCGATGGGCGGCGGTGCTTCCGACGGCATGACGAGCACGGCGCGCTACGATGCGCAGGGGCGGCTGGTGTATTGGGAACGGGCTTGGACGTGGGCCAATCGGGACGATACGGATGTCCACATCGAGACGGTTTCCTACCGCGAGGACGGGAAAATCGCTTCCACATTGGGACGCTCGCATTTCGGCCAGAGCGACGAATATACAACGCTCACGACGTACATTTATAATGAGCGCGGCGATCTGACGCGCATCAACGTGGAATACGATCCGACGGATATTTTCGGCCCCGGATACTACCGGGAGCTGCGCTACGATGAGCAGAACCGCCTCGTCGCCTATGTGTTCCACTATGCCGACGGCAGGGAAGGCCTGCCGAGCGGCAACACCTATTTCTGGTACACGGAGGATGGGCAGCGCTGCTACTACCACGTGGACACGAACGGCAATCTTGTCGGCGGGCCAGATGGTACGTCGGGCGATAATCCCGCCCGCCGGTAATGCGGACACCCCCAAAACAATAAGACAGAGCCTGCGGCTCACCATGGGCCGCAGGCTCTGTTTCTGTCATTTATTCTTCCAGCGCTTCGCACACGGGCTGCCACGCATTGATGAGCGCGTCGAGTGAGCGCGCGGCGTTTGCAGGGCTCGTGGAGGGAAGGACGGCGTCCTCCCGCCCGGTGAGCGGGTAGATATACTTCCGGTACAGCCGGTGGGCCGTTCCGCCGTTCGTGAAGATCTGCCGGATGGAGGCCGTTTCCAGGATGGGTGTAAGGTTGTTCGGCACGGCGTTTCGGATGGAGGCGTCGGACGAGCCCGTGATTTCGCATGAGGCGATCACGTCCCAGAGCGCGATGCGGTGGGCAAGGAGAAAGTCTTGCTTTTCCTCGACTGTCTGCGGAACGCTCGTGCCGAGCAGCGCCGCGAGCACCCGCCAGAAGCGGTTTTGCGGATGCCCGTAAAAGAACATCTGCTCGCGGGACTTTACCGAGGGAAACGAGCCGAGGATCAGAATGCGCGAATCCGGCGCATAGATCGCCGGGAAGGGATGGCGCAGCGATTCCATTTCCATTTTAATCACCTCCGGCGCGGCAATTATCCATAAGAGTATATAACCGCACCGGCGCCTTTGCAAGAGAAATGCTTTAGCCGTGCCCCTCGGCGGCGATCATGCGCATGGCGCTGCTCGGCGCTTCCGGCTGCGGCAAGAGCGTAACGCTCAAATGCATTGCCGGGATCATGACGCCGGACAGGGGACACATCATCCTCGACGGCGAAACGCTCTTCGACAGCGAAAAGCACATCGATCTCCCGCCGCAGAAGCGGCGGGTAGGGTATCTCTTCCAGCAGTACGCTCTCTTTCCGAACATGACGGTGCTGCAGAACATCCGGTGCGGCATCCGCTCCGGCAGCTGTGCCGGAAAACGCGGCACCCGGCGAGAGAACGACCGCAGCGTTCAACATCCTCGCGGGCAAATGCCTGTGCTACAAGTGAAAGTGAAATAGCAAGAGGGACGGTTTTCGCTGATATATTCGCGGATCGAGCGTTTACACCTTCAGTATGAAATGGCTTTTGTGAAAGTCCAGAAGTCCTTCGCTGCGCATTTTGCCAAGTTCCAGCGAGAGACCGCTGCGCTCCACCGCAAGGTAATCCGCGAGCTGCTGGCGGGAAAAGGGAATGTCAAATTCATACGTCCCGAGCCGCTGCGCCTCGGCGGAGAAGTAGGACATCAGCTTGGCGCGCGTCGTGCGCTGCCCCATATGCGTGAGCTTTTCGCCGAAGCGCAGGTTTTTCTCGGCAAGCTCGCCGAGAAGATTCCGGATGATGCGGCTGTGGTGCTCACAGGCGGACGGACACACATTCAAAACGCGCTTTACGTTCAGGAACATTGCCGTGACGGGCGTTTCGGCGAGCACGCTTACATTCAGCAGCGAGCCGGGCGCGCAGGCATACGCGGCGGCAAACGACTGTCCCGGCCCCGCTTTGGAGAGAATGTTGCGGTTGCCCCAAATATCCTCCTGCACGACAAGAACGCTGCCCGAGAGCACAAGACCGATCGACTCGGCCGTATCACCGGTGCGGAGCAGAAAGGTGTCCTTCGGAAAGCGTTCTTCTCTCGTCTCCAGACAGGAGAGCATGGCCGCAAGCTCCGTCTCGGAAATGCCCGAAAAAAGCGAAGACGACCGGATAACTGGCAAAAATTCTTTCATAAAAACTTCTTTCGTTGAAAATTCAACAGACTTGTTGAAAGTATTATACTACAATCCAGACGTAAAATACAAGGAGGGCACAAAAATGAAAAGAAGGATCATTGAGATCGACCGGGATAAATGCAACGGCTGCGGCGCGTGTGCCGCAGCGTGCCACGAGGGGGCTATCGCTATGGTAAACGGCAAGGCGCAGCTCATGCGCGACGATTACTGCGACGGTCTGGGCGACTGCCTGCCCGCCTGTCCCACCGGCGCGATCTCCTTCGTAGAGCGTGAAGCCGCCGCTTACGATGAGCAGGCGGTGCTCGCCAATAAGCAGAAGAAAATGCAGCAGCAGGGGATGAGCCTTCACGGCGGCTGCCCCGGAACGCGGATGAGAACCTTCCGACACGAGACGGCGTCCGGCACCGAGCCTGCCCCGTCTGCGGCGCAGAGCCGCCTTTCCCAGTGGCCGGTGCAGATCAAGCTCGTACCGGTGCGTGCGCCGTTTTTTGATGGGGCCAAGCTGCTCATCGCCGCGGACTGCACGGCGTATGCCTATGCCGCCTTTCACGAGCGGTTTATCAAGGGACACATCACCCTTGTGGGCTGCCCGAAGCTCGACAGCGTGGACTATTCCGAAAAGCTCACCGAGATCATCCGGAGCAATGATATAAAAAGCGTGACCGTTGTCCGCATGGAGGTCCCTTGCTGCGGCGGACTGGAGCACGCGGCGAAGACCGCCTTGCAGCAGAGCGGAAAATTCATCCCGTGGCAGGTCGTGACGATCTCCACGGACGGCAGGATCCTTGACTGAGAGATGGATAAAAGAGTGCAGATTGCCTGAACATCACTTACAGACAGAACGGCGATTATCTTATCCCGAACATCGTTATCCGCAAGACCAAGCCCCTCGGACACTACGGCAGACTTCGCAAGGCGTATCTGGAAATGCACCGCCCGATACTGTTCAATGAACTGGTGCTATCCGACAAGCTCTTTGAACATTGTGCCGAGATTGACGAAGCGGCACGAAACCGCATGGAGCTGATCGTGCGGTCACTGGCAGA
>OLXV01000368.1_pt1 | contig 23325 bp, 23 predicted proteins | sample 1673481 | NCBI WGS metagenome assembly OLXV01 (sample SAMEA103958113, study PRJEB25191) | human gut metagenome
GCATTACATGGGTAAATATTGAAAATGTCGGCGCAGGAGCAACCGACACAGATAAGAATCAAGTATGTATATGGTATCGCCAGGTGACCACGGTTACAAGCGAGGTTACTACGGAAATAGTTGACTGGGGCCCGATAAAATATGCTGCGAATCAATGTCTGCTTGATTTCGCGGTAAAATACGACGGTACTGAGAATAGAATACCGAATAGTTTCCCCGCAACGGGTAAGACCATTGGGTTTGATTGCCCGACTAATCAAGCTGTACCGCTCAGCAATGGTTATGTTGTGAAAGATACCGATGGTACATATTACCGTACTGTTTACGGTATTGCCGGTGTAGAAACCGCGGAATATGAGGTTTACATGATAACCCTCACTCCGAGCAGTGATAGCCACACTGCGTATATCAACAATGGTTCAACACAGGCCAACTATAAATATAAAGGCACGGAAAAAATAGCATGGGCCAAGACTGAGGCCGATGCCAACAGCACCGAGCTTAACAAAATGCCCAATGTGAAATACGGTGGCGAGCCGTTCCTCGAATCCGTTAAGATATATCAGTATCAAGGTCTGTTGGTGACGTATTATCTGCGCGCCAAGCAAACCCCTGATAGCTTGACGGTGCATTACGCAATACAAGGCAGCGAAACGGCGTTCTATGAATACAACATAGCCGTTAACCAAGGCACAACCTTTGATTCCGGTATAGCTCTTAATCCCCAAGATGATGATACTGTTGGCGGGCCGCTGCTTAACGGAGAGGTGATAAACAGCAATAACGAAACGATAACCGTATCCTCGGAACTTGCCACGCTGCAGGGTCTTGAACCGCAGTATCGCTATTCCAAGTACAAAATTGTTGACTTTAGAAAAGATGATAAGAATGTATGGATATACTATACGTTCACACGCGAGCACACGTATGTTATCGATTTCGGCCTGCCGCTGAAGATTAAGTTTAGCGACTTTGGCGTAACGAATGATGCAGACATAAAAACAGTGTCTCTTTGGGAAAAAGAGACAGTACTCGAAAACAAAGGACTGTATGGCACGGCCAAGGTTATTATGAATGACACCGAGGGTAAGTACGTCCTGTACACACTGGATAAGCCGCTTGACAAGAACATAACCATACCGCTGTATGTAAAGTTTAGTCAAAAAGGGGATAATGACAAACCGCAGCTGTTCACCGCTAACATCATCCCCGCCACGAACGTCTACTACGAGGACAGCTTTGCGAAGTTTAGCCATGGCGCAGGCGCAGCAAAGAATGCAACGTGGACAACTGATGGCACTACCCGGACGGACAATCAGGCTCTCGAAACCCTTGGTCAGGCTAATCACAACCCCTATGGCTACGACCCTGCGTATCAGAATAGCACCATGTTCTCCATGGGCAGCGCGCGCAAGGTGACCGTGACCAGCGACATGGTAACCAACTGGAACGACACCACTTCGGCTTGGCCGACGGCGCAGTTTACCTTCAAGGGCACCGGGTTTGATATCATCAGCTTGACGGATAATACGTCGGGTGCGATATTTGTGGATGTGGTCAATGCTAAGACTGGCGTAAAGGCAAAGAGTCTGTTCGTAAATAACTATTACGGTTATAAATATAACGAGGCAACCCAGACGTGGGAGACCGTGCAAACAGGAAACAATGCATTGTACCAGATACCGGTAATAGCGGTACGCGATCTTGGATACGATAAGTGTTGCGTACAATACGTTCTTTGACAAGACTACAAAGCAAGAGTACAGCTTCTGGCTTGACGCCGTGCGCGTGTACGACCCGATGGGCAAGGATAATGCTATCTATAATACGGGGAACGAGAAGGAAGGCTATCCGCAGTACATCAAGCTGCGCAGTGAGTTGATTAAACTGGGCGAAAGTGCAGCGGGTGCTCTGTTCATCGATGGTAAGGAGAACGCTAATATAAGCGAATATGCCAACTATGGCCCGAACAACGAGGTATATCTTGCCAACGGTCAGGCGATAACGTTTAAGCTTGAGGGCAATGATTTGAGCAAGATTGCTACCGTGCAGATTGGCGCGAAGGCTCCGAATGGTAATGCCAAGCTTGTAGTAAATAGTAAGGAAGTAAAAGAACTTGGAACCGCTACCGAGATGTATTATACCATTGAACGGAGTGGTGATAATACATTCACAATTTCCAATACAGGAAATGGCATACTTTCGCTGACCAACCTGAAGATAACCTACACAGAAAAAGGCAACGTAAGCCTTGGCGCGATGAATGAGACGGAACAAACTGCATCCGTAATGGCGGTTCGTGCGCTGTTTGCGCCCGCGCCGATAGAGCCGGAGCCCGAGCCGGAGCCTGAAAAGACATTTGAGCCGGAGCGGTTCGAGGCAAGCTGGAGCAGGAACGTTATGCAGGGCAGGAAGGCCACGCTTACCGTTAAGACCTCCGAGGACGTGGAAGCCATTACCGTGGACGGCCAGACCATAAGGAGCTACCGCACCCGTACCGAGCGCGTGGGCTTCGGCCGCCGCGCGAAGCGCATAACGTACAGGGAGTTCACTTACAGCATGGTGGCTCAGGAATCCGCGGACTTCAGCGTGACCGCCATCAATGCGGAAGGCACCGAGAGCGAAGCCATCACCGCGCGGCTTACCGTTAAAACCCGTCCCAACAGCTTGCGCGATATGTGGGATTGGTTCAAGGGTTGGTTTTAAGGAAAGGGGTGAAAAACATGAAAAAACAATATGTTAAGCCCGAATTATACCTCGAGAACTTTGAGTTGAGTACGAGCATAGCGGCATGTACCTATCCCACGCATACACCTTCGGGTGGAACATGTAGCGTTGATGCTGGTAATGGACTTAAAGCATTTACTTCGGATATGGGGGAATGTAATTATCATCCACAAGATGGTGAATCAGGTTGCTATCATCAGCCAACAGAAGCAACTAAGCTCTTCAATTCATAATTAACCGACACGAGTACAAGTGCCCTGCCCGCATAGGGCGGGGCGCTTTTTGACGGAAAGGAGTATGCCATGAAAAAAACTGCAATTATACTGCTTGCGCTTGCGCTGGCGGCGCTTATGCTTGCGGGCTGCACGGGCGGCGGGGACGACCTGAGCGACGCGGTGGAGATACCGCCCGAAACCACGCCCGCAGCAAGCAGCGGCGGCGATATGCAAAACGATAACGCTGCGCAAAACGGCGGCAGCAGCGGCAATACCGCCGAATACGGGCTGGAAATAAAGGGCATAAGCAAATACGCGGGGCTGTTTGTTGAGGACGGCACGGACGAAACCGTGTCCGACGTATGCGCCGTAACGGTGCGCAACAATGCGGAAAAAACGGTGCAGTATGCGCATTTGACCGTTACCATAGGCGAAACGGCATATGAGTTTGACGTAACCACCCTGCCGCCCGATGCGGAGGTTCAGCTCCTTGAGCTTACCCGCCGGCCCATGCCCGAAAGCACGGATGGATACACGGCCTTGGTAACTATGTATGCCGCGTTTGACGCCGAACCGGGCATGAATGCTGACGCGCTGGAGATAACCACGCAGGATACGGCAATCACCGTAAAGAACATTTCCGATAAGGACATGGGGCAGGTTTATGTATACTATAAGGTGGCGTATGGCGAGCTGTACCTTGGCGGCATAACTTACCGCGTGAGCGTGAACGGCCTTGCCGCAGGGCAAAGCACAACCTGCTACGCCGGACACTACTCAACCGAATACAGCAAGCTGATGTTCGCCACGTATGAACACTGAACGCTTCACCTTCGGCGGGGTAACACTTGAAGTGCGCGGGCAGGACGCATGGACGGTATCCAAGGCCAGCGCCCGCTTCCATGCGGAGGACGGCGCGGAAACGAACCATGTAATATCCGTTGAATTCTGCGAAACAGCACCGTCAGCGCCTCAAAACGCGGCAAAAAGCGGCCCTGTAAGCCGCTGGCGCGAAGGGGATGCGCTGCATACGCTCAGGGTATACGGCGCAAGGCAGTTTTCGTATGCCGTGCGCACGCAGGGGCAAACGCGCCTTGTGTTCGGCGAAGGCTACCGCAGCACCATGTATTCACAGGCTATACTTGAATCCGCCGATATGTTCGATATTCTGGCGGGCTATGGCCAGCTTGTGCTGCATTCGTCCTATGTGCTGCCGCCAAACGGTAAAGCCGTGCTTTTCAGCGGCCCCAGCGGCATAGGCAAAAGCACGCAGGCCGCGCTGTGGCAGCAGTATGCCGGCGCGGATGTTATAAACGGGGACAGGACGCTCATCCACACGGATGACCTTACCGCGCACGGCGTGTTCTATTCCGGCACGTCGGGCATATGCAAAAACGCCTCAGCGCCTATTCGGGCGATAGTGCTGCTTGATAAGGCTGATGAAAATACGCTGCGCCGTGCGGGGGCAAAGGAGGCCTTTGCCGCTGTGCTGAGCCAATGCTCATATTATCAATGGGATGCGGAGTCGGCAATACATATGACGGATTTGGTAGCTGGGCTGGTGCAGCGCGCGGATGTATATCGGCTTAGCTGCCGCGCTGACGAAGAGGCGGTGCGGCTGCTGCAAAACGAATTGTTTGGGGGATAAAATGGAAAATAACAGCGCAGAACCGCGCCTATCATCATATCTTCATGCAAAGGCCTGCCGGGCGGGAACGCCGCTTGCGGGCAATTTTGAGCTTACGCCGCGGTGTAATTTCAACTGCAAAATGTGCTATGTTCACCTGAGCGAGGCGGAGCAGAAGCGGCGCGGCGCGGAGCTGAGCGCGGACGAATGGCTGAGCATTGCGGAAACGGCGCGCTCACAGGGCATGCTGTTCCTGCTGCTCACGGGCGGGGAGCCGCTGATAAGGCCGGATTTTAGATATATTCTGAGCGAGCTGAAAAAGATGGGCCTAATGGTGAGCATAAACAGCAACGCTTCGCTTATAGATAAGGACATGCTGGACTTTTTCCGCCATGAGCCGCCGTTCAGGTTCAACATAACCCTATACGGCGCAAGCGGGGACGCATACGAGCGGCTTTGCGGCAGCAATGCGTTCGATAGGGTGGTTGATAACATACAGGCGCTGAAGGATATAGGCATCGGCGTGAAGCTGAACGTATCGCTTACGCAGTACAATGCGGCGGACATGCAGCGCATTTATGAAATTGCCGAATCGCTCGGCACGCCCATGCAGCTTGCAACGTATATGTTCCCGCCCATACGGCGCGACACAGCCATGGTTGGCGAGAACGATCGCTTCAGCGCGGAGGATGCCGCCATGTACAGCGTAATGTGGGACAGAATGCGCTTTAGCGAAGAGCAGTTCCGCGCGCGGGCGGAGGCCATGCGCCGCGGCATAAGCGTGAGCGAGAATACGGACTGCGAAGGCACCCCGGGCGAAGGCATAATGTGCCGCGCGGGCAGGAGCGCATTCTGGATAAACTGGCAGGGCGTAATGACCCCCTGCGGCATGATGACCGAACCCGTGGCAAGCGTGAAGGAGCTTGGGTTCAGCGCAGCATGGGAGGCTACAAAGGCGGCAACGGCACAAATACGCCTGCCGGCGGAGTGCGCCGTATGCGGATATAAGCATGCGTGCCATGCCTGCGCCGCCATGTGCGTAACGGAAACGGGGCATTTTAACGTTAAGCCGGAATATGTGTGCCGCATGACGCACGAAACGGTTCGGCTTACATTGGAGGAGGAAAGCAAATGAAAATACTGAAACGGCTTATTAAGCGAAACATTGCGGGCGATATCATACTGGTACCCGTAGGGGATGCATCGCTTGAAATAAAGGGGCTTATAACGCTGAACGAAACAGGAGAGTTCCTGTGGGACGCGCTTGAAAAGGCGGAAAACGAAAGCGCGCTTGCGGCCATGCTTGCCGCGGAATATGATGTTGATACGGCAACGGCTGAGGCCGATACAAAAGTTTTTTTGCAAAAACTGAAAGAATTAGGTATAATCGAATAGTAAAATAAAACTACCGACGGAGTGGGGGATCTTGACGGGAGTATATTGTGTTTTTTGCAGAACCGGTTTTGAAGCGGGCATAGAGTCCCGCCTTAAGCGGCGCGGTTACGCTACGCTGGTTCCGAAAATAAAAAAGTTTAAGCCGAGCGGAGGAAAGCTGGTTGAAAAAGAACTGTGCCTTCTGCCTGGCTATGTGTTCTTTGAAACGGACGAAAAAGAGCTTGACGTACGCTCGATAAACACGCTGCAAAATGCCATAAAGCTGCTGCAGTATGACGACGGCGAATATCGCCTGCGTGGTGCCGATTTGGACTTTGTTGACTGGATACGGCGGCACGCTGGCACGATAGAGCCGACAAAGGTAATAAAGGAAGGGACAAAGATATGCTTTGTGGAAGGCCCGCTGTGCGAGCTTAACGGGCGCGTGCTTAAGGTAAACAAAAGCCGCAGACAGGTGCAGATAGAACTGAACAATGCCGACGGCCTGTTGAGCACGATTTGGTGCGCTATTGAATACGTTGAACCGGAGCAGCCTATTGAATGACTACTCCAGTCTTTTTTATCTTTGACTATGCCACATTATAAGGAAGGCTATGCCGAAATTGAGCACAGTAAGCGCTGGCATACCAAGCTTGAATGAGGTATGCAGCGTTTTATGATGGAATACCTTCATGCCAAGCACTCCGCCTATTCCGCCGCCAAGTGCAGCCACTGTGAAAAGCGACTTTTCGCTTATGCGGCGCGCACTCTGCTTGGCCTTTGCTTTATCTATGCCCATCATAAGGAACAGTATAAGGCTCATTATGCCAAGATATGTGATGATGATTGTGAACAGAGTTTTTTCGTCCATATTATTCATCCTCGCCGTTATCGTCTGATTTATTTGCGTTGTTTGGACACTCGCGGCAAAAGCGCGGCGCCTTCGGGGAGGAAACAATATCAAGCACGTCGCGCGGCGGCAGGCGGAGATTGTCCCACATGCCGTATTTTTCCGTGTCTGCAATTGCGTTCATTATGCGTTCCTCTGCGTCCGGTATAAGGCCGGTAAAGAAGCGCATCACCTGCTTCATTTCCTCTCGCTTGGTATGGCCTGCGGCGGGGCAGTTTGGCTTGCGTATTGGCAGCTCCAGCCGCGTGGCAATGCTGAGAGCCTGCTTTTCCGGCAGGAATACCATCGGGCGGATAACGGTAACGTCCTTGCGGCCAAGGTATGTTACCGGACCGAAGGTATTTAGCCTGCTTTCGTAAAGAAGACTCATGAAGAAGGTTTCTATAACGTCGTCTCGGTTGTGGCCAAGGGCTACAAGATTGCAGCCGCGTTCCTTGGCAGCATCGTTCAGCGCACCGCGCCTAAGCTTTGCGCAAAGGGCGCAAGGGTGGCTTTCCTTACGTATGTTGAACACAACATCCCCAATGTCGGTTTTTATAATGTCAAACGGCACGTCTATGCTGCGCGCAAATTCCTCTACCGGGGCAAGATCCTGATCGGTAAGCCCAAGATCGAGCATCACGCCGCATACGTCAAAATGCCTGTAACAAAACCGCTGATACAGCTTTAATCCATACAGCAGCAGAAGGCTGTCTTTTCCGCCTGATACGCCAACACATATTTTATCTCCTTCGCGTATCATATTGTATCTTTCGTCCGCGCGGCGGATGCAGCCCAAAACTCTTTTCATGTCCTTAGTTCCTTTTTTGTCGCTCATTTTTGCAGTATACCATAATTCGGCCCCGAAAAGAACATATAAAATGTATTTATGTATTTAAGGTGAAATTGTATAAACCGCTATTGCCCAAACGCATGAAAAAAGGTTATAATAATACATGACCATTTCAGTAGCGTTATTGAACGCAGAGGGAGGCTCAACTTGATAAAGGTAATCTTTGGCGAAACCGGCGCGGGCAAGACCAAGCGCATAATTGACATTGCTAACGAAACGCTTAAAACGGCTAACGGCAGCATAGTGTTCATCGATAACGACAGCCAGTATATGTTTGGCTTGAAGCATGATATCCGCTTTGTGGATGCTTCGGAATATCATATAGACAGCCCCAAGATGTTCTTCGGCTTCGTTTCCGGCATTGCGGCGCAGGATTTCGATTTGGAATACCTTTTTGTTGACGGTTTTATGAAAATAGTCCATCATCCGCTGGATACCCTTGAGGATCTGTTCAAGGAGATGGCAGCGTTTGCCGAGCGCCGCAAAGTCAAGCTGGTGCTTAGCATAACCGGCAGCGTAAATGATGCGCCCGCGTTCCTTAAGCCCTATATAGACGAAGAATAATTATTCATGCCGTTGCGGCGGCGCATAAGCTGCGCTGCCGTGCGGCGTTTGTGTGCGCAATTTATGTTGCATTGCGCGCTGAATTATGATAGAATACAACTTGCGCCGGAATGATGGAATTGGCAGACGTGACGGACTCAAAATCCGTTGTTGGCGACAACGTGTGGGTTCGAGTCCCACTTCCGGCACCAAACCAATATAATCCGAACCAAATCTTCTTAATCGGAGATGGGTTCGGATTATTTGTTTTCTTCGAGAAGTTCGAGGATACGCATTTCAGAAACGGCGTGGTCAAGCGTCCCGAATCCAAGCCAAGAGGGCCGAGAAAACCAAAGCTGGTAAAGGAGGACGAGCATGAAAACCATCAAGAGTTGTGAATTCAACATGGACACTGGCTGTGTAGAGCTGCGGTTTCAGGACGGCAGCATGATCTCCATCGACTGCACTGCCGTGGAGAACGAGGTGGCGGACAACCGCTTCCAGCGGTCGGAGTTGGACTATCTCATCTACAACGACCCGCTGGCTTATGCAGACCTCATTCTGAACGGCGACGTCGAGGCGTATCTGAACGCCGTCACGGAGTACAAGCCCTATGAAAACTGAACAAACGCACAAAAGGGGATGGCGGTCTGCCATCCCCTTTGCCATGCTGTTTTAGGAGCATATATCCCTTGGATTTGTCTTATATCTATCGTCAGGCGACGTTCTCGCCGTTGCTGTCCTTGTCTGTTTTTGCCCCGTCCCGCGCCGCCTTCCATTCGGCAAATTCCCGTTGCCCTTCCTCACTCTCGTAAAAGGCGAGAATATCCGGCAGCAGAATTCGGGCGATGTTCTCGATCTCATGCTGCGGGATGCCGCTGTTGTTGGTGAGCTTTTTTCGCCTGCTCAAGTTGCACCTCCGAAAAAGTATTTTGCCGCAGCTTTCTCCCGTGCGGCGGAGGAATGGCGTCTTGAGCGTCTTTTGTCGTCTGCTCTTCTTCCCTTCGCATCCTTCCTTTCCTATCTGAAAATGAAAACGCAGCCGCCGGTCAAGCCTTTCAGCCCGTCTGCGTCTGCATGGTGTCCTGTGTCTGAAATTGTGTTTTCATTATAGCAGCGATGGGGCTGCCCGTCAATACCACGGGAACGGAACGGCTGACAGCGTAATTTTGGCAGCGGCTACCGAAATTGTTCTGTGGCTTGCAGATTGGAAAGGGCCGTAGCGCAGCAGCCGCCAGCCGTCAATGGTCAAGATGAACGCTTCGCGCCATTGACAGCCGCCGCCCGTTTTGCTTTTCGGCAGACAAGGCGGGCAAGCACAGCTTGTGCCTGCCCGCCTGCATGGATTCTGAGATTTCGCTTACGGCTTGATGAGAATGGCGCTCACATCCGCCATGCTTTCGCCGAGCGTGAACGTGACGGCCTTGCCGTTGTGGGTGAGCCGGTAGGCTTCGCCGCCCTCGCCCTTGTCCAGCAAATCGGAGAGCAGGAACGCTGACGTTGCGCCCTTGGTGACAAAGACGATCTTCTCCACGCCCTGCGCCTTGAGAGTGCGGATGCCGCTGAGTCTGCCCGTGAGAATGGCGAGGTCCTCGTCAACGGTGACGGTCAGCACGCCGCCCTTTTGCTCGGCCGTGTAGGCAATGTCCCTGCCGTCCTTATCGGTCACGCGGTAGAGGGGAGGAGCTATTAACCGGCTTCCCTCATCCGGCATGGTGTGGGTCTCCCCGCACTGGTCATACCGCACGCATTTTGCCGTCTTGGTGCCGTCGTGCTCATAGGTCGCATCGTTGTTGGAAACATAGTCCTCAAAGAGATGCCCGAGCTTGCTGTCCGTGTCCGTTACCGTGTCCGTTTCCATGCAGCCGCCCGTGCCGTAGCGCACGCACTTTGCCGTCTTGGTGCCGTCCTGTTCGCAGGTGGCGTTGTTGTCGGAAACATACTCCTGCCCTGCAAAGCTGTGGTTCAGGGCGGGGATATCCTCGGTTTTTGTATGGGAGGAGCTGGTGCAGGTGTAAGTCTTGACCCCCTTTTCCGTGCAGGTGGCGGGCGTCGTCACCGTGCCGCTGTCCCATACAAAGTCTCCGGTGGGGTTTGTGACCGTTTTGCTGGGAGTTCCCGTCATGACACTGCCGGGCGCGTAATATTCGATTTTCCCGCTGGGGTTCAGCGCGCAAATATCCGGCTCGACCTCTGTGCCGTTCACCGGACCGTTTTGGTCACGTACGCCGCCATTGCCGATACCGGCTCCCTGCCCGTCATCGCCTGTCTTGCCGCCCCGCACCTTCAGCTTCGCATCGCCGGAAACCGTGACGTCTCCGCTGCCGCGTGCATCAAGGCCGCCGCCAATGCCTGCGCCGCACCTGCCTCCGGCGGCACTGACCTCGCCGCCGGAGATCGTGATGTCATTTCCATCCCGATGCATTCCGCCGCCGATACCCGCAGCGAACGTGCCGCCGGTGGCAGTGACCTTGCCGCCAGAGATGGAGATGTTATTGCCATTGCCCCAACCTCCGCCGCCGATACCGGCACCGTAGTTGCCGCTATTTGCGGTGACTTCGCCGCCGGTGACAGTGATGTCGCTGCCGTTACCGTAAGCACCGCCACCGATGCCAGCACCATAATTCCCGCCCCGCGCCGTGACCTTGCCGCCGGTGATGGTGATGTCGCTGCCAGCGCCGCTGCTTCCTCCGCCGATGCCTGCGCCGTCCTGACCGCCCTTGGCGTTCAGGGAGCCGTCTTTATCCTTGTCCTGAATGGTCAGATTACCGTCGTTGTTCTTTTCCAGGCCGGCATGAGAGTGACCGCTCTTAAGCGCGTTGCTTCCGTTCAGCTCGATGTTCACATTGCCCTCGCCGGTGGTGGAAACGGCGGCCTTGCCCGCACTGCTCACGTCGATGTTTGCGCCGGAGAGGGTGACGTTTGCGGTCTGGTCTTTCTCCGCATTGATGGTGACGGTGTTTTCCGTCGAGCTTCCCTTAATGACGGGAGCGTTGTCCTCCACAGCGGCTCCGCCTCCCTGGGTGACCGTCTGCCCGCCGCTCCCGGCGTTTACGATGATGTCGCCGTTGCCGATGTCCCAGGTCGCCGCGTGCGCCGACACGGGCAGACTGGCGAGAAGCAGCAGCGCAAGGAGCGTTGATACGATTTTCTTTCCCTTCATGTGTAAAAGCCTCCTTCTTTGTTCTGATTGATCGCCTCAATTCCGTTTCAATGCTCAGACACGGTAATTTTACCAGACGATGCGGAGAATTTCAAGTGCGCATTTGTACAAAATCCTGTTTTTGATGCGCCGCCGATAACGTTTGAGGCGGAGCAGCCGCTCCTTGCCCTGATGTACTTTGCAAAGCAGACCAAAAAAATCCTTCGGAACAGATGCTCTGAAGGATTTTTTTGCCAATATCATTTTTCCGAAAAACTCCGGCCGGTGGAAATCGGGCGCTGCCGTTTCCGCGGCGTTCCGCGCGGGAAAGTGCGGCCGCGGCGTTGTGATGTATGCCTTATGCGCGGGAGAAAACGATCGCAGTACCGGCGATGTCTTCGTCAACGACGGAGAGCGTACCGGCGGCCTCGTCATAGACGGCGGAGCTCTGCGTTTTGCCGATGGTCAGAACGATCTCACCGCTTTTCACGGCATACACGCCGTTGACGGTGCCGCTGTCGAGAAGCTCCTTCAAAGTCTCCTTGGGAAGCAGGCTGGCCATAAAGTCTTCCAGAGGCATTTCCAGCATGGCATCAATGAGTTCGCGCGTCGTTGTGCAGCCGTAAGTCTGCATAAGTCCTTCCATTGTATAGCCGTTGTTCGCAGCGTCCTGCTCGATCTCTTTTTCCAGATAGACGGTGAGACCGTCGGTAAAAGCTGTATAGAACGTGTCGATCATCGCGGCGGCAGATTCGCTGTCAGCCGCCAGAAGGAATGTACCCTCGCCGGTGAACTCGATGGTGTACTTCAGGGGAAGAGCGCCGAGCTCCATGCGGTCCAGAAGTGCTTTGGAGGATTCGTCGTCATCAATGGCGTCGTATAGGGAGTCGATGAAGATCGACGATACATCCATTTCGTTCGATACCCAGCTTCCGAGCAGCTTTTCGGCAAATACTCTGTCGCCGGCCTGCGCGGCGAGAGCGGCGCTGTTTTTATAATCGCCGAGGGCAGTGAAGAGCTCCGCGGCGTGCGCGTACTCTCCGGCGTCATAGGTGTTCTGCGCGATCGCATAGTCGCATGCGGTGACGAGCGAAGCGCTCTCTTTATAGTCGCCGAGCGCGGCGAAAAGCGCGCGGGCCTGCTCGTAGTCTTCGGCAAGGCAGGCGTCCGTCGCGATCGAGTAGTCGCACGCCGAGGCGAGCGCCGCACTATCCTTGTAATCGCCGAGCGCTTTGAACGCCGCGGAGGCCGCGGCCGCGTCGCCGCTGCCCATGAGCTGCACGGCTGTCTGGTAGTCATTGGCGCCGCAGCCGGTCACAGTCAGCATAAGAGCGGCGGTGAGAAGTATCAGAGCCAGTTTTTTGATCGTCTTTTTCATTCTTTCTTCCTTCTTCCGATACGTTTTTGCCGGAGATCGTATAAACTCAATATAGCATCAAATTTATCGGCTTGTAAAGAAAAAAACGCCCGCCGCGCGGCGCATTTCGCCGTGAAAAGATAGGATTCTACTTTCAGGGGGTGTTCTTTTCGCCGCGGTTCTGTTATAAAGAAACCGATCAACACAAAGGAGAACGGTTTTATGGATCTCATCAGGATCGGACAATACATCGCGGGCAAGAGAAAGGCACTCGGCCTCACGCAGAAGCAGCTCGCCGAAAAGCTCGGCGTGAGCGATAAATCGGTCTCCAAGTGGGAGCGCGGGGTATGTCTGCCGGACGTGTCGCTCTATACGGAGCTGTGCGCGGCGCTGGGCATCGGCATCAACGAATTCCTTTCGGGCGATGATATCGCGGAAAACGATCTGCCGCGCCGGGCAGAGGAGAATATCCTTCAAACGGCGGCGGACGGAAAGCGGCGGCAAAAGCGGCTCAAATGTATGGTCGCTGCGCTGCTCATCGTTTCCGCTGCGGCGCTCTCGATCATCGGGGCGTACCTGATCCGGACGATCCGGCCGGAGAACGTGATCCGCCCCGTGGAAAAAGAAAGCACGGAGATGCAGACACTCAAACTCCTCGCCGGTCTGGACGGAGCCTATATGTACCGCTATACAGCCTCGGACGATTTTCTCTCCCTGCGTATCTATCTGACGGAGTATCATTTCGGGAAACAGGTCAGGAAAGAGAACTGGGAGCTCGGCTACCGGGACATCGGTTCGCCGAAGGAGGGGACGATCCTCATCGTCCCGGATTTTGAAAATTTTCAGGTGAAGCTCATCCTCGCCGACGGTGGGTCAAAACTTTCGACGAGCTTTCCCATACTGGAGGGCGAGGAAAATCGAAAGTATTTCGCCAGGGCCGGGGTGTCTATTGAGGACGAAACGCCCATAACGTTTGAGGCGGAGCAGCCGCTCCTTGCCCTGATGTACAGCGAAAATGACCTTCAGGTCAGAGCCGTTCAGGAGTTCGCAGCCGGAAGCGTGTCGCCGGTAAACGACTATGCCTACTATATTTCTCTCGAATTTTGCAAAGCAGAGCAATAAAAAAATCCTTCGGGGCAGACGCTCCGAAGGATTTTTTGTTACGCCAAGATCATTTTTCCGAAAAACTCCGGCCGGTGGAAATCGGGCGCTGCCGTTTCCACAGCGTTCCACGCGAGAAAGTGCGGATGCACGGTTTTGTCGCCGCATTTGTAGCAGTTGGCACGGAAGGAAACGCCCGAGCGCAGGGAAAACTCCGGATAGAGGATGCGCAGGAACGAGAGCGGGATGCGGTATTCCGCCGTCCAGCCGTCCGGCGTCCGGGTACAGACGGGACGGAACGTTTCCTGTTCGGACTTGTGGCAGAGCCGGACGCGCTCGCGCCGGTTCGGGCCGAAACCGAGCTCCATGCAGGCGTTGGGGTTGATCTCAAAGTTTACATAACGTCCGTCGTCCGTGAGAGAGAAGAAAAATTCCATGCAGCTGTCCTCATGGACGGGGCTGAGCGGGGTGCTGCACTCCGCTCGGATGTCCGATTCCCATGCGCGCTGGAAAACATAGAGCGCGGTATCGTCGTAGCAGAGCTTCTGCTCCATGCGGACGCCGCAGTCCGGCTCCCACAGCACGCAGTCCGCGCGCAGCGGCTCGATCGCGTCCCGGTCGGGCGCGCCGGATGCTTTTGCTATCGTATAGCTTTTCATAGCGCCTGTCCGCCGAGATATACGGCGCTCCGGTTCAGCGCGGCGTCGCACACAACAAAGTCGGCGAGCTTTCCGACGGCGATGGAGCCGATCTCCGCACCCTGACTGATCTCGCGCGCGGGGATGATCGTTGCGCTCAGGATCGCCTGTTCCGCCGGGATACCGAAGGATACGGCGCGCTGCATGCATTCATAAAGGTTGGCGGCGGACCCGGCGATCGTTCCGTCGGCGAGCTTTGCAACGCCGCCCTTGAGGAAAACGTCCTGCCCGCCGAGCGTATACTGTCCGTCCGGCATGCCGCAGCAGCGCAGCGCGTCGGAAATGAGGCAGATGCGGCCGGGGAAGAGCCTGAACGCCATCCGCACGGCGCTGGGGTGGATGTGGTATCCGTCGCTGATGAGCTCCGCAACGACGTTTTCGCGCTCGGATCCCGCCCCGATGGGGCCGGGCTTGCGGTGGTGGATGCCGGGCATGGCGTTATAAAGATGCGTCAGATGGGAAGCGCCGGCATCGAAAACGGCGCTGGCTTTCTCATAGGTGCAGTCCGTGTGCGCGATGGACACCGTGCAGAGCTTCGAGGCCTTTTCCGTGAATTCGACCGCGCCGGGCAGCTCCGCGGCAATGTCCGCGATGCGGAGCAGACCTTCGGAGGCATTATACAGGCGTTCAAACGCGGCGTAGTCCGGCAGGCGGAGATAGCTTGCGTTCTGCGCGCCCTTTTTCTTCTCGGAGAAGAACGGCCCCTCCATGTTGATGCCCATGAGCCGCGCGCAGCCCTCGGGCGCGGCTTTTTTGAGCGCGGCGGCAGTTTTGTACGCGGCTTCGAGCACGTCGTAGGGCAGCGTCATGGACGCGGGGGCAAAGCTCGTGACGCCGTTCGCGGCGAGATACTTTGCCATTTTTACAAGACCGTCGTAGTCGCCGTCGGAAAAGTCCGTGCCGGAATTGCCGTGGCTGTGGATATCCACCAGACCGGGGATCACATACTGCCCATGCAGGTCGATCCCGTCTCCGGCGGCATCGGTGAGAATTTCCGCAAAACGCCCGTTTTCCACGCGGAACGCGCCGCGCTGAAAGCACCCGTCAAGAAATAGATTGGCATTGGTAAAAAGCATGATGTCATCCTCCTGTGAACGTTGATCTCCGGTGGTATGTTTGAATTTACGCCTTCGTTTCCTCGGCGACGATACGCTGCATATCGTCCCATTTCTTTTCCATGTCCGCCGCGAGCCTGAACTGCGCCCGCGCACGGTCAAGATTCTGCCCTTCGCGGTGGACGGCAAAGTACAGATCGCCGTCGATATGGTCGGTCAGAAACCGCATGCCGCACTCCAACGTTATTGTTTTCGCCCCCAACGGAAGGAGCTCCAGCTCTCTGGCGGTCAGATTCGGGCAGGCACGGACATATCCGCGCGTGAAAACGCGGAAACGCTCCAGACTCATTTCCACCTTGGAGAGATCGCGCTCGTCTTCCGCCGCGGTCGAAGCGCCGTAGCGGATGGCGTCGCCGAAATCAAAGAGGCTTGAGCCGGGCATCACGGTGTCCAGATCCACAACGCAGAGCGCCTTTCGTGTCTTCGCGTCCAGAAGGACGTTGTTGAGCTTTGTGTCGTTGTGCGCAACGCGGAGCGGGATCTCTCCGGCAGAAAGAAGGTTCTGGAGCGCGGACATCTCCGCTTCCCTTGCAAGAGCAAAATCGATCTCCGGCTGAACAGCTGCGGCGCGGCCCACCGCGTCGCGCTCGATCGCCTCGCGGAAAAGGCGGCAGCGATCGGGCGTGTTGTGAAAATTCGGGATGGTCTCGTGCAGCTTTTCCGCCGGGAAGTCGGAGAGCAGCTGCGCAAACGTACCGAAACCGACGGCGGCCTGATAGAAATCCTCGTCCGTCTCCGGCTGCTGGAGGCAGATCGTCCCGTCCACATAATCGTATACGCGCCAGTATTCGTCTCCATACCGGGTGTGGGGCGCGCCGTCCTTCGTCCGGATGAGGGACATGACGCTGCGCGGATCGCTGGACTTGGAGCGCAGAAAATCCGTCACCGCCGCAATGTTTTCCGAAAGTGCCTGCACATTGCGAAAGGCGTGGTGATTGATTTTTTGCAGAATATACCGGCGTCCGGTGTCGGTCACAACGAGAAATGTGACGTTCACATGCCCGCTGCCGTAGTCTTCGCAGGAGACAGGCGTTCCGTCCAGCTGAAAGATGCGCAGAATATTTATCTTATCCTGATCCATGGTAAATGCTCCCTTTGCAGTGTTCCCGTCTATTTTAGTCAGTCCGGCGGAAGATAGCAATCCCTTTGTAAGATTTGGGCACGTTTTTTCAAAAAAAGCCAAGTCCGGTCTCCGGAGATGCGCGTAGGCAAAGAAAAAACGTCCTTACGGGAAAATCCGTAAGGACATATCAGCACCCGGTATATCGTCATTTCGCGCGATATACCGGGTGCTGTGCAGAAGGGCTATTGCTTAACGATCGTTCCCGACTTGCCGGAGAGGGCAAGCGCGGCCTTTTCAAGGGAACAGATGACCGCTTTTCTTCCTGTCTTGGAGGCGGCAAACTTCATGCTGGCCTTGACCTTGGGCAGCATGCTTCCGTGGACAAACTGCCCCTGCTGAGCATATGCCTCGGCCTCCCGGCAGCTCATCTCCTTGATCTCTTTCTGATCGGGCTTATTGAAGTTGATGCACACTCTGTCCACAGCGGTGAGAATGTAGAGATAATCCGCATCAACGATCTCTGCAAGGCACTCGGAGGCATAATCCTTGTCGATCACGGCGGAAACACCCACATAGCTGCCCTCGCCCTGCTTCACAACGGGGATACCGCCGCCGCCGCAGGCGATCACGAGAAAACCCACATCGACCAGATGCAGAATGCTTGCCTTTTCCACCACATCCACCGGAAGGGGGGGAGGCGACGACCTTGCGCCAGCCGCGGCCGGCGTCCTCCTTGAATACGCACGTGGGATCTGCCGCCGTATTCTCTTTGGCTTCTGCTTCGGAGTAGAAAGCGCCGATGGGCTTGGTGGGATTTTTGAAGGCGGGATCCGCTGCGTCAACTTCGACCTGCGTGACCAGTGTCACCACATTTTTCGCCAGCCCCCGGGCATGGAGCTCACGGGCAATGGCGTTCTGGAGGTGGTAGCCGATATAGCCCTGACTCATGGCGCCGCACTCGGGGAAAGGTATCTCCGCCTTGATAACGCCGTCGGCGGCGCTGTGGCTCAGCCCGAGATTGATCATGCCGACCTGCGGGCCGTTGCCGTGAGCAATGACCAGCTCATGACCCTGTGCAACAAGATCGACGATCGTTTTGGCGGCGTTGCCGACCTTCGCTTTCTGTTCTTCCGGCGTATTGCCGAGAGCATTCTCGCCCAGTGCTATTACGATTCTCGCCATGGCGCTCAGTAGACGATGCCCATGCTGTCGAGCGCGGATTCAAGCTCCGCTTTCGCGGCTGCCTTGGCGAGCTCGGAGAACGATTTCTTTTCCCGCGTGAAATATACGAGAAGGCCGCGCATAGCGGTGAGACGGTTCCATGCTTCCTCCCAGCACAGGGAAGCGGCGGAGTCTGCAACCTCGTCGGTGACGTCCTCGCCGCGGGTGCAGGGCAGGCAGTGCAGGAACTTGCAGCCGAGATTGCCGAGCTGCATCATGTCACGGTTGACCTGATAGTCGCCGAAGAGCTTTACGCGCTCCTCTTTCGGCATTTCGTTCTCGTAAAGGCCGTACCAGACGTCGGTGTAGATGAAGTCCGCACCCTTGACGGCGCGGCGGTCATCGGAGACCTCCCACGTGCCGCCGGAGATATTGCAGTTCTCCTCGAGAATCTTCTTGTGGTCTTCGTTGAGCTGGGCAGACTTGGGACCATAGTGGACGAAGTGTGCGCCGAGCTTGCTGCAAATAAAGCCGAGAGACGCGCAGACCTGCGTGCCGTCGCCGGTGAAGACGATCTTGCAGTCCTCAAACCTCTTGCCGGCGGGCAGATGCTCCATCATGGTGATCACATCGGCGATCGCCTGCGTCGGGTGCGTGTAGTCGGACATGGCGTTGATGACCGGGATCGTGCAGGCGTTTGCCAGGCTGACGACGGTCTTGTGCTCAATGACGCGCGCCATGACGATGTCCATCAGACCGGAGAGAACACGGCCGGTGTCCTCGATCGTCTCGTGTCCGCCGAGCTGGATCATGCCGGGCCCGAGATACTGCGCGTGACCGCCGAGCTGTTCCATGGCGGTCTCAAACGAGCAGCGGGTACGGGTGGAGGACTGCTGGAAGATCATGCCGAGCGTCATGCCCTTCATGAGCGGGGGATTGTAGCCGGAGTTGATGGACTTTTTGATGGCAATGGACAGATTGATGATGTCCATCAGTTCTTCCTTGGTAAAGTCATTTACGGTGAGAAAATCCTTTTTCATTGTTGCGACCCTTTCATGGTTGTTTTCCGAATAGCAGAATGATGGCCGAGAGGACCAGTGCCCCCAGCGCGATCGTATATACGGCGCTGAAGCCGAGAGTTGCGGAAATAATACAGAAAATGCTGACCAGTGCAACGGTGAAAGCATACGGCATCTGCGTGACGGCATGATCCATCACATCGCAGCCGCTGCCGAGCGCCGCGAGGATCGTGCAGTCGGTCATGGGGGAGCAATGATCGCCGAATATACCGCCGGAGAGGACACACGCCACACAGACCGGCAGAAAATGGCTGCCGATGCCGGGACTGTTTTCCATGACGGCACAGGCGATGGGGATCGCCATTGGCATGACCATGAACATACAGCCATAGCTTCCTGCGGCAAAAGACACGACACAGCAGCAAACGAAGATGATCGCCGGAACAAACTGCCATGCGGCCTTTGAAGCGATCAGCTCCACGACGAAATATACCGTGCCGAGCTTTTCAACGATCGAGGCGAGTGACCACGCGAGCAGCAGCACGATGATCGTCGGTACGATGTTCCCTACGCCGTCGAGCCAAGCTTTGATGCCTTCTCCTGCGGGCAGTATCCTCGTTACTGCGGCTGCGGCCATAGCGGCAATGCCGCTGAGAAATGCCGAGCGAAGCAGCAGTGTGATCGTATCGCCGCGATTTGCGAGAAGCGAAGCGACAAGATACAGCACGAGCAGAGCGATGCTGCCGAAAGCTACCCAGATCGCTGCCGGCTCTTTTTTTGAGCCCATATCCGAGCCGTCCGGTTCAGAGCTTTTCGGACATGCGCCGCTTTGCGCGGCTCTGGCGCGGCGCTCCGCTTTGAGCATAGGGCCGAACTCCCTGCCGGTGAAACTGGTGATGAGCATGAACACAAGAGCAAAAATGCAGTAGAAGCAATAGGGGATGGAGCGAAGGAAAACCTGAAAGGCAGAGTCTGCGATACCGGCCGTTTCCAGACCGCTGTTGATGACTGCTATTTCCACGGCGACCCAGCTGGAAACCACGGCGATGCCTGCCACGGGCGCTGCGGTCGAGTCGACGATGTACGCGAGCCGTTCCCGCGAAAGCCCGACTTTGTCTGCAATTGGGCGGAGCACAGGGCCGGTGATCAGGGCGTTTGCGTAGTCGTCAAAGAAGAACAGCACGCAGAAGAGTTGCCCAAGCAGATTGGCTCCGCGCGGCGTTTTCACTTTTTTTGTGATCCGCTTTGCCGCGGCCTCAAAGCCGCCGGTCTTCATAAGCACACCGACCAGTCCGCCGACAAGCGCACACAGGATCAGCACCTTGGTGTTTTCCGTATCGGAGGCGACGCCTACCAGTTCGTCAATGACGCTTGGAACGATCTGCGGAAGCTGCGCTGCGCCCTTTTCTCCCGTTAGAAGCAGAAGCATAAGCTCTCCGACGGATAGTCCAATAAGCAGCGACACGACGACATCGCCAAGCAGAAATGCCAGAGCGACGGAGAGCACCGTTGGGAGTAGGGAGAGCGCGCCGAGTGCGCTCCCCAGTTCTGCGGCGGTAACAGCGCCGGTCAGCGGAGCCGATATGAGCCGGAAGCAAAAAATGGCGACCACGGAAAGCACGCAAAGCACCACCGCGGCGATCTTTCTGGTTTTCATCCGCAATCCCCCCGGAAGCGAAAGCTGCCGGTTTTGTCCTTAGTTCTTTTTCTTTCCGGCGCGGTAGAGCCAGTAGCCGACGGCAACGGTGAGCAGTACGCCGATGAGCTGCATCCAGAAGGCGTAACCGGTCACGTCAAAGTCGATGAGGAAGTAGCACGCAAGCGCCACGCAGAGGAAGCAGATAACACCGCAGACGACTATGCCGGCTTTCCCGCCCGGAACGGCGTACTGGCGGGGCGTATCGTCGGTGAATCTCAGCTTGATGGCGGCGGGGAACATGAAGAGATAGTTCAGCATGAACACGATCGACGCGAAGGAGAAGAGCGTCCAGAAAACGTCGTTCGCGTTGCCGCTGAGCGCGTAGTTGAGAATGATGAGAGCGGAGGAAATGACGCCCATGAGGTAGTAGAGATTGTCGGACGTGCCGTACTTTTTGCTGCGGTGCGCGAGAAACTTGGAGCGCTTGTCGAGCTCCGCGGCCTGGAAGGACTCGTTTGCACCGAGACACCAGGTGATCATGTTGGCGACCAGCGTGGAAATGGCAAGAACGATGAGAAGGTAGAACACGGGCATCTGCGCGCCGCCGAACACGCTGCAAAGCTCCTGCAGAGCATAGACGAAGCCGTCGACCTCGTCGACATTGGCGGCGTTGATCGCGGCGAGAACGCCGAATGTGCCGAAGCAGTAAAGGAACGTGATGGCCGCGCCGGCAATGATCGTCATCTTGGGAACGGTCTTCTTGGGATTCTCGATCTTTGAGCCGATGGAGCCGATCAGCTCAAAGCCGAGAAGGTTGTAAACGATCGCACCGATATAGGTGACCGTGTTGTCCATAGTGGGCACCCAGTTGGCGATGGAGAAATCGTTGGCAAAGCCGTTTTTCACGCCGTAGGCAATGCCCATGAAGCCGAAAACCACGAGGATCCCCATTTTGACGACGGCCATGATGTTGGACACGAGCACCGAGAGTTCAATGCCCTTCACGCCGATGTAAACGATGACCCAGCACATCGCGACGGCGATGATCGCCTGAAGCACGATGCTCATTTCGGGGAACAGAGCGAGACTCAGCCAGCCGGAGAAAGCTGTGAAAACGGCGGGCATCCAGAACGCCACGTTGACCCAGTACATCCAGCCGACAAGAACGCTGGGAAATTCGCCGAAAGCCCGGCCTACCCAGCTGACGATACCGCCGTCATCCGGGTAGGTGCTGCCGAGCTCAGCAGACAGGAGACCGTAGGGGATAAAGAAGATGATCGCGGAGATGATCCATACCGTGATGGAGGAAACGCCGATGATAGCCGGAGCGACGAACGAGTCGAGCACGAGAATGCTGCATACGGTAAACAGTACCGTACCGACAAGGCTTACCTTTTTACTGTTTTCCATAGTATTTCTCCCTCTTATTTTATTTTCACCGGCGGCTGCTTCGCGCGACACGAGGCAGCCGGACGGAACTCAGCCCTTGGGCTGCTGCTGGGTGATGCAGTGGATGTTGCCGCCGCCGTAGGCCACTTCCTCGGTGCGGACGCCGACGACCTTGCGCTCCGGGAACATGGCCTGGACCTGCTCGATGGCGAGCGTGTCGTTCTCGTCGCCGTACTGCGGAAGGATGATGCCGCCGTTGACGATCAGGAAGTTCATGTAGGAAGCGATGGAGACCGCGCCCTCTTCACGCGGGATCGTTCCCTCAATGCACTCGATGGTGTCCGCGCCCTTGAGATAGCAGGGCTCCCTGGTCAGGCACAGTTTGTGGACCTTGAGCTTGCGGCCCTTGGCGTCGGTCGCCTCGCAGAGCGTTTTGTAAGCGTCCTGTGCCTGCTGGTAGAACGGATGATTCTCATCTTCGGTCCAGATGCAAGCGACCTCGCCCGGACGGATGAAGCAGGCAACGTCGTCGATGTGGCCGTTGGTCTCAAAAGGATCGATGCCGTCCTTGATCCAGATGATCTTTTCAAGATTGAGGTACTCCTTGAGCTTCTCCTCAATTTCTTCCTTGGTCATGCCGGGGTTGCGGCCTTCGGAGAGCAGGCACATCTCGGTCGTGAGCAGGGTGCCTTCGCCGTCAACATGGATGGAGCCGCCTTCGAGCACGAAGTCGGGGGTGCGGTAGGAGTCGATGCCTTCAATCTCGCAGACCTTCTGCGCAACGAGATTGTCCTGATCCCACGGAAAATACAGGCCGTCGACCAGACCGCCCCAGGAATTGAATTCCCAGTCAATGGCGCGGACATCGCCCTTGTCGTTGATAACGAACGTCGGGCCGCAGTCGCGGATCCAGGAGTCGTTGCTCGTCATTTCTACAACGCGGACCTCGGTGGGGAGCATGTAGCGCGCATACTGATACTGCGCGGGGCTGACGCAAACCGTCACTGGCTCGAACTGAGCAATGGCCTTCGCGACCTCGGTAAAGACCTTCTGCGCGGGTTTCGCACCGTTTCGCCAGTTGTCGGGGCGTTCCGGCCAGAGCATCCAGATCTGTTTCTGTTCTTCAAACTCACCGGGCATTCTGAAGCCGTCAGCCTTCGGGGTGCTTTCAATTCTCTTCGCCATTTTTCGTTCCTTTCTGAAATAATTCATAAATTCGCGGGCTTATATTGCCGTTTCTTGTACAAGCTACACCCGCATCGTACCATGGATTTTTCCGGCTGTCTCTATTTTGCCGGACGAATGTAACACCGGAAAAAGAAAAGTGCTGTGTTACAAATTGCGTAACACAGCACGGAGATCAAACAATAATTGTACTGGAATCAGCGGAAAGACGCTTGTACAGGAGCGTTT
>OLXV01000370.1_pt1 | contig 23299 bp, 22 predicted proteins | sample 1673481 | NCBI WGS metagenome assembly OLXV01 (sample SAMEA103958113, study PRJEB25191) | human gut metagenome
TTCTTGAAAAGTGCTGAAAGACAGGGTGGAGCGAACAGGACGTTCGCGACAGGCGGACGTTGCCATGGATGGCAACTGGAGCCGTGCCCGTACGGATTAGAACCGCTATATCACTTTTCGTAGAAAATTCACACCTGGAGACGCGACATCAAGGCGTGATGTTCCGTTCGCCGCGGGCGTTCGTGGGGTCTACGGCAACCCTACGTTACGAGCCATGCACCCAATTCATAAATGTGTCGCAAAGGGCGCTCCACATTTATTTCATTGACGGCTGTCGAGTGTGTCCGTTGGACGCACAGTATAAAGTCAAAAACAAAAACAGCGACTTGTGAGCAAGCTCCCAGATCGCTGTTTCTGTTTTGACTTTGCATGGCTCGTAACTTTCAATTTACAAATTCTCGCGTAATTTTTCCGCTACTTTCGCATACATGGGCACGGGCACATGATATCTCTCTCCCATACGGACGACTTCGTAGATCAGGCCATCGATCTCGGAATCTTTGCCTTCCATGACATCTCGCTGCATGGAAGTGGTAGCTTCCGGTGCCAGGGAGGACAATATCTTCAGGTTGACTTCCACCATATCACGCTCGAAAGGAACACCCATAGCTTCTGCCAGTGCGGCGATCTCGCGGATCATTGTCTTGAAGGCTTCCCGCTGCTTGCCTTCTCTCTGGAAGTCTGCTGCGGTGGCATGATAATAAAGTCCCGCCGCACCGATGGGCGATACATAGGAGAATTTCTCCAGGGCATCTCTTTGAATATTTTCGGAGAGCACGCCATCGATTCCACTGTCATCAAAATCTTTTTTAATATTTTTCAGAGCATCCAGCATTTCTTCATGTGCCCTTTTAATGTTTACTTTTTGAGTACTCATATTACGGACACCATATACTACCCGCAGGATCCTGCCATGCTGGATCAGTACTCCCGGTTCTTTAATATTGGCAGAGACATAGATACAGCCGTCCGTCACCAGAAGCTTTGGCAACTGCTCCTGCATTTTCGCACCGGTTCCGTAGATGTTTAACACCGGGATCACGATGGTGGAAGGCTTCGCCACGCGCTGAATAAAAGGAATGGTTTCCTCCAGGGAATATCCTTTCACGCAGACCAGTACCACATCCGGCTGCTCATCATAATGCTCCATATCCGTAGCTTTTACCGGGATGGTCTCGGTGGTGCCGTCCCACATTTTCTCCACAGCAAGTCCCTTCTCCTGCATGGCTGCCAGATGTCTGCCTCTGGCGATCAGGATGACATCCCTGCCGGCCTTTGTCATATAAAATCCTAAAATTCCGCCGGTTCCTCCGGCTCCGATAATTGCGTATTTCACACCAAAACCCTTCCCTTCCGTTATCTACCTTTACTTTTCCACAATGATACCACGACGCAAAAGAAGCCGCCAGTCTCTGTTTTCACATAACTGACAGCTTCTCCTTGATATCATTTATTCCTTACAGGAACTCTTTTACAGACTTGTAAACGCCCTTGGCATCCAGACCGTACTTCTCTACCAGAGCAGCAGCGGAACCGGACTCACCGAAGACATCCTGCATACCGACCTTTTTCACTGGTACAGGATAATGTGCACACAGGCAGTCGCAGACTGCGCTTCCCAGTCCGCCGATGACGGAATGCTCTTCCACGGTGACTACCTTGCCGGTCTTCTTCGCGCTGTTAAGGATGATCTCCTCATCGAGTGGCTTAATGGTACAGATATTTACAACCTCTGCGCTGATGCCTTCCTCTTCCAGCATCTTCGCTGCACCCAGAGCGGAATCTACGCAGATACCGGTGGCTACGATGGTGACATCTTTACCTTCGCGGACTACTGTTCCCTTACCGATCTCGAAATGATAACCGGGATGATCGTTGATCACGGGTACTGCGGCACGTCCGAAACGGATGTATACAGGTCCTTCATATTCCAGAGCGGCACGAACAGCGGCTCTTGCTTCCACATCATCGGAAGGGCACATTACTACCATGCCGGGGATGGTGCGCATCAGGGCGATATCCTCGTTACACTGATGGGTAGCGCCATCCTCACCTACTGTGATACCTGCATGAGTTGCACCGATCTTCACATTCAGATGCGGGTAACCGATAGAGTTACGTACCTGCTCGAATGCACGTCCTGCTGCAAACATTGCAAATGAGCTTACGAAAGGAATCTTACCTACCAGGGACAGTCCTGCTGCCACACCCATCATGTTTTCCTCTGCGATACCACAATCGATATGACGGTCGGGATATGCCTTACGGAAGATTCCGGTCTTGGTAGCTGCTGCCAGGTCGGCATCCAATACTACCAGATTGGGGAATTCTTCTGCCAGCTCCTTCAGGGAGTTGCCGTAACTTTCTCTGGTTGCGATCTTTTTCACGGTATTCTCTGCCATTACTGCTCACCTGCTTTCTCTAATTCTTTTTCAATCTTATCAAGGTCTGCCATTGCCACTGCATACTCCTCATCATTGGGAGCCTTGCCATGCCAGTCTACGCTGTTTTCCATGAAGGAAACTCCCTTGCCCTTGATGCTGTGGAATACGATACAGGTGGGCATGCCCTTGGTCTCTCTTGCTTCCTTAAATGCTGCACGGATCGCATCAAAATCATGTGCATCTGCATTGATCACATGGAAATTGAATGCCTCGAACTTTTTATCAATAGGATAAGGAGAACATACCTGATCGATGGGTCCATCGATCTGCAGGTTGTTGTTATCTACCATAACGCAAAGGTTGTCCAGCTTACGGAAGCCCGCGAACATAGCAGCCTCCCATACCTGTCCTTCCTCGATCTCACCGTCACCCAGCAGTGTGTATACACGGAAATCACGTTTGTCCATCTTAGCACCCAGTGCCATGCCGACTGCTGCAGAAATACCCTGTCCCAAGGATCCGGAGGACATATCCACGCCGGGGATATGGATGCAGGGATGGCCCTGCAGGTAGGAACCTAAGTGACGCAGGGTAGGCAGATCCTCTACCGGGAAATATCCTCTGTAAGCCAGTGCGGAATAGAGACCGGGAGCTGTATGACCCTTGGACAGAACGAATCTGTCGCGTTCCTCCATATCGGGGTTCTTCGGATCAATGTTCATCTCCTCAAAATATAAAAATGTAAAAATATCTGCGGCTGACAAGGATCCGCCGGGATGTCCTGCTTTCGCACTATGAACTGCGGTCACAATGCCCTTGCGGACATCATTGGCACGCTTTTGCAGTTCTAAATTCTTCATTGTTTCCTCCATTCCGCCATATTGGCTTATCTGTTGCAATTTACGTTGTTATACTAGCATACTTCCCGATGCTAGTCTAGTAAAAGAATTGCTCTTCTACCGTAAAATATTGCGATGGCAAATTCTATTTCTGAACTGTTTGGCCATAGTACGCTCCGGCACCATGTTTACGGTTATAGTGCTTATCCTGCAGTTCCTGGGGTGCCGGCTGGATCCTGGGGTTGATCGTCTCTGCGCGATAAGCCATTTTTGCCACCTCTTCCAGTACTACCGCATTATGGACAGCCTCCTTGGCATCCTTGCCCCAGGCAAAAGGTCCATGGTTCTTGCACAGAACGACAGGCACTGCTTTCGGGTCCTTACCCAGACGTTTGAACTCGTTAACGATCAGGTGTCCGGTATTTTCCTCGTAAGCGTCCTCGATTTCTTCCTTTGTCAGGCAGCGCACGCAGGGAACCGGACCGTAGATATAGTCTGCATGGGTGGTTCCGTAGCAGGGGATGTCTCTTCCCGCCTGCGCCCAGCTGGTGGCATAGGAAGAATGGGTATGTACGATACCGCCGATCTCCGGGAATGCCTTGTACAACTCCAGATGGGTCGCGGTGTCGGAAGAGGGATTTAAATTCCCCTCTACCTTATTGCCGTTCAGATCCATGACTACCATCATCTCCGGTGTCAGTTTGTCGTAATCCACGCCGCTGGGTTTGATGACGAACAATCCGCTCTCTCTGTCAATGGCGCTGACATTTCCCCAGGTAAAAGTCACCAGACCGTACCGGGGCAGATCCATATTTGCTTCATATACTTTCTGTTTTAATTCTTCTAACATATCCTAAACCTCATTTCTTTCTATATCCTACAAGCTTTCCGATAAATGAGTGTCGTGCAGGTATAATTTTACGACCAAAAAATTATTTTGCGGCAACGGCTGCCTTCTCCGCAGGAAGCAGTTTCTTGTACTCTTCCAGGAAAGCCTCAAATCCTTTCACATCCTCAGGCTCCGGTTGCAATGTGGTTCCGGTCTGTCCAGCGAAGATCTTGTCATTTAAATAGGAAGAAAGGGTCTCGCCGGTTTCTTTCTCCTTCATGAAAGCTGCCAGGATCGCCATGCCCCAGGCGCCGCCTTCGCTTGCCGTATCCATAACAGTGATCGGTGCGTTCATGCCTGCTGCCATGACACGCTGTCCCACCACGGGAGTCTTGAAGAAGCCGCCGTGTCCCATCAGGGAATCTACAGCCACATGCTCCTCCTTTAACAGAATATCCATACCAATCTTCAGTGTGGCAACTGCGCTGTACAGATGGGAGCGCATGAAGTTTGCCAGTGTAAAATCTGCATCTGGTGTCCGCACCACCATAGGACGGCCGGCATCCAGACCAGTGATCGGTTCTCCGGAAAAATAGTTATATGCCGTTACGCCGCCGCAATCCGCAGCACCTTCCAGCGCCTTGCGATACAACACGCCGTACAGTTCGTTCTTGTCTACTTTCACACCAAAGCTCTCTGTACACTCGCCGAAGAGGTTCACCCAGGCATTCAGATCGGAGGTGCAGTTGTTGCAATGTACCATGGCCACGGGCATACCGTTGGGTGTTGTGACCATATCGATCTCTTCGTGTACTTTTTGCATAGCCTTTTCCAGGACTACCATTGCGAAAATAGAGGTTCCGGCGGAGACATTACCGGTGCGGACAGCCACACTGTTGGTAGCTACCATTCCGGTTCCCGCATCACCCTCGGGAGGACACATAGGAACACCGGGCTGCAAAGTTCCGGTAGGATCCAATAATTTTGCCCCTTCTGCGGTCAGGACACCGGCGGATTCTCCTGCCACCAATACCTTAGGCAGGATGTCGCGGAGCTTCCAGTCAAAATGGTGTAAATCATCGAACTGATCTAACATTTTCTGATCAAAATCCATGATCGTGGAATCTATAGGGAACATACCTGCTGCCTCACCAATACCCAGAACCTTTTCTCCGGACAGCTTCCAGTGAATATAACCTGCCAGAGTGGTAAAAAATGCGATATCCTTTACATGCTCTTCTCCGCTTAAGATTGCCTGATACAGATGGGCGATGCTCCATCTCTGGGGGATATTGAAGTTAAATACCGGAATCAGCTTCTTGCAGGCTTCTTCCGTCATCGTATTTCTCCAGGTACGGAAAGGTACCAAAAGTTCACCTTCTGCATTAAAAGGCATATAGCCGTGCATCATGCCACTGAATCCCAGTGCTCCCAAAGTAGTCAGCTTTTCACCGTATTTTGCTTCCACATCGTCTGCCAGGCTCTTGTAACACCCCTGCAATCCTTTCCGGATGTCTTCCAGGCTATAGGTCCAAATATTGTTCTCCAGACGGTTCTCCCAGTCGTAAGTTCCCATGGCAATGGGGGTGTGGCTTCCATCTACCAATACCGCTTTGATTCTGGTAGAACCGAATTCAATACCCAGAACCGCCTTTCCCGCTTTGATCGCTTCTTTTGCTGTTTCGTTCATTGCATTCTCTCCTTTTGCTTTTATATCGTTTCTGCTTTATTTACTTTCATAACGTTTTGTGTTCTGCTACAGACTCCCGTTCTACCACCCGGGTATCAAATTCATACGTCAGATCCTTTTTCTTCCCCGCTATCATCTGTAAAAGTGTCTCTGCTGCCTTTTTCCCCAGATTTTCCTTCGGATGAGGAAGTGAAGTAATGGGAACCTCACTGTGTCGCGCCAGATCCGAATCGTCGATACTGATCACCGACACATCCTCCGGCACCCGGATATTGCGCTCTTCCAGCATCCGGATCAGCTGGAATGCGATCTGGTCATTGTACGCCAGGAGAGCAGTGCATTCCTCCACCCGGTTGAGAAGCCGGTCCCGGCAATACGCCAGTTGCTTCGATTCGTCCGTGTCGATCCACACCAGTCGGGAATCCGTCACCGTAAGCCCTGCTTCCTCCATGGCACGCAGATATCCCAAATAACGCTGTCTGCCCTGTCCGTCGTCCAGTTTCAGGACTGCCCCTATCTTCTGATGTCCCTTCTCAATCAGATATCTCACAGCCTTATACGCTGTGTCCGCATCATTCAATGATACATGTGGTACCTCCAGCTCCGGATAATAGGTGTTGAAAAATAAAAGCGGTATCTTTCTCATCATCAGATGCCTGTACAGCTCCAGATTCGGATTCGGCAATCCACTTTTTGTTCCCTCCACGATCATTCCTGCTACATCATCCCGTTTGAGCAGATCTTTCAGAATGCCTTTCTCCCGATCCAGCGTGTTATTCGTAATATAAATCTGTACGGAAAAGCCACTTTCATATAATGTATTCTGCATGCCCTGCAGGATCCTCGGGAAAATATAGCTGTCCACATAAGTAGTTACTACCGCAATACTGTTCCGCTTCTCGAGATTTTTCCTGCGGTCAAAGCTAACATAAGTGCCGCTGCCACGGATCCTCTGTACCAGTCCTTCCTCCTCCAGCGTTCCGATCGCCTTCCTCACTGTCTGTCTGCTGATGTGGAATCGCTCCGCAAGCTGATTCTCCGAAGGAACCTTCTCTCCGGGACCCAGTTGTCCGTCTGTAATCTGCTCCTGTATGTAATTAATTAGGTTTTGATATTTTGTCTCCATGATTATTATAAGTATAATAAGGCTACTGTTCAAAGTCAATACATCTTTTGACTATTTTAGATACATTTATATATAGTTGTATGATGTACAACCATGCTTGTATTTCGATTTACTCCACATATGAAGTCAGAGACCGTGACTGTGACTCTGAGGTAAGTCGCTTTAAGTCTATCCCCGGTGCTGTTCACATATACTTTTACCAACACTCTCTGTCATCAGGTAACTATCGTGCGAAAACGTCCTTCCCTTTCCTTCCACCAACTGCTTCTGTGTATCTGCCTCCTCTGCACTCTCACCGGCGCCATGGCTCTTTTGTCCCATTGTACTTCCGCAGACAGGCGCTTTGAACAATTCACCTCCCGGGTTTTCCGGGAGGAAATGACTGCCAGTACTCTGAACATGCACTACACCATTGCGGATCCTGCCGCCTTTGGGATTACGGATTACGAGCCTGTCCTTCCCCTCTATACCTCCGGGCAGTCGGACGCGAGTGGGGAACGTTGTTCTGCGCTCCTTAGGCAACTAAGTTGTATTGCTTACGATAAGCTCTCACCGGAGAATGCTTTCACCTATACACTCCTACAGCGGTCTCTGGAAAATGACCTGGCGTTGGCGCAGTTCCCCTATTACAACGAACCACTGTCCCCATCTTCGGGAATGCAGTCACAGCTCCCCATCCTGCTGGCAGAATACACCTTCCGTTCCAGGCGGGATGTGACAGACTACCTGGCACTCTTAGACCAGGTGGACGATTATTTTGCCTCCTTGCTCCTCTATGAGCAGGAAAAAGCTGCCGCAGGCTTCCTCATGCCGGATATTTCCCTGGAAAAAGTCCAAAAGCAATGTGACACCATCGTCACTATACAAGAACTAGCGCAGGGGACCCACTTTTTGCAGACCACCTTTGAAGACCGGCTGGTGGAATTGCAGGCACAGGGCATATTATCTGCCGAAGTTGTCTCTTCCTTTCTTAAGGAAAATGACCGGCTGCTCACCACGGTAGTACAGCCTGCCTACGCCACACTATCCGAAGGACTGTACTCTCTGGAGACTTCCGGCTCTGCCGGTCAGACATCTTCTATCTCTCAGGCGTCTCCCGGCGGGATCATAGATACATCCGGCGCCCTGCCGAAAGGTCTCGCCCTGTTGCCGGATGGGAAGACTTACTATCACCACCTGCTTTTCGCCGAGACCGGTTCCTCCCGTTCGGAGAAAGAACTGGTGCAAATGCTTCTGGCGCAATTTCAGGAGGAACAGGCGGCCATCCGCAGCCTGACACAACAGTCCCCTTCTCTGCTTTCCATGCTTTCCGAAGGGATCACGGAAGATTTTCCCATCCCGGAACCGGAAGAAATGCTTTCCGATCTACAATCACGCATGATAAATGACTTTCCTGTCAGTTATCCCACTCCCTCCTTTACTGTCAAGGATGTCGTTCCCAGTCTGGAACCTTACAGTGCACCGGCTTTTTACCTGACGACTCCCTTGGACAATTCTGACAATAATGTCATCTATATAAACCGCCGCAATTCTCCCATGGGACTGGAGCTCTATACGACCCTGGCACACGAAGGTTTTCCCGGGCATCTCTATCAGACCGTGTACAGCAACCGTGCCTTTTTAGATAAAAACTCTGATCCTGCCAGAAAGCTTGTCTGGTACGGCGGATATCTGGAGGGCTGGGCGTTGTATGTGGAATTTATTTCCTATGATTATGCGGCTGATCTGCTCGAACAGTGCGGACAGTCGGATGCCGCACAGGCCGCTCTCCTGGAAAAACATACCCGGAGCCTTCAGCTGTGCATGTATACTCTGTTGGACCTTCTGATCCATGGGGAAGGTGCCGGATACGATCAGACTGCCACATTCCTTGGAAAGTTTGGCATTGATTCCCCGGAAGCCTGCAAGGCGATCTATACTTATATTGCGGAGGAGCCCTGCAATTATCCGAAGTATTATGTGGGCTATCTGGAGATTTTGAAATTACGGGAAACTGCCCGGTCCCATTGGGGTGACAGGTACTCCGACCTTCGCTTTCACACATTTTATCTGGAAAATGGCTGCTGTGATTTTTCCTTGCTGGAGGAACTACTGTAAAATAGAGCAGCCTTGCAAAACAACACAAGACCGTAGCTTGACAAAGCCTCCCTCCTTTTCTATACTTGCAAAAGGAGAGAGGCTTTTCGCTTCCTATATTCCGCTTCCGATAACAGAAAGGCATACAATTCCCATGGAACAACTATTATTCAGTTTGAATGCAACGATCCCCGTATTCCTGGTCATGGTGATCGGTTATGTTTTACAGCAGCTGCATGTTACCAACGACTCATTTGTCAAAACCCTGAATTCATTCAATTATAAGATCACTCTTCCCGTACTTTTGTTCAAGGACATGTCCACTGCAGATTTTTACAGTGTATGGGATACCGGTTACGTGCTGTTCTGCTTCTTCGTGACCCTGTTCTGCATCGTCATCACCTGGGTCGTGGCAGGCATTTTTTATAAGAACAAATCCCGCCTGGGAGAGCTTGTCCAGGCAAGCTACCGCAGCAGTGCCGCTGTCCTGGGTATCGCCTTTATACAGAACATCTACGGAAACTCCGGCATGGCTCCCCTGATGATCGTGGGTACGGTTCCCCTGTACAATATCGCTGCCGTACTGATCCTGTCCTTCACCGGACCTGATGCGAAGGGCTTCGATAAAGAATCCCTGCTGAAATCCTTAAAAGGGATCATCACGAACCCGATCATTATCAGTATCGCCCTGGGCATGCTGTCCAGCGCCTGCCGGATCCATTATCCCGTGATCATTTCCAAGACCATCAGCAATGTTGCCGTACTGGCTACCCCTCTGGCCCTGATCGGCCTCGGTGCCGGATTCGAGGGAAAAAAAGCCTTGAAGCTTTTAGCCCCCACCGGAGTAGCAACCGTGTTAAAGCTGGTAGTATGGCCCGCACTGTTCCTGCCGCTTGCCATCCATTTTGGCTTTACCGGAGAAAAACTGGTGGCAATCCTCATTATGTTAGGCTCCCCCACCACCGTAAGCTGTTATATTATGGCGAAAAACATGAACCACGAAGGAACTTTGACTTCCAGCGTGGTCGTTGCCACCACATTTTTAAGTTCCGTTACCCTCACGGTATTCCTGTTTATTTTGCGGAGTCTGCAATTGATTTAGTTGCATGATGCCCCTGGCATCATCACATTTTCCCCGCAAGAAAAATGCTTGCCACTGTTCCCGCTAACGTTGCCAGCAGTGCCCCCGGCAGCGTGTAGCGGGTTTTCGTTACCTTTGCCGCCAGAAAATACACACTCATGGTATAAAAAATCGTCTCGGTACAGCTCATAAGGATTGATGTCAGCATCCCGGCATAAGAGTCCGGGCCGCAGGTCTTGAAAATATCCAGCACCAGCCCGGTAGCCGCGGAGGAAGAGAACATTTTTACAATAAGTAACGGGATCAGCTGCGTCGGAAGTCCCACTGCCTGCGTCGCCGGTCCGATCAGCTTCCCCAACAATTCAAAAAATCCGGAAGTCCGAAGGATTCCCACTGCCATCATCAGTCCTACCAGTGTCGGAAGGATCTCCACCACAATGCGCAGCCCCTCTTTTGCCCCCTTCAAAAAAGTCTCGTATACTTTCACCCCTGAGACCATTCCGTAACCCACGATCCAGAAGATCACCATGGGAATCATAATATCTGACATATGTGTCAATACGTTTATCATGGTCCTTACCTATCCTTCCATTTACAATAAATCACGGAAATGATGGTGCTGAAAAGTGTAGCCACCAGTGCCGGAGCAATGATCACCGCGGGGTTGGCACTGCCGTACTGACTGCGGTAGGCGATCATGTTGACCGGGATCAGCTGTAAGGACGAAATATTCAGGATCAAAAAGGTACACATTTCGTTGCTGGCAACTGACACATTCGTTCCGCGACGTCCGCTCTCCAGTTCCGCCAGCTGCTCCATGGCTTTCAGTCCCGCCGGTGTACACGCCCATCCCAATCCCAGCACATTGGCGATCAGATTCGTAGCTATGTATTCCCCCGCCGGATGATCTTCCGGAAGTCTTGGAAACATAAATTTCAGAAAAGGCCGGATACCTTTTGTCATCTTCGTGATCATGCCGGATTCCTGCGCGATCTCCATGAGTCCCATCCACAGTGCCATGACCCCTGCCATGGTGATGCAAAGGCTCACCGCCTCTCCGGCACTGTCAAGCGCCCCTCCTGTCAATGCACTCATCTGTCCGGTACACACACCGTAGATCACACCTAACAGGATCATTCCTGCCCAGATATAGTTAAGCATTTTCTCCAAACCGCCTGCTGTTCCTTCGTTTCACTATATGCGGATGTCGGGATGTCCTATGAAAATTCGAGTCACGCCTTCGGTCATGTCCTACCAGGCCTGCATTTCCATCCGGAATTTCTTCCCGGCATACAAATATAAGCCTTCCGGTAATATATTTTCCGAAAGGCTTATCTGGTTCATTCTCTCAAATTCTTTTACAGAGTTCCCTGTGTGAACAGGCTTCTCACATGTGCCACTTCTTCCGCAGTGGCTTTCTCTGCCGGCACATAATAAGATTTCTCTCTGGCGATCTGATACAGCTCCTCCTGGGACTGCTCACAGGCGGTACGGAACTGCTTCAGTGTCTGTTTTAATTCCTTGTTCTCTGACTGGGCGATCATTCCCGCATAGCGGGTCAGTTCTCCGTTGATCCCGGCCAAAGTATCTGCTACCATTGTCTTTTCCTGCATTCTGCTGCCTCCTTATTGCAAAAACTTCATAAGCTGCTGTTTGTTCTCCATAGCGCTGCGGGCACCCTTTTCAAAAAACTGTTTTACCTTCGGGTCCTCCGCTTCCTTGGCGTACTCCTGCATTTTGCAGCGGGTCGTGTCAAAGCCGCCGATCAGATGGCGCAGATTCTGCAGATCTAATTCTGAAATATCACTCATGCTGTTAACCTCCTTTTGATTCCTTCTGTTCTATGCGAGGTTAGTATGCGCAGGATATTTTTTTCTATACTAAATAAAATTAGCAAATATGGATACGGAAATCACCGTCAGAATACCACAGACCACGATGGACAGACTGCTCATGGCGCCTTCGATCTCGCCCAGTTCCATGGCTTTTGCAGTTCCCAGCGCATGGGCGCTGGTACCGATGGCAAGACCTTTGGCAATGGGATCCTCGATCTTGCACAGGCGGCAGATTGTATCTGCCAGAATGTTGCCAAGGATACCTGTGACAATGATCACGACTACCGTAATGGTCACAATACCGCCCATTTTTTCAGAAATCCCCATACCGATAGCCGTGGTAATGGACTTCGGCAGAAGCGTTACATACTGCTCATGGTTCAGACCGAACATCAGGCTTAAAGCGAAAACGCTCACCATGGCAGTCAGCACGCCGGCAATGATTCCGCCGAAAATAGCCTTGGGATAAGTCTTTAACAGCTCCAGCTGACGATACAGAGGTACTGCCAGGCTGACCGTTGCCGGAGTCAGGAAAATGCTGATATACTGCGCGCCGTTTGCATAGGTCTCATAATCTATATGGAACAATAACAATACTGCCACGATCAGGATTACGGAGATCAGTAAGGGATTGGCAATGGCTTTTCCGGTCTTCTGTTTGATCCACAGACCGATCTCGTAGGTGACCAGTGTAATGGCAATGCCGAAAAAGATAGACTGGCTCAATATTTCATTCATTTATCTGTCCTCCTTATCATCTGCGGCAGCTTCGGTTCCGACCGTCTGCATGGCTGCGGCACCTTTGTTTTTCTGCCCCCGGATAATATGCTGGGATACCCGACCTGTCACGATCATGATCAGTACCGTGGATACCACCGTGATCACACAGATGGGAAGCAGCATCTCTTTTAAAGCATTCACACTTGCCATGATTCCCACGGTAGCGGGCACGAACATAATGGACATGGCGTCTACAAGAAAATCCGCCGCGGTCTCCACCTTTTCCAGCGGGATCAGCTTCGTGATCAGCCCCACCAACATGATCACCAGACCATAGACGCTTGCTGCGATGGGAAGCGGGATCAGGATCTCCAGAAGCTCTGCCAGAAAGGAGATTCCCAGGATAATCGAAAATTGTTTCACATATTTCATGATATTGTCACCCTACCTGTTAACTTTAGTATTTTATTTCTTTGATGTCGGGGCTTTTGACCCTGGCATCATCATTATATTGCACACAAACAAAAGAAGCTGCGCACTGTTTTTCAGCACGCAACTTCGTATTATACTACTCGATTTTTACTTTCACAATCAGCATTCTCTACCATTTGAGTAGACTTTTTGACCTTGCTTTCGTGAATTTTACCCTTACATCTGGTGTCTTACCACTGCATATTCGTCATCCAGTCGGAAGTAGGGACACTCCTGCTGGGTTCCGGATAAAAAGCGGTACATTTCATCCTCATCCAGATTCACCATGCAGCAATAGCATTCATAATCTTCGTCATATTCATAATTGACACATGCGTCACAATTAGTCATTTTGCCTCTCTCCGCATATGCTTTCATGGATGTATCCTACATTATCCTCATATGCTTTTGTCTGTTTTGGTTCGGTTTCATTATGGTATTTTCACTGTTTCATGAGTTGCCGTGCAGGTACTGATAGATTTCCCGCTTTCCGACACCTCTGTCTTTTGCCACCTGCTTCATGGCGGATTTATTATCCATACCCTGCTCTTCGTAATAAGCCATATGTTCTTCAATGCTCATGGATTCCCAGGATGCGATCTCTTCCTGTCGTTTCTCTTCCGGGCTTTTTCCTTCCACTACCAGGACATATTCTCCGCGGGGTTCCTCTGTCTTGTAGTAGTCCAGCGCCTTTTCCAAAGTGGTGGGAAATACGGTCTCGAACTTCTTGGTCAGTTCTCTGCACAACGTGATCCGCCGCTCCCCCAGTGCCGCATACAGTTCCTCCAGTGTCCGGATCAGATGATGGGGTGCTTCGTAGAGGATCATGGTACGGCTCTCGGTCTTCAGTTCCTCCAGAATCGCTTTCTTTTCCTTTTTATCCGCAGGCAGAAATCCTTCAAAGCAAAACCTTCTTGTACTGAGTCCTGATAAGGTCAGTGCTGTAATACAGGCCGCAGGACCCGGCAGGGAAGTGACGGGAACATTCTGCTCCTGGCACATCCGCACCAGTACTTCGCCGGGATCGGAGATCGCCGGGGTACCGGCATCAGTGATCAGCGCAATGTTCTGTCCGTTTAACAGCTGTCCTACCAGCTGGTGTGCCTTCTCTACTTTATTGTACTCATGGTAGCTGGTCATAGGCGTATGGATGTCGAAATGATTCAGCAGCTTAATACTGTTACGGGTATCCTCCGCCGCGATCACATCCACCGTCTGCAGGGTCTCCACCACCCGCGGTGTCATATCCCCCAGATTGCCAATGGGCGTTGCACACAAATATAAAGTTCCGGGCATGAGCTCCTGCCTCCTCTCCAAATCACTTTCCCTTTTTAATATCCATATATATCATATATTTCCGGCATATATACTCCCGGTGACTGGTACACGATCAACGGTTTCTCCACGGTCATGCGGGATCTGCCGCCTCGCACCGCCTCGATGAGCACCATATTGGGCTCCTTGTCGATGTAGGGATATACAAGCTGCATCCGCTTCGGCTCCAGCTTGTATTTTACCAGCATGGTCATGATCTCCGCCAGTCGAAAAGGGCGATGTACCATGTAAAAATGTCCGCCGGGCTTTAATAGTTTTGCTGTCCTGCTGACCACATCCTCCAGCGTACAGAGCACTTCGTGTCTGGCGATCGCTTTCGGTTCCTCCGGGTTCGTCAATCCATGCTGTCCGATCATGTACGGAGGATTGCAGGTAATACAGTCAAAGGAAGCAGCCTGAAATATCCGGTCTGCTTCCTTGATGTCTCCTGTCACGATGTCAATGCGGTCCTGCAGATCGTTCAACGCCACACTGCGTCTCGCCATATCTGCGCTCTCCTCCTGGATCTCCAGACCGGTGAGATGGGAGCAGTGGTATTTTGCTTCCATCAGAAGCGGGATGATCCCGGTGCCTGTCCCCAGATCCAGTAAAATATCTTTCTCTCTGGCATGGGCAAATCCTGTCAGAAGCACCGCATCCATGCCGAAACAAAATTTCTCCGGATTCTGTATGATCTGATAACCGTTCCGCTGAAGGTCATCAATTCGTTCTTTATCCTTCAGTTCAACCTTCATTCGTATTCTCCGGTTTTCTTCCGTTACCGTTATTACCGTTGTTGCCGTCTCTTCTGCCACCGTGTCTCGGTCTTCTGCGGAAGGAATTGTCTCTTGGTGCCTGTCCCTGGCTGCCGGACTGCTCTGCACCCTGAGCATCGCTGTTCTCTCTTACCTGCTCCGGACGGTTCTGCGGACGATTCTCACGGCGTCTGTCGCCGCGGTTATTATCCCTGCGGTTGTCACGGTTATTGTCTCTGCGGTTGTCACCACGATTCTCGTTGTTCCGATTTTCTCCACGGTTATCATTACGATTCTGATTCTCACCACGGTTATTATTTCTGCGGTTGTCGTCTCTGCGTCCGTCGCGTCTGCGGTTATCCCCGCGATTCTCGCTGTCGGCTCTCTGTTCTCTGCGGTCCTGACGCTCCGGGCGCTGCTCCGCACGTTTTTCTGCGCGTTCTTCCGCTTCTTCCTTCTCCTCGATCTCCTCTAACTTCTCAAGTTCCTTCTGCTCTTCCTTAGACAATTCCTGACCGCCCTTTTTGCCGCGGCGTCTCTTGAACTGTAAAGTGTCTGCCTCGTACTCCTTCAGTTCCTTCTCGTCACCGACTTCTACCAGTACCTTAACCAACTGACGCAGTACGTTGACGTTCTGTACCTCGCCGTGGAGGCCATCTGCCGTCTGGACATAGTCACCCACACCGGGAAGCTTGCGGTTCAGTTCTTCGTAAGTGTCTTCCTCATTTTTCAGGCAGCACATCAGTCTGCCGCAGACACCGGAGATCTTGGTGGGATTCAGGGACAGATTCTGCTCCTTCGCCATCTTGATGGATACCGGCACGAAATCCGACAGATAGCTGTGACAGCACAGAGGTCGTCCACAGATACCGATACCGCCGCGGATCTTGGTCTCATCGCGGACGCCGATCTGGCGCAGCTCGATACGGGTCTTGAACACACTTGCCAGATCCTTGACCAGTTCACGGAAGTCGATACGTCCGTCTGCTGTAAAATAGAATAATACCTTATTGTTATCAAACGTATACTCCGCATCGATCAGCTTCATTTCCAGACCATGCTTTAATATCTTCTCTTTACAGATCTTGAAGGCTTCCTTCTCTTTTTCTTTGTTGGCAGCCTCCTGCTCGATATCTCTCCCTCCGGCGATCCGCATCACAGGCTTCAGCGGCTGGATCACCTTGTCATCCTCTACCTCATGTACTCCTGCTACGACCGTACCGAACTCTATACCTCTGGCGGTCTCCACGATCACGTGGTCGCCTCTCTTTATTTCCAGCTGCAGCGGATCGAAGAAATATACCTTGCCCGCTGTACGAAATCTCACACCGATTACTTTTGTCATATCTATCTACCTCACTGATGCCCATGGCATCTTCAAATAAATTAAAACAACAGCTGCCTGCGCAAAATGCGCCTGCAACTGCTATTTTATCATATCTTTTCTAAAATGACTACTCTAATATTAGCGTCTTATGATACATAAGTTTTCTTAGGACAGCACAGACTGAAATACCCTTAAAGCATTTAAGGAAAATACCTTATCGATTTCCGCGGAGGAAAAACCCTGTCGTTCCATCTCTGCGGCAAGCTGCTGCATTTTTTCTGCGCCGGACAACTCACACAGCTCTCCGAAACCATCAAAGTCACTTCCCAGTGCTATTGCGTCAATTCCTGCCAGGTTTTTAATATATTGCATGTGCTCCACCATTTTTTCAATCCGCCCGATCTTTCCACCATCCTCAAGAAATCCTACGAAATAGTTGATACCGATAACACCGCCCCGCTCTCCGATCATTCTGATATTAGTATCCGAGAGATTCCGCAGATGTGAGCAGAGTGTACGTGCGTTGGAGTGACTTGCGATCACAGGGCCATGCGTAAGCTCAAAAATGTCCCGTATGCCGGCATCATTTAAATGGGAAACATCAATAAGAATGCCGATTCTCTCCATTTCCTCCACAAAGCTTTTCCCGGTATCCGTAAGTCCATTGACCATGTCCGGGATTCGGGGACTTCCCGGTGCGATTGTCGGATTGGGATACCCCAGTTCATTTGCAAAGTTCCATGTCAGGGTAGACATTCTGACGCCTTTGTCATATAGTGCATACAGGTTTTCCAGTTTTCCTTCATACACTCCGCCCTCTTCCACTGTCATCATAGCTGATAGCTTTCCCATTCTGGCGTTCTCTTCCATACTCTCTGCTGTTGTCACCTGTCCTATGATATCCGGATATTCCGCTATCTGTGTTTTCCAGAAATCTGCAAGCCCCAATACATGTGTAAATGGTGACTCGCCTCTTTTCTTCAATGCTCCCAGATGGGTAAAAAGGGAAAAGCACTGGCAAATATATCCCCCTTCTCTCATCCGGTTCAAATCGATTCTTCCGGAATTGGAAAGAAGGGAAGTCTCCTTCCCTTCCCTGAAATCCGAGTACATATTAGGTATCGTATCACAGTGTAAATCAATTACCTGGTACATCTAAGCTGCCTCCTCCTATTCAGATAGAGCTCCCTGCGCAAATTCAGTATATGCTTCATCCACAACCGTAATGACATAATCCGGCTCCGGGCTTCACGCCGGTTATGACACCTCTTTACAGTCCGAATTCCTCCAGTGCCACATAGAATAACCTCTCATACCCTTTTGGTACTTGAGCATAAGAAAACAACCACACAGGAGCATTCTTACTCTTGTATGGTCGTTATTTCTTCTGTCACCGCTTGAAGACGTCACTCAAAAACTTCTTTCTTAAAATCCCTAAGTGAAGGCTTCCTTCGGAGAGTTTTTTAAAATATTTTATGGCTCTGAATGGTTATTATGTTAAGATCTGAGTTCCACACCCAGTTTGTTGTTGAGGTTCTTCAGGATCTTCTTCACATAGCCGTCCACTGCCTCTGTGGTGAATTCTTCCTCCTTCGGAGCAAAGGTTACGGTGAATGCCATGGACTTCTTCTCGGGTCCTACCTGTAAGCCTTCATAGACATCGAAGAGTTCCACGGACTCTACAAAGCTGCTGGCTTCTGCGATTGCCTTCTCTACCTCGCCGCAGGTAACGGATTTGTTCATTACCAGTGCCAGGTCTCTGGTCTCCTTCGCGAACTTGGAGATAGGAGCAAAGGTGGGAACCTTGCCGTATACAGGACGCAGGGCTTTCAGATCGATCTCTGCGATGTATGCAGACTCACGCATGTCTTCTTCCTTCTGGATCTCGTAGGTCAGCTGACCTAAGTAGCCGATCTCTTGGCCGTTGTACAGGATCTTTGCGGTACGATAAGGATGCAGGAAGGTCTTCTTGTCCTCTACATATTCGAAATCAATGAACAGCGTCTCTGCTACCGTGTCTACCAGACCTTTCAGGGTGAAGAAATTCTCTTCCTTACCCCAAATACCGATGCAGATAGTCTCTCTCTCATCGGGATACTCGGTCAGAGGCAGATCCTTAGGGATGAATTTATTGCCGATCTCATATACTCTGCCTTCCAGACAACCGTTCTTCTGGTTACGGCCGATCGCGTGGATCATCTGGGGAGCCAGAGTGGTACGCATCAGAGACAGATCCTCGTTGATCGGGTTGATCAGGCGGATCGCATGTCTCTCCGGTGCATCCTCGGGCAGACCTAACAGGTTCAGATCGGAAGGGGAGAAGAAGGAGTAATGTACGCCCTCAAATGCGCCCTGTGCACACAATGCTCTCTTGATCTTAAGCTCGGTCTTCTGCTTCGTATTCATACCGCCGCTGGTTACAGCTGCTGCTTTCAGGAAGGTAGGGGTAACATGATCATAACCATACATACGGATGACTTCCTCTGCGATATCGGGATAGGATTCCATATCCTCACGATATGCAGGTACCTGAATGGTCAGCTCGTCGCCGTTAATGACAGGCTGGAAATTCAGGGACTTTAAGATTCTCTCGATGTCAGCGGTAGGTACTTCAATACCCAGTACGCCGTTTACCTTCTTGATGCTTGCCTTCATCTCGGTGGGTTCAATGGAGTTACCGGTGTTTGCCTCTACGTGAGTAGAGGATACTTTACCACAACCCAGCTCCTCGATCAGATGCAGTGCTCTCTTGCTGGCCATAACGGTAGCATACTCATCCACGCCCTTGGCATATCTCTGGGAAGAATCGGAAGACTGTCCCAGTGCTCTGGAGCTCTTACGGATATTGTCTCTTGCAAATTTTGCGGACTCGAAGATGACAGCCTCTGTGGTATCGCGGATCTCGGAATTTAAGCCGCCCATGATACCTGCCAGTGCTACAGGTTTTACGCCATCGCAGATGACGAGGTTGTTTTCGTTTAATTCAAACTCTTTTTCATCCAAAGTCACAATCTTCTCTTTGTCATGGGCACGTCTTACATGAATGGCATTGCCTTCAATGTAAGAAGAGTCAAATGCGTGCATAGGCTGACCCAGCTCTTTTAAGATGTAGTTCGTGATATCTACCACGTTGGAGATAGATCCGATGCCTACCAGTGCCAGACGTCTCTTCATCCATGCAGGGGATTCGCCGATTTTCACATCAGTTACATAGTGTGCGATATATCTGGGGCACAGATCCGGAGCATCCACAGTTACGGTGAAACCATCCTTGGTAACGCCGCTCTCGGTGTAATCCAGTGCCGGAGTCTTCACGGGTTTGTTCAGGATCGCCGCTACTTCTCTGGCAATACCGAAGATGCTCTCGCAGTCCGGTCTATTGGCGGTAATGGCAATGTCAAAGATCCAGTCATCTAACTGTAACAGGGGCTTTACGTCTGCACCGATCTCGGCATCCTCCGGCAGTACCAGCAGTCCGTTATAGCCTGCACCGGGGTACAGATCCTCAGTCAGTCCCAGCTCGGTACCGGAACACAGCATACCGCAGGACTCATAGCCGCGCAGCTTGCCTTTTTTGATTTTCATGGTGCCCTCGATGGTCACATGATCTTTTGCGGTAGCGTATACCTGCGCACCTTCCAGTGCTACGGGGTATTTGCCGCCTGCATGTACGTTATCCGCACCACAACAGATCTGCAGGGGCTCTGCGCCGCCTACATTTACCTTACATACATGTAAGTGGGTCTCAGGGATGGGCTCACACTCTTCTACCAGTCCGACTACCACACCGCTGATGTCCTTACCTACTTCGTAGGATTCCTCTACCTCAAAACCGCAGGAGAACAGCTTCTCTTCCAGTTCTTTGGCTTCTACATCTATATCCACATATTCTTTTAACCAACTAAGTGGTACTAACATATCTTTTACCTCCTTCGATGCCGTCTTGTACGACATCCTCTCGTAATGTTCCTTGCATCGTTACTGTTTTAAAATCATATTCCTGTGATCTTAGTCATCATTGATCTGATCCAGTACACGCATATCCGATTGATATAACAGTTTGATATTGTTAATACCGTACTTTAACATTGCCAGACGCTCAATACCGATACCGAATGCCAGTCCGCTGTACTCCTCGGAGTCAATGCCGCAGTTCTCCAGCACCTTCTTATTTACAATACCTGCACCCAGTACCTCGATCCAACCGGTACCCTTGCACAGACGGCAGCCGCAGCCACCGCAGGCGAAGCAGCTCACATCGACCTCTACGGAAGGCTCGGTGAACGGGAAGTAAGACGGACGCAGTCTCGTGGTGGTACCTTCACCGAAGATCTTCTGTACCAGTACTTCCAGCATACCCTTCAGGTCGCACAGAGTGATGGTCTTGTCTACTACGAGACCTTCCATCTGGGTAAACATCGGTGAATGGGTCGCATCATCATCGGAACGGAATACTTTACCGGGGCTTAAGATCTTAATAGGAGGCTTTTGGCTCTCCATCACGTGAACCTGACCTGCGGAGGTCTGGGTTCTAAGCAGGAATTCCGGAGACAGGTAGAAGGTATCCTGCATATCTCTTGCGGGGTGATCCTGCGGGGTATTCAGTGCGGTAAAGTTGTAATAATCGGTCTCGATCTCGGTTCCTTCATATACGCTGAAGCCCATGGATGCGAAGATATCGATCAGCTGGTTACGCACCTGGGTTACAGGATGGAGGTTACCGGTCTTGCGGCTCTTTGCCGGCATGGAGATATCGATCTTCTCACTCTCGTAGCGCAGCTCCATCTCTTTTTCTTTTAACTTCGCGTTCAGCTCATCGAAATGCTCGCTTGCCCAGTTCTTCAGTTCGTTGACTTTCTTACCGAAGTCAGCCTTCTCTTCCTTGGGCACGGAACCCATCTGCTTCATCAGTCCGCCGATAATACCGTTCTTGTCGAGAATGGTCTTTTTGTACTCGTAGACACCCTTGGTGTTCTCGATCTTCTCCAGCTGTTCCCGGATGTCGGCTTTGATCTGTTCGACTTTTTCATTCAATTCGTTTAAATCTGCCATCTTACTCCTCATTTCTGTGTGAATGATTCACACGTATTTTTACTTGTGCCTGGGGAAATTTATATACAAGAAAACCGCGGATACAAATTCACCCCATTGGGACGAATTCATATCCGCGGTACCACCCAAATTCCTTATGTGAAAAATGAAAATTATTTTTACATTCACGATAAGACTCTTAACTCACGTAACGAGTGAGGAAACGTCATACCCTACCAAATCCATGCTCTCTGCTCTCGAATTCTTCCGGTATGCGGCTCGCGTGGGAATTTCGATTCTGCTTGAACCTCAGGAAGCTTTTCAGCCGGTGGGCTTCCCTCTCTGTCAGGAAAATAGAATCTTACTGTGCACGTTCATTGCCTTTACCTTGATATGATAATACCGAAATAGCGGAAATGTCAAGGTCTTTTAGTTTATTGTGCCATCACCATTTCCAATAGATCCGGAATATCATTTTTCAATGTTTCATAAACTACCTTCAAATCTACATTACCATAATCATGTACGATTCGATTTCTCATTCCGTACATTGCATTCCATGGAATCATCCTTCTTTTCTGTTTGATTATAGAATGAAAAGATTCAATGCATGCATTATCCCATGGAAACGCTTTCTTCGAGTAACTACGCTGCATGTTTTCGGTTGCTTTTTTATATTCCTTTGCAACATATTGGCTGCCACGATCCGAATGGATAATTAATGGTTGATCGATATTTCGGCGAGCTTTGGCTTTGTTTATAGTATCAATCACGCAGGATACTTCCAGTGTTTCTGAAAGTGTCCAGGCTATGATTTTTCTGGAAAATAAATCCATAATACTGGTCAGATAGACAAATCCGTCTATTGTCCAGATGTAGGTGATATCCGAACACCAGACGGCATTCGGGCGGTCAGGATTAAACTGCTCATCAAGGATATTTTGTAATTCAGTGCTGAAATCAGAATCTTTTGTGGTAATTGTCCATGGCTTGCTCCACTGGGCACGGATTCCCATTTGACGCATGTATGTACCAACAGTTCTTTCCGAAATGACTTCACCGGTTTTCCGCAATTCTACAGTGATTTTCGGAGCACCGTAGTTCTGCTTGGAATCATCATATATATCCTGTATTTTTGCTTTTACAGATTCACGGCGTTTTTCTGTATCAGAAGGCACGCGGTGGAGCCATGCACGATATCCTGAACGTGAGACACCTAAAAATTTCAACATTCCGGAGACGGAAAACCGGCGTCCAGCCTTTTGGGCAGCTTCCGTCTTCTCAGACACTTCGAGATAAATGGCTTCCGTCATTTTCCCAGAATGTTGATTGCTTTTTTTAACACATCAAGTGCATCTTGGGCATCACGTAATTCACGTCTGAGACGGGCAATTTCCTTCTGCTCATCAGATGCATAATTGCCAGAACCACGAACAGGAATATCACCTGATTCTCGGAAGTCTTTCAGCCACTTTGTTAATGTGCTGTATCCGATGCCAAGATTTTCTGCACATCCACGTACACCAAGATCTTTATGATCCTCGTAGTACTGGACTGCATCAAGTTTAAATTGTTTGTCATGTTGCTTTGCCATATGAGATCCTCCTTCAGCCTGTCTCTATTGTACCATGCTTATGTGTATTTGGAATTTCTCATTTTGGCTTGTACTATTTATATTCTAGCACCAATGTGGGTTATTCTTTACTGGGAGGGTGGACTGCTATTTATGGATCGTGGTGGGAATATGGTCAGCAAAATCCCATCTAATGCATTATCACAGGTAAAATTCAAAGGACGAAAAATAATCATTCCTTATAATGG
>OLXV01000377.1_pt1 | contig 23142 bp, 23 predicted proteins | sample 1673481 | NCBI WGS metagenome assembly OLXV01 (sample SAMEA103958113, study PRJEB25191) | human gut metagenome
CCGCCTGCAGCTTCGCCCAGGAGGCCGCGGTGTAATCGGCTTCCTTTAGCGCCGCAGCCTTTTCCAGTGCGGCGTCCACAGCGGTATAGTCGGCCGGCCTGCACAGGCGGTCGTATGCCTCTCTGGCCGCAACCGGCAGGCTGTAATTGCTTACCAAATTCTTCTGCGTACTTGACAGAGCGGCATGGGCTTTCTCCGCCGCCTCAATCGCGGGGCCGCTTTCGGCCGTAATCGGGCTGGGCAGCGCAGCAATCATACTGATAACCGCCTGTGCTGCATCCCGATCGGTGGAATCCTCTACCACTTCAAACGCCGACGTCTTGTTGTCCAGCTTGTACCCGCCGTCGTTCTTGTCATAATTGATGGACGCATATCCATGAACAGCAGCGCCCCATACAAAACAACATTGCCGCAGTCCTCGGGCGCCGAAAACTCAAGATAGTACCGCTTTCCCGCTTCAAGCTCCGGAGGCTGGGCAAAATCCAGCTGCTTCCAACCCTTCTTTTCCGATTCGGATCCGATGGTAAAGACCTCTTGCGCAACGACATTTGCATCCTCCTTGAAGTTATCCAGGATGCGAACCTGTACCTGATCGGTATCATTCACGCAGGAGAGGTAGGCGCGCACTGCACAAATTTTGGTGAACGGGACGGCAAAGGGCTGAATCGCCCTGTTCGACGGCGCATTGATTTTATAAAGCGCCGTACCCGCGTTTTGCTGAGAATATACACTGGGCAGAGCGTCCTCCTCATTCGAGGGGAGAATTTCAAACGACGTCACATTTTCGGTGGTCTTCCAGCCATTGTCATAATTCAGCGCATGGAAATCCGCAGTATCAAAGCTGTTGCTTTTGCCAAATCCGTTCCAGGCGACGTAGTTGGAGCCTTCATCCGCGAACACCCTGAGATAATACAGTACGCCGGGTAAAAGGGTTACCGACTCCGGAAACAGGATGGTCTGCCAGCCGTTGGGGCTGTCCCCAAAGACATAGCTTGCGCTGGCAAGCACACTTTCCGAATTTTTATAATCGGTCATAATTTGTACCGTCACCTTGTCGGTAGCCTGCGCGCTGTCATTTCGGATCAGATAAACGCGCACGCCCCTGACCGCCGGCATACGGCACGGAAAACGGCTGTGCCGCCCCGTGCGCCGGCGCGTTGACCATGTACAGGGCGCGCTGCATCTCAAGCTGAGAGAAGTAGGGCGTTACAGAGCCGACCGACTCGTTGACATAAAGCTCCGCATAACCGGTGTATGAAATTTCACCGGTCGGCAGAGAGGAGGCCTGTGCATTGCTTTTCACCGTGCCGGGTATTGCCAGGTTTGAAAAAACGACCATCATTAAAAGCAGCGTGCAAACCGTTTTAAGCCACTGTTTTTTCATTTGGCAGTCTCCTTTCTCAATATCGTTTTTGACCATATCCCAAAACTTATAATAAATACGCTGCACATTCGATCGGCGGCAGATTGAAAAACGCCGAAAGCCCTGCCCCTCCCTTTTTTCTGATTTTAATCTGCCCTTTCGCCCCCCCGCGGCGCTTTCGAGCGTTTCTTTCAATTTTGTAAGATATCCGGCCGGATTGTAAGGTAAAGCTATGGCAGCAGGCTGCCGGGCAGAGGTATACTGGGTGCAGCAAGGCAACAGGAGGTAGATTGTATGCCGATTTTAGAGGTGCAAAATCTTAAAAAAGTATACACCACCCGCTTCGGCGGAAGCCATGTTCAGGCGCTGTCCAATGTCTCCTTCACGGTCGAACGGGGAGAATATGTGGCCATCATGGGAGAGTCGGGGTCAGGCAAAACCACCCTGCTCAACATTCTGGCCGCCCTTGACCGTCCGACCGGCGGAGAGGTTCTGCTGAACGGCCGCAGCATTCTTTCTTTAAAAGAGAAGGAGATTTCGGCCTTCCGGCGGGATAATCTGGGATTTGTTTTTCAGGATTTCAACCTGCTGGACACCTTTTCGCTGCGGGACAACATTTTCCTGCCGCTGGTGCTGGCCGGAAAGAAGTATGACGAGATGAACGCCCGTCTGCAGACCATTGCCGCGAAGCTCGGGATCGGAGATATTCTCGACAAATTCCCATATGAGGTATCGGGTGGCCAGAAGCAGCGCGCCGCCGTCGCGCGCGCTCTGATCACCCGGCCGCAGCTCATCCTCGCCGACGAGCCGACCGGCGCCCTCGATTCCAGGGCGACCGACAGCCTGCTCCGCCTCTTCACCGAGATCAACCGGGACGGGCAGACCATCCTGATGGTCACCCACTCTACCAAAGCGGCCAGCCATGCCGGCCGGGTGCTCTTCATTAAGGATGGAGAGGTATTTCATCAGATTTATCGCGGAGCCGGCGGCACGCAGGAGATGTACGGCAAGATTTCGGATACGCTGACACGGATTGCGACAGGTGGTGTTCGGGATGAATAAATGGCTGTATCCAAAGCTGGCGGCCAACAATATCCAGAACAACGCGCAGACCTGCCTCCCCTATATGCTGGCCTGCGTGCTGACCGCCGCCACGTACTACATGATCTGCTCTCTGGCCGGAAACCCGGGAATGGCGGCCATGCACGGCGGAGCGGACGTCTCCTACTCGCTGAGGCTCGGCACCCGGGTTACCGCAATTTTTGCCGTAATCTTCCTTTTTTACACCAACAGCTTTCTGATGAAGCGCCGCAAAAAAGAGTTCGGCCTCTACAACATCCTCGGGATGGAGAAGCGGCACATCTCCCGCGTGCTGGGGTTTGAAACGCTGTATATCGCTGCCGCCAGCCTTCTGCTGGGGCTGATTGTCGGCATGGTGTTTGACCGGCTGATCTTTCTGATCCTGCTCAAGATGCTCGACAGCGCGGTACCGCTGGGATTTTATATTTCGGCCGGGGCGGCCGGCAAAACCGTCCTGCTGTTTGCCGCAATTTTCCTGCTGATTTTCTTAAACTCCCTGCGACAGATTCACCTCTCCCGGCCGATCGAGCTGCTCAAAAGCAGCAGCACGGGAGAAAAGGAGCCAAAAACCAAATGGATTATGACGGTTTTGGGAATCGCCTGCCTTGGCGGAGGCTACTACATTTCGGTCACCACGACCAATCCCGTGGCGGCGATCGGCCTGTTTTTCGTCGCGGTGATACTGGTCATTATCGGCACCTATTTTCTCTTTGTCGCGGGCAGCATCGCGCTGCTCAAGCTTTTGCGGAAAAATAAAAAGTATTACTATAACCGCAAGCATTTTACCGGCGTTTCGGGCATGATTTACCGGATGAAGCAAAATGCCGTCGGTCTTGCCAACATCTGCATACTCTCGACCATGGTGCTGGTCATGGTCTCCACGACGCTGTCGCTGTGGATCGGAATGGAGGATATTCTGCACACCCGCTACCCGCAGGAGATTGTCGTGGAGGAGATCGCGTCCGAGACCGAGCTTCCGGATCCGGAGGCGGTCCGCGCCTTCTGCCGCGAGACGGCAGCCGCCCTCGGCCTCACCCCGAAAAACGAGGTGGCCTATACCTACCTCAGCTTTTCGGCGCTGGAGCAGGGCGACACCTTTGGCACCGACCCGAAGGTGATCGACGCCCTCAATCTGAATATGCTGAACGGGCTCCGGACGCTGTTTTTCATCTCTCTGCCCGACTACAACGCCATCACGGGGGAGGAGAAATCCCTCGCAGAAGGGGAGATTTTGTTCTACGCCAACCGGAAGGGCTATGCGCCGGACAGGGTTCAGCTGCTTGGCAAGGACTTCCGCATCCGGGAAAAACTGGCCGACTTCCCCCAGAACGGGAGCATGACGTCCAACATCTCCGACACCTATTTCCTCGTCGTGCAGAGTACCGAGGCGCTGACCGAGCTGACCGAGCTGCAAACCGCAGCTTACCAGAGCAGCGCCAGTCTGCTGTGCGGGTATTACGGCTTTGACCTCGACGGTTCGGACGACCGGGCGCTGGAGGTATATGACCGGCTTGTAGAAGCGCGGGAGGATAGGCCGGATGCCCATCACGTGCAGCTTATCGAGTGCCGCGCAGCCCAGAAGGACGGTTTCATCGGCGAGTACGGCGGCCTCTTCTTCATCGGAATCTTTTTGGGCGTGCTGTTCCTGATGGCGACCATCCTGATCATCTACTACAAGCAGATTTCGGAGGGGTACGAGGACAAGGCCAGATACGAAATCATGCAGAAGGTCGGCATGAGCCGGGCGGAGATCAAGCGCTCGATCGGCTCGCAGGTTCTGACCATTTTCTTCCTGCCGCTGGTCACTGCGGGCGTGCATGTCGCCTTTGCCTTCCCGGTGATTACCCGGCTTCTGGCCCTGCTCAACCTGACCAATATAAGCCTGTTTGGCATATGCACGGTCGGATGCTTCCTGGTATTTGCCGTGATTTACGCACTGATTTACTCCCTGACCGCCCGGGTATACTACCGGATTGTCAGCAGATAAGAAGAGAAAAAAGCTGCCGCCTCTCGCTTTTAAAACGGGAGAGCGGCAGCTTTTCTTCCCGGCAAAGGAACCCGAAAAAGCGGCCATGCAAGAAAACCGCCCTTCCTGCATAAACTGTTAGGGTAAATCCGATAAAGGAGTGAGGCGTATGTGTGGAATCGCGGGAGAGGTGGCCGTCGGCCGCGGCCTCCACGGCGGGGCGGAAGAATATCTGGCTATGCAGAATGTTCTGCGGCGGCGCGGCCCGGATGAGAGCGGCATCTACTCCGATGGGGATGCGGTACTGATCCACGACCGGCTGGCCGTCATCGACATCGAGCATGGCAAGCAGCCCATGCTCTACCCCCCGACGGAGGAGGAGCTGATCCTCGTCTATAACGGCGAGCTGTACAATACCGAAGAGATCCGAAAGGAGCTTTTGCAAAAAGGGTACCGCTTTGACGGCCACTCGGATACCGAGGTGCTGCTCAAGGCCTATGCCTGCTTTGGCGCCGACTGCGTTCAGAAGCTCAACGGCATTTTCGCCTTCGCCGTGTGGGAGAAAAGGCAAAAGCGCCTTTTTCTCGCCCGCGACCGCATCGGGGTAAAGCCGCTCTTTTTCGCCAAAACCGAAGACGGCCTGCTCTTCTCCTCCGAGATCAAGGGCATTTTGGCCAGCGGTAAAATCAAACCGAAGGTCGGCCTCTCCGGCATTGCGGAGGTCATGCTGATCGGCCCCGGCCGCACGCCGGGCTGCGGCGTCTTTGAGGGGGTTGAGGAGCTGCCGCCGGCCTGCTGCGGGTATTTCTCCGACGGGCGGCTGGAGCTGCACAAATACTGGGAGCTGCGGCAAAAGCCCCACACCGACAGCTTTGAAACCACGGCCGAGACGGTGCGCTGTCTGCTGGTCGACGCGATCACCCGGCAGCTGGTCTCCGACGTGCCGGTCGGCACCTTCCTGTCGGGCGGGCTGGACTCCAGCCTGATTTCCTCGGTCGCGGCGCGCCATTTCGCAAAGCGGGGAGAGCGGCTGCACACCTTCACGGTGGATTACCGCGACAACGACAAATATTTCAAAGCGACCAAATTCCAGCCCAACAGCGACTCGGACTTTACCGGGCTGATGAACAGCTACCTCGGCGCGATAAGCCACAAGTCGGTCATCGATACCCCGGCGCTGGCCGACGCGCTTTACATGGCGGTCGAGGCGAGAGACCTGCCCGGCATGGCCGATGTGGACGCCTCTCTTCTGCTGTTTTGCGGCGAGATCAAAAAGCATTGCACCGTCGCCCTTTCGGGGGAATGCGCGGATGAGATTTTCGGCGGCTATCCCTGGTACCGCGACAAGGAGATCCGGGAGACCGACGGCTTTCCCTGGGCGCAGTCGACCGCCTATCGCGCCGGCTTTTTGCAGCCCGACATTGCCGCCCGCCTCAACCCGGAGGAATACGTATACGCCCGCTATAAAGGCACGGTCGAGGCGGCGCACAGCCTTTCCGGCATTCCGTCGGACGAAAAGCGTATGCGGGAGATGATGCGCCTCAACCTCGACTGGTTCATGCAGACGCTGCTGGATCGCAAGGACCGGATGAGCATGTACAGCGCGCTCGAGGTGCGGGTGCCCTTCTGCGACTATCGGATTGCGGAGTATCTCTACAGCGTGCCGTGGGAGTACAAGGACTATCAGCATTACGAGAAGGGGCTGCTTCGCTACGCCATGCGGGATTACCTGCCCGACGAGGTGCTCTGGCGCAAAAAGAGCCCCTACCCGAAAACCCACAACCCCTCCTATCTGGCCGAGGTCAGCCGACGCCTTGAGAAAATTATAGAGGATCCGTACGCTCCGATTCTGCAAATCGTGCAGAAGCCGGCGCTGGAAAAACTGCTGACCGACAGCAAGGCGCAGCCCTGGTACGGGCAGCTGATGACCACGCCGCAAACCATTGCTTATATGCTGCAGATCAATCACTGGCTGGAAAAATACGCTGTCCAAATCTGCCTCTGACGGCCGCCGAAGGGTGCAAAGGCCATTTTTTCCGCAAAGCTTTGCGAAAAAAGCCTCAATAACCTCTTGACAAACCCCGACGCGTGCGTTAAACTATAACTAACAATCGGTATCTGCAGTGATTTTAAATAAAATAGTTAACGGAGGGATTTGTGATGAAAGAGGTATACTCTGCTCCGGAGATGGAGGTAGAGCTCTTCGACACGGTTGTGATGGGTCTCATTTCCGAAAACGGCCCCACCACCGAAACCGAAGACGGACTTGGCTAAGCATCAAAAGCGCATTTAAACAAGCCGGATGAACAGTTAATCTGATTCATCCGGCTTGTTTATTTTATAAAAATCGGCGAGCCTGCGCCGCCGTTTTCCCGGCGGGAAAGAAAAAAAACTGAGCGTCTGCAAAATATGCAGACGCTCAGTTTTTTTGAAGACGGTCGGAGATTCCCGCCGCTTTCCCGCCGCCTTATATTTCCGGAAGCTCTTTATAATTCCCCAGAAAGGCGAAGTCCGGCAGCTCTCCGGCAAGGTCGCAGATCAGCTTCACGGTCGAAAAATCCCCGACGCTGCCGGTAAAATCCAGATAGAAGAGATAGGTAAACTCCCCGCCCGGCGCCATACGCGACTCAATCTTCGTGAGGTTCAGGCCGTGGGTGGAGAAGCGGGTCAGAATCCGGCAGAGCGAGCCGGTCACATGCGGAATGGAAAAAACCAGGCTGATTTTGTTGCTTCTCGGACTGACAATCAGCGTTTTGGAAATGGCGATAAACCGGGTGGCGTTGTGGCCGGCCGTCTGGATATTGGCCGCCAGCACCGAAAGGCTGTATTCCTTCGCCGCGGCCAGAGAGCCGATCGCTGCCGTCTGCCGGTCGCCGCCCTCGGCCACCATCCGTGCAGCCACCGCGGTGTTGGTCGTCTCCCGTGCAGAGAAGCCGTGCGCCTTGATATACGCGTCGCACTGGGCAATCCCCTGCGGGTGGGAGAGAACCTCCCGCACATCCTCCACCGCCGTGCCGGGCAGGCCGAGGAGATTCTGGCACACCGACAGCTCGACCCCGCCGATGATGTAGTGGCGGTATTCCAGAAGGAGGTCGTACACCTCGGCCACGCTGCCGGCGTTGGAGTTTTCAACCGGCAGCACGCCATAGTCCACCTCGCCCCGCTCGACGGCCGCGAACACCTCCCGGAAGCTTTGGAAAAACTTCGGCGTTACCCCGGGGAAAAGCCGCTCGGCCGCCGCTTCGGAAAAGGCGCCGGGCGCCCCCTGGCAGGCGACGCGGCCGTCCTTTGCCGGCGGGATAAACCGCGCGGCGCCCATAATCTCCGCCGCCAGGGGAGAAACGCCGCCCATCCGGTCGTGCTGCAGCTCCTTGCTGACGTCCATGATCGAGCGATAAACGCCGGCAATATACTCTCCATACACGCCGCCGGCGTTTTTCACCTTCTCGATAATTTTCTCCTCCCGCGCGGGGTCAAGAACCGGGATTCCCTCGGCCGCCTTGACCTCGGCCACCCGAACCGAGCAGTCGAGCCGCCGCTGCAAAAGGGAAACCAGCTCCCGATCTACCGCGTCGATTTCCTTACGCACCTCATCCAAGCTCATAAACGTCCATCCTCCATCATCAGGTCGGCCAGCGCGACGGCGACGGCCGCTTCGGCTGCCGGCAGTGCGCGCGGCACGATACAGGGGTCGTGCCGGCCGTGAATTTCAACTACCGCGTCGGTCTGCTTTACAAGGTCGACCGTCCGCTGCGCCCGCGCAATGGAGGGGGTCGGCTTGCAGGCCGCCCGCACCAGCAGCGGCATTCCGTTGGTAATGCCGCCGGTAATGCCGCCGCAGTGGTTGGTCAGGGTGCGGACCGCCCCCTGCTGCATGTGCATCTGGTCGTTGGCCTCACTCCCATGGAGGGCGGCAAAGCCCTCTCCCTCGCCGAAGGAGACCGCTTTGATGGCCGGCACGCCGTACAGCGCGGCCGACAGGACGTTCTCCACCCCGCGGAACATGGGGAAGCCGAGGCCGGCCGGAAGCCCGACGGCCGCAATCTCCACCATGCCGCCGACGCTGTCAAGGGAGGTGCGGGCGGCCTCAATCTCCTCCCGCATGGCGGCCTCCGCCTCCGGTGAGCGGGTGGAGAAATACCGCTGCGAAAGGGCGTCCAGCTCCTCCGCCGTGACGCCGACCGGGTCGAAGGGCGCGTCGGCGGCCGCCCCGATCTGCAGGACATGGCCGCCGATTGTGATCCCGCGGCGGCCAAGCATCTGCCGGCAAAGCGCGCCCGCAATCACCAGCGGCGCGGTCAGCCGCCCGGAGAAATGCCCGCCGCCCCGGACGTCATTATGCCCGCCATACTTGACAAAGGCGGCGTAATCGCTGTGGGAAGGGCGAGGCTGGCGGCGCAGGTTTTCATAATCGCCGCTTTTTGTGTTGGTATTTTCAATGATGGCGCAAAAGGGTGCGCCGGTGGTTTTTCCATCGAAGAGGCCGGACAGCACCCGGAAGGCGTCCCGCTCCTTCCGCGGGGTGGACGACTTGTCCCGGCCGGGCGCCCGACGGGACAGCTGTACATCAATCGCGGCAAGGTCGACCGGCTCTCCCGCTGGAAGGCCGTCGAGCACGACGCCGATCGCCTCTCCATGGCTTTCGCCAAAAATCGAAAGCCGGATGCATTTTCCAAAATCAGAGGACATGACAAATCCCTCCCAAAGCTTGAAAATCGTCAAAAAAGGCCGGATAGGACTTGGCCACCGCTTCACAGTCGGTGATGACCGTCTCCTCCTCGGCATAGGCGGCCAGCACGGCAAAGGCCATCACGATCCGATGATCTCCCACGCCGTCGACCCGGCCGCCGTGCACCCGGCCGCCGTGAATGGTCAAAGCGTCAGCCTCCTCCTCCACCGCGACCCCCATGCCGCCAAGCGCCCTCGCGATGGCCGAAAGGCGGTCGCTCTCCTTCAAACGGAGGCGGCCGGCCGACCGGATGCAGGTCGTCCCCTTCGCGGCGGCCGCAATCGCGCAGACCGCCGGAATCATATCGGGAATCTGGGCAGCGTCAACCTCAACCGGCCGCAGCGCACTCTGCCGCACACGGAGGCAGTCGCCCTCCATGGATACGGCCGCACCAAATCGGCGGAGGATTTCGACAATCTTCCGATCCCCCTGCAGGGAGTCGGAAGACAGCCCCAGTATCTGCAAATCGCCGCCGAGCGCGCCGGCCGCCGCCGGAAAGGCTGCGGAGGACCAGTCGCCCTCCACCGTATAGGCGGCCGGACGGTAGCGCTGCCCGCCCGGAATACGATAGCCGTCGGGAGTACGGACAACCTCAATCCCGAAGGCCGCCATGCTGCGCAGGGTCATATCCACATACCCCGCCGATTCCAGCCGGGAGGTAAGCAGGATCTCGCTCTCCTCCCCCAGCAGCGGCAGAGCCAACAGAAGGCCGGTGATATACTGTGAGCTGACGTTGCCCGGCAGGACAAACCGACCGGGAGTCAGCCGTCCCCTTATATGCAAGGGCAGCGCGTCGGCCGCGCAGTCGACCCCGTGCGCACGAAGGAGGGCGGTCAGCACCTCCACCGGGCGGTCGGGCAGCCGGCCGCGGCCGGTCAGCTCGGCCGCAATGCCGGCGGCGGCCGCCACCGGCAGCAGAAAGCGCAGGGTCGAGCCGGATTCTCCGCAGTCCAACGCCGCCGTGGGAGAAAACCGGCCGCCGACAATCCGAACGCCGCCGGACGTCCGCCGGATCTGCGCCCCCATGGCCGACAGGCAGCGGAGGGTGGCTTCAATATCCTCCGACATGGTGAGGCCAGAGACCCGGCTCTCCCCCTCCGCCAGCGCGGCGCAGATGACTGCCCGGTGCCCGTCGCTTTTGGAGGCGGGGGGACGAACGGCGCCGCGCAACGGGTGGGGGGTAATTTTTATACAGCTCAAAGGATTTCCTCCCTCAAAGCGCGGACGAGGAGGCTTTTGCCCGGTTTTAAAGGGCGGCCTCTTCCATCCACAGATTTTTAAAATACGCATTAAAATTATCCGGCGGGCTTTTACATCCCAAGGGCGAAAATTTCCGCCAGCCGGGCGGCCTCCACCGTCTCGACATAGCCTTCTCCCATTTTTCTGAGGAGGACGAGCCGGATGGTGTCGCCCCGCATCTTTTTATCATGCAGGGCGGCGGCGGCCAGCCGCTCGGGCGAAATGGAGGTGCCGGTCGGCAGACCGAAGGAGTTCAGCAGCCCCTCCAGCCGGAGGGCGGTCCCCTCCTCGCAGAGCGACAGCCGCTCGGCCGCGCGGGTCAGAATGGCCATGCCGGCGGCCACCGCCTCCCCATGGCTGAGGCCGGAGAAATTTTCTTCCTTTTCGATGGCGTGGCCGATCGTGTGTCCGAAATTGAGGAGGGTGCGGCAGCCCTGCTCGGTGAAATCCGCCTCCACCACATCCCGCTTCATCTCGACGCACTGCCGGATCAGCTCAGGCAGGAAGGCGCGATAATCCTCCCGCTCCAGGCGGGAGATCAGCGCCTCACTGAAAATGCAGCCGTATTTGACCGTCTCTCCCATGCCGTCGCGCATATAGCGGTCAGGCAGGGTGGAAAGCAGGGAGGGGTCAATCAGCACCAGCCGCGGATTGTGAAAAGCGCCGGCCAGATTTTTCCCGAAGGGAAGGTCGCAGCCGGTCTTTCCCCCGACCGAGGAGTCGATCATGGAAAGCAGGGTGGTCGGCAGCTGCACAAAGTCAATGCCGCGCAGGTAGATGGCTGCGGCAAAGCCGGCCATATCTCCCGTGACGCCGCCGCCGAGGGCGACGATAAGATCGCTGCGGCAAAGGCCTGCCGCAGCGCAGGCAGCCAGCATCCCCTCCACCGTGGCGAGGGTTTTGTTCGCCTCCCCCGCGGGGAAGGTGTGCAGCTGGGGGAAAAATCCGGCCGCCTTCAGGGAGGAGAGCACCGCCTCTCCATACAGCGGGGCGACATGGCTGTCGCTGATGACCAGCGCGCGGCAGGGCGCCTTGACCCTTCCGATCCGTTCGCCGCTGGAGGAGAGGGCGCCGGCCGCAATCTCAATATCATACGGGTTTTGACCCGAGACCGGGATACGCGTCATAGTTTTAAAAACCTCTTTTCGGCCGAAAAGCTCCGGCGTTTTCTTCATTCAATCAATGTTTTTGAGGGCTTTTTCCATCGCAAACAGCTTCTGCGCCAGCGCGTCGAAGCGGGCCGGCGTGATCGACTGCGCCCCGTCCGACCAGGCATGCGGCGGGTCGTTGTGCACCTCGATAATCAGCCCGTCGGCGCCGGCCGCAATCGCCGCCATGGACAGCGGCTCAATCAGCCAGGGAATCCCCGCCGCGTGGGAGGGATCGACCACCACCGGCAGGTGGGAGAGCCTTTTGAACACCGGAACGGCCGAAATATCCAGCGTGTTGCGGGTGAAGGTCTCAAACGTGCGGACGCCCCGCTCGCAGAGGATGACCTTCTCGTTTCCGGCGCTCATGATATATTCGGCGCTCATCAGGGTTTCCTCAATCGTGTTGGCAAGGCCGCGCTTGAGCAGGATCGGCTTGTCCACCCGGCCAAGCTCTTTGAGCAGCTCAAAGTTCTGCATGTTCCGGGCGCCGACCTGGATAATATCGACATCCTCAAAAAGGTCGATGTGCGAGGCGCTCATAATCTCGGTCACGATGGGGAGGCCGGTGGCCTTCTTAGCCTCCAGCAGCAGCTCCAGCCCCTCTGCCCGCAGGCCCTGGAAGGCGTAGGGCGAGGTGCGCGGCTTGAACGCGCCGCCCCGCAGGAAGTTGGCGCCCGCAGCCTGCACCCGCTGGGCAATGCCGCAGATCTGATCTCTCCCCTCGACCGAGCAGGGGCCGGCGATGATCTGCAGCTTTCCGCCGCCGATCTGCTGCCCGGCCACGTCGATGACCGTATCCTCCGGATGGAATTTGCGGTTGGCCAGCTTGTATGGCTCCTGCACACGCTTGACCGATTCAACCAGATCGTGCGCAGCCACCGACTCGATGTCCACCTTGTGGGTGTCGCCGAGCAGTCCCAGCACGGTCGAATGCGCGCCGTACCAGGCGTTCACCTGCACGTCATAGCTGTCGCACAGCTCCTGCTGGAAGGCGGCAATCTGTTCTTTTGTAGCGCTGTCCTTCAGTACGATAATCATTTGCTTTTGCACTCCTTATCTTGCATTTTAAATTTATAAAAATAAAAAATGCGGAACTCCGGTGAAAGAGTTCCGCATTCACGAATGCCTTTTTCGTATAAAAATACAAAAACGGAAAACTCTTACACCGATTGATCGCTCGCAAAAAAGAACCCGCTCTCAAAAAAGAAAGGGGTAAAGCTAAAGTAAAAATAGCTTTTTGCGAGGTTTGTCATCTGTGCAAAAATCCTCCGTACCATGATTTTCTGAATACTACTATAATACCAACCGCACCTATTTGTCAATATATTTTTTTGCGAGATGGGAAAGCTGCGTCGCCGTCTGTCCCGACGGCAGGTTGGCGTTCAGGATGATGCTCGCCGCATTTTTATACACCGGCATCCGCTCCGCCATGAGGCTGCGCACCGCCGCCTCCTTATCCGGGCGCTGGAGGAGCGGGCGGGTACTGTTGTTCCGCAGCCGCCAGAGCACTGTCTCCGGTGAGACCTGCAGCAGCACCAGCACGCCGTTTTGCTTTAAGAGGGCGACATTCTCCGGATTCAGCACCGTGCCGCCGCCGGTCGCAATCATCAGGTTGTTTCGACCGGAGAGCTGGCGAGCCGTCTCGGTCTCCATCCTGCGGAAGGCCGGCTCCCCATACGCTGCAAAAATTTCGCTGACCGTCATGCCGGCCTGCTGTTCGATGTAGACGTCCATGTCCACAAACTCTATACCCAGCCGCCGGGCCGCCATGCGCCCCACGGTCGTTTTTCCGCAGCCCATAAAGCCGCAAAGGACGATATTCATACTATTTTTCTCCGTTCCGGGAAATCCATCTTTTCAAAAGCGGCCAGAGCCCCCTGTTTGCAAAATTTTGCCCGCCGAAGGCAGGCAGAGGACGACGAAGGCGCCGCCTTTTCATCTGACCCGCATGAAAAAAAGGCCGACCCGCCGCTTTATATCCTGCAAATTTTTTAAAGGCCGCCTTCCTTCGGCAGGAAAGCTTCCGCCGCTCAGCCGATGGTATTATACTATAAATCCCGCAGTTAGGCAAGCCTATCTCTGCCGGCTCTGCAGTTTCTCACGATCCGCGTCCCCCGATCGGGAGAATCTGCAAAGCCTCGACGAGAGGGATCCATGCGCAACGCACGCCGCATTTTCTTTGATTCTGCGGCGAAAATCCGGATTTTTCCGGAGGATGATTTTCCTCTGCCGGAAAAACGCGGCAAGCCTTTTTGAATTTTTTTGCCATACCGCCGTCTTTTTTACAAAACACTTGATTTTTATGTCGGCGTTTGATATGATGAGAATATCAAAAAGAGGGAGGTGGCAAATAGGATGGCATACAAAATTTCCGACGCTTGCATCAGCTGTGGTTCCTGCGAAAGCACCTGCCCCGTCGAAGCGATTTCTGAGGGTGAAGGCCAGTACGTGATTGACGCGGATACATGTATTTCCTGCGGCACCTGCGCGGACGGATGTCCTGTCGACGCAATTTCCGAGGAATAATTGTTAAACACAGTGCATACAGGCAAACTGCAAAAGCGGAGTGGAATCACTCCGCTTTTCTTCGTGATAAAGGGCAAAAGGGAGGCGGAAGGAATGGAATCCAAAATCGAGCCGTTGGGCGGCGGCGTCATCATCCACACGACGCCGGCCTACCGCTTTGGCACCGACGCGATTCTGCTGGCCGATTTCGCCGCGCCAAAGGCGGGGGAAGCTGCCGCCGACCTCGGCTGCGGGGGCGGGATTATCCCGCTGCTCTGGTGCCGCGACCGGCAAATCGGCCCGATTCTCGGCCTCGAGCTGCAGGAGGAGGCCTGCCGTCTTGCCCGCCGTTCGGCAGAAGAAAGCGGCGTTTCGGACAGGCTGGAGATTCTGGAGGGCGACCTGCGGCAGATTCAGGCTCTCGGCCGGAGCGGAAGCTGCCGGGTCGTAACCTGCAATCCGCCCTACCGCGCAAAGGCAGACGGACTGCGCGCCCCCGACCCCGCGCGCGCAGTCGCCCGGCACGAGCTGACCTGCACCCTGCCGGAGGTTGCAAGGGCTGCGGCCTATCTCCTCTCCACCGGGGGACGGTTCTGCCTCTGTCAGCGGCCGGAGCGGCTGTGCGACGCCATGCTCGCCCTGCGGCAGGCCGACCTCGAGCCAAAGCGGCTTCGGCTGGTCTGCCAGCGCGCGGGGGCCGGACCCTGGCTCTTTCTGCTGGAGGGGCGGCGGGGCGGCCGACCGGGTCTCCGGGTGCTGCCGACCCTCTATCTGGAGGAGGACGGCCGCCCCTCGCGGGAGATGGAGGAAATCTACGGCATCTATCGCGAAAACCGGGTCAAACCTCTTTAAAGGGAAAGGGAGGCAAACATATGGGAAAGCTGTATATTGTCGGGACACCCATCGGAAATCTGGAGGATTTCTCCCCCCGTGCGGTACGCATTTTGTCGGAGGTGGACTTCATCGCCGCCGAGGACACCCGCGTTACTTTAAAGCTGCTCAACCACTTCGGCATCAAAAAGCCGATGGTCAGCTATTTTGAGCACAATCGCCGCGAACGGGGGGAGGAGATTGCCGCCCGCCTTGAGCAGGGGGAAAGCTGCGCCCTGGTGACCGACGCGGGCATGCCGGCCATCTCCGACCCGGGGGAGGATTTAGTAAATCTCTGCCACGAGCGGGGCATTTCGCTGGAGTCGGTACCGGGGCCGAGCGCGGTCATCACGGCGCTCGCATTGTCGGGGATGCCGTCCGGCCGCTTCTGCTTCGAGGGGTTTTTATCGGTCAACAAGCCCTCTCGAAGGGAGCACCTCCTCTCCCTTCGGGAGGAGCGGCGAACCATGATCTTTTACGAAGCGCCGCACAAGCTGCTGGCCACCCTGCGCGATATGCTGGAGGTGTTCGGTGACCGCCCCGTCGCCGTCGTACGGGAGCTGACCAAGCTGCATGAGGAGGCGGTGCGCACCACCCTCTCGACCGCGGTCGACGCCTACACCGAAACGCCGCCGAAGGGGGAGTTTGTGCTGATCATCGGCGGCGCACCGGCGGCGGAGCAGCCCGCCCACACGCTGGAGGAGGCGGTGCGTTACGCCGCCTCTCTGCGGGAGGACGGCTTGTCTCCCACTGCCGCCGCGAAGGAGGCCGCCGCCCAGTTCGGCTTTAAGAAGGGCGAGATTTATAAAGCAATCTTACCATCGGTGGACAAGGACAGCCACGCCTGACAGCACGTTTTTTCGGCGCTTTTTTACCCTTTCCGCCTGCGTTTCGAAAAACCGAAAATCACTCAAAAATCCATCGCCGGCAGGTGCTTTGCAGGTTTGCCCTTGCTAACCGATGATATAAAAACCATCGAACCCCCACCGGAAAGAGAAGGCAGAATCACCTTCTCTTTTTGGCGGGGGTTCGCTTTTTCGGTGATTTTCCGGCGGGTTTGCCGCCCACAGCTGAGGCCTGATTTTTCCGCTTTGTAACAAGCCACGCGGGAAGGGAAGCCTCCCTCCCCGGGGCGTACGGATCATCTTGTTTGGATGCATCTTTCCTCCCATACCGGGGGGAGTGGTTGAAAACACAAAAAACGGGGGAAGAGGCATCTCTTCTCCCGTTTTTTAAAGGAATTCTATAAACTCCTATTTAACGTTATAAACGCTGATGGCGTCCTTGATGGTTTTCTCATACGCTTCCATGCCGTACTTGTCCACATCGCGCTTGTTCTTCTCCCCGTGGGTGAGGCAGCCGGCGCCGCCGATGCATCCGCCGAGGCAGGCCATCCCCTCGATGAAATTGCCGGGCAGCAATCCCTTGGAGGCTTTCAGCAAAGCCACCTTGCAGGCCTCGATCCCGTCGCAGGCAACCGGCTTGTACTCGAAATCCTCGATCTCATGCTCCTTGAGCGCCTGCTTCACCGCGTCGGACAGACCGCCGCTGCGGGCAAAAATCCGGCCGTAATAGGTCGCGTTGTCCAGCACATCCTCCTTCAGCGCGGTGATGTCGATATCCCGGCTGTCAAAGAGAGCCTGAAGCTCCTCAAAGGTGATGACGCAGTCGATGTAGGGGCGAACCGACTCCTTCTGGAACTCGGCCTTTTTGGCCGTGCAGGGCCCGATGAAAACAATCTTCGCGTCCGGATCCGTCTCCTTCATATACTTCGCGATGGTCGCCATGGGGGACAGGTTGTGGGAGATGTTGTCCTTGAGCGCGGGGAACTGCTTCTCGATATAATCGACAAAGGCCGGGCAGCAGGAGCTGGTCAAAAAGCCCTTCTCCACCAGCTCGGTCGACTCGGTATAAGCGACCATGTCGGCGCCCAGCGCTGCCTCCACCACGTTGTAGAAGCCGAGCGTCTTCAGCCCGGAGATCACCTGTCCCAGCTTGGCATAGGTGAACTGGCTGGAGATGGAGGGGGCTACCACGGCGTAGAGCTTGTACTTGGTGTTGTCCTCGCTCTTTTTGATCAGGTCGACCACGTCGATGATAAAGGATTTATCCATGATCGCCCCGAACGGGCACATGTAAACGCACGCCCCGCAGGAGATGCACTTGTTGTTGTCGATCTTGGCCGCTTTGGTCTCGTTCATGGTGATGGCCTTGATCTTGCAGGCCTTCTCACAGGGGCGCTTGTTGTTGTTGATCGCGCTGTAGGGGCAGACTCTGGCGCACTGACCGCACTCGACGCACTTGGACTTGTCAATATGCGCCTTCTGCTGGTGGTCGAAGGAAATCGCACCTCTCGGGCAGACATCCTCGCACCGGTGGGCGATGCAGCCGCGGCAGGCATTGGTGACCTCATATCCGCCCATCGGGCACTCGTCGCAGGCGATGTCGATGACCTCGATCACATTGGGGTTGGACTTGTCGCCGCCGGTGGCCAGCTTGACCCGCTCGGAAACAATGGCCCGCTCCTTGTAAATACAGCAGCGCATGGTCGGCTCCGGCCCTTTGGAAATGATTTTGGGGATGTCGTTGTAATGCTCCAGCAGCTTATCCTCAAAACTCAGGCGCGCCACCTCGCGCAGAACCTTGTATTTCAGATGCTGTATTTTGGTGTCAAATTTTCTTGTGCTGTGATCGCTCATCTTCTGGTCATTCCTTTCATATGGGGCAAAGGCGTCCCGGCAGATTAAAAATAGCTGACCTTAATCCGTTTTCCCATTTTTTTGAGGGCCTCGGCCAGCTCCTCTACCAGACGCATCTTAATGCTGAAATTGATCGGGAGATTGGGGTTCTGGTGGGCGGGATTGACCGCTCGCCCGACATAGAAATTGATGTCGGTCGCCTCCTCAAACAGCATTTTCGCAATGCGGGAGGCACCGTCTTTCTTGTAATCCCACTCGGTATAACACTGATTGTCGGTCAGATAACTCTTGGCATAGGTCAGCACCCGGTTGATGGTGATGACCCCCTCGGTCACGAGGTCGACCCCTTCGATCTCGGCGCAGGGGGGGATGTCCGGGTCGATATAATCCAGCTTCGGCACAACCGGCTTGCCGAGGAATTCCCCCGCCAGAGTCGAGGTCGTACCGCCGCAGACGATGTGCTTTCCGGCCTTGGAGAAAAAGAGGGTCTGCATCTTGCGCAAATCCTTCGGGTCGGAGGGCGGACCGATCATCAAATTGACCGACTCCCTCGGACGGATCTTGACCGTGCAGACGGTCGTGTCGTCGCCCGGCTCGTTCTCGTACAGGCGGTTGCACTCATCCAGCAGGATGGTGGAGATGGTTTTCGCCGTCAGCTCGGGGGCGTACATCGTCTCCATAAAATCAATGATGTCGTCCCGCTGCCAGCCGAAGTTGAGGGACTTGCCCACGCCGGCGTGGATGCAGCCGTCGCTCATCGCGATGAAAACGTCCCCCTCCTGCACGCTGATTTTGGATTTATAAATCACCTTGTCGTCGATTTTTAAAGAAGTCTCCTCCATGGGGAAGTACTTGCCGCCGCGCAGCAGGATGACATGCGGGTTGTCGTACTGGATAATCTCGGCCTCACTGCTGGCGGTGATCCGCAGGATGGTAAAGGTGGAGTAGGCCACCTTCCGCACGCTGCAGACCGGCAGGGTCTGCGCGATGGTGGAGACGCACTCCTCAATCGGGAGGGACTCGGCCATCATGGTTGAAATAATTTTGGAGGTCAGGGTCGACAGGATCGAGGCCTTCACCCCGCTGCCCAGCCCATCGGCCAAAACAACTACAACCGAGTCTTCCCCCGCCTCGACCACTTCGACATGATCACCGCAAAGCTGCTCGCCGGTTTTGAAGAGGCTGTGATAGCCGATGTCAGTGCACAAATTAGTCATTGGTCAGCGACTCCTTCAGCTTGGACAGCGCAATCTTGGTCTCCGCCGTCGTCTCCCCGAGCAGAGAGGCGATTTCCTGCACCACCCGCATCTGCTTCTCAACCACCTTATCGGTGGTTTCAATGGCCTTGCGGCTGATATCCTCTCGCCGGACGCGGTTTTTCTCCTCCTCCGTGACGTCCCGCATCAGGCACATCAGGATGTGGTAGCTCTTGTCATAGATAATACTCTGCTCAACATAGCGGTCGTATTCGGCAAGGTAAATCCGCTTGTCGTGCACATCTCGGCCGCTTTGCAGCACCTCAAAGAAGGGCAGCGGGTCAAGCACCCGCACCACCTGATCTCCGACAATGCTCATACCCGCCCCGATGTTCATGAGGTCGCAGGCCGCCCGGTTCATCTGCTGAATTTCCAGTTCCTCATTCAGCACGACAATGGCGTTCGGGGTGTTCTGAATCACCGTGTCGGAGAAGGACTCGGCCTTCTCCTTAAGAAAAGGCAAACACATGGTCAGGTCGGCCTTCCCCTGCAGGACGGCGACCGCCTTCTCCCGGCAGGTGTTGTAGCCGCAGGTGCCGCAGTTGAGCTCATCCTCCGGTTTGGTTTTGCCCATGCGGGTCAAAATCTCCTGAATGGCGCTGCTGCCCGGCATCTGCCGATGCAGGCCGAGGTAGGAGAAGGTTTTCTCCGACCGGGCGGCCACCGGCGCCTCGACCGGGAAGTCGTCCGCCCCGGCATAGCTCGCCACCGCGATATAGTCGCGGACAGGCGCGCGCCGGTTCTTCTCCATCGCGGGGCCGCCGACGCAGCTGCCGACGCAGGCCGACATTTCAATAAAGCAGTTGTCAAGGTTTCCGGCGATTACATCCTGTATCGCATGGATGCAGTTCTCCACCCCGTCGATGGTGAGGTAGGTATAGTCGGGGCTGTCGCACTTCATGCTCTTCAAAATTCCGCCGGCCGTGGGGAAAAAGCGGGTCTTTCCGCCCGGCCGGGCATCCTCCCGTTTTTCCAGAACAATCTCCTCGTTCGCGAACCAGCCGGTCAGCTCCTCAAAGGTCAGAACGCAGTCGACATCCTTCGCGAACTCCTCCGCCTCGCTCTTTTTGGAGATGCAGGGCCCGATAAAAACCACCTTGGCCCCCGGATACCGCTCCTTGAGGCTGATGGCGTGCGCCTGCATGGGGGTGACCACCGGCGCGAGATAGGGCAGCGCGTCCGGATAGTGCTTTTGAATCAGCAGGTTGACCGAGTGACAGCAGGAGGAAATCATTACCCGGCGCTCTCCCTGCGCGACCATTTCGTCATAGCGGTTCTTCACATCGGTCGCGCCGACCGCCGTCTCCTCTACGCCGGCAAAGCCGAGCTTCTGCAAGGCCTCGGTCATAGAAGCAATGGTCGCCCCCTCATAATTGGCGACAAAGGAGGGCGCCAGACTGACATACACCGGCCGGCCGGAGGCGATCAGGCCTTTGACCGCGTCGACGTCGTTGCGGATTTCCTTGGCATTCTGGGGACATGCGACAAAGCACTGTCCGCAGAGAATGCACTCATCCTCCACAATATGGGCCTGATTGCCCGAAAAGCGGATGGATTTCACCGGACAGTGCCGTATACATTTGTAGCAGTTTTTGCAGTTGGATTTTTTCAGTTTCAAGTATTTTGTCATGACGAAAAAGCCCTCTTTAAAAGCGCAAACTTATTTATGCAGCACATAATGATCGAAGATCTCGGTAAAATTCTCCGGAGAGACGCCGCAGATCACTTCATCATCCACTTTGATCGACACGCCGTCGGTACATTTGCCGAGACAGAAGGCCGCGCTGAGGGATACCTCATTCTGAAGGCCGTTTTTCTTCAGCGCCTCGGTCATGAGCTCAATAATCTGATAGGATCCGCGCAGATGGCAGGAACTGCCGACACAAACTTGAATAGTCATTGGCTTATGTTCATCCCTTTCTCGAACGCAAAAAGACGGCGGCCCGCCGCCCGGTTATGCAAAGCGGCGGGAACCGCGGCGTCCAAATTCTCAGACGATTTTGGAAAGCACCTGCTCTTTAAAGAAAAGATCCACAATATCCGGGTTGACGCTGAACTTCTTGCCGTCCACCGTGACATCCACGCCGTCGGCGCAGGTGCCGTCGCAGAAGGCCGCCTTCAGCTCAACCTTGTCACTGAGGCCGTTCTCGGCCACCAGAGCCTGCAGCTTCTCCACGATTTCCTTCGCGCCCTTTACATGACAGGCCGTGCAGACACAAATAGATATTTTCATTACAACCACTCCTTACATCCATAAAACATACTTTCGTCTACCCAAGCAGACGGCGTAGGCCGCCTACCTCTTGTTAAAAATTTAACACACATTTGAACCGGACGGAAATATAAAAAAGGAATATAGGTATAACTTTTTTATATACCTCTCAAAAACCCGCTGCTGACGCGGCAAAAAGGCCGGTCGTCAGCCTCTGGAAATTTCTGCAATCACCGCGTCCAGCTTTTCTAAAAAGAGGTTTTCGTTGTCGGTGAAATGATGTCCGTTTTTGAAAATCAGCAGATCACAGTAGCGGTGGCTGCCGCTGTCGCACTTTTTCTGCGTCAGGCCGTAGCAGTGCAGCAGCTCCCGCGGCATGGGGGAAACCCACATATAGGTATCCTTTACCTTGCGCAGCAGGTCGAACTGGCTGCCCCGCTCATAGACGTAGATCCTCCGGCGGCCGTTCCCGGCCTCCCCGGCGCTGCGCAGGAAGGGGAGGCTCTGGTCGCCGTGCAGAATCTCGGTATACTGCTCCAACGCGGCGCGGGTGACCAGCGCCTCTCCGGCCAGGGGGTGCTCATGCGAAAGCAGAAGCCGGTATTCATATGTAAAGATCCGCCGGTGTCCCAGCCCCTTCTCCCCAAACAGGCGGTAGAAAAACGCCTTGTCATCCAGGCGGCAGCGCACAATGCCCAGATCGCAGCGGCCGGAGGCGACCGCCTCGGTCGCCGCGACCGAGCTGGTTTCCTCAAAATGGAAATCGAGCGCTTCGCTCCGGTCGATCTCGTTCAAAAACAGGGTAAAGGCATGGGTGATATAGCTGGCGCGCGGGACGGCGATGCTGAATTTGGAGTGCAAATCCCCCTCCCCGGCGTACAGCCGCTCCATCTCGGCAATCTCGGCCAGGATATTTTCCCCGAGCGCGAGGAAATCGGCCCCCTTGGGGGTCGGCTCCATCCCGCGGGAGGTGCGGCGGAAAATCGCAAAGCCCAGACGGGACTCAAACTCCTTGATCGCCTTGCTCAGGTTCGGCTGACTCATGAAAAGGTTTTCCGCCGCCTGAGAAATCGAGCCGGTTCGGGCAACCTCCACCGCGTACTTCAGATGCGTAATATTCATGCCGAAGCCCCTCCCCTTTCCCGGGCGCAAAAGGTCGCGCCGGCGATTTTCATAATCTCCCGCGCCGGTTCGGAGAGATATTTGTTGACCGAATAAATCAGATAAAACGTCCGCTCGAAGGAGATCCCCTCAATCGGCAGGCTGACAATCGAACCGGCTTTGATCTCCGGCTCGGCCAGCCGGTAGGGCAGGATCGAGACGCCCACCCCCTCGGCCACGGCGTTGATTAGCGCCTGCGTGCTTATGCTCTCCCACATCGGCTGCAGCAAAACGCCCTGCACCAGAAGGCTGGAATCCACGATCTCCCGCGTGCCGCTGCCCTTCTCCCGGGTAAGGAAATCGTACTGCACAAGCTCGGCGGCAGAGACCGATTTTCGCCCGGCCAGCGGGTGATCCTTGGCGCAGATCAGAGCCAGCCGGTCATCCATAATCTTTTCGGATAAAATCTGTTCGCTGTGGACCAGCCCCTCGATCAGGGCAAAATCCAGCTCGCCCCGCAGCACCTTCTGCTCGATCGCCTCCGAATTATCGATGGTTGCATAAACCCGCAGATCCGGAAAAGCCTCCTTCGCCTTTGCGACCAGGGTCGGCAGCATCCGGTTGCCGATTGTAATGCTCGACCCGATGCGGACGCTGCCGGAAAACTCCCAGTTCTGCATATGATCCTCCATCTCCTTATACAAGGCGAGGATGTGAGACATATAGGCGTACAGCTGCTTTCCGGCGTCGGTGATGTACAGCCGCCGGGAGATCCGGTCGAACAGCCGGGTACCGAAATGCTCCTCCAGGTCGAGGATCGCCTGACTGACCGACGGCTGAGAGATATACAGCCTTTCGGCCGCCCGGGTCACACTCTCGGTCTCGCACACGGCGACAAAAATTTTCATATGACGCAGTGTCACGGTGGTCCTCCCTTCTCCGTTCAAATTATAATGAAAAAGCTATGTTAT
>OLXV01000395.1_pt1 | contig 22597 bp, 18 predicted proteins | sample 1673481 | NCBI WGS metagenome assembly OLXV01 (sample SAMEA103958113, study PRJEB25191) | human gut metagenome
AAGAACGTCCGCGAGGCCCGCTGGAACGAGATGATCGAGCACTGGCACGAGAAGTACCTCGAGGAGTATCCCGACATGGATCAGTACCTCGACGAGTTCACCTATAAGTTCCAGAAGAAGATCGTCAAGGCGTGGCTGCTCGAGGGCCACCGCGTCGACGGCCGTCAGAAGAACGAGATCCGTCCTCTCGCCGCCGAGGTCGGCGTGCTGCCCCGCGTCCACGGCTCGGGCCTGTTCACCCGCGGTCAGACGCAGGTGCTCTCCGTCTGCACTCTCGATACCCTCAGCGCCAACCAGAAGCTCGACACCATCTGGGAAGAGACCGAGAAGCGCTATATGCACCACTACAACTTCCCCGGCTACTCCGTCGGCGAAGCCAAGCCCGCCCGCAGCCCCGGCCGCCGCGAGATCGGTCACGGCGCTCTCGCCGAGCGCGCGCTGCTGCCCGTCATTCCGCCCGTTGAGGAGTTCCCCTACGCCATCCGTGTGGTGAGTGAGGTCGTGTCCTCCAACGGTTCCACCTCTCAGGGCTCCATCTGCGGCTCCACGCTCGCGCTGATGGACGCCGGCGTGCCCATCAAGGCTCCCGTCGCCGGCATCTCCTGCGGTCTTATTCAGGACGGCGACGATTTCACCACCTTCATCGACATTCAGGGCGTTGAGGACTTCCACGGCGAAATGGACTTCAAGGTCGCTGGTACGAAGAAGGGCATCACCGCCATCCAGATGGACCTCAAGAACGACGGCCTGACCATGGCGATCATCAAGAACGCGCTGGACATCACCTACGATGCGCGCGTGCAGATCCTCGACCAGATCATGCTGCCCTGCATCGCCGAGCCGCGTCCCGAGGTCAGCCCCTACGCGCCCAAGATGATCACCATGAAGATCGACCCCGACCGCATCCGCGAGGTCATCGGCAAGGGCGGCTCCGTCATTCAGAAGATCGTCGCCGACACCGGCGCGAAGATCGACATCGACGACGACGGCACCATCCACATCGCCTCCGCCGACGCCGCCGCCTGCGATGCCGCGAAGAAGTGCATCGACGACATCGTGTTTGTCCCCGAGGTCGGCAAGCTGTACTACGGCCGCGTCGTGCGCCTGATGCAGTTCGGCGCCTTCGTGGAGATCGCCCCGGGTAAGGACGGTCTGGTCCACATCTCCAAGCTCGACAAGAAGCGCGTCGAGAAGGTCGAGGACGTGGTCACCGTCGGCGACATGATCTGGGTCAAGTTCATGGAGATCGACGAAAAGGGCCGCTGGAACCTCTCCCGCAAGGATGCTCTCCTCGAGATCGAGGCCCAGCAGGCCGCGGCTGCCAAGGAGCAGTAAGCGACAAACCGAAATTTGATATGCGGCGTCCTTTTTTTGCCCTTGTGGGGAAGTGCGGAGTATGATACAATAAAAACGATAATATATTCAGCTGGGAGGTCAACCGGTGAAAGAGATCAAAAGTATACTGATGTCAGAGAATGGAATGAAGATCGTAAATGCGTTGTTCCTTCTAAGTATATTAATCCGGAACCGCGGCATTATTTTTGCGTTCTACTCCTGCTGGATCATCTATTTGGCATATTGCATCAGGAATACAAAATCTAAGGCCATGCAAATAAGCTGGGCGATGCTTATTGCGTTTGCCGTTGTGATGATTTGTGTAAACATCTATTTTTATTGCATCTCACGCTGATTGCTGATCGGTGGAATACAAAAAGAGGGACACGGCTGCGCCGTGCCCCTTTTCATTTTTTCCGTTTTGTGGTATCATACAGGCAAATGCCGGCTAATATCAAGGAGGAAGCATTATGCCCGACACCATTGCTGCCATCGCCACCGCGTCCGCGGCCGCCGCGGTCGGCATCGTGCGCCTAAGCGGCGCGGAGACCCGGTGCGTGCTCGCGGCGCTGTTCACGCCGGTGGACGGTCGTTCGGCCGCGGAGCTTCCGCCGCGGCGCATGACCTACGGCACGGTGCGCGACGCCGAGGGCCGCACGCTCGACCACGCGCTGGCGGTGGTGTTCTCCGCCGGACACAGCTACACGGGCGAGGAGAGCGCGGAGCTGCACTGCCACGGCTCGCCGGTCGTTTTGCAGGAGGTCCTGCGCGCCGCGTTTGCCGCAGGCGCGCGGCAGGCGCGGGCGGGAGAGTTTACCGAGCGCGCGTTTCTGAACGGCAAAATGGACCTCACCGAGGCGGAGGCGGTCATCGACCTCATTGACGCCGAGACCGCTGAGGCGGCGCGGAACGCCGCCGCCCAGGTGGACGGCGCGCTGCGCCGCCCGCTCGAACAGGTCTACGACGCGCTGCTGGGCCTCACCAGCCGCTTCTACGCCGTGGTGGACTATCCCGACGAGGACATCGAGGACCTCACGCTTGCCGAGACGGAGCGGACGCTCACGGAGAGCGAACAAACGCTCGCGGCTCTGCTCGGCACCTTTGCGCGCGGACGCGTGCTCAAAAGCGGCGCGGCGACCGCCATCGTCGGCGCGCCGAACGCGGGCAAAAGCTCGCTGCTCAACGCGCTCGTGGGCTACGACCGCGCCATCGTCACCGACCTTCCCGGCACGACGCGCGACACCGTGGAGGAGAAGGCGGTGGTCGGCGGCGTGCTGCTGCGGCTCATCGACACGGCGGGCATCCGCGAGACAGACGACGCCGTGGAGCGGCTCGGCGTGGAGCGCTCGCGCCGCGCGGTCGAGAGCGCCGATCTGGTGATCGTGGTAGCGGACGGCAGCCATACGCCGCTCACTGTGGAGCCAGACATTCTCGCGCTTGCCGCCCAAGCGCCGCATTGGATTCTGGCCATCAGCAAGGACGATCGAAACCCCGCCGTAAAGACCGCCGTTTGGAGACTGCCGGACGGCGCGCCTGTGCCGGAGCATCTGGTCTCCTTTAATTCCGTAATGCCCGGCGGGCTGGATGCGTTGATCGACACGATCAGAGACTGCTTTCCTGCCGGCGTTCCCGCGGGCGGCACGCTGCTCACCAACGCACGGCAGGCCGAGGCCGTCGACCGCGCCCTGAACGCGGTCCGTGCGGCGCACGAGGCGCTCACCGCCGGGCTGACGCCCGACGTGGTGCTCACCGAGGCCGAGGGTGCTCTCGACGCGCTCGGCGAGCTGACCGGCCGCACGGCGCGCGAGGACATGGTGACGCGCATTTTTGAACGCTTCTGCGTCGGAAAGTAAACGGAAAGCATTGTTTACAGAAAATGATTGATATTATCTTAACGTTCTGCTACAATACTGCCATTCTAAGGAAGAATCGACTCTATTCCCCAAAAGGGGCCGTTTGTCTGCGGCCCGGAAAGGAACGCCATGCGTGACTATATTATCATGACCGACAGCTGCTGCGACCTGAATCAGCAGGAGGTCGACGAGCTCGGGCTTACCGTTCTGCCGCTTTCCTTTACGATTGACGGCAAAACCTATCTCAACACGCCCGACCATGCCGAGATGTCCCCCGAGGAATTTTTCGCAAAGATCGCTGCGGGCGAGAACAGCACTACCGCCGCCGCCAATGTCGGTCAGTTCGACGAGGCGATGCGCAGGGCGCTCGACGCGGGCAAGGATATCCTGTGCATCTGCTTCTCCGGCGCACTGTCCACCACCTACCAGTCCGCCCGCATCGCGGCGGAGGACCTGAAAAGCGAGTACCCCGACGCGAAGATCCTCGTCATCGACTCCCTCTCCGCCTCGCGCGGACAGGGGATGCTGCTCTACCGCACGGTACAGGAGCGCCGGAGGAGCAGCCCCGACATCGAGACGCTGGCGGCATATGTGAGGAGCATCCTCCAGACCCAATGCCACTGGTTCATCGTGGACGATCTCAACCACCTCAAGCGCGGCGGCCGCGTGAGCGCCACGGCGGCCTTCGTCGGCACGATGCTGGGCATCAAGCCCGTCATGCACACCGACAGCGAGGGCAGGCTCATTCCCATGAGCAAGGCGCGCGGCACGAAGGCTGCGCTCAAGGCGCTGGTCGACAAGGTGGAGGAGCTGGGCGTCGAGCCGGACAAGAACCAGCCCTTGTTCATCTGCCACGCCAACTGCCCCGACTCCGTGGCGTATGTCAAGGAGCTGCTGGAGGAGCGCTTCGGCGTGACGGACGTCCGCGCGGACTTCATCGGCCCTGTGATCGGCGCGCACACCGGCTGCGGCACGCTGGGGCTGTTCTTCGTGGGGACGCAGCGATGAAGTGGCTGGAGCTGCATATCGACACCGCCCGCGCCGGTCTGGAGCCGGTCAGCGAGCTGCTGCGCGAGCAGGGCGTCGAGGGCCTTGTCATCGACGACGAGGCGGACTTCAAGGATTTTCTCGAAAACAACCACCAGTATTGGGACTATGTGGACGATGAGCTGCTGGCGGAGAAGCACGGCAAATGCCGCGTGACCTTCTACCTCGAAGAAAGCGAGAGCGGTTTTTCCACGCTGGCGCAGGTGCGCATCGCGCTCTCGGCGCTCAAGAAGCAGCATCCCGAATACGCGCCGCTGCTCCTCACGATGGAAAACGTGGAGGACGCCGACTGGGAGAACAACTGGAAGCAGTTCTATAAGCCCATGGAGATCGGCGAGCGCCTGCTGGTCATTCCCGAGTGGGAGCAGGCGAAGCCGACGGAGCGCGTGAAGCTCATCCTGAATCCCGGGCTGACCTTCGGCACGGGCAGCCACGCGACCACACGCCTGTGCCTTCAGGCGCTCGAAAAGCACATCCGCGGCGGCGAAAAGGTGCTCGACCTCGGCTGCGGCAGCGGCATCCTCTCCATCGCGGCGCTGCTGCTGGGCGCGCGGGACGCCTTCGCCTGCGACATCGACGACAAGTGCGTGGGCGTCGCCTACGAGAATGCCGCGCTCAACGGCATCGGACGGGAGCACTACACCGTCCGCGCGGGCGATGTGCTCAGCGACAAAAGGCTCGCGCGCGAGTTCGGCGGAGACTATGATATCGTCGTGGCGAACATCGTGGCGGACGTCATCATCGCGCTCGCGCCGCAGGTGCGGCCGCTGCTGAAAAAGGGCGGGCTGTTCCTCTGCTCGGGCATCATCGACGACCGCGCGGTCGAGGTCGCGGACGCGCTGCGTCTTGCGGGCTGGGCGATCATGGAGGCCCGCGAGAGCGAGGGCTGGTTCTCATATTTGTGCAAATAACAGCATAGCAAAAGGGGAGCGTTCTCTGCCATAGAGAACGCTCCCCGTGTTTGGTGCCGTATCGCGTGCAATTTATTTCCTGATTTTTTGCAGCATCCTTGTAAATTCCTCCGGAAGGGGACAGAAAAGCTCCACGACCTCGTGCGTGCGCGGATGGAGAAAGCGCAGGCCGACCGCGTGCAGGCATTGCCCCGTCAGGCCGGGGACCTCCTTCTTTGCACCGTACACCGTGTCGCCGAGAATGGGATGCCCGATGTAGGCCATGTGGACGCGGATCTGGTGCGTGCGTCCCGTTTCGAGCCGGCAGCGGACGTGGGTATAGCCCGGATAGCGGGCGATGACCTCCCAATGCGTGACCGCCTCGCGCCCGCCGGCGACCACCGCCATGCGCTTGCGGTCGGTCGGATGGCGCGCGATGGGCGCGTCCACCGTGCCGCGGTCCTCGCGCAGAGCGCCCACAACGATGCACTCGTAGGTGCGCGCGAGCGTGTGGTCGGCGAGCTGCGCGGAGAGGTACTGGTGCGCCGCGTCGTTCTTCGCCGCGATGATGAGACCGCTCGTGTCGCGGTCGATGCGGTGGACGATGCCCGGGCGCAGCGCGCCGCCGATGCCCGAGAGCGTTCCCGCGCAATGGTACAGCAGCGCGTTGACGAGCGTGCCGTCCGGGTGCCCCGGCGCGGGGTGGACGACCATGCCGCTGGGCTTGTTGACCACGATCACGTCCGCGTCCTCGTACACCACATCGAGCGGAATGTCCTGCGGCACGGCCTCGACCGGCTCCGGCTCGGGCAGCGTCACGGCGATGTCCTCGCCGCCCGCGAGCTTATAGCTTTTGCCGACGGCTCTCCCGTTCACCGCGACCTCGCCGCTCTCGATGAGCCGCGTCGCCTGCGAGCGGGTCAAGCCGTCAAGGCTCGACGCAAGAAATGCGTCGAGCCTTTGATTTTTGCTTTCTTCACTTGCCCTGAGCCGGATCGGTTCCATGGTCCTTCTCCCAATTCTTCGCGTCGGTGTTCGGGTAGATCCAAATGTAGTAAACGAGTGCCGCGATGGTGCCGCAGACCACAAAGCAGTCCGCAACGTTGAAAACCGGAAACTCGATGAACGTGCAGTCGAGCATATCCACCACATAGCCGAGGCGAACGCGGTCAATAAGATTCCCCACGCCGCCGCCGATCACGGCGGTCAGCGACCACACGCCGAGCGGGTGCCGCACGATCCGCGCGAGCAGCCATGCGAGCGCGAGCATCCCCACGCCCGTCACGCCGATGAGCAGCCAGCGCTCGCCGGAAAAGCTCGACCATGCCGCGCCGAAATTGCGCACATAGTGCAGCCGCAGCAGCTGTGGGAGAAACTCCGCGCTCTCGCCCACGGCGAAATGGGTCACGATATAGGCCTTCACCCACTGGTCCAGCGCGACGATGGCCGCGATAGCCAAAGGGCAGAGCCACAGCGAACGCTTCTTCACGGCTGCGGCACCTCGCTGTCGTCATTGGGATAGACGAGCACCCACTCCGCGTCCGCGGGGGCAAGTGCGAGCGTTTCCGCCTGCGCCTGCCTCATGCCGAGCCCCTCCGGCAGCGCGCGCAGCGCGCCGATGGGAACATAGTAGGCGTCCGCGTCGTCGGCCTTCACGCCGCCGCTTGAGAGCACATAGTCCGTCGCGCCCGCGCCGTACAGCTCAAGCACCACGGGACCGTACCACGCGGTGAGCAGGCTGCCCTCCTCGCCGCTTTCGCCGATGGGAGCGGTCTCGCAGTAGTATTCTGCCTCTGGGCTGCCGTTTTCCAAGTCAGCGGGTGCGTTTGCGGTCTTGAACCCGTCCGCCGCCGCACCGCCAAGCTGGCGGTCATAATACGGGCTGGACTGCACCGTTTCACAGCGCTGCTCGGGATATTCCACCTCGGCGTCCGTATCGGGCAGCGGATCGCTGGGCGGCGCCGCCATCGAAAACATCGCCTGATCCTCCTGTGCGGCAGGCGCGGCAGGTGCAGCGTCGTTTGCTTCCTGCTTCATCGCCGTTCGCGGGATCGTTACCGCCGCCGCGAGTGCGACGATCGCCGCGCAGGCCGCCATCGGCATCCACCGCCGCCATGCGCTCCGCTTTTTTGTTTGCGGCTTTTTCGCCGCCTTTTCTGCGCGCACCGCCGCCATCACGCCCTCCGTGAAGCCTGCGGGCACGTCCTCGTCCTCCAGCTCGCCGAGGGCGGCGTGCAGGGCCGTCAGCTCACCGAGCAGCCTTCTGCATTTCTCGCATTCGCTCACATGAGCGAGCACCTCCGTACGCTCCTCCTCCGTCAGCTCTCCGTCAACAAAGGCCGAGAGCAGCGGCGCAAATTCTTCACATTTCTTCATATTGCGTTCCTCTCCCCTCCGACAGTCTGATTACATTCTGTAACCTTTGACGCTGGCTTTTCAAAAAAGTTCCCGTCTGCCGCCAAATAATTTCGCAGCAGCAGCCGCGCGCGGTTGATGCGGCTCTTCACCGTGCCGAGCTCCAGCTCCGTGACCTCGCAGATCTCCGCATAGCTGAGCTGATGCAGCTCGCGCAGCACGAGCACGCGCCGGTAATCCTCCGGCAGCGCGGCAAGCCCCTCGCGCACCAGCCGCTGCGTCTCCCGGCCCTCGACGTGCTCCTCCGGCGTGGGCGCACGGTCGCGCACCTCAAGGTGTACGTCCTCGTCGTCGAGCGATACGCCGTCCACCGTGCGCTTGCTGCGCCGCAGCAGGTCGATGCAGGCGTTGCTCGCCAGACGGTAGAGCCATGTGGACAGCGCCGCATCCTCGCGGAAGCCCTCCAGTCCGCGCCAAAGGGCGAGGAAGGTATCTTGCGCGGCCTCCGCCGCGTCCTCGCTGCTGCCGCACATACGCAGGCAAAGGTTGTATATTTTCTTCTCATGCAGCCGGACGAGCTGTTCAAAGGCTGCCTCGTCGCCGCCCCGCGCGGCTTGGATCAGTTCACTTTCGTTCATGTCCGCTCCGTGTGTTCAGTCGCTCAGATCGCGCTTGATGCCCGCCGTGACGCGGTAAAGATCCTCAAGCGTTTCCATATGGTTGATCTGGTCTTTATAGTAGTTGGCGTATTTCACGCCCTTGAGATACCAGCAGTAGTGCCGCCGCGCTTCGAGCAGCGCGACCTTTTCATTGCGGAATTCCGCGCTGCGCTCGATCTGGCGCACCAGCGCGTCGCAGCGCTCGGCAAGCGGCGGCAGCGGCGGGATCGGCTCGCCCGCGAGCGCGGCTCTGCACTGCTGAAAGAGCCACGGATTGCCGAAGCAGCCGCGCCCGATCATCACCGCGTCCGCACCGGTGAGCTTCAAGGCTTTTATCGCATTTTCCGGGGTAAAAACATCGCCGTTGGCGATAACGGGGATCTTCACCGCTTCCTTGACCGCGCGGATGGTCGACCAGTCTGCCTGCCCGCCGTACATCTGCACGCGGGTGCGCCCGTGGACGGTGATCGCCGCGACGCCGACGCTCTCGAGCAGCACGGCCAGCTCCGGCGCGTTGATGCTGCCCTTGTCCCAGCCGCGGCGCATCTTCACCGTGACCGGAACCTTTACCGCCCTGACCACCGCCTCGGCGATGCGCGCCGCCTTTTCGGGATCGCGCATCAGCGCCGAGCCGTCGCCGTTGTTGACGATCTTGCCGACCGGACAGCCCATGTTGATGTCCAAAATATCCGCGCCGCTCGCCTCAATGGCGATCTGCGCGGCCTCGGCCATGCAGACCGGGTCGCTGCCGAAGATCTGGGCCTGCATCGGATGCTCGCCCGGAAAGGGCGCGAGCAGTGTGCGGCTCTTTTTATCCTGATAGCACAGTGCCTTCGAGCTCACGAGCTCCGTGCACGTCAGCCCCGCGCCGAGGGACGCGCACAGCTCGCGGAACGCCGCGTCGGTCACGCCCGCCATCGGCGCGAGCGCGAGCTGCGAGTTGATCTCCACTGTACCGATGCGCATGGACGTTCCCTCCTTCTCCATGTTTCATAGAAGAAAATTATACCACAGCTTTCCCAAAAGCGGAAGTCCTTATTTTTGCGCGGCATAACGCGGCAAAAAAGGGCGGCTCCGAAGAGCCGCCCCGGTATGTCGTATGCTGTTTTGCTCAGGCTGCGTCGCGGCTCTCGCCGGAATAGCTGCTGCCGTAGTAGCCGTTGCCGAAGAAGCTATTGAAGAAATCCCAGGGATTGTAGTAATAGCCGCCGTTTCCGCCGTTATTGCCGCCCTGTTGCTGCTGGCTGTTGTCCTGCGCCGTTTCCTGCGTCTGCGGGACGGCGTCGAAGGTCAGCTCGACCTCCTTCGTTCCACCCGCGCGATAGATGGTCAGCGTCACGGTATCGCCCGCGCGGTAAGACTTCTTCGCGGCGTTCAGGTCGTTCATGTCGCTGATCGCCGTGTCGCCGATCTTGGTGATGATGTCACCCATCTGAAGGCCAGCCTTTTCCGCGGCGCTGCCCGGCTCGACCGAGCAGACAAACACGCCCTGCGTGACATCGTAGCGGTACTGCTGCGCCATCTGTGCGGTCATGTTCTGCGGTGTGATGCCAATGTAAGGCTTGTTGGTCACATAGCCGTCGGTCATAATGTCCTTGACCATGGCGAGCACATCGTCGATGGGGATGGCGAAGCCGATGCCCTCAACGGTGGTGTTGGAGTAGCTCGAATACTTCGCGGACACGATGCCGATGACCTCGCCGTAGCTGTTGAAGAGCGGGCCGCCGGAGTTGCCGGGGTTGATGGAGCAATCGACCTGGATCATGTTGAAGGGCTTGCCGTCCACATTGATCGCGCGGTTCACGCAGGAGACGATGCCCTGCGACATCGAGAAGGTCAGCTCGCCGAGCGGGTTGCCGACCGCGGCGACCGTCTCGCCGATCTGCACGCTGCCGGACTTTCCGATCACGACCGGCTGGAAATTCGTGCCCTCGACCTTGATGACGGCGATGTCGTAATCCTCGTCGCCGCCGATGACGGCGGCATCATAGGTCGTGCCGTCGTAGGCCGTGACCTTGACGGTGCTCGCACCCTCGATGACGTGATAGTTGGTGAGGATGTAGCCGTCCTTGGTGATGAAAAAGCCGCTGCCGCTGGCGGCGGACTCTGTCGTGCGGCCGAAGACATTCGTCGTGGTGGACACGTTGATGCTCACGACGCTGTTGACGTTGGCGGCGTAGACCTCCGGCATGGTGAGCTGCTGCTTGCCGTCCACCTTGACCTGCCGGACCTCGGCGACCTGACGGTCGGAGACCTCAATCTGCGTCGAGCCGCGCGCGGAGGCAAAGGCATGGTGCGTGATGCCCGCGCCCGCCGCGCCGCCGATGAGCGCGCAGGCGAGCGCCAGCGCGGCGATCTTCAGCCCCAGCCGATTCTTCTTCGGCTTCTTTTCCTCCCAGGGGTCTGCCTTTGCCGCGGTGTTCGGCACCTCGGTGTAGTCCACGTCGCGGACATTCTCCACCTTGTCGCCCTTGCGGTAGCTGTAATGGTACAGGTTGTTTTCGTCTTCGTAATACATAGATAAGCCTCCTTGCCGTGAAGCGTTTATTTTTCTTTTGATGCTACCGATGATACCCCCTGTTTATGTCCATTTCGTGAAGCCGGAACGAATTTTTTTGAACTTTTTTTGAATAGGCCATAAAGAAATCCTGAAGAATGGCCGAATTGGAAAAAATAGCTTGCGCGGGACATTCGGATATACTACAATAAAGCCGATTTCCCAATGCGAAAGGAGCGCTGCCATGCTGAAGATCGAAGGGCTGAAGCTCGCCCCGGGCGAGAGCGAGGCGTTATTATACGAACGCGCCGCGGCGGCGCTGCGTGTCAAAGCACCCCTCCATACGCTGCACATTCTCCGCCGCAGCATCGACGCGCGCGACGGCGTGACGTTTATTTATACCGTTTCCGCCGCGATCGAGAACGAGGAAAGAGTGCTGCGCCGCGCGAGGAACAAAAACGTCAGCGTCTACGCGCCCGCCTTTTACGAGCTGCCGCCGATGATCGCCCCTCCCGCCGTGCGCCCCGTGGTGATCGGCGCGGGTCCGGCGGGACTGTTCGCGGCGCTGGTGCTCGCCCGCTGCGGCGCGCGGCCCATCCTGCTCGAGCGCGGCGAATGCGTCGAGCGGAGGCGGCGCGATGTCGAGCGCTTCTGGGCAACGGGCGAGCTGAACGAGCGCTCGAACGTCCAGTTCGGCGAGGGCGGCGCGGGCACGTTTTCCGACGGCAAGCTCAACACCGGCACGAAGGACGTCCGCCACCGCTATATTTTAGAGGAGTTCGCCGCGTTCGGCGCGAGCGAGGACATCCTCATCGACGCCAAGCCGCACATCGGCACCGACCGGCTCTACACCGTTTTGCAGAATCTGCGGCAGGAGCTGCTTTCCCTCGGCGCGGAGGTGCGCTTCAACCATCAGGTCACCGGACTGGAGCGGAGGGACGGACGGCTCGCCGCGCTGCGGGTCACGTCTCCCGACGGAACGTATACGCTCCCCGCGGAGCACGCGGTGCTCGCGGTCGGCCACAGCGCGCGCGACACCTTCGCCATGCTGCGTGATGCGGGCATCCCGATGGAGCCGAAGCCCTTTGCCGTGGGCGTGCGCATCGAGCACCGCCAGAGTGATATGGACGCGCAGCAGTATAAGCAGTACGCGGGCCACCCCTCGCTGCCGCCGACCTCGTATAAGCTCTCGGCCCACACGGCGGCGGGGCGCGGCGTGTTCTCGTTCTGCGTCTGCCCCGGCGGACAGGTCGTCGCCGCGGCAAGCGAAGCGGGCCGCGTGGTCACGAACGGCATGAGCGAGCTGGCGCGCGACGGTGAAAACATCAACGGCGGGCTGCTCGTCTCCGTTACGCCGGAGGACTTCGGCGGCACGGACGTGCTCGCGGGCGTCGCCTTTCAGCGACGGCTGGAGGAGGCCGCCTACGCCCTCGGCGGCGGGGGCTATGCCGCTCCCGCACAGACGGTCGGCGATTTCCTCGCGCACCGTCCGTCGATCGGACCGGGGAGGGTCACACCGACCTACCGCCCCGCCGTGCGCTGGTGCGACCTGCACGATTGCTTGCCGCCGTTCGTCTGCGCGGCGCTGGAGGAGGCGCTGCCGCTGCTGGAGAAAAAGCTGCACGGCTTTGCCGCGCCCGACGCGGTGCTCACCGCGGTTGAGACGCGCTCCAGCTCCCCCGTGCGCATCGTGCGCGACGATACCTATCAAACCGCTCTGCGCGGGCTCTATCCCTGCGGCGAGGGCGCCGGCTATGCCGGCGGCATTCTCTCCGCCGCGGCGGACGGAATGCGCTGCGCGGAACAAATTATAAAGGAGATCACTCAGCATGGCTAAAAAGATCGGCGTCATCATCGACTTTCTCAACGACAAATACGAGCGTCAGCTCAACGCGGCGGCAGCCAAATACGGCTATGAGATCGAGTATTTCCCCTCGTCCGCTGAAGCGGTCGGCAGGGTGGACGACTGTGAGATCCTCTACGGGCACTGCTCGCAGAAGGTCATCCGCAGCGCGAAAAGCCTCAAGTGGTATTGCTGCTGCTGGGCGGGTGTGGACCACTTCTGCGACGAGAGCCTGTACCAGAATCCCGACTGTCGGCTCACCAACTCCTCCGGCGCCTACGGCACCACCATCTCCGAGCATCTCATCATGGTCTGCCTGATGCTGCTGCGCCGCCAGATGGAGTATACCGAGATCATCCGCGCGGGCGGCTGGGAAACGCTCCCCGGCGGTATCCGCTCGCTGCATGGCGCGCGCATCACTGTGCTCGGCACGGGCGACATCGGCACGGAGTTTGCCCGCCGCGCGCAGGCCTTCCATCCCGCGTGCATCACCGGCGTGCGCCGCACGGTCAGATCCTCCGACCCGGCGTTCACCTCCATCCATGCCATCGCGGAGCTGGACAGCGTCCTGCCCGAAACGGATCTTCTCGTGATGGCGCTGCCCTCCACGGCGGAGACCGTGGGCATCCTCTCGCGCGAGCGCATCGCGCTGCTGCCCGACAGCGCCTTCGTCGTGAACGTCGGCCGCGGCACCGCCATCGACCAGGAGGCGCTCTGCGACGCGCTCAACGCCGGGCAGCTCGCCGGTGCGGCGCTCGACGTGGTCGTGCCTGAGCCGCTGCCCGCCGACCATCCGCTGCGCCGCGCGAAAAATCTGCTGCTCACGCCGCACGTCGCGGGCAACATGACGCTCGGCTACACCTGCGACAAGAGCGTGCAGATGTTCTGCGACGATCTGGAAAACTATGCCGCGGGCCGTCCGCTTGCGCATCTGGTCGACCGGAAGAGAGGCTATTAAAAATGGGTTTCTCCCTCAAGACGGTCCTGCTGCGGCTGGTGCAGGGCTTTATTATCGGCGCAGGCGGTATTCTGCCGGGCATCTCCGGCGGCGTGCTGTCGGTCATCTTCGGCATCTACCGGCCGGTGATGGAGGTGCTCGCCCACCCGCTCAACGGGCTGCGCCGCCATCTTTCCCTCCTGCTGCCGGTCGGCGCCGGCGCGATCCTCGGCTTCCTGTGCGGCGGCGGACTGATCCTTGTGCTGTTCGACCGCTCGGAAAAGCTCGCGACCTGCCTGTTCATCGGCCTGATCCTCGGCACGCTCCCGAGCCTGTGGGCCGAGGCGGGCGCGCAGGGGCGCGGACGCGGCGCGTACCTTTCCTGCGCGGCCAGCTTTCTTGCCCTCTCCGCCGTTTTGCTCTACGCGCAGTACGGCGCGTTCTACACGATGCGCCCGGGCTTCCTCGGCTTTCTCTTCTGCGGCCTGCTTTGGGGGCTGAGCCTGATCGTACCGGGCATGACGTCCTCCTCCATCCTGATGGCGGTCGGGCTGTTCACGCCGATGGCCGAGGGCTTCGCAAGGCTCGACATGGCGGTGATCCTGCCGTGGCTGCTCGGCATGGCGCTCATCGTGCTGACGCTCGCGCGCGTGGTGAATTGGTGCTTCCAGACGCACTACCCGCTTTTCTACCACGCCGTGTTCGGCATCGTGCTGGCCTCGACGGTCGTTATCATCCCGCTGCATTACGACGGCGCGCGCGACGTGCTTTTGTGCCTGCTTGCCGCCGCGCTCGGCGCGCTCGCGGCCTACCTCAGCGCGAAGCTACAGCCGAAGGAGGATGCATAAGAACATAAAAAGTCGGCAGGAACCGTATGGCTCCTGCCGACTTCCTTGTTATCCTCTCTTCCTCCTTCGATACAGCCGCGCGAAGCGGCGCAGCAGCTCGTCATAGAGAAAGAGCAGCACCGCGCCGAGCGCAAAGGTCGCCGCGATGAGCCACGGGGCGGTCGCCGCCAGCTCCGCCGTCACCGCGTCGAGCCGGAACACAAAGACGAGCAGCGCGTACATCGCGCCGACGGCGAGGACGTACAGCCCGAGCTTCGTGAGAAAGCGCAGCGCGCGGCTGCCGATCGCGTCGAGACTCGGCTGCAAGAGCGGGTAATAGCCCAGAAAGCAGAAGAGCAGCGCGGATTCCTTGTCCGGCCCAAGCAGCAATCCCAAAATGGCGGCGGCGAAAAAGCAGCACCATTGATAGCTCGCGCGGCACTCCTCGCGCACGGGCAGCAGGCAGACGGACGCAAGCAGGGGACAGGCGTAGAGCGCCAGCGGCAGCACGCCGCCGAGGAACAGGAACAGCACCGCCAGCGCACCGAGCACGCTCGCGAGCGCCAGCTCCCTCGTCTGTTGTCTCATGGGAACTCCTCCTTACGGAAAAGCGCCGCCTGCGGGCGGCGCTTTCGGTTTATTCGTGGTCGGGCGTTTCCGCGCCGTCACCGGCGGGAGCGTCCTGCGCAGGGGTCTCCTCCGCGGGCGTTTCCGCGTTCTTGCCGTTCTCCGCGTCGGATGCGGCGGGCTCGTCCGGCGCTTCGCCGTCCAGCGGCGGCATCTCGATCTTCTCGCTCGTCATGGAAATGTGACGCGCGGGCGCTTCGATGGTGCTCGGCACGGAGGGACGGAAGTCGCTGTCGCTCCTGCGCGTGGAAGCGTAGGCGTCCTCCACCGTCGCGGGGTCGCGGCCCTCGAGGATGGCGACCATCTCGCCGCCGGTGATCGTCTCTTTCTCCAAAAGATAGGCGACGACCTTGTGCATATCGTCAATATTCTCCTCGATGACCTTCACCGCGTCGGCGTAGCACTTCTCCAGAATTTCCTTGACGGCCTTATCCATCACGGCGGCGGTCTCCTGCGCACAGTCGAGACCGTAGCCGCCGTCGAGATACTGGCTGCGCACGGAGCCAAGCGCCATCATGCCGAACTCGTCGCTCATGCCGTACATGGCGACCATGTTGCGCGCGATGTTCGTGGCCTCCTGAATGTCCTGAGAGGCGCCGTTGGTCATCGTGTGCATGATGACCTCCTCGGCGGCACGGCCGCCCATGGAGACGGCGATCTTCGCCATCAGCTCGTCGCGGGTGCGCAGATTCGTCTTGTCCTCCTCGGGCATGAGGAGCGTGTAGCCGAGGCTCCCCTCGGTATGGGGCACAATGGTGATCTTCTGCACGGGCTCGGCGTTCTTCTGCCTGTAGGCGACCATCGCGTGGCCGACCTCGTGGTAGGCGACGAGCTTCTTTTCAAACTCGGTGAGCACGCTGTTCTTCTTCTCGCTGCCCGCGATGACGAACTCGAACGCGGCGAGCATATCCTCCTGCGTGACGAGCTTGCGACCCTTGCGCACGGCGCGCAGAGCCGCCTCATTCACGATGTTGGCAAGGTCCGCGCCGACGCAGCCGGCGGTCGCGAGCGCGACCTTCTTGAGATCGACGTCCTCACCGAGCTTGATGTTGCGGGTGTGGACCTCGAGCGTGGCGATGCGGCCCGCGAGGTTCGGGCGGTCGATGGTAATGCGGCGGTCGAAGCGGCCCGGGCGCAGCAGCGCCTGATCGAGCACCTCGGGGCGGTTGGTGGCCGCGAGGACGATGATGCCCTTGCCGGGGTCGAAGCCGTCCATCTCGGCGAGCAGCTGGTTGAGCGTCTGCTCACGCTCGTCGTTGCCGCCGAAGCGCGTGTCGCGCGTCTTGCCGATGGCGTCGATCTCGTCGATGAAGATGATGCAGGGCGCTACCTTCGAGGCCTCGGCAAAGAGGTCGCGCACGCGGCTCGCGCCGACGCCCACGAACATCTCCACAAAGCCGGAGCCGGAGATGGAGAAGAACGGCACGTTCGCCTCACCCGCGACCGCCTTGGCGAGCAGCGTTTTGCCCGTGCCCGGAGGGCCGACGAGCAGTGCGCCGCGCGGCAGCTTCGCGCCGATGTCGGTATACTTCTGGGGATTGTGCAGGAAGTCGATGATCTCGACGAGGGATTCCTTCGCCTCGTCCTGACCGGCGACGTCGGCAAAGGTGACGCCGGTGGATTTTTCCATGTAGACCTTCGCGTTGGACTTGCCGACGCTGCCGAGGCCGCCGAAGCCGCCGCCCCCGGTCTTTTTGCTGATGAAGCGCATCATCAGGATGAACGCGCCGACCATCAGCGCCGTGGGCAGGACGTAGTTGAGCATGATGATCTCGAGATACGAGGTCTCCGCCTTGTAGGGCTTGCCGAACTCCACGCCGTTTTCATCCAGGAACGACCGCAGCTCGGGGTCGTTGATCTGCGTGGTGAAGAGCTGGAAGTCCCCTGAGTAGGTCTTGCCGTCCGCGTCGGTGTAGGTGAAGCCGTCCACAGGCGTGATGTTGAGTGTGCGGTCCGCGATCTCGACCTCCTTGACCTTGCCGTCGCGGACAAGGTCGAGAAATTCGTCGTAGCGGATCTCACAGGTGCTCTCCGCCAGCTTCTTCGTGTCCATCGCCGAGAGGAGATAGTTGAAGCCAATGGTCAGCACCAGCGCCCAGATGAGCAGCGACAGCACGCCCCTGCGGCGGTCGTTGTTCTTGTTGCTTTTGTTCTTGTCGTTCTGATCCATGTATCTGCGTTCCTTTCCGCCTGCGGCCCTGCGCGGGCACAGGCGACAGCTTGCCAAGTTAATTATATGGTATTTTAGCATACCCCTCCTCGTTTCACAAGCGCCGCGGTATGAATTTTCGGTGAATTTTTGTCCGCTTCCCCCTTTATCTTATCCGTCTGTTGTGATATAGTGTATTATGTATACGAATTTTGACCGGGAGGATCGGTTTATGTCGAAGGAATACGAAGAAAAGCGCGGGCCGCGCGGCGCGGACGACCACGTTGGAAAGCGCTTCCCGCGTGAGCGGAAATCGGAGGAAAGGGTCCCCATGCGCGAGCGCGACGCCGAGGCGGACGGCCTCATCGAGGGACGCAACGCCGTGACCGAGGCGCTGCGCGCCGGCACGCCCATTGATAAGATCTTCATCGCCCGCGGCGAGACGGACAAAACGCTCGGGCACATCGCCTCCACCGCCCGCGCGGCGGGCGTGGTGGTGGTCGAGGCCGACCGCCGCAAGATCGACTACATGAGCGCGACGAAGGCGCACCAGGGCGTCATCGCCCTCGCCGCCGTGCGCGAGTACGCGAGCGTGGAGGACATCCTCTCCGCCGCCCGTGAACGTGGGGAGGCCCCTCTGCTCGTGGTGTGCGACGAGATCAGCGACCCGCACAACCTCGGCGCCATCATCCGCACGGCGGAGTGCGCGGGCGCGCACGGCGTCATCATCCCCAAGCGCCGCAGCGCGGGCTTGACGAGCATCGTCGGCAAGACGAGCGCGGGCGCGGTGAGCTATCTGCCCGTCGCGCGCGTGCCGAACATTCCGGCGCTTTTGAAGGAGCTGCAGCAGCAGGGCGTGTGGATCTTCGGCACCGCCGCCGAGGGGACCACGAGCCTGTACGAGGCCGACCTCAAGGGCCCTGCCGCCATCGTCATCGGCAGCGAGGGCGACGGCATGGGCCGGCTTGTGCGCGAGGGCTGCGACTTCCTCGTCAGCATCCCGATGAAGGGCCGCATCTCCTCGCTCAACGCTTCCGCCGCCGCTGCCATTCTGCTCTACGAGGCCGTGCGTCAGCGCCTTGGCTGACGCGCGCCGCCATTCACGAGGTCTTCCATGGATCACAAAAAGGATCAAGAATTTGAACAAACGCTCGCTGAGTCCGAGCTTTTGCTGCGCGGCGCGGCCCGCAGCGCGTCGGACGACGCGGACCTGACGCTCGAGAGCATTCTGGCGGAGTTCGGCTCCCGGGAGGACGGCGCCGAAGCCGCCGCAGAGCCGGAGGACGTCGGGCTGCCCGAGCCGCGGCCCGCCGTGCGGATCGGGAAAACCGCCGCGCCCGCCGCGGAGCCGCCGGAGCCGCAGCCGTTCGCGCCGCCGGAGGAGCCGTCGGCTGCGGAGCCCGCGCAGGACACCGTGAGTCTGCAGGAGGTGCTTGAGAGCACTGTGCAGTCCGTGCTCGACGAGGAGGCGGAGGAGCCGATCGAGCTTCTGCCGCCGAAGCGCCGCGGGCTTTTCTCGCGCAGAAGGCTGCGCGACACCGAACGGCTTTATTCCGACGAGTCCGGGGAGGAGCCGCCGCAGGAGGAGCCCGACGAGCCTGAGGACTTCTTTACCGAGGATTTCGGTGAGCGGGACGACACCCCGGAGCCGGACGCGGGCGAGCTGGCCGCCGACTACCGCGACGACGCGCGCATGGGCCTGCGCAGCGCGCAGGCCGCGCTGCTCGTCACCGCGCTCTCGTGGCTCGCGCTGCTGCTCGACCATTTCGGCGTCATGCCTGCGCTGTTCGCCGAGGAAAGGCTGCTCAGCTGCCTGCCGTTTTTCATTGCCGAGCTTCTTGTCTGCGTCCTCGGACGCGACGTGTTCGTTTATGCCTTCGAGCAGCTCCGCGCGAGGACGGTCACATATGAGCTGCTCTCCTCGCTCGCCTGCGCCGTCACGCTGGCGGACACGGCGCTCGACTTTTTCCTGCCCGCGCGCGCCGCGCTCGCGGTCCCGTTCCACGCCGTCGCCATGCTCGGCATGAGCTGTGCCCTGCTTGGGCGCGCGCTGCTCTTCGGCGCGATGTACGATACCTTCCGCGTCGCCGCGGTCGGCGAGCCGGACTATCTCGTCACCGTCACCGCGGGCGGAGCCGCCAAGCGCCGCGGCAGCGCGCAGGGCTTTTCCCGCTGCGCGCAGCGGGAGGACGCCGCCTCGCACTGGCAGGGCGTGCTGCTGCCCGTGCTGCTTGCCGCCTCGCTCGTATTTGCCGTGCTCTCCACGCTGCGGCGCGGGGAGCGGCTGCTGTTCCTCTGGAACTGGGGCGTGCTGCTCACGGCGATCAATATGCTTGCCTTTCCGCTGTGCTATTCTCTGCCGCTGCGCCGGCTGACAAAGCGCTTCGTCAAGTCCGGCAGCGCGCTGGCGGGCTATGTCGGCGCGGACCGCCTGCGCCGCAGCAACTGCGTCATCCTCACCGACACCGACCTGTTCCCGCCGGGAACGGTCAGCCTGAACGGGCTGAAGATCTACGGCGAGGAGAGCGGCAAGGTCATCTCCTACGCCGCCACGATGGCGCACGCCTCGCAAAGCGGCCTGAGCCGCCTGTTCGACACGCTTTTGGAGGGCGAGGGCGGAAGACTCGAGCCGCTCGACGATCTGAGCTTTTATGAGGAGGGCGGCGTCTCCGGCCTTATCCACGGCGAAACGGTGCTCTTCGGCACCGCCGCCTTCTGCCGCAAGATGCACGTCACGATGCCCGGCGGCCTGAGCCTCAAGACCGGCGCGTTCCTCGCCGTGGACGGCACGCTCATCGCCGTTTTCGCCGTCAAGTACACGGCGGCAGAGAATGTGGACTGGGCGCTCCACGCGCTCAAGCGCAGCCGCATCACGCCGGTGCTCGCCGTGCGCGACGGCAGCATCACGCCCGCGCTTTTGAAGCGCAAGTTTGGCACCGACGCCCGTGCGGTCTATCCCACTATCTCCACGCGCCTCGCGCTCTCGGAGAAGGACGGCGAGCATCCCTATGCGCTGCTCTACCGCGAGGGGCTGATGCCCTACGCCGAGATCGCCGTCGGCAGCAAGCGTCTGGTCCACGCCGTGCGCGTGGCCGCCGTGCTCTCGCTCGGGAGCAGCGCCGTGTCCGCGCTGCTGGCGTTTTACCTCACCTTTGTCGGCGCGTACAGCGCGCTCACACCGGTCTCGATGCTGCTCTATCTGCTCCTTTGGGCGCTCGCGGCGCTCATTGAAGGCTTCTGGGCGGACCGTTATTGAGCATTTTTAGCAAAAATGGCTATCAAACTTCTAAAATTACAATAGTTGTATTGACGGAAAGAATATTATATAATTGAGCTGTTGAAGTGACTTCCCGCAAGGGAATTACGATCTGGAAGGAGACATGAACCCCTATGAGTGCAAAAGACATTCGCAACATCGTGCTGCTCGGCCATGGCGGAAGCGGCAAGACCACCCTCGCTGAGAGTATGCTGTTCATGACCGGCGGCACCGACCGCTTCGGCAAGGTCACCGACGGCAACACCACCTGCGACTACGACGCGGAAGAGATCAAGAGAAACATCTCCATCTCCCTCGCCGTCGCCCCCGTGAAGTACAAGAACGTGAAGATCAACGTGCTCGACACTCCGGGCAACTTTGACTTCGCCGGCGAAGTTCTCTCCGGTATCCGCGCGGCCGAGTGCGCCGTGCTGGTCTGCGGCGCGAAGGACGGCCTGAGCGTCGGCGCGGAGCGCGCCTGGAAGATGCTCGGCAATAAGCCCCGCATGATCTTCATCAACCGCACCGACGAGGAGAACAGCGACTACAACGCCTGCTTCGACGCCCTCAAGGGCAAGTTCGGCACCGCTGTCGCGCCCATCGTCGCCCCCATCATCGACGGCAGCAAGAAGGTCACCGGCATCGTCGACCTGCTGCACAACAAGGCCTATGAGGTCAAGGGCGGCAAGGCTGCCGAGTGCGCCATTCCCGCCGACATCGCCGACGAGGTCGAGGCCCTGCGTGCCGAGCTGATGGAAGCCGCCGCCGGCGCCGATGAGGAGCTGATGGAAAAGTTCTTCGAGACCATGGAGCTCTCCGCCGAGGAGATTGCCAAGGGCCTCAAGCTCGGCGTGCGCGACGGCAGCGTCGCTCCCGTGCTCTGCGGCAGCGCCATCTCCGGTCTCGGCGTCGATATGCTGATGCAGACCGTGCTCGATCTAGTTCCCGTCGCCACCGATATGCCCGCCGAGGCCGCGCAGGACGACGACGGCAACGCCGTCGAGGTCGCCCACGATGAAAACGGCGCCACCGCCGCCATCGTCTTCAAGACCGTTTCCGACCAGTACGGCAAGTTCTCTCTGGTCAAGGTCGTCCGCGGCAAGATCACCGGCGATATGTCCCTCTACGACACCACCACCGGCAACACCGAAAAGCTCGGCCGTCTCTACACCCTCAAGGGCAAGAAGAACGAGGAGGTCAAGGAGATCTGCTGCGGCGACATCGGCGCCATCGCCAAGATGGACCGCGTCAAGACCGGCGACACCCTCTGTGACCCGAAGAGCATCGTCAAGCTGGCGGGTATGCCCTACGCCGAGCCCTGCTACTCCCGCGCCATCGCGCCCAAGACCCGCGGTCAGGAGGAAAAGCTCGGCACCGGCCTCAACCGTCTGAACGAGGAAGACCCGACCTTTACCGTCGTCAACAACGCCGAGACCCATCAGATGGTCGTCTCCGGCGCGGGCGACATTCAGATCGACGTGCTCGTGAGCAAGCTCAAGACCCGCTTCGGCGTGGACGCCGAGCTCGACACCCCGCGCGTGCCCTACCGTGAAAAGATCCGCAAGACCGTGCAGAAGCAGGGCCGTCATAAGAAGCAGACCGGCGGCAGCGGCCAGTTCGGTGATGTCTGGGTCCGCTTCGAGCCCAACGAGGAGAGCGAGGAGATGGTCTTCGCCGAGGAAGTGTTCGGCGGCAGCGTGCCCAAGAACTTCTTCCCCGCCGTGGAAAAGGGCCTGCGCGAAGCCGTGCTCCACGGCCCGCTCGCCGGCTATCCGGTCGTCAACCTCAAGTGCGTGCTCTACGATGGCTCCTATCACCCGGTCGACTCCTCCGAAATCGCGTTCAAGACCGCCGCGAACCTTGCCTACAAGGCCGCAATGCCCGAGGCGTCCCCCGTTCTGCTCGAGCCCGTCTGCGAGCTGAAGGTCACCGTGCCCGATCAGTACATGGGCGATATCCTCGGCGACCTCAACAAGCGCCGCGGCCGCGTCATGGGCATGACCCCGACCGGCGACGGTGAGCAGATCATCGAGGCCGAGTGCCCCGAGGCCGAGCTCATGAGCTACGCCATCGACCTGCGCTCCATGACCCAATCCCGCGGCTCCTTCACCATGCACTTCGTGCGCTACGAGCAGTGCTCTGCCGACGCGCAGGAGAAGGCCGTCGCCGCCGCAAAGGCCATGCAGGAAGCGGAATAATTCACCCGAAATAAAAAGAAAGCCGTCCGATTCCAGACGGCTTTCTTTTTTCTCAAATGGGGGATTGCATTTTACCGAAAATCGTGGTATAAGATTAGTTCAACCATTGATTTATCTGCACAGG
>OLXV01000418.1_pt1 | contig 22046 bp, 19 predicted proteins | sample 1673481 | NCBI WGS metagenome assembly OLXV01 (sample SAMEA103958113, study PRJEB25191) | human gut metagenome
GCTGCCGGAGCGGTGCTTAAGCCGCAAGGCGGGAATTGTGCGGTGTTGCCTAAAGGCAATAACCTAACCGTTTTTATATAAGGAGGCCCGCCATGCCCACCGAACCGCAGAGCCAGCCGCTAGTCAGCATTATTGTTCCTGTTTACAACGCAGCAGACCATATTGCCCGCTGTATTGAGAGCATCCGCCGCCAGACCTACCGGAATTTGGAGATCATTCTGCTCAACGATGGCAGCAAGGATGTCAGTTATGCCGTCTGCCAGAGCTATGCCGGTATTGACCGCCGCATTGTGGTGATCGACAAAAACAACAGCGGCGTTTCCGCCACCCGCAACCTTGGCATGCAGGAAGCCCACGGCAAATACTTTCAGTTTGTGGATGCGGATGATTTCATCCAGCCCTATGCCACCGAGCTGCTGGTACAGAAAGCGGAAGCCAGCCACGCCGACATGGTGATTGCCCACTACAACCGCATTGAACCGCCGGTCAGCCTGCCCAAAACCATGCGGGATACCGTGGTGGAGCGTGTGCTGGACCCCATCCTGGATCCGCAGCACCGGGTGCAGACTTTCGGCTTTTTGATGGAAGGCCCCCTGAATAAAGACGCATTTGCCTGTGGCCTGATGCAGGAGCCCGCCAGCTTTTATTACGGCGTGATGTGGAACAAGCTCTACCGCGCCGACATTGTGCGTGAGCACCCCGATGTGCGCTGCAATGAGGAACTGGACTACAGCGAGGACCTGTATTTCAATCTAAGCTTTATCCGCTACGCCCAGCAGTTCTATGCGCTTTCCACCCCCATTTACAACTATGTGCAAAACCCAGACAGCGCCGTGCACCACCTGAACCCCTTTGATGTGCTGACCACTCGGTTTGAGCTGACCACCTATTACAAGGATCTGTTCAAGCACATTGGCCTGTATGAAGAAAACAAGTACCGCCTGAACAAGTTCTTCTTTGGTGTTGCGGAAAGCTGAAGCAATCCCGCATGATTCTATTACCGCCCCGGCAGAGTTTTTTGCCGAGGCGGATTTTATTTGGCTCTATATCACATACAGCGCGCACACTGCAGCAAAAATGCCCCGGACGAGAAACGTTTCTCGTCCGGGGCATCATGATTCTTATAAAAAACTCAGGATTCCTTCAGCATATGCTGGCTTTCGGCAAAAGCCACCAGCTTTTCAAAGGTTTCTGCGCTCAGATCATGCTCGATCTTGCAGGCATCGTGGGAAGCAACGGTAGGGTCCACACCCAGTGCAACAAAAAAGCGGGTCAGCTTTTTGTGGCGGCCATAAATCCGGGTGGCAATTTCCAGTCCCGGCGGCTCCAGGGTGATATACCCAGCACCATCCATCGAAATATAACCGGCCTGACGCAGATTTTTCATTGCAATGCTCACGCTCGGCTTGGTAACGCCCATCTCGGTAGCGATGTCGATGGAGCGGACTTCCCCGTTGCGTTCTGTCAGCATCAGGATCTTTTCCAGGTAATCCTCTGCGGATTCATAGATTTTCAACGACACTGCCTCCTTTGTGGACTTGCCATCTGTCATATTGCTATAAAATTATAGTGTTATTTTAACACATTTTTTCAATTTTGGCAAGTGTAATACTTTTTGTTTATCTTTCCGTTTTTTCTTTGCTTTTGGGCGGATCCTCACGGTCAGGCATCATCCCGTGGTCTTGCTCTTATCGAACAACCCGCCAAAAAAGTTTGCCACGGTGCTGCCTGCTTTCTTCAAAAATTCGCGGAACGGTTCTCTTGTTTTTTCGTCAGCAGCCGTTGTTTCTTCCCGGGTTGCAGCTGGAGCTTCGGTTGCTCTTGGCATTTTGGGCGGGGCCGCAGTTTCCGGCGTGGCCGTTTTTGCTGTTTCGGGTGTGGCGGCGCTTTCCGGTGTTGCCGGAGCTGCACTTTCGGGGGTAGCCGTTTCCGGGGTAGCGGTCTCTGGAGTAGCAGCAGTTTCAGGCGTTGCGGGTTCAGCACTCTCCGGCGTGGCTTTTTCCGGGATAGCGGTCTCTGGAGTAGCAGCAGTTTCAGGCGTTGCAGGTTCAGCACTCTCCGGCGTGGCTGTTTCCGGGGTCGACTGGGCAGCAGTCTCCGGGGTCGCGAGGGCTGCGCTTTCCGGCGTGGCGGCTTCCACAACATTAATGTTCACTTCGGCATAAAAATCCAGGTCCACACAGCTTACCAACACGGTTGCCGTGCCGGGGGTCACGGCGGTCACGTTGCCGTCCTGGTCTACTGCGGCCACACTGGGGTCAGTCGAAGCAATATGTACCACTGCATCGGTCACAGCTTGGGCAAACTCTGCCCGGTCCTGCGGCGTAATATCGGAAAGGCTGCCGGTAAACCGCAGCTCCCCGGCCAGCGCGCACTGCTGGCCAACGGCAAGCTGCACTTCATGCGGCAGGGCAAAATCTTCTGCACTGCACCCACACAACAGGCAAAGCGCTGCTGCCAGCGCGGCCAAAATCCAAATCCTGAACTTTTTCATACCGGTTTCCATTCCTTTCTGCGGCAGTGGTGCATACATCTTAAAATGCGCCTTATCCTGCCAAAAAGCTTTCTGTAATAACGAACATCGCACGAAGTACAATTTTAGATAACAGTGTTCCCTCTCGGAGCGACATATATTTTCGATACGAACCTAAGGCAATCTGTAGGGGACGATGCTTGCATCGTCCCGGATGTCGGGCCTTGTCAGATATCTTGCTTCGTGATACCGGCAAACACTCCGCTGGTACACTCTGCCCCCTACGGCCGCCTTCCCCTTTCGCTTCATTCTTATCATAATACGCGGCAGGTGTGAAATTTTCAACATTTTGTGCTGTCTCCCGTTTAAAATTTTCCGGTTTTCCCGCTTGGCATGTTGTGGTATACTGTTAGCAGTATGATAAGTTGGGGGTGTATGCTTTCTACAGCCACCGCCCCACAAGTTATACGATTTGTTTATCAAATCTTGCAAGAAATACATTTTGTATTAAGTCTATCGGAGGTTCTGGCCATGCTGGATATCATTCTGCTTGGCACCGGCGGCACACAGCCCCTGCCGGAGCGCGCCCTGGCGGCTGCCTGCATCACGGTGGGCGGCTCCAACCTGCTGCTGGACTGCGGCGAGGGCACCCAGACTGCCGCGCGCCGGGCCGGGGTCAGTATTTTCCGCATGGACGCCATTCTGCTGACCCATTACCACGGGGACCACATTTTCGGCCTGCCCGGCATCTGGCAGACGATGGCCGCCCAGGGCCGCACTGCCCCCCTCGTCATGGCTGGGCCGCCGGGCTTGACGGATGTGGTGCGCACCTTTTACGCCGTGGCCGGACCGCTGCCGTTCGAACTACGGCTGAAAGAACTGCCGGACTGCAAAGGCGAGTTTGAAGTGCCCGCCGGGTGCGTGCAGGCGTTCCCCCTCAAGCACCGGGTACCCTGCTGCGGATATGCGTTCACCCTGCCGCGGGCGGGCAAGTTTGATCCCCAGCGGGCAAAGGCGGCGGGCATCCCCGTGCGTTACTGGTCCACCCTGCAAAGCGGCCAGCCGGTGGGCGGCTTCCTGCCGTCCCAGGTTCTCGGCCCGCCGCGCCGCGGGCTGAAAGTTGTCTATGCGACCGACACCCGCCCCTGCGCTGCGCTGCGCCGCGCTGCACAGGATGCCGATCTTTTGTTGATGGATTCCACCTATGCCGATGACGCCGACCTGCCCAAAGCGAAGTTATACGGCCATTCCACCTGCCGCGAAACGGGGGTCCTTGCCGCCGAAGCCAACGTGTGCCGCCTGTGGCTGACCCATTACAGCGCCGCCGTAACGGACCTTGCCCCCGGCCTTGCCGCCGCGCAGCAGGCGTTCCCCACCGCAGCCGCCGGGGTTGACGGCATGCGGCTGACCTTGAATTTTGACCCTGATTAAATGAGGTTTTCCCCTTGAAAAAATCTACCCGTCTGAACATTTTGTTTGCCATCATCATTCTGCTGGCCGCCGGGGTGCTGTGGCTCTGTTTCGGCCATCCGGCTGCCGGGTCCGGTCTGGTTGCCGTGCTGACCTATGGCGATGACAGCACCCAGCTGCGCATCCCGCTGGACACCGACCATCGCTATGATATTGATACCGGCTATTACACCATCCATCTGGTTGTGGAAAACGGCGGCATCCGCTTTGTGGAAAGCCCCTGCCCGGACCACACCTGTGAATCCTTTGGCGTACTGACCAAACAGGGCGATTGGGCCGCCTGCCTGCCCGCCCGCGCCAGCGTTACCGTTGAATAACCATACATTACGGAGGTTCCCCATGAAACCCACCTACAAGCAAGTGACCAAAACCCGCTATATTGAGCAGATCAGCCAGCTGGCGGAAGAAATTTTTGTTCAGCATTACACCAAGCTGACCCCAAAAGTAGCCCGCGCCCTGGCGGAAAAGTACCAGAGTGATATCCTGACGGATGACGAGATCCACAGCGGAACTGTGAATTATTTCATGATCTATCTGGGCAGCGATCCAGTCGGCTATTTTGCGCTGGATCTTACCCCCACGGGGGCCATGTGCCTGTCCCGTCTGTTCCTTTTGGAAAAAGCCCGCGGCCAGGGCATTGGCCGCAGCATTGTGGCCTATGCCCAAAAACTGGCCGAAGGCGATGGCCGCAGCCGCCTATATCTGCGGGTATGGGCCAAGGACCTGAAAGCTGAAGGGTTCTGCAAAAAGTGCCGCTTCCGCAAAAGCGAGACCGTCCCCATGGAAGTCCTGCCCGGCGTTACTCTCGATATCACCACCTGGGAAAAACTCTGGCGCTGACCATCCAGCCTTTTTGAAAAAAGGCTGGGCGAAAACCTTTCATGGGCCGAGCATAGGGCGGGAGTTCATCCTGGCGGACGTAAGGCAATACCGCACAATTCCCGCCTAACGGCTCAAGCACCGCTCCGGCGGCTGCGGCACGGCATCTGCGTTGCCAAAATGCTCGATAATACACAAAGTATTATCTGCGCTTTTGGCTTAGCAGCTGCCGCACCTCGCTCGCCGTATCGGCACTTAGAATTATGCGGTATTGCCGTAAAAATTATAGAGTGTTTGCCGTATATTCCACCACGCTATTCCCCACAAAGCAACGGGCGCACAATGTGCGCCCCTACGGGTGGGATGCATACAAAATGACGATTGCGCATTATAAAACAATCTGTAGGGAACGGTCTTGACCGTTCCGCGATTTTATGATGGATGCCACAACAAATTCATACAGAAGCCCGCCGTATATTTTGGCTCCCCTGGAGGGGAGCTGTCCGCACAGCGGACTGAGGGGTGGCTCCCCACGCAGGGCCTAAAAATAATCAGAATTTACGTCAGGCTCCCGGCTTGGTCAGGTTCACCCCGCCCTACCCCACAAATTTACCATTCACCCCAAATTTCAAACTTATCCTCATCTCCAATTCCTAATTTCTCATTCCTCCCTCCTAACTCCTAACTTTCAAGGGGGTGCCACCTTTGAATCTTCTCCACCTCGCCGATCTTCACCTCGGCAAGCGGGTCAATGGCTTTGACCTGCTGCCGGACCAGCGCTATATCTTAGAGCAGGTCCTTGACCTGTGCACTGCCCACAATGTGCAGGCGGTGGCGCTGGCCGGGGATATTTACGATACCGCCCTGCCCCCTGCCGCCGCAGTTTTGCTGCTGGACTGGTTTTTGACCAAGCTTGCTCATCGGAACATCCCGGTGCTGGCCATTGCCGGCAACCATGACAGCGCCGAGCGGCTGGATTATGCCGCCGGGCTGCTTTCCAACCAACAGGTCTATCTGGCCGGGCAGTTCACCGGTGCCCCCCGCCGGGTCATCTTGCAGGATGAATTCGGCGAGCTCACCTTTGACCTCCTGCCCTTTGTCCGCCCCGCCACCGTGCGCCACTGCCTGCCGGATGCCGATATCCGGGATGAAGATTCCGCCATCGCCGCCGCGCTGGGCCCGCTGCCCACCGCCGGGGAGCGTCGGGTTCTGATCGCCCACCAGATGGTGCTGGGCGGCGGCAGTCTGCCCACCTGTTCCGGCAGTGAGAGCGTTGCCGCCGATGTCAACGTCGGCACGGTTCAGGCCGTGGATGCCGCCCGCTTTACCGGCTACCTGTACACCGCCCTTGGCCACATTCACCGCCCGCAGCAGGTCGGCTGCCCCACTGTGCGGTACGCGGGCAGCCCGCTGTGCTATTCGCTGGATGAGTGCGGCGCGCAGAAAAGCGCCGTTCTGATTCATATCGGGGCCAACGGAGCCGAACCGGAGCTTTTGTCCCTGCGCCCGCTGCACGCCATGCGCCACCTGACTGGCCCGCTGGACCAGCTGACCGCCGCCGATACCGTAACAGATGCCGAAGATTACATCTGGGCCACCCTGACCGACCCAGTTCCCCGCCCGGACGCCATGGCCGTGCTGCGTGCCGCTTACCCCAACGCCATGAAGCTGGATTACGCCCCCGGCGGCGCACTGGATACCGGCAGCGATGCCATCCAGCAGGCCGCCCAGCTGCGCACCATGAGCTTTGACGAGCTGTTCGCCCGCTTTTTTGAAAAGATGCACGGCCGCACCCTTACCCCCGAAGAAACCGCAGCTCTGGCCCAGCTGCGCCAGGAGGCCGGACTATGAAACCTGTACGCCTGACCCTTTGCGCCTTTGGCCCTTATGCCGGCACCTGCACACTGGATTTGACCGGCTTTGGCTCCAGCGGCCTCTTTCTGATCAGCGGCGATACCGGCGCGGGCAAAACCGCGCTGTTTGACGCTATCACCTTTGCCCTGTACGGCGAAACCACCGGCGCTTACCGCGAGCCGGACATGCTGCGCAGCGACTATGCCATCCCCACTGATACCACCTTTGTGGAGCTGGAGTTCACCCACCGCGGCCGTACTTATACCGTCAACCGCACCCCGGAGCAGACCCGCGCCAAGCGCCGGGGCGAGGGCGTTACCACGGTTCCCGGCTCTGCCGCCTTAACGCAGGAGCCGGACGCTCCCGTGACCGGTACCAAAGCCGTGACTGCAGCGGTGACAGCCCTGCTGGGCATTGACGCCCGCCAGTTTGCCCAAATCTCGATGATCGCGCAGAATGATTTTGCCCGCCTGCTCAACGCTTCCAGCGCCGACCGGGCCGAAATTCTGCGCCGCGTGTTTGATACCGCCAGCTACCAGCGGCTTGGCAGTGCCGCCCGCACCAAAGCCGGGGAAGCTCTGCGCCAGGCCGAGTTTGCCAACCACACCGTTGTGCAACTGCTGGCCGCTTTACAGCCTGCCCCCGGCAGCCCCCACACCGGCGAACTTGCCGATGCGCAGGACAGCCGTGACCTCTACCGTGCCCCCGCCGCGCTGGACTGGGCCGCTGAGATGATCGAAGCGGACACCGCCCTGACGGCGGAGCAATCCCAACAGCTGGATACCCTTGATACCCGCATTGAAGCGCAGTCCGCCGCGGTGGAAGTCGCCCAAAACCGTGCCAAACTGCTGAGCAGTCTGGATGAAGCCCAGGCCAAAGCCGCCGAGCTGACTGCCCAGGCCCCCGCTTTGAATGCGGAGTGGGACAAGACTGAAGCCCGCCGCCCGGAGCTTGCCGAGCTGGATGCCAAGCTGCAGCGCTTTGCGGAGTGGGAGCCGCGCTATCAAGAGTTGAGCACCGCCGCAGCCAGCGCCAAAACCGCCCGCGCCCAGGCCGAGCAGGCCGCCGCGGCGCTGGAAAAAGACCAGAAAACTCTAAGCAGTACCGATACTGCCTTAGCCCAGCTGGAACCGCAGATCACGGCCTGCGGCGAACCGAACGCCGAGCTGGAAAGCTGCCGCAAAACCATTGAGCTGGCCCAAAGCCAGCAGCAGGACTGCCAAGCCCTGTTGGACGATATCCCCCGCCTGCACACCGCGCAAGCCAACTGGCAGCGCACTGCCGATGAATACCGGCAAAAGCAGCAGCAGGCCGATGCCGCCCAGCATTCCAGCGCCGAGATGCAGCGCGCCCTGAATGCCGCCCGCGCCGGGATTCTGGCGCAAGATCTGGTGGATGGCACTCCCTGCCCGGTGTGCGGTGCTCTGCACCACCCAGCACCGGCAGCCCCCGCCCCCAGCCATGTCACCGAAGCCGCCTGCAACAAAGCTGCACAGGCAGCGGCGAGCGCTGCGGCGGAAGCTTCCAAAGCCTCCACCGCAGCCGGGGAAGCCAAAGCCGCAGCCCAAACCCAGCGGGATACCCTGTATGCGCGTACCGCCGCCTTTCTGGCGCGCCGCCGCCAGCATTATACCGGGCCGCAGGCCGATGCCCTGACCCCGGACGAGCTGCAAACCGCCCTGCAGGCCCAACATGACAGCCTGCGCCGCGGCCTTGCCGAAGTGCATGACCGCATGGCAAATGCTGAATCCCGCAAAAAAGATCTGGAAAAGCTGACCCGCCAAAAAGCCCAGCTGCAAGCCCAGCGCCCCGACCAGGCAAACGCTGTGGAGCAGGCCCGCACCGCACAGGCCAACGCCGAAAAAGCCGCCGCGGAAGCCCAGACCCGCCTTGCCGAGGGGCAGAAAAACCTGCCCTGGCCAGATGCCGCCGCTATGGCCGCCGCCCGCGCCGAGACCCAAAAACAGCGCCGCACCCTGCAAGCCGCACTGGATGCCGCCGCCAAAAGCCGCGATGCTTTTTCCAAAGAACTTGCTGCGGCCCAAAGCGCCGCCCAAACCCTGGCCGAACAGGCCGGGGATACCGCCAGCCGCCCGGACCCTGCCGCCCAGCAGCAGGCCCTTACTGCACTGCAAGCTGAGCGCAAAAACCTGCGCGACCAAAACCAGGCCGCCCTGCACCGGCTGGATACCAACCGCGATGCCCTGACCAAGCTAAAAAAAGCCATCACCGCCGCAGAATCTGCCCGCGCCAACGCCGCCATGCTGGATAACCTGAGCAAGACCATCAACGGCAATCTGACCCAAAAGCAAAAGCTGCCCTTTGAACAGTATGTGCAGAGCTTTTATTTTGACGGCGTGGTCGCCGCCGCAAACCGTCGTTTTACCCGCATGACGGGCGGCCAGTATACCCTACGCCGCCGCCAGAGCGCCGATATTGCCGCCAAGACCGCACTGGAGCTGGATGTGTTCGATGCCTACACCGGCAAAACCCGCCCGGTCGGTTCCCTTTCCGGCGGCGAAAGCTTTTTGGCGGCGCTCAGCCTAGCTCTTGGCATCAGCGATACCATCCAGGAAAGTGCCGGCGGCATCAGCGTGGATACCCTGTTTGTAGACGAAGGCTTTGGCACGCTGGACGCCGACGCCCTGCAAAAAGCCATCGACACCCTGACTGCCCTTGCCGGTTCCGATAAGCTGGTCGGCATCATCAGCCACGTCGAAACCCTCCAGGACCGCATCCCCAAACAAATCCTGGTCCAAAAGACCAAATGCGGAAGCAAAGCCCAAGTAGAACTTGGTTAATTGGAAGTCAGGAGGGAGGAGTTAGGAGTTTATGGTGCGGCTTGCGCCGCGTATTAAAATCATAACACTCTTATACTCTCTCCGTTTCCTCACTTCTAATTATTGCCGCTTCCAAAAATTCCGTCCTTCAACTCCTAACTCCTACTTCCTACCTCTTAACTTATGAACCATCTTCTCCAATCTCAACTCCAATCCTATGCTTCCTCCGGGCTTTACCCCTTGCACATGCCGGGGCACAAGCGGCGGGTGGTGCCGGCACCGGGCCTGCCCGCCGGGTGGGATATGACCGAAGTTCCCGGCGTAGATGACCTGCACGATGCAGACGGCATTTTGGCCGATGCCATGGCCCGCACCGCCGCCCTGTGGGGGGCAAAGCGAACCTGGTATCTGGTCAACGGCTCCACCTGCGGCATTCTGGCCGCCATCCGGGCCGCTGTCGTCAGTTCCGGCCGCACCGCCGTCATCTGCGCGCGCAACTGCCACAAATCCGTTTACCACGCCATTGAGCTCAACCGCTTAACGGCACACTGGCTGGTGCCCCCCGTGGACCCGGCGTTCGGCATTTACGGCAGCATCACCCCCGCCATGGTAGCGGATGCCCTGCGCGCCTGCCCGGATGCCGCTGCGGTCATCCTTACCAGCCCCACCTATGAGGGTGTTTTGAGTGATCTTGCCGCCATTGCCGCTTTGTGCCACGCCGCCAACGTTCCCCTGATCGTGGACGAAGCCCACGGCGCGCACTATCTGCCACTGGCCGCCGCCCACGGCTGGCAGGGCGGTGCCATTGCTGCCGGGGCGGATGTCATCATTCAAAGCCCGCACAAGACACTGCCCAGCCTGACCCAGACCGCCCTGCTGCACTGGAACAGTTCTTTCATTTCGCCGCAGGAGCTGGAACGCCAGCTGGATGTGTTTGAAACCAGTTCCCCCTCCTATCCGTTAATGGCCAGCCTGGACGGCTGCACCGGCCTGCTGGCCGAACACGGCGATGCCTGGTTTGCCGCCTGGCGTGCCCGCTTGCAGCGGTTCAGCGGCGCTGTGCGCCCACTGCGCCGCCTGCGCGTGCTCTGCCATGGGATGGATGATGTTTCTGCCCACCCCGGCTTTTTTGCCCACGATTCCGGCAAGATCCTCGTCAACGGTGCTGCTGCCGGGCTGACCGGCCCCGCCCTGGCGGAACTGCTGCGCCGGGACTGGCAGTTTGAAACCGAGATGTCCTGTGGTGCCAACGTGCTGGCCATGACCTCCCCCTGCGATGAAGAAACCGCCCTTGACCGTTTTGCCGCTGCCCTGTTGGTGATCGATGCTGCGGCGGCGCAGAACGCTCCCCTGCCCGCCTCGGCGCAGGTGCTGCCCGCCCCCGGCCCAGCCGCCTGTTCCATCGCACAGGCGCTTTTTGCCCCGCACACCGCGTTGGCACTGCAACATGCCGTTGGCCGCACCTCGGCGGAGTATGTCTGGGCATATCCGCCGGGCGTTCCGCTGCTGGCACCGGGCGAAGTGATCACTCCGGAATTCATCGCGGCCTGCACCGCCCTTGCTGCCTGCGGCACCCACCTGCACCACACTGGCCTTGGCGGTGGCTCCACTTTGGATGTTCTGCCATAGCACCATTCCTGTTGTGGGCAAAAAACTGCCCGCCTCCCCGCAAAAATCCCCGCTTTTGCTTGACAAACCCTATGGTTTCCGTGTATATTTAATATAATCTATATTTATAGAAGAGGTGAAATTTCATGAAGCACATTCAGACTCTGAACACCCGCGATATGGCTAAGAGCCTCCAGAACGGCGGCTGCGGCGAATGCCAGACTTCCTGCCAGAGCGCTTGCAAGACCAGCTGCGGCATTGCCAACCAGCCTTGCGAGAAGAAGTAATTTTTACTCGAACTGGCTTTCTGCCGGGACTGCCTTTTACCAAAAAGGCGCTCCCGGTTCTTTTTATGTAACCCCACTTTGATTCGGATATGAGGAATAGTATGATCCATCAATATAAACTCAACGGCTACAACATTGTGCTGGATGTCTACAGCGGCAGCGTTCACGCCGTAGACGAACTGGCGTATGCCGCCATCGCTCTGGTCGATGCCGGCCACCCCCGCGCAGAAGCTGCCGACCTGCTGGCAAAGAAATATGCTGACCATCCCGAAGTGACCGCCGAGGACATCAACGACTGCTTTGACGATATCGAAGAACTGAAGGCCGATGGCAAGCTGTTTGCCGAAGATATTTACGCTGACCATGCCTTTGACTTCAAGAATCGTTCCACCGTTGTCAAGGCACTCTGCCTGCATGTGGCCCACACCTGCAATCTGAACTGCGAATACTGCTTTGCCGCCCAGGGCAAGTTCCACGGCCAATCCGGCCTGATGAGCTTTGAGACCGGCAAGCGTGCGCTGGATTTCCTGGTGGAGCACAGCGGCACCCGCCACAACCTGGAGGTTGACTTTTTCGGCGGCGAACCGCTGATGAACTTTGAGGTCTGCAAACAGCTGGTTGCCTATGCTCGCAGCATTGAAAAAGAAAAAGGCAAGAACTTCCGCTTCACCCTGACCACCAACGGCATCGGCATCACCGATGAAGTCATTGAGTGGGCCAACAAAGAGTGCTACAACGTGGTTCTTTCTCTGGATGGCCGCAAGGAGATCAACGACCGTTTCCGCAAGGATATTGCAGGCCGCGGCAGCTATGACCGCATTGTGCCCAAGTTCCAGCAGCTGGTCAAGGCCCGCGGCGGTAAGGGCTACTACATGCGCGGCACCTTCACCCATTACAACACCGATTTCACCAACGACCTGTTCCACATGGCGGATGATCTCGGCTTTGACGAGCTTTCCATGGAGCCGGTCGTGAGCAAGGCCGGCAGTCCCGAAGCCCTGACCGAAGCCGACCTCCCCATCCTGTTTGACCAGTATGAGCTGCTGGCCAAGGATATGCTCCGCCGTGAAAAAACCGGTCATCCCATCACCTTCTACCATTACATGATCGACTTGGCCCATGGCCCCTGCATTTACAAGCGCATTTCCGGCTGTGGTTCCGGCACCGAATATATGGCCGTTACCCCCTGGGGCGACCTGTACCCCTGCCATCAGTTTGTCGGCGACCCGGATTACAAGCTGGGCGATATCTGGAACGGCGTTACCAACACCGAACTGCGGGATGAATTCAAGCTGTGCAACGTGTACGCCCGCCCCGACTGCAAGGATTGCTGGGCACGCCTGTACTGCGCGGGCGGCTGCGCCGCCAACGCCCTGCACGCCACCGGCGATATCCACGGTGTGTATGAATATGGCTGCGAAGTGTTCCGCAAGCGCATTGAATGTGCCCTGATGATCAAAGTAGCCGAAAGCCTTGATCCCGAGCTGGCAGGCCGCGCCGCAACGGCAGCTCCTGCCACCGACGAGGACTGTGGCGACTGTTCCTCCTGCGAATAATTTCCTTTTCCCAGGGTGTATCTGAAAAGTCGAAAATATCGGCTGTTTCTTTGTTTTCAGATACACCTTAACCGCCGAGCCAGCAAAATCGGCGTTTCTTGTTTATCCCCGCACCAAATCTTCCATCAAATTCATCTGGCAAAGCCGGAATAAGGAGCGTAACTTGTATGGAATACCGCGTCTGCCGCAATACCCCTGCCCCCTATAATGACCTCAACGGCAAAATCAGCCTGCTGGGTCTTGGCACCATGCGCCTGCCCCTGCGGGACGCCGCCGACCAGACCAGCATTGACGAGGAAAAGGCACAGGAGATTTTTGATTATGCCTATGCCCACGGCGTGAACTATTTCGATACTGCCTACCCCTACCACGGCGGCATGAGCGAAAAGTTCTGCGGCAAAGCTCTGGCCAAGTATCCCCGCGCCAGCTATCACCTTGCCAGCAAACTGCCCGGCTGGCTGTTGAAATGCGATGAGGATGTGCCCCGTATTTTTAACGAGCAGTTGGCCAACTGCCGCACTGATTACTTTGATTTTTACCTCGCTCACTCTGTGCATGAAAGCAGCTGGTCCAATTACGTCAAGTACCACGCCTATGACCAGCTGAACGAGCTGCGCAAGGCGGGCAAAATCAAGCGGCTGGGCTTTTCTTTCCATGGCAGCGCTGAGCAGCTGTCAGAGATCCTTGCTGCAGGCGATTGGGATTTTGTACAGCTGCAGCTCAATTATTTTGACTGGGACTATCAGCAGAGCCGCAAAAAATACGAGCTGTGCGCCGCTGCCGGGCTGCAGGTCATCGTTATGGAGCCGGTGCGCGGCGGGATGCTGAACACCCTTTGCCCTGAAGCCGCCGCCCTGCTGCATCAGGCCGCCCCGGAAAAGAGCCTGGCCAGCTGGGCCATTCGCTGGGTTGCCAGCCTGCCCAATGTGCTGTGCGTACTTTCCGGCATGACTACCCTGGAGCAGGTACAGGATAACGTGGCTTCCATGGATCCCTTTATTCCGCTTTCCACCACCGAGCAGGATACCCTCGCCCGTGCGCTGGATGTGTTCAAGGCCCAAAAGCTTGCCCCCTGCACGGCCTGCAAGTACTGCATGCCCTGCCCCGCCGGGGTCAACATTCCGGGCATGCTGCACGCCTGGAACGAATACCGCCTGTGTGGTGACCGCCTCGCCACCCTAAAAGAGGAATATGAGGACGCCCCCGCCGCCACCCGCGCCGAGCATTGCATCAAGTGCGGTGCCTGCCTGCCCAAATGCCCCCAGCACATCGACATCCGTTCCATGATGAGCACCATCTGCGATACGCTGTGATTTTTGGATTTACGGGGGATTTTTCCAACCTTTTTGAAAAAAGGCTTCGGCGAAAACCTTTAATCCAATAGGTACAATCGTATAAATAAGGCGCACCACGGGGATTATTCTGTGGTGCGCCTGTTTTTTGTTGTTCCTGTTTATGATCCCTGCCTATGCGGAATTACAGCAGGTTCAACCCTTGCCACGAACTTTTTCCCGCCGTCCCATTCCGAATTCCTAATTCCTAATTTTTCCCCTCTCCGCGTAAAATGCCAAAAGCCCGATGTCAACACGGCATCGGACTTTTGGATTTTCTGCATATAAAACGTTAAGGCAACACCGCACAATTCCCGCCTTGCGGCTTAAGCACCGCTCCGGCAGCTGCGGCACGGCATCTGCGTTGCCAAAATGCTCGATAAGACATCCAGTATTATCTGCGCTTTTGGCTTGGCATCTGCCGCACCTCGCTCGCCGTATCGGCACTTAGAATTATGCGGTATTGCCTTAATTTACTTATCCTGCGCGTTATGCTTCGCGGCAAACGGCAGCTTGCCATAGATTCCGCCGGTCGTCTCCTTGGCGGCACAGATTTTATCTGCCAGGCACACCAGCCACGCTTCACGGCAGGTGGGTGGGATGGGGGTTAAGGGGAACATGTGCTTTTTGATGATCTCCCGCTCCACCGGGGTCAGCTTCCAATCCTCGCTTGCGTTGTGCAGGGCGGTGCCTGGGTGGGTAAAACCGTGCCAGTGGTGGCCGTTGGCTTTATCGTGCCAGTCATACAAAAAGTAATCATGCAGCAATGCACCGCGGATCAGCGCCCGCTCGTTTACGCGCAGGTGCAGCGTTTCCGCCAAGACGCAGGCGGTATCCGCCACGCTGACGCAGTGGGCATACACGCTGACCTTGCCGTGCTGGATGCACCGCCGGGTTGCCGTGTAGCGGCCCTCTTTTTCCAGCCGGGCGGCTGCGGCTGCCACGCGGGCTTCGATTGCCCTGCGGCGTTCCCCGCTCAACTGAAGGTCACCACATCATCACGCGGGGCCGCGGCAGGCTCCACGTTGATGGCCGTCAGCACCGGGCCGACAGAATCCGGGGTCTGGCCCTTGTAAATCGGGTGGTATTTCAGGTTCACCTTTGCCGTTACCGTGATCCAGTCACGCTGCTTCAGGTTCTTGTACTCCGCGTACTTGCAGGGGAAGCCCACAAACTGGATATCCTGCACGCAGCAGGTCATGGCAAAGCGGCCGGGCACAAAGCTGTCCTTGCCGGCGCGGTTGGTCTGGCACACCTGAGCCAGGAATTTCACCGTTTTGCCGTCGTACTTCTGCATCTCATCCATGCAGTCCATATACCACACGCCAAAGAACTCTTCGGGAATCTCGATCACCGGGGCGTTTACATCGAACGGCAGCGGGTCCGGGATATCGTCATAGGCAACGCTGCCATCCTTGAACTCATAGGCGATATCGCAGCGGCGGCTGGCCTGGCGCACCAGCTTGTGGATCAGCTGGTGGCTTTCGTCATCGTTTACCGCCTCGGCACGGTTCACCACCAGCAGCTCGCTGCCGCGCAGCTTGTCCAGCAGCAGGCTGCGCATGGCATTGTCGTTGGCATAGGTCTTGATGGTAGTACCGTCTGCGGTGGCCAGGCACTGGTAAATCAGCCAGTTATCCGGCAGGGCATCGTACAGCTCCTGCACCAGCCACATGCCGTTGTATTCAATGATCACACGCCCACAGTCAGACTTTTCAGCCAGCTGCTGCAGGTGTTCGCGGTTCAGTTCCGCTTTGTCCTCAATAGTGGCAACGGTCACGCCGCCAAAGGCAAATCGCTCGGAATCATATTCCTCTTCGCCTTCCTCACAGATCAACAGCAGCGTTTTGTCGCCGGAATCAAACTGCGGATCCTCCATTGTTTCCTGAATAAACTTGGTTTTGCCGCTTTCCAGCATACCCACAAAGAGGTAACAGGGAATCTCTTTCTGCGCCATGTTTTACTCCTTTACAAATCAGGCGTGGAACAGCTCTTCCACCTCATGTTCCTTCAGCTGGGAACCGATCACGCACACCTTGCCGGTAACATCGGGGCCGCAGGTGCGGATCTCATGCTCACCGGGCACCATGTCGAACTCGTACCAGGTGTCGCCGCCGTCCACAATGCCCTTGGCACGCAGCACAGCGCCGTACTCGCCGGAATCCAGCGTGGTCAGGATGCGCTCCAGCTCGTCATGGCTGTACTTGTGGGCAGTCTCGTGGCCCCAGCTGGTGAACACTTCGTCTGCATCGTGGTCATGATGATGGTGATGATGGCCACAGCAGCACTCGCCGTCATGGTGGTGATGCTCGTGCTCATCCTCATCATCGTTGTCATCATGGTCGTGGTGGTGGTGGCAGCATTCGTGGCCGTGGTCATCATCCTCGTCATGATGGTGGTGATGCTCGTGCTCATCCTCATCATCGTCGTCATCATCATGGTCGTGGTGATGGTGGCAGCACTCGTGGCCGTCCTCATCATGGTCATGGTGGTGGTGATGATGCTCTTCCTCATCCTCGTCCGCATGGGCAGCATTGGAAGCCTGTGCTTCGCTCAGAAGCTCGGCAACCAGGTCGCGCTTACCATCCATAACGGAAACGATCTGTGCACCGGTCAGTTCGTTCCAATCGGTGGTCACAATGGTGGCGGTGGGGTTCTTTTCCTGGATCAGGGCAACGGCTGCGGCAACCTTCTTCTCGTCTGCGCTGCCGGTGCGGCTCAGGATGATGCAGGATGCGTGGCTGATCTGGTCGTCATAGAACTCGCCAAAGTTCTTCATATACATTTTGACCTTGTTCACATCGGCCACGGTCACAAAGCTGTTCAGGCTGACCGGCAGGGTCTCGCCCACACCCTCAACAGCGCGGGTCACATCACTCAGTTTGCCAACGCCGGAAGGCTCGATCAGGATGCGGTCAGGATGATAAGTCTCCACGACCTTTTTCAGTGCCTCGCGGAAGTCGCCCACCAGGGAGCAGCAGATGCAGCCGGAGTTCAGCTCGTTGACCTGAATGCCAGCCTCACGCATAAAGCCGCCGTCAATGCCGATCTCGCCGAATTCGTTTTCGATCAGCACGATCTTTTCACCCTGGAACGCTTCCTTGATGAGCTTTTTGATCAGGGTCGTTTTGCCTGCACCCAAAAAGCCGGAGAAAATATCAATTTTAGTTACCTGTTCTGCCATGGTAATATTCCCTTCTATCTTAAAGTTTGTTTGTGTTGTTAGCAATCTTGTTTTCTTACTGCTAACCTTATTATATCAAACCCGTCAAGAGCTTTTCGCCCATTTGGGCCTGCCAAAATTTGAAATTTTTGAAAACTTCTTGCCCTGTCAGCGCCTTTTTGCTGCGGCGTTTCCCCCGTTTGCTGCAAAATCCTCTCACCTTTCAGCAGTTTGCCCGAAAAACCGCCCAGTATCGCCTGAAAAACCGTTTTTTCTATTGAATTTTGCGCCGGGCGCGTGTTACACTTGATGTATGCTGTTTTTACCGGAATTTTGCCTTGTTCACGCCCTGTTTTGGAGGTGAGCACCTTGCCCGCTGCCCCTGCATCCCGCGCCGCCGGGCGCGAAGTGACCCCCGTGGAACTGTTCCGCCTGCTGCCCGCCCATTTCGCCGCGGTACTGGTTTGTACCCTGCTGGGAGGCATTCTGGCCTTTGCTGCCGCACGCCTTGCCCCGCGCAGCTACCAGGCCGAAGCCCAGCTGTATGTTGCCGCCGCACAGGAAGGGCTGACCTCCGGCTATGCGGAACTGCAATTAACGGCTGATTATCAGGAGCTTTTGACCAGCCGCACCATGCTGGAATCTGTTATTTCCACCCTTGGCCTTTCCACGGATACTGCCCACTTAAAAGACCAGATTACCATTCTGCACCCGGCAGATACCCATATTCTGCGCATTGTTGCGGCCGATTCTTCCCCACAGCGCGCAGCAGATATTGCCAACGCACTGGCTGCCCTTGCGTTGGATGATCTCTCTGCCCGCATGGGCACCACCCCGCCCCGCCTGGTGGAGCAGGCAGCCCCGCCGCAGCGCTTTTCCGGGCCGGGGGCTGTGTTCCACGCAGCGTTTGGCGCTGGTATCGGCTTTTTGCTCTGCTTTGCTTTCCTCTGCCTGCATTACCTGCGGGATGACCACATTTATACGGCGGACGATCTGACCCGTTGCCTTGGCTCTTCGCCGCTGGCCTGCATCCCGGATGCCACGCCCTGCCGCCTCCATACTCGGAAAGGCGGCCGCCCATGAAAGAACTTGCTTTGAACCACCTGCCGGAGCTGGCACCCCGGACGGTTGAATCCCTGAATCTGCTGCGCCTGCGTCTGGAACAGACAGCCCCAGACGCCAAAATCATTCTGCTCACCAGCACTACCCCGCAGGAAGGTAAAACTACTCTGGCTTTGCAGTTCTGGCAGCTGCTTGCCGGGCTTGGCCAGCGCTGCCTGCTGGTTGACGGTGACCTGCGCCATTCCGGCATCTGCCGCCAGTGCGGGCTGACCGGTGAACACAAAGTGCCGGGTCTGGCACACTATCTTTCCGGCAGCGTTCCTCTGGAGGAAGTTCTCTACCACACAGAGATCCGCGGCACCTGCCTGGTTCCGGCCTCCGGCACCACCAGCCGCCCGGCCCTGCTACTGGAACACCCCCGTTTTGCCCGCATGGTGGAAAGCTGTGCACCAAAGTTTGCTTATCTTTTGGTCGATGCTCCAGCCCTGAGCGAATGCAGTGACGCTCTCAGCCTTGCCAAAGTATGTGACGGTGCCCTGCTTGTGGTACAAAGCGGCGACGTTACCCACCAGGAGCTGCGCCAGGCGGCTCACCTTCTGCAGGGCTGCGGCCTGCCGCTGCTGGGCACTGTGCTGAACCGCACCCCGTATTGACCTTTTATAAAAACATGTTAGAATGGACTTGTTCAACATTCTGCATATAAGGAGAGGACTATTTTGACGACCAATGAAAAAATCGCCGCTCTGCGCGCCGCTGCCCAGGCAGCCGGTGCCCACGGTGTTTTGCTGATGACCAGCGACCCCCACTCCAGTGAATATCTGCCCGCTTATTACAACAGCCTGCCGTTTTTCTCCGGCTTTACCGGCGAGAACTCCACCCTTGTTGTCACCCTGACCGGCAGCGCCCTGTGGTGCGATGGCCGCTTTTATGTTCAGGGTGACCGTCAGCTGGCCGGTACCGAAATTGAGTGCATGCACGCCGGTTCTGCCGGGGTGCCCACCGTGGAAGAGTACCTGACCGCCCATTTTGCCGCAGACCAGACCCTGCTGCTGGATGGCAGCTGCGTGCCTGCCACCATTGCCAACGGCTATGCCGCCGCTCTGGCCAAGAGCGGCGCCAAGCTGGAAAGCAAGGATATCGTCTCCCCCCTGTGGGAGAGCCTGACCACCCGCCCCAGCCTGCCCAACACCCCCTGCGAGCTGCTGACTGTTGAGCAGACCGGCGCCACCGCCGCCCAGCGCATTGCCATGGTGCGTGACGAGCTGAAAAAAGCCGGTGCCACCGCCCTGGCCGTGACTGGTCTGGACTGTGTGGGCTGGCTGACCAACATGCGCGCACGCGACCTGCCCTGTACCCCGCTGGCCGTTGCTTATGCCCTTGTCACGATGGACAGCTGCACCCTGTTTATCGCCCCCGGCCGCCTGAATGATGCCGACGCAAAAACGTTGGCCGATAACGGCGTTTCCCTGCGCGACTACCCGGAGCTGATCGATACCGTACACGCTCTGCCCGCAGAGGAAGTGTTCCTCGTAGACGAGAAAGCCACCAACTATGACCTGTACTGCGCCCTGAACGAGCACAAGACCGTTACCGGTGCCGACCCGATCTTTGCACTGAAAGGTGTCAAAAACCTGGTCGAGCTTGCCAACATCCGCGAATGCCATGTGCGTGACGGCGTTGCCATGGTGCGTTTCCAGATGGACTTGGAAAAGGCCATCGCCGAGGGCAAAATCCTGCACGAGACTGACATTGAAAAGATGCTGCAAAAGCGCCGTGCCGAAATGCCCGGCTATTTTGAGGACAGCTTTGATACCATTGCCGCTTACGGCCCCAACGCTGCCATGATGCACTACCATGCCGAGGGCGAAGTGGACAGCGTGATCGAGCCGCGCGGCTTCCTGCTGGTGGATAACGGCGGCCAGTATGACTGCGGCACCACCGATATCACCCGCACCTATCCCGTCGGCCCCCTGACCGAGAACGAGCGCAAATACTACACCTGGACCCTGCAGAGCCACATTGACATTGCCCGCGCGGTATTCCTGGATTACTGCACCGGCTTTGCACTGGACAGCTTTGCCCGCGGCCCGCTGTGGGCACACAAAATCAACTACCGCTGCGGCACCGGCCACGGCGTTGGCTACATCTCCTCGGTGCACGAAGGCCCCCAGAGCCTGCGCCCCCAGAACCCCATTGTCTTCAAAGAGGGCATGACCATCACCGATGAGCCGGGCGTTTATGAGACCGATGAAGTCGGCATCCGCATTGAGAACGAGCTGGAATGCGTGGATGCCGGCACCAACCAATATGGTCACTGGCTGAAATTTGAGCCGCTGACCCTGGTGCCCATCTCCACCGAGCCGGTCATTGTGGACGAACTGACCCGTGACCAGATCAACTGGCTGAACGCCTACCATGCCCATGTATACGAGATGCTCAGCCCCCGCCTGACCGAGGAGGAAAAGACCTGGCTGAAAGCCAAGACTGCCCCCATCGACCGGTAAAGCTTTCTTTTCCGCATTTTTGAGTTATTTGAATCACTGAATTTATCGGCCCCTGCCGCACCAAGGCAGGGGCCGATTTTGTTTTGCCTTGGGTCCTGCTGTGCTATGTCCACATCAACCTTCCCTTTCCGTATTTTCCTTTTCCCTGTCTGTAGGGAACGGTCTTGACTGTTCCATCCCCTCATCCTACCACCCTTTTATAAATGCATCTCTCTCATGGCCTCGCGCAAATCAACTTATTGTATTTTATTTAATTTTATATTCAAATTGTATTTCCCGTTTTCCTGCGTCCGCCCCTCTGTCCATTCTGCACATTTCGACCAAATTGGCGCATCGGGTGCTGGTCATTCTGCTATTCTTTCATAAATCTTACCCAAAATCACACGTCTAACACTGTGCAATCATCCCATTTTCTGGACTTTTTACTCATTCTTGGGTAAAAAGCCGTGATTATTGTTGATTTTTTATCAAAGTCGGTCTATAATAAAATAGCTGGCAGGGTCAGACCCTCCAGCTGCTTGAACTGAATTTATAGGAGGTACCTGTTATGCTCGTAAATGCAACCAATATGCTCCTCAAAGCTCGTGACGGCCACTATGGCGTTGGCCAGTTCAATATCAATAACCTGGAATGGACCCGGAGCATTCTGCTTCAGGCTCAGGCCATGCAGAGCCCGGTTATCCTGGGCGTTTCCGAGGGTGCCGGCAAATATATGACCGGTTTCAAGACCGTTGCCGCCATGGTGCGCGCAATGGATGAATCTCTCGGCATCACGGTTCCCGTTGCCCTGCACCTGGACCACGGCACCTATGAGGGCGCAAAGGCCTGCATTGAAGCTGGCTTTACCTCCATCATGTTCGATGGCTCCCACTACCCCATCGAAGAGAATATTGCCAAGACCCGTGAGCTGGTTGAGCTGGCACACGACAAGGGCCTGTCCATCGAAGCCGAAGTTGGTTCCATCGGCGGCGTTGAGGACGGCGTAGTCGGCAACGGCGAAATCGCTGACCCCGAAGAGTGCGCCAAGATCACCGCTCTGGGCGTTGACTTCCTGGCTGCCGGCATCGGCAACATCCACGGCGTCTACCCCGCCAACTGGAAGGGCCTGGACTTTGAGGCTCTGGACCGCATCCACAAGG